>Ga0335076_10003926_pt1 | contig 14998 bp, 12 predicted proteins | sample Lox_Sample_25_FD_206717 | JGI IMG/M metagenome (GOLD analysis project Ga0335076, IMG submission 206717) | Soil microbial communities from Loxahatchee National Wildlife Refuge, Florida, United States - Lox_Sample_2.5 | ecosystem: Environmental > Terrestrial > Soil > Wetlands | place: USA...
GCTGCACCACCACCCGGTCGTGCGGAGCGATGCCGAGATCGAGAAGCGCGACTGCCAGCGCACGCGCGCGCCGCACCAGTTCGCCATAACTGATCCGCTGGTCACCGTGAACCACCGCCACCTTGTGCGCGTGCGATCGAGCGGTGCGCTCGACCATCTCGGCGACAGTGAGGCCTTCCCAGATCCCGTCGCGCCGATAGCGTGCGGCGAGTTCTTCCGGCCACGGGACGAATCCCTCAAGCATCCCTTCTCCTCCACCGCGCGCGATTTGCCGCAGCGTATACCCGTGCGCCAATCGCGGCCGGTGCTACCGTTGCGCCGGTCGTGCCGATCCGTTCGAGGAATGCCAATGAACTACCGCTGTGCGCACCGCTGGGCCTTCAGGCAATGGGGCGGCGCGCTCGAGCAGCAATCGGACGATCTGCCCGCCGCAGCAGGGCATGAAGTCACGGTGCGCGTGACCCACTGCGGCATCTGCCACTCCGATCTCCACATCCAGGCCGGCGGCTTCGACATGGGCGGCGGCAAGCTCTCATCGCTGGAGCGCGCGGGCACGCGACTTCCCGTCACGATGGGGCACGAGATCTGCGGCGAAGTCGTCGAGGTCGGACCCGATGTCGCCGGTATCGCGACGGGCGAGCGAGTGGTCGTTTATCCATGGCTGGGTTGCGGCACGTGCGCGGTATGCGAGCGCGGCGACGATCATCTGTGCACCAAGGCGTCGCAGAACCTCGGCATCCAGTTGCCGGGCGGTTACGCTGACCTGGTGCGGGTGCGGCACGAACGCTATCTCGTTCCGATCGGCGCACTTGCACCGGAGCGCGCCGCAACGTTCGCCTGCGCCGGCATCACCGCGTACGGCGCGATCAGCAAGATCGCACCGCTGACGGGCGACGATCACCTGGCGATCATCGGTTGCGGTGGCGTGGGCATGAATGCGGTTGCATTGGCATCCGTGCTGTCGAAAGCGCGGGTCGTCGCGATCGACCCCGATCCCGCCAAGCGCGAGGCGGCGCTGCGTCACGGTGCCGCGCTGGCCTTCGATCCTTCGACGCCGGACGCGCTGAAGGCGATCGGCAAGGCCTGCACATTCAACGTCGCGGGCGCGGTCGATTTCGTTGGCAGTGAAACGAGTTCGTCGCTTGCGGTGAATCTCGTCCGGCGCACCGGGCAGGTCGTGATCGTCGGACTGTTCGGTGGCGAATTCCGCATGCCGTTGCCGATGTTCGCGTTGAAATCGCTGCAGATCAGCGGCAGCTATGTCGCGAGCCCGACTCACCTTCGCGAATTGATCGCACTCGCCCAGCGGGTCACGCTGCCGCAGATTCCGCTCGACCTGCGTCCGCTCGCCAGCGTGAACGAGGCGCTGCGCGATCTCGCGCAGGGACGCGTGGTCGGGCGCGTGATCCTGCAGCCATAGCACAAGCGACGCCCGGTCCGACACAATCTGCGCCAAGACCAACAGGGAGACATTCATGTCGTTGTTCGATCTTTCCGGCAAGGTGGCCGTCATCACCGGGTCCTCGCGCGGCATCGGCAAAGCCATCGCGGTACGGATGGCGGAAGCCGGCGCGCAGGTGGTGGTCTCGTCGCGCAAGGCGGACGCGTGTGCCGCGGTAGTCGCGCAAATCAACGGAGCGCGCGGCAAGCAGGCTGCCATCTCGATTCCCGCGAACATCTCGCGCAAGGAGGAGCTGCAGAACCTCGTGCAGGAAGCCACGCGACAGTTGGGCCGGATCGACGTGCTGGTATGCAATGCGGCTTCGAATCCGTATTACGGACCGCTCGGCAACATCGAGGACGACCAGTTCCGCAAGATCCTCGAGAACAACGTGATCGCCAATCACTGGCTGATCAACTTCGCCGTGCCGCAGATGATCGAGCGCAAGAACGGATCGATCATCATCATCTCGTCGATCGGCGGGTTGCGCGGGTCGCCGGTGATCGGTGCGTACAACGTGTCGAAGGCAGCCGACTTCCAGCTCGCCCGCAATCTCGCCGTCGAATACGGGCGGCACAACGTGCGCGTCAATTGCATCGCACCGGGGCTGATCAAGACCGATTTCGCGCGCGCGCTTTGGGAGAATCCGGAGACACTGAAGCGTGCCACCGCCGGCGCGCCGCTTGGGCGCATCGGCGAGCCTGATGAAATCGCCGGTGCCGCGATATTCCTCGCCTCGCAGGCCGGTTCGTTCGTCACCGGCCAGGCGATCGTCGTCGACGGCGGCGTCACGATCTGAGGAACGACTTCATGGCTGCCGTCGCCGACATCGAGATCTTTCGCAAAGCAACGCGCGCCTGGCTGGAGGCCAATTGCCCGGCGGAGATGCGCAAGCCGATCCTGACCGAAGACGACCACTGCTGGGGCGGTCGCAACTGGACCTTCGCCTCGGAAGCGCAACGCCAGTGGCTCGAACGCATGGCAGCGCGCGGCTGGACCGTTCCCGCCTGGCCGCGCGAATACGGCGGCGGCGGGTTGAGCCCGCAAGAGGCGACCGTGCTCGCGCAGGAGATGCGCGCACTCGGCTGCCGGATTCCACTGTCGAGCTTCGGCATCTGGATGCTCGGGCCGGCCCTGCTCAAGTTCGGCAGCGAAGAACAGAAGCGTGAGCATCTGCCGAAGATCGCGCGCGGCGAGATCCGCTGGTGCCAGGGCTACTCGGAGCCCAACGCGGGGTCCGACCTGGCGTCGCTGCAAACACGCGCTGAGGATGGCGGCGATCACTACATCGTCAACGGCCAGAAGATCTGGACCTCGTACGCGGACAAGGCGGACTGGATCTTCTGCCTGGTGCGTTCGGAAAGCGAAGCGAAGAAACACACGGGCATCAGCTTCGTGCTGTTCGACATGGCAAGCCCGGGCGTATCGACGCGGCCGATCCTGCTCATCTCCGGCAAGTCGCCGTTCTGCGAGACGTTCTTCGACAACGTGCGCGTCGACAAGCGCAACCTGGTCGGCAAACCGGGCGGCGGGTGGGAGGTCGCGAAATACCTGTTGACGCACGAGCGCGAGATGATCAGTTCGATCGGTGATCGCGCGCAGCCGAAGCCGCTCGGACAACAAGCCGCTGCGTTGGTCGGGAAGGACAGCCAGGGTCGCCTCGCCGACCCGATCCTGCGTGCACAGATCGCCGAGTTCGAGATCGACGAGGCTGCCTTCCGCTTGATGCTCGAACGCTTCGGCGAACTTTCCAAGGCGGGTCAGATGAACCCGGCCTACTCGTCGGCGCTGAAGTACTACGGCGCCGAGCTGAACAAGCGCCGCCTCGAGCTGCACGTTGCCGCCGCGGGCAGCGACGGGCTCGAGTGGGATAGCGAGCGTTCCGGGCACGGCGCGGTCGCGCGCGCGTGGCTGCGCACCAAGGGCAATTCGATCGAAGGCGGCACGAGCGAGATCCAACTTAACGTCATCGCGCGCCGCATCCTCGACCTGCCCAACGTGTGAGGTCCACGATGGCCTTCGTCCTCACCGAAGAACAGACGTTGCTGCGCGAGAGCGCGCGCGCGTTCATGACCGAGAACGCGCCGGTGGCGCAGCTGCGCAAACTGCGCGATACGCAGGATGCGACCGGATTTTCGCGCCCGCTCTGGCAGCGTTTCGTCGAGATGGGCTTCACCGGCATGCTGGTACCGGAGGCGTTCGAAGGGCTTGGTCTCGGCCACACCGAAGTCGCATTGGTGATGCAGGAGATTGGCCGCAACCTGACCGCGTCGCCGTTGCTTGCGTCGAGCGTGGTCGCGGTCACGGCGTTACTTCGGGGCGCGCATACCGCGCAGAAGCAGATGCTGCTGCCGGCGCTGGCGCGCGGCGAGCGGATCGCCACGCTGGCGATCGACGAAGCGTCCAAGCATCAGCCGCCTGAGCAACTCGGATTGCAGGCGATACGCAGCGGCGCCGGCTGGCAACTGTCCGGGCAGAAGACATTCGTGCTCGATGGCCACGTCGCCGACTGGTTGCTCGTCGCTGCGCGGACATCGGGAACACCCGGCGACGCGAGCGGCCTCGCGCTTTTTCTCGTTGCACGCGAAACCGCGGGTCTCGCTGTCGAGCACGTCGCGATGGCGGATTCGCACAATGCCGCGCGGGTCCGGTTCAATCGCACGTCGTTGCGCGCAGAGGCACTGCTCGGAGAAATCGACGATGCGTCCGTTGCGATCGACGCGGCACTCGACGCGGGCCGCGTCGCGGCGGCCGCGGAGATGCTCGGTCTTGCCGATGAGGTGTTTGCGCGCACCCTTACTCAATTGAAGGAGCGTAAGCAGTTCGACCGTCACATCGGCGAATTCCAGGCATTGCAGCATCGCGCGGCGATGCTCTATTGCGATATCGAACTCGCTCGCGCTGCGGTAAGCAACGCCGCGAGCAAGCTCGACAGCGGCGCGCCCGAAACACCTACCGCGGTTGCGATCGCCAAGGCGCGCGCCGGCACCAGCGCAACTCGCGCGGTTCAGGAAGCCGTGCAGATGCATGGCGGCATGGGCATGACCGATGCGCTCGATCTCGGGCTGTTCATGAAGCGTGCGCGCGTGCTGCAGGAATACTTCGGCGATGCGGCGTTCCACGCCAACCGCCTGGCCATCGGCCGCGATTACTGAAATGAGCTGAAGGCGCCAAAACGCGCCCGGCGCGCTAGGAAGCGCCCTTCGCGCCCTTCGCGCCCTTCGCGTCCGGCGCGAACACGCGCTCCGGATGCAGCGCCTCGAACGCCGCGGCAAGCGCCGGATCGCGCTTGCGCACGTCGGCGTGCGAAACGCGCCCGCTGCGCGTCAGGTAGTCGTAGGCGAACGACACCGGATCGAGCGCGAGCTTCGGCCCGAGGTTCTCGTACCACTCGGTGCTGCGAATCGCGGCCTGCTGCAGCGTGTCCGAACCGGGCCGGCGGATCGTCACGAACCGTTCCAGCATCGCGGGCACATCAGCGCCGCATTGCGTGTACGCGTCGAACAGTGCGATCGAATCCTGCATTGCCAGGCGCGTGCCCGAGCCGACCGATGGATGCCCGGTACGCAACGCATCTCCGAGCAGGACCAGGTTGTCGTGGAACCAGCATTGGTTGCTGACGATCGTGTACTTGAACCAGGTCGACCGGTTGGAAAGCAGCGGTTCACCGTGGAGGTCGTCCGCGAAGACGCGTTCGCAGTACGCGATGCTTTCCGCATCCGACATACCGCCCAGTCCGGCGCGCTCGAACGTCGCCGGATCGCACTCGACCAGGAAGGTACTGTGCGTGCGGCTGTACCGGTACGCATGGGCGATCACCAATCCGTCGCGATTGGTACGAAAGATCAGCGACAGCGGGTCGAAAAGACATGTCGTGCCGTACCACGCGAGAAGGTTGGGCCGCACGTCGAGCGTGGGTTTGAAAATCTCGCGCTTGCGGGTGCGGATGGCGCTGTTGGCGCCGTCAGCTGCGACGATCAGGTCGCTGTCCGAAAATTCGCGCGGGTCGTCGCAACGGCGTCCGAACTCGATGCGCACGCCCAATTCGAGGCAGTGGCGCTGCAGCGCTTCGAGCAGATCGATACGCGCCATGCGATGGAAGGTGTTGTTGGCCAGCGGCACATGCTCGCCACGATGCACGATCGCCATCTCGCCGAACACTTCCTGCCTGCGGGTGATCGCGGCGTACAGCTCCGGCGCGACATCGCGCACGAAAGCGAGCGCGACGTCGGAGAACACCACGCCCCAGCCATAGGTCGCACCCTGCGGATCGCGCTCGACGACGACGATGTCGTGCGCGCGCTCGGCGCGCTTCATCAAGTAGGCGAAGAAGAGACCCGCCGGGCCGCCGCCGATGACCGCGATCTTCATTCGCCCGCCCGATTCTCCGCCTGCCACTCGATCACGAGATTCCGCTGGGTCACGGGTCCTTGAACAATGCCGCCAGGTCGGGCATGCGCCGATGCCAGTCGGTCGCCCGCTGGAAAACGCGCCCGATATCGAGCAGCAACGTTTCGTCGAACGGCTTGCCGAGCAGCTGAATGGCGACTGGCAGGCCGCCCGGTGAGAATCCGGCAGGCAGCGACAACGCACACGCATCGAGGTAATTGGCGGCGCGCGTGAATGCGGCGAGCGGCGTGGCGGTCTCGTCGACCTCTTCCAGCCGGCACGACGGCATCGGCAGCGTCGGCGTGAGCACCGCGTCGGCATCACGCATCCACTCGCGCCAGATCGCGCAGGCCGCGCGGCGATGTGCCAGCGCATCAATGTAGTCCGCCGCCGTGATGCCCTTGCCACCCAGCAGCCGGCTGCGCACCCACGGTCCGATCGGCAATGCCGGGTCCTCGACATATGCACGATGCACCGTGTACGCCTCGGCCGCGATCAGCTGGCCATTACGGCGCATCAGGTCGGCGAAGTCGAACGGAAAACGCTGCTCGACGAACGTCGCGCCGAGCGAGGCCAGCACACGGCGCGCGTCATCGAGCGCCTTCTGCGCATTCGCATCGACGGCGATCGGCGCCTGGTCGGCCGGCACCAGCACGACGCGTACGCCAGCAAGATCGTTACGGCGCGGGGTCGATGCTTCGAGCGCACCGCGCCGCGCGGGTTCGGCCATCGCCGCAGTGAGCAGCAACGCGTCGTCGACATCGCGGGTCATCGGTCCGATCGAGTCGAGCGTCGACGAGAGCGGGAACGCGCCGCGCAGGCTGATCAGTCCGCCGGTGGTCTTCAAGCCGGTGATGCCGTTAAGCGACGCGGGAATGCGTACCGAGCCGCCGGTATCCGAACCGATCGCGGCAGGTGCGAGACCCGCGGCGACCGCGACGCCGGATCCGCTCGACGAACCGCCCGGCGTGCGATGCGCGTTCAGATCCCACGGATTCCACGGCGTGCCGAGCTTCGGGTTCGGACCCCAGCCGCCGAACGCGAATTCGACCATCTGCGTCTTGCCCAGGATCACCATGCCCTCGGCAGCCAGGCGCTGCACGGCGACCGCGGTTTCCTTGCTGCGCCGATCGCGCCAGAGCGCCGAGCCGACCGTGGTGATGCGGCCTTCGATCTCGAGCAGGTCCTTCAGCGCGATCGGCACGCCGTCGAGCGGCCCGAGCGCAAAACCCGCGGCACGACGTGCATCCGACGCGCACGCCAGGTCGCGTGCGAGATCCGGCTCGACGGTGACGAACGCGTTGAGCTTCGGGTTGGCTCGCCCGATTCGCTGCAGGTAGAACTCGGCGAGTTCGAGCGCGGTCATCTCGCGGCGCTCGAGCCGCGCGGCAAGTTCGGTCAACGTGGCAAACGGGTTGATGGCCTGGGTCACGAACACCTCAATGAGGAAATGCGGCGTCCGCATCGAGCGGATAGATCGGGCGGCGCATCCGACGGAACGAAAACAGCGAGTAGTCCGAGCTCGTCACGCCGCGGCTGTCGCATTCGACCAGGCCGCAGGACAGTGGGACGAAACTCGGCCGGCAATACATGCGCGACTTGAGGATCAGGTAGTCGAAGCGGCGCGGATCGACGCCGGCACTTTCGAACACACCGAGATCGAGCGGCTCCATCGGGCGCTCGCAGACGACCATCGTGGACGCCGCCGCCTCGAGGACCACGGTGCGTCCCATCGACCACGTTTCGCCGGTGTAGATCGGCCCCGTGATGCGGAAGCGCCCGTCGGTGATCGCGCGCACGCGCGCCTGCACCGTCAAGCGCGGGCGCGGGTCGTTCCCCAACCCAAGCGGCCGCAGATTGCCAACCGGCATTTCGATCTGCGCTCCAACTCCCGCTTCGATCGCCGCGGCAACTGCGCGAGGATCGCAGGTTGGTCCGACACCGATGCCGCGCATCTGCTGGCGCAGGCATTCCTCGAGCACATCGGTCGTGTCGCAGGTGCCGCCCGCCATGACGTTGTCGCCGTGATCGAGCAGCAGCACCGGCTTCCGTGAAGCATTTTCCGTTCGCAGAGCACGCGCCAGGGCGACGCTCTCGGCCAGTGGTGCACTCGTGTATACGAATCCCGCGCGGTCCTGCCACAGTTGGGCCGCAAGCTCGTCGGCCGCGCGTTGTGCTTCGGCGCGCGAATTGCCGACCGCGACAACGCTCATCCCGGCATCAGGGATGTCCGCGAGCGAGAAGCCGGCAAACACCGTCACCGCAAGCAGGCCTTCCGACTCCATGCGATGCGCCCGCTCGATCGCGCGCTGCATCGCGCCTTCGCCGGTCGCGCTGCGCAGTGTGTGCGAGAGGAGCGGTGGCTGCGCCCAGGCGAGCACGGGCTTGCGGCCTCGATCGATCGCCTCGAACAGCAACCGCGCGGCATGCACGCCGGTCTCGAACATGTCGACGTGCGGGTAAGTCTTGAACCCAACCATCACGTCGGCGTGATCGACCATCGCCTGCGTCACGTTGCCGTGCAAATCGAGCGCAACCGCGACCGGCGTGGCGGGAGCGATCGAGCGGATCCGGCGCAACAGCTCGCCTTCTCCGTCGTCGATCGACTGCGTCACCATCGCGCCGTGCAGGTCGAGCAGGATTGCATCGCATCCCGCACGCACCGCATCGCAAATCGCGCCGGCAAAGCGTTCGTACGCCGCGTCGTCGACGCGACCGCTGGGATTCGCGGTCGCATTCACGGGCACTGAGATCCGGTCGCCGCGCGCCTCCGCCGCGGCAATGAACGCGCCGAGCCCGGTGCGCGTGCCACGCGCGGAGTGGTACGCCGCTGCGCCAAATGTCGGGCCGTCGGGACCGAACGATTCGAACGGCGTCGGCACCGGCGAAAACGTGTTGGTCTCGTGATTCAGGCGGGCGGCGACGATGTGCATGTGTGCGATCGATCGACAGTCGATTTCTTCAAGCCACACTCGCACCAGAGCGGCGGATCGGCCTGCCGGTACGCGCGCCTGTGCTGTGCCCGTCCTGCCATGCCAGCGTGCCGTTCACATACACCGAAACGATTCCCGCCGCAGGAACCTTCGGCCGCGCGAACGTCGCGCTATCGGTGACGCGCTCCGGATCGAACACGACCAGATCGGCGCTGTACCCGGGCGCGACCAGACCGCGACCCACGAGGCGAAAACGCGCCGCCGGCAAGCCGCTCATCTTGTGCACGGCCGACTCCAGCGAAAAGAGCTTGCGCTCGCGCGCGTAGTGTCCGAGCACGCGTGGAAACGTGCCCCACAGGCGCGGATGCGGCGACTCGTCGTGTGGCAACCCATCCGAGCCGATCATCGTTTCCGGATACGCGAGGATGCGCTCGACGTCCGCTTCGTCCATCGAGAAGTAGATCGCGCCCGCGGGTTGCAGTGAATCGACCAGCGCATCGACATCGACGCCCGCCTCCGCGGCGAGCTCATCGAGATACCGCCCCGCTGCATCCGCGCGGGCCTTCGACCAGGTGATCAACACCCGTTGTGCCGCCTGTGCGGCGGTCTTGCTCAACACCGTCGACGATGCCGAATACGGATAGCAATCCAGGCAAACATCGTTGGTGCGGCGCGCCTCGTCGAGCAGCGCGAGTGTCTCGCGCGAGCGCCCGAAATTGCCGCGGCCGATCACCTTGTGGTGCGACAGCACCTGGCGGACGCCGAGGTCGTTCGCAATCGTCATCGCTTCGGTCATCGACTCGAGCACGTGATCGCCTTCGTCGCGGATGTGCGAGGCGATCAGCGCTGAAGTGCCGCGCAGCGGCGTGCACACCGAACGGATTTCATCGCTGGTTGCCGCGTTCGCCGGTGCATAAGCGGTGCCGGTCGACACGCCGACCGCGCCGCTTGCGAGCCCTTCTCGCACCAGCACCTGCATTGCCGCGATCTCACGCTCCGTCGCGGGGCGTTCGAGGTCGGACATCGCGACGACGCGCAGCGTGGTGTGACCGATCAGCGCGGCACAGTTGATCGCGGACGGGGTCGCCTCCAGCGCAGCGAAATAGTCGGCGAACGAACCGAAGCGCTGGAGATCGGCTTCCCGCACATCGGCCGCGAGCAGGTTGATCGGCGGCACCAGCGGCGCGTTGCCGAGCGGCGCAAGGCTGATGCCGCAGTTGCCGACCACCACCGTCGTCACACCCTGGCTCAGCTTGGGCGTCATCGACGGGTCGGAAAGCAACAATCGATCGTCGTGCGTGTGCACGTCGATGAATCCGGGCGCCACGACCAGCCCGTCGAGATCGGCGACAGCGGCGGCGCTCGACGGCGACAGTTCCCCGATCGCTTCGATGCGGCCATCCTTCAACGCCACATCGGCGCGCCGGCGCGGCGCACCGCTGCCATCGATGAGAGTGCCTCCACGCAACAACAGATCTGCTGCCATCTTGTCCGCCACCGCTGCGATACGTGTAGTCTGTCCGATGCCAACCGCGTTCGCAACGGACGCGGCAGAAACGACCTCGGAGGAGATCCACAGATGAGATTCGTGCTACGCACCGGGTTGCGCGGCGCAGCCGGACTCCTGCTCGCGGCGCTGCTTGCCGCAAGCAACCTGGCGCTTGCGCAGGGCAAGGTCCTGAAGTTCATTCCGGAAGCCGACCTGCGCAGCCTCGACCCGATCTGGACCACCGCGTACATCACCCGCAACCACGGCTACATGGTGTACGACGTGCTGTTCGCCACCGACGCGAACTTCAAGATCCAGCCGCAGATGGTCGACAAGTGGGAGGTCAGCAAGGACAACCTCACCTACACGTTCACCCTGCGCGACGGATTGAAGTTCCACGACGGCGCGCCGGTACGTTCGGCCGACTGCATCGCGTCGATCGAACGCTGGGCGAAGCGCGACGTGTTCGGCCAGAAGCTTGCCGAGATGACCGATTCGTGGACCGCGGTGAACGACAAGACGTTCGCGCTGAAGCTCAAGAAGCCGTTTCCGTATGTGCTCGACGCGCTCGGCAAGCCGTCGTCGAACGTGCCGTTCATCATGCCGGAGCGGGTCGCGAAGACCGACGCATTCACGCAGATCACCGATCCGACCGGCTCCGGCCCGTTCAAGATGCTCAAGGAGCAATGGGTGCCGGGCAGCAAGGTGGTGTACGTCAAGAACACCGACTACGTGCCACGCAAGGAACCGCCATCATGGGGCGCGGGCGGCAAGGTCGTGAAGGTCGACCGGGTCGAATGGATCTACATCCCCGACTCGGCCACGGCCGCGGCGGCGATCAACGCCGGCGAAGTCGACTGGTGGCAGCAGCTGCCGCCCGATCTGATCCCGGTACTGGCGAAGAACAAGGACGTCAAGATCGACAACACCGATCCGCTCGGATCGATCGGCATCCTGCGGTTCAATCATCTGCAGCCGCCATTCAACAACCAGAAGCTGCGGCAGGCGGTGCTCGCCGTCGTCGACCAGAACGACTACGCGCTTGCGATCGCCGGCGACCCGAAGAACGGCAAGCCCTGCGCTTCGTTCTTCACCTGCGGCACGCCGCTGGCGAGCACGGTCGGCTCCGATGCACTGACCGGCAAGCGCGACGTCGAAAAAGCCAAGGAACTCGTCAAGGAGTCCGGCTACAAGGGCGAAAAGATCATCCTGATGACTGCCACGGACCAGCCGATCGTGCACTCGCAAGCGCTGGTCACCCAGGAACTGCTGCGCAAGATCGGGCTGAATGTCGAGCTCGCCGCGAGCGACTGGGGCACGCTGATCACGCGGCGCTCGTCGAAAGAAAGCGTGGACAAGGGCGGGTGGAGCGTGTTTCACACCTGGTTCGTCGGCCCGGACATCACTTCGCCGGCATTGAACTCTCCGCTGCGCGGCGCCGGCGACAAGTCATGGTTCGGCTGGCCGACCGATCCCAAGCTCGAGGAGCTGCGTGATGCATGGTTTGCCGCGGGAACGCCGGCTGAACAAAAGAAGATCGCCGAAGAAATCCAGAAGCGCGCGTTCGAGACCGTCCCGTACATCCCAACGGCGCAATTCATCATTCCCACCGCGTATCGGACCAATCTGTCGGGAGTGATCGTGTCGCCGGTGACGTTCCTGTGGAACGTCGAGAAGAAATGACCGACGCGCCGCCTTGCTTCGCTACACCGTAAAGCGCCTTCTCGCGACGATCCCCGTCATGGGTATCGTCGCGTTGTTCGTCTTCTCACTGCTCTACATCAGCCCCGGCGACCCGGCGGCCGTGATCGCCGGCGACATCGCGACCGAAGCCGACATCGCACGGATTCGTGCACAGCTCGGTCTCGATCAGCCCTACTTCACCCGCTTCGGCACGTGGGTGCTCGCGCTCTCGCACGGCGATCTCGGCACTTCGATCTTCACCAACCTGCCGGTCACGACGTTGATCGCGCAGCGCGTCGAACCGACCGCGGCACTCACCATCTGCACGTTGATCGTCGCGGTGGGGCTCGCCGTGCCGCTCGGCGTGCTGGCGGCAGCGCGTGCCGGCGGCTGGCTCGACAGGATCGTCATGGCGCTTTCAGTGCTCGGCTTCTCCGTGCCGGTGTTCGTCATCGCATACGGATTGATCCTGCTGTTCTCGGTCAAGCTCGAGTGGCTCCCGGTGCAGGGCTACCAGAGCATCCGTGAGGGATTCGGTCCGTTCATCCGGCACATGATCCTGCCGAGCATCGCGCTGGGTCTCGTCTACATGGCGTTGATCGCGCGCATCACGCGCGCGAGCATGCTCGACGTACTCGCACAGGACTACGTGCGCACGGCCAACGCGAAAGGCCTTGCGCCAGGCGCGGTCCTCACGCGCCACGCACTGAAGAACGCCGCCGTGCCGATCGTCACGATCATCGGCATCGGCGTCGCGTTGCTGATCGGCGGCGTAGTGGTGACGGAAACCGTGTTCGCGATACCCGGCATCGGCCGTCTCACGGTCGATGCGATCCTGCGCCGCGACTATCCGATCATCCAGGGCGTCACGCTGCTCTTCTCGGCGCTGTATGTGATCGTCAACCTGCTGGTCGACCTCAGCTACTCGCTGTTCGATCCGCGCATCCGCTACTGACGCAGTACGACCGATGGCCGCGCTTGCGATCGACGCGCCCAAACCGGCTTCGCCGACCGGGTCGCGCTTTCGCGAGGCGTTGCGGCGGCATCCCACCGCGATCCTCGGAGCGATCGTGCTGTTGCTGATGATTGCGATTGCCATCGCGGCGCCGTGGCTCGGCACCACGGATCCGCTGGCCGTCTCGCCGATCCGCCGCCTGCGGCCGCCGGGTGCGCAATACTGGTTCGGCACCGACATGCTCGGGCGCGATGTCTATAGCCGAGTGATTTTCGGTGCCCGCGTTTCGCTGGCGGTTGGCCTTGCGGTGGCGATTTTTTCCTCGCTTGTCGGACTTGTGATCGGCCTCGTGACCGGTTACCTGCGCTGGCTCGACGCGGTGATGATGCGCGTCATGGACGGGCTGATGTCGATCCCTTCGGTGCTGCTTGCCATCGCGCTGATTTCGCTCACGACCGCGAGCCTGCGCAACGTGATCGTCGCGATCACGATCACCGAGATTCCACGCGTCGTGCGGCTGGTGCGTTCGCTCGTGCTCACGCTGCGCGAGCAACCTTACGTCGAAGCGGCGATCGCGTCCGGTACGCGCCTGCCCGCGATCCTGGTGCGTCACATCCTGCCGAACACGCTGGCGCCAGTGCTCGTGCAGGCAACCTATATCTGCGCATCGGCGATGATCACCGAGGCGATCCTCTCGTTCATCGGTGCCGGCACGCCACCCAACATTCCGAGCTGGGGCAACATCATGGCGGAGGCGCGCAGCCTGATCCAGATCGCCGGCACGATCCTGCTGTTCCCAGGCATCTTCCTGTCGCTCACCGTGCTCTCGGTAAACCTGCTCGGCGACGGCATGCGCGATGCGCTCGACCCACGCCTCGCACGGCGCATGTAGCGATGAATCCGGCCGCGCCCTCCCCGCTGCTGCGCGTCGAGAACCTCCGGACGCACTTTCATACGCGGGATGGCGTGGTGCGCGCGGTCGATGGCGTCAGCTTCGACGTGCACGCAGGGCAGACACTCGCGATCGTCGGCGAATCCGGTTGCGGCAAGAGCGTCACCTCGCTTTCGATCCTGCGACTCTTGCCGATGCCACCTGCACGCATCGTCGAAGGCCGGATCGTGTTCGACGGCCGCGACCTGCTTGCGCTTTCCGAAGCGGAGATGCGTGCGATCCGCGGCAACGCGATCGCGATGATCTTCCAGGAGCCGATGACATCGCTCAATCCAGTGCTCACCATCGGCCGCCAGATCGCCGAGGCGCTGGTCCTGCATCGTGGACTGGGCTACGCGGAGGCGTTGCAGCGGTCGACCGCGATGCTGCGCAAGGTGCATATCCCGGAAGGCGAGCGGCGCATCACGCAATATCCGCATGAACTTTCCGGCGGCATGCGCCAGCGCGTGATGATCGCGATGGCACTTGCTTGTGGTCCGCGCCTGCTGATCGCTGATGAACCGACCACGGCGCTCGACGTGACGATCCAGGCGCAGATCCTCGAACTGATGCGCGAGCTGCGCGATGACACCGGCGCATCCATCGTCCTGATCACACACGACCTCGGCGTGGTCGCCGAGATGGCGGATCGCGTCGTGGTGATGTACGCAGGGCGCAAAGTCGAAGAAGCGCCAGTGCAGCAACTGTTCGCCGACGCACGCCACCCGTACACACATGGCCTGCTGGGTTCGATGCCTCGCCTCGGTGAGTCGCTCGAGGATCCGGTCAAGCGCTTGGTCGAAATTCCGGGCATGGTTCCGTCGCTGAAGGAAGCGGCCGCGGGTTGCTTGTTCGCGCCGCGTTGCCCGAATGCGAGCGAACGTTGCAGGACCGAAGCACCGCCACTGGAGCAACACGGTGCCGAACATTCGGTTGCCTGCTGGCATCCGATGACCGTCACCGCGCGTGCAGCGGAGGCGGCCGCATGACCGAGACCCTGCTCGAGGTCAAAGACCTGCGCAAGCACTACCCGTCGCGGCGCGGGTGGTTTGGCCGGCCGGGTGCGCCGGTGCGTGCGGTCGACGGCGTCAGCCTTTCAATCGCCGGCGGCGAGACGCTCGGGCTGGTCGGCGAATCCGGCTGCGGCAAATCGACGACGGGCAAGGTGATCCTGCGC
>Ga0335076_10003927_pt1 | contig 14996 bp, 16 predicted proteins | sample Lox_Sample_25_FD_206717 | JGI IMG/M metagenome (GOLD analysis project Ga0335076, IMG submission 206717) | Soil microbial communities from Loxahatchee National Wildlife Refuge, Florida, United States - Lox_Sample_2.5 | ecosystem: Environmental > Terrestrial > Soil > Wetlands | place: USA...
CTCTCAACATGGGAGTCTTCCTCAGATCAGACCGATGGCATTGATGACGACGTCGATGGCCTTGATGCCGACGAACGGCACGATCACGCCGCCGACGCCGTAGATCAGCAGGTTGCGGAACAGAAGGCGGGCCGCGCTCTGCGGCCGGTAGTGCACGCCGCGCAGTGCCAGCGGGATCAGCGCGATGATGATCCAGGCGTTGAAGATGATCGCCGACAGGATGGCGCTCTGCGGGGTGTGCAGATGCATCACGTTGAGCAGGTTCAGGCTCGGATAGAAGGCGGCGAACATCGCAGGGATGATGGCGAAGTACTTGGCCACGTCGTTGGCGATGGAGAAGGTCGTGAGCGCCCCACGCGTGATCAGCAGCTGCTTGCCGATGAGGACCACCTCGATCAGCTTGGTCGGATCGCTGTCGAGATCGACCATGTTGCCGGCCTCGCGCGCCGCCTGCGTGCCGGTCTGCATGGCGACACCGACGTCGGCCTGGGCCAGCGCGGGCGCGTCGTTGGTGCCGTCGCCGCACATGGCGACGAGCTTGCCGTTGGCCTGCTCCTTGCGGATGAGCGCCAGCTTGTCCTCCGGCGTAGCCTGCGCGAGGAAGTCGTCGACGCCGCTTTCGGCGGCGATGGCGGCGGCCGTCAGCGGATTGTCGCCGGTGATCATCACGGTGCGGATGCCCATGCGGCGCAGCTCGGTGAAGCGCTCCTTGATGCCGCCCTTGACGATGTCCTTCAGGTGGATGACGCCGAGGACACGGTCATTCTTGGCGACGGCAAGCGGCGTGCCGCCGGCGCGGCTGATCCGCTCGGTTATCTCGGTGAGTTGCACCGGGACCGGCAGGTTCGGGCTGTTCAGCTTCTGGCGCACATAGCCGACGATGGCCTCGACCGCGCCCTTGCGGATCGAGGTGCCGCCGGCATCGACGCCGCTCATGCGGGTCTGCGCCGTGAAGGGCACGAAGGTGGCATGCAACTGCGCCACGTCGTGGGCGCGCAGGTTGTACTTCTCCTTGGCCAGCACGACGATCGAGCGGCCTTCCGGCGTCTCGTCGCTCAGGGATGACAGATGTGCCGCCTCTGCCAGCTCCTGCGGGCTGACGCCGGGCAGCGGGATGAATTCGGCCGCCTGGCGGTTGCCGAGGGTGATCGTGCCGGTCTTGTCGAGCAGGAGGGTGTCGACGTCGCCGGCCGCTTCCACGGCACGACCGGACATGGCCAGCACGTTGAACTTCACCAGCCGGTCCATGCCGGCAATGCCGATCGCCGACAGCAGCGCGCCGATGGTCGTCGGGATCAGCGTCACGAACAGCGCGACCAGGATCACGACCGGGACGCTGCCGCCGGCATAGGCCGCGAAGCTCGGGATGCTCACGGTGGCGAAGACGAAGATGATCGTCATGCCCGCCAGCAGGATGTTGAGGGCGATCTCGTTGGGCGTCTTCTGCCGCACGGCGCCTTCGACGAGCGCGATCATGCGGTCGAGGAACGTCGAGCCCGGCGCGGCGGTGATGCGCACCTTGATCCAGTCGGAGAGCACGCGCGTGCCGCCGGTCACGGCCGAGCGGTCGCCGCCGCTCTCGCGGATGACGGGCGCCGATTCGCCGGTGATGGCGGATTCGTCGACCGAGGCGATGCCTTCGATCACGTCGCCGTCGCTCGGGATCACGTCACCCGCCTCGACCAGCACCAGATCGCCGGCCTTGAGGTCGAGCGCGGAAACCTTCTGAAAGGTCCGCGTCTCCGCCGAGGACAGGCGCTTCGCCTGCGTCTGCGTCCGCGTGCGCCGCAGGTTCTCGGCCTGCGCCTTGCCGCGCCCTTCCGCCACGGCCTCGGCAAAGTTGGCGAAGATGACCGTGAACCACAGCCAGAACACGATCTGCGCCGTGAACAGGATGCCGCCGTTGCCGACGATGAGGTCACGGATCAGGAGGACGGTCGTGAGCGCGGAGACGATCTCCACCACGAACATCACGGGATTGCGAGCCAGCGTCCGCGGATGCAGCTTGCGGATAGAGTCGCGCGCTGCTGCCACCAGGATCTCCGAGGAGATCCCGGCGACAGCCCGTTTGCGGTGAACCGCGGCCTCGGCCAGAGGCTGGGTGGCGGTTGTCGAGGTTGCGGTGAGGTCGTTCATGATCCTTGTCCTCAGTAGAGCGAACCGGCCTGCATCTGCAGGTGCTCGACGAACGGCCCGAGCGCATCGGCCGGGAAGTAGATCAGGCCGCCGGTGATGATGATGATGCCGATCAGCAGCGCCACGAAGAGGCCGTTGTCGGTCGGGAAGGTACCGGCCGAGGCCGGCACCAGCTTCTTCGCCGCCAGCGAGCCGGCGATCGCGAGCACGGGGATGGCGATGGCGAAGCGGCCGATCATCATCGCGGCGGCGCCGGCCAGGTTGTAGAAGGGCGTGTTGCCCGTCAGGCCGGCGAAGGCGCTGCCGTTGTTGTTGCTCTGCGAGACGAAGGCGTAGAGGATCTCGCTGAAGCCGTGGGGGCCGGCGTTCTCCGGGCCGGCCAGGCCGGCCGGCAGCACTGTGGCGATGGCGGTGAAGAGGAGCGTCGCCATCGGCACCGCCAGCATGGCCAGCATCGCCATCTTGACCTCGCGCGCCTCGAGTTTCTTGCCGAGATATTCCGGCGTCCGCCCGACCATGAGCCCGGCGATGAAGAGCGCGATGATCGCGAACAGCAGCATGCCGTAAAGGCCGCAGCCGACGCCGCCGAAGATGACCTCGCCGAGCTGCATGTTGACGATCGGCACGAGGCCGCCGATCGGCGTGTAGCTGTCATGCATCGAGTTCACGGCACCGTCGGAGGTATCGGTCGTCGTCGTCTCGAACAGGGAGGAGTTGACGATGCCGAAGCGGACCTCCTTGCCCTCCATGTTGCCGCCGGCCTGCGTGGCGCTCGCGACCTGGTCGACGCCGAGCGGGGCGAACGCCGGATTGCCCGCGCTCTCGGCCCAGTAGGAGGTGAGCACGCCCGCCAGGAACAAGATGCCCATGACGCCGAAGAGCGCCCAGCCCTGCCGCATGTTGCCGACCATGCGCCCGAAGGTCATGGTCAGGCTGGCGCCGATCATGAACTCCAGCACGACGGTCAGCAGGTTGCTCAGAGCCGTCGGGTTCTCATAGGGATGGGCGGCGTTGACGTTGAAGAAGCCGCCGCCGTTGGTGCCCACGGTCTTGATGACGATCTGCGAGGCGACCGGCCCCTGGGCGATGGTCTGCTTTGCCCCCTCGAGCGTCGTGGCGTCGACATAGGCATGCAGATTCTGCGGCATGCCCATCCAGACATAGGCCAGGCCGCCGATGATCGAGATCGGCAGCAGCACGTAGAGCGTGCAGCGAGTCAGGTCGACCCAGAAGTTGCCGACGGTCTGCGCGGACCGCCGCACGAAGCCGCGGATGAGCGCGATGGCCATGGCGATGCCGGCCGCGGCCGAGACGAAGTTGTGGACGGTGAGCCCCGCCATCTGCACGAAGTAGCTGAGCGTCGTCTCGCCACCGTAGTTCTGCCAGTTGGTGTTGGTGGTGAAGCTGACCGCCGTGTTGAGCGCCAGGTCTTCGCGTACCCCGGTCATCCCCTGCGGGTTGAACGGCAGGTAGTACTGCAGCCGCATCATGCCGTAGAGCGACACGAAGCAGAAAACATGGAACAACAGCATGGCGACCGCATAGGTCAGCCAGTGCTGTTCCTTCTTCGCGTCGACGCCGGAGATCCAGTAGATGCTGCGCTCCACCGGCCCGAGCACCGGGCTGAGCAGGGTCCGTTCGCCCGCGAAGACGCGCGCCATGTAGGTGCCGAGCGGCACAGCGATTGCTGCGATGATCGCGCAAAACAAGGCGATCTGCAGGAGTCCATTGGCTGTCATGGGAGTTCCCTAGAACTTCTCGGGGCGCACGAGCGCGTAGACGAGATAGACGAGGACGAAGAGCGACACGGCGCCGCCCAGCAGATAGTCGAACAACATGGCAAGCCTCACACTTTGTCGCAGATCGCGACGTAGCTAAGCAGAAGGATGAATATGCCCACGCCAAAGACGAGCATCAGGATGTCGAGCATTCTTTTCTTCTCCGTAGGGTCCCCTCGGCCACGCTGCTCCCGCCGCAACTTGCCGGTCGCAGCATCCGTGGCGCGTCTACACAGTGGGTCGTCACAACTCCGAATTCTGAACGCGATGGGGACACCCGATGCGGTCTGCCGCGGGCGTCAGCACGACCAAACATGCCGATCCCCGCATGAGGGTTCGAGAGGGTGTTCTGCAGTCCTGCATAAGTATTCCATAAGGACCGGGCGAGCCTGGGCAAGCGGCTGCTTCGCCCGCCAGGATTCGGCTCCCATGGCCAGTTGAACTCATTGATATGGGTCAAGCGGGGCCGCGGCGCTTGGATGCCTATGACCAAATCTCGTGGAGCCACCGTCCAAGCACACCAAGGCGCGACGGGCCGACGCGGGCCTCCGACTCGAGCCGGTTGGCCCAGGCGAGCCCACGGCCCAAAGAGGAGTCGTCAGGCGCGCTGGCATCGGCGCTCGAGCTCGGTGCGACGGCCGGAGCTGCGTTGGCATCCCGACCTTCCTTCCGCTCATCGCGCGGGGCTGACGGCGCCGCCCCATGCTGCTCGAGGACGACCTTGCCGTTGCGCGTCTCGATCAGGAGGCGGTAGGGCGCATGCCCCTCGACATCCTCCAGAAAATCGGCCGCCTCGGCGCGCGACCCGAAACAGGCCTCGCTCTCGCAGCCTTCGCGGCGGAGGCACCAACGCCCCTGCTGATCGACATAGATCCAGAACAGCGGCCCGCCCGGGACGGGGGAATCATCATCCGACACCGTCCACTGAAGTCCGGGAACCGCCACGACCTGTCCGACAATCTGGCTGCCCATGGCAACCTCCGTGCTCCATCAAAGTGCAATCGACTGCCGAGGACGTAAGCGAGGCGCCATTGGGTTTCGATAAGGGTTCAGGCGCGGCGGGATTAGGAGTCCGTATGTCATCGAGCAGTCATCGACCGTCATGACGCGGCCAGCGGATGCGGCATGGGCCAGTTGAAGTATTCGTCCGCGAACCAGCCGCTGTTGCTGGCGACGAGAAGGCGGTAGGCCCTGCACCGCGCGACGGAGACGCGGGCCCACAGGCGCGCGCTCTGGCGGTCGGGAAATTCGCACTGTCCGGGCACGCCGTCGCGCGTCACGCACCAGGCGCCGGCCTCGGAGCGGAAGACCCGCACCAGGCGCCGGCCTCGGAGCGGAAGACCCGCACCACCGCGGGCCCGCCGACGGGCGCGGCACCCAACCCTTCGCGGATCTCCCGCATCTCCGGGCTTTCAGAGGTGGTCCGATAGGAGTCCTGCAGCATGGCGGCGCTCATTTGGAATGGATGACGAAGGGCTGGCCGCCTGGACGCTTTCTGAGCCAGCCGCGCGGCTCCGTGGGATCGCCGAAATAGATCAGGCCGGGTTCGACGATCCATTCACCGGGCTGCAGCGCGTCGCCGTCGTAGCGACCGTTGCGCAGGCGCGGCACGATGCCGGCGTAGGTGAAGCGGCGGCCGAAATAATCGACGACGGTCGCGTAGATCGGCTGGCCGGCATACTCGCCGATCGCCGGCCCGTCGGCGCGCGGTTCCATCAGGATGAAATATTCGACGGGACGATCCGTCATGAGAATTGCTCTCGACATGACACAGACTCGGCTTTTGCGGTTGGACTCAGCCGACGCCGAAGGTCCTGACGACCAGTTCGGCGGCGAGCCCGAAGCCCAGACACACGATCAGGATGACGGCGACCTCGCGGGCGATCTGCCCGGGCGTCGGCCACTCCTTGGCCGAGGGCCCGACGCTCGAGCCGGTGGCCGAGGGGCTATCCAGGGACAATCCGTCGATGCTGTGGATTGAACGAAACGGTTGCATGGTGGACCTCAACAGATGTTGGCACCTGATTAGGTCGAAGCCGCGAAAAGGATCGAGAGGGAGGCAGGGCCGCCGGCGTGAGGAACTCATAGGAAAATCGCCGCGCCGCATAAGGAACCTGCGCCGAGCGGTGCGCTTACCCATGCGTTCGACGGCCCGCAGCGGGGTCGCCGCCAGAGACTCGATTTCGAGATCCGCCGTGCTGATCCGTCCGCGTCCGGTCGAGTACTTCATCCTGATGGAGCCGCGCGCCGACGGCCCGGTCGTCGGCTACCTGGACGGACGGCCGATACCGGCCGCCGTCGTCGACTGCTGGGGGCGGCACTACAGCTATGCCGGGGTGGCGCCGCGGCGGCAGAGCGGACAGTACGACGTGGAGGCCCTGCGGCCGGGGGAATGGATCATGGAACCCGGCCTGGTCTATCGGCACGACGGCGGGAAGGCCTGACGTCGGCGCTCGCCCATTTCAACCATAGCGCAAGATTGGTCTGGAATCGGGCTGACGATTCGGCCGATTGGTCGCTATCGGCTTGCGCCGCTTTTGCCGTTTCGTGTAGCCTGAACAACAAGAACAGGGAGACGGCGGGAGCGACGATCGGCGGCGCAATTGGGCCTGCGGCCCTGCCCTTCCACGGCACATCCAATCATGAGGCGCACAGCATGAGCAAGAAATGGGGAGCGGAGGACTTTTGGGGTCTCGGCTTCGAGTACGACCCGCAATGGCTGCTGACCGACAACCAGAAGAAGATCCAGGCGCTGATCATCGACTTGGCCCAGAAGGAGATGCGCGACAACGCCATCGAGTCGGACAAGAAGCTCCTGTTCCCGCGCAAGAATTTCCAGATCCTGGCGAAGCACGGCCTGCTCGGCCTCTTGGTGCCGAAGGAACTCGGCGGCATGGGCGAGAACCATGTCGCGGCCGCCATGGTGGTGGAGACCATCGCCCGCTATGCCTGCCCCTCGACCGCCATGTGCTACACCATGCATACGGGTGCCGTCGCCGCCGCCCTCTTCCGCCACCATGACAACAAGACGCTGCAGGACATCCTGCGGCGCATCGACAAGGACTGCCTGGTCGGCACCCTCTCCTATTCCGACCCGGAGACCGGCTCCCACTTCTGGTACCCGATCTCGTCCGGCGCCGAGAAGGTCGACGGCGGCTACAAGGTGCGCAAGAAGGCGTCCTGGACGACCTCCGGCGGCTTCGCCGACTGGTACATCCTGCAGACCACGAGCCCCGACTTCGCCGGCAACTTCGCCGACCTCACCTGCTGGCTTGCCTTCAACAACGAGGTGAAGGCGGAGCCCTCGAAGTGGGACGGCCTCGGCCTGCGCGGCAACCAGTCCGGCACGCTCGAGCTCGACAACGTCATGATGACGCCCGACCGCATGGTCGGCCCGAAGGGCGACGGCGCCAACTCCAACGACGAGTGCGTCGATCCCTTCTTCCTGCTCTGCTCCTCGGCCTGCTGGAACGGCATCTCCATGGCGCTCATCGACATCGCCAAGCGCCACACGACGATGAAGAAGCACGTCGACGTCGGCATGCGCGTCGCCGACTACCCGACGATCCAGGACTATGTCGGCGAGGCCATCACCGACACCAACACCAGCCGCTCCTTCGTCTTCCTGATGGCCAAGGCCATGGACGACGTCACCAACAACTGCGACTGGTCGCTTCACAAGGACCTCAAGGCCCTGCCGCGCGCGCAGTTCCTGCCCTGGATGTGGCAGGTGAAATTCAGCGCCGCCAAGAACGTGGCGCATGTCGCCGACAAGATGCTGCATGCCTGCGGCGGCACCGGATACAAGCCCGGCCTCGGCATCGAGCGTTACCTGCGCGACGGCAAGGCCGGCTGGGTGATGGGCCCGACCAACGAGGTGCTGCGCCAGTTCGTCGGCAAGTCCGCGCTCCTCGGCTTCCAATCGCTCGACTACTGGAACCAGTCGCTTAACGAGCGAATCCTCAACAATGAACTCAAGAAGCTCGACGCCGCCGGCAAGAAGGCGCTGGCCGAGAAGCTGCTGAAGGAGGCGACCGCCAAGGCGGCGGAGTAGCGCGCCGCCGGACGGATCGGGTGAAGCCCGCGCTCACCCTCGGTTGCGTAATTGCGCTGACGTTTGCGGCACATCCTGCCGCGGCGCAATCGACATGGTTCGGCGCCAAGCAGACCGCGGCGGTCAACGATCCCAAGGCGACCGCCTGCATCTCGCTGGCGCTCGGCAACCATGACCCGCCGTTCGATTTTTCTCAGAATCTCCTGGAGGGCGCGGCGGCCCGCTTCGACATGCCGGCCGTGGAAGACGCCGTCGCGATGTGTCGCATCGCGCTGCGCGCCTTTCCGGGCGAGCCCAAGGTGATCGTCGCCCACTTCAATGCGGCGCTCACCTTTTCGATGCTCCTGTTCGGCTTCAAGGACCTCCCTCTCACCGACGAGGACGCCGTGCGGAAGGCGCGGGCAATCGCCGAAGGGACCGACGCCAATCGCTTCGAGAAGCAGATGGCGGGATTCTTTCTCGGCTCCGCCTACGAATACGGCGTCGGGACGGCGCCGGATCCCCACGAGGCGGCAAAGTGGTACGGCATGGCCGCCGACGCCGGCGACAAGGTTTCCGAACGCGAGTTGGCGCGCCTTCTCAAGGACAGTGCGGGAGCGCAGTGATGGCCGACCAGCGGCCCGGTGCCGGCCAGCCAAAGGCCGGGCAAGGAGGCGGGGGCCGAAAACAGGCGATGGACCCCATGCCCAGCGGAGGATTTGCGGGCGACAGGTGGCGCGCCCTTCGTGCGTAGGGGCGACCAGCAGGTCGCCCGTCCATCGAGCAAAGCATCCGGCGGCGCCGCGTTGATTTCCGACGGGCGACCTGCCGGTCGCCCCTACATCGATCCGAGCGATGGACCCCATGCCAAGCGGGAAATTTGCGGCGACGGGTGACGGGAGCGGCAAATAGGTCACGTCACATGACCTATTCAGCGATTCTGCAAAACAACCCCATATAAAGGAAGTTAACGGGACTTCTCCGGGGAATCGCAGGCAAGTATCGCCGTTCGGCAAGAGCCGCCGTTCTTTCCGCATCTTCACGATGTCCAACAGCGGGGCCCAAAAAGCGCGCTCTGGGCCGTTGTCCAGTATAGGAACAAAATAAGAACATAGCAAGGGCCGCCGCTTACTGCGTGAGCGTGGTGCAGGGACTTGTGGCCTGGAGCAGGCCCCAGCCGAACACCGGATCCTTGCCCGGCGCGCCGAGGTCACGCGCCGTTGCGGCCAAGGCGCTGGTGATCCGAGCGGAGTCGGGCGGCGCGCCGCCAGCCAGCCGCGCCGCCGCCGCGGCGGTGACGAAGGGCGCGGCGAACGACGTGCCGCTGTGATAGCTGCCGTTCGACATCGGTCCAGGCGTCCAGACGCGGACACCGGGCGCGGCGAACGCGATATAGCTGCCGCGATTGGCGTCGGGGTAGGGTTGCGCCCGGCTGTCGACCGCGGTCACCGCGACGACGCCGGGTTCGGCCGCCGGGAAGGCCGGAGCCGCGGTCGGGCCGCCATTGCCGGCCGCCACCACAACGATCGCATGGCCGGCCATAACGCGTCGCAGCGCCAGCGCCACCAGCGCGTTCGGTTCGCCGGCCAGGCTCATGTTGATGACCGGCGTCCCGCGCTCGGCCAGCCAATCCAGTCCGCCGATCAACGCCATGACGTCGGCCGTCGGCGGACCGTCCGGCGTGGCCTCGAAGACATTGGCCACCGCGAGCTCGGCGCCCGGCAGCAGTCCGCCGGCGCGGCCGTCATGCCGCCCGACCAGGATCCAGGCGATGGCGCTGCCGTGCTCCGGGGCCGCGGCACCGGCGTCGGACGGCAGGAACGATCGTTGGACGATGTCGGCACCGCGCAATCCCGGCATGGTCGCATCGACGGCCGTATCGAGCAGGCCCACGCGCAGGCCGCGGCCGCAGGCGGTCGGGACCTGCCCCCAGCCGATCAGCCTCGCGGGATAGTCGGGTGCCGGGAGAGTGAGGATCCCTTCCGGGCGATAGAGGGCATTGAGATCGACGGCGATCCCGGGAAATCGGCTTGCCAGCAGCGTGCGCGCCGCCGGCGCGGTCATCGTGCGCGGCACCTGCAGACGGGCGAGCGTCAGATCCAGCGATGGCAACCGCTGCTCGTCGAGCAGCACGAACCCGAGTCGACCTATGGCGGTCCTGACCTTGCCGTCGATGTTCGCCACCACGACCTCATCCGCGACGAAGTCGTGCCCGGCGCGCCCGGTTGCCGCTGCGGTGGCGGCGGTGCGTCTGGCCGCTGCGGGCGCCGGCTGGTTCGCGCTGTTCGCAGCATCGCCTTGATCCGCTTGGTCGGCTTCATCCGCTTGGTCGGCTTGATCCTGATCCGCCTGACTGGCTTGATCCGCTTGACCGGTGGCGTCGGCACTACCGGCACTGCCCTGGTCGCTGTTCCCGGCAGTCTTGTCCTTCTTGCCTTTGCCGGAGGAGCCGCTCTTGCCGTTTCCACCCTGGTCTCCGCCATTGCCGTTGTTGCCGCTTCCGGCCTGGGCCCCGCCGTTGCCGTTGTTGCCGCTTCCGCCCTGATCTCCGCCGTTCCCGTTGCCGTTGTTGCCGCTTCCGCCCTGGTCTCCGCCGTTGCCGTTGCCGTTGTTGCCGCTTCCGCCCTGATCTCCGCCCTTGCCGTTGCCGTTGTTGCCGCTTCCGCCCTGGTCTCCCCCGTTGCCGTTGCCGTTATTCCCGCTTCCGCCCTGATCTCCACCGTTGCCGTTGCCGTTGTGCCCACCGTTTGGTCCCCCGTTTCCGTTGCCGTTGCCATTGTTGCCGTTGCCATTGCCGCCGGCCTTCGCCAGCGCGGAGGGCGCGTCATTCCAGTTGGTCGGCAGCAAAGAGGGTCCGAGTATCAGGGCGGCCGCGACGGCCGCTGCGACGGTGCTGCGCAAGACGGCAAAGAAGATCGAAGCCACCCACCTGTTCATCGGACAGTGTGCACGCCCTCTGTTCGACATCGACGATGGATAAAGGGGGTTTGAGCGTGATGAGTTCCGGATATCGCAAGTCACTCAGCAGAGTACCGCGCGGCCCATCGGCTGCAATTGGACCTTGGTCCAATGCTCTCGGGGAATTGCACTGACCGGCTCGGTCTCCCAGGTCGCGTCGCGGTGACGCTCACACATGACGACAGCTTCTTCTCTGGCCAGCCAATGCCAAACCGGGTGGAAGTCTCCGCGTATGACTTTCTTCTTCTGACCCCAGTTCCCCCTGGTCCCCGTTTCCTGACAACCACTGGTAGATTAATTGGACTGAAGTCCAATAGCCGCTGATGCGCTGCTTGGTACTCTATGGCCACCCGAGCGGGACGGATGGAAGCTCGCCGTGCGCGAGATTTGCGCGGCCCATCCGCTGTCCTCGGAATTCTCGTACCCAGGTATCGGAACTTGGTCCAATCAAGGAGGATGCTTGATGATCAATCTCATTATCTGGCTGGTCGTGGGCGGAATCATCGGCTGGCTCGCCAGCCTGGTCATGCGCACTGACGCGCAGCAGGGATCATTCTCAACATTGTCGTGGGAATCGTGGGCGCGCTGCTCGGCGGCTGGTTCCTCACGCCGCTGATCGGCGGCGGGTCCATCAATCAAGGTGACTTCAGCCTGAAAGGTCTGATCATCTCATTTGTCGGCGCGTTGATCCTGCTTGCGGTGGTCAATCTGATCCGACGGGGTACGGCGCGATAGCTTGATGCCCACGAGCGCCGCAGGCGTTGCGGCCGCGCATCCGATGGCCCCTCGAATTCGAGTCACTGCGCGTGTGTCGTCCGGTTCGATGCCGCCATAGGATCGTGTTCCGGAATTGAACGGATTGCGGAGCTGATCCATAGGGCGCGCCAACCTACAAACCTAGTCCGCAAGCGCGGACTGGCGTAGAGTGCCCGAGTTGGCCCGCTGAAGCGTTGGCCACGGGATGTGCGGCGTGGGGAGGGGCAGCCATGGCGCGGAAATCAGGCAAGAAGGGCAACAAGGGCGCGCTCGGCGGCGAGGTGCTCCGCAACGCCCTGGAGGCGGCGGCCGTCGAGCGGCGCTGGCACGTCGTCGGCGACGGCAAGCTGCCGAGGAAGCCGCCGTCCGACTACAGGTACACCGACGAGCTCGTCCGCCTGCAGTTCGAGCTCATCAAGCTGCAGGAGTGGGTGCGCCTGGAGGGCCTCAAGGTCGTCGTCATCTTCGAGGGCCGCGATGCGGCCGGCAAGGGCGGCGTCATCAAGCGCATCACCGAGAGCCTCAACCCTCGCATCTGCCGCGTCGTCGCGCTCGGCACGCCGACCGAGAAGGAGCGCGGGCAGTGGTATTTCCAGCGCTATGTCGCGCATCTGCCGGCGCGCGGCGAGATGGTCCTCTTCGACCGCAGCTGGTACAACCGCGCCGGGGTCGAGCGCGTCATGGGCTTCTGCACCGACGAGGAGTACGCCGAGTTCCTGCGCGCTTGCCCCCTCTTCGAGGAGATGCTGGTGCGCGCGGGCATCCACCTCATCAAGTACTGGTTCTCGGTGAATGACGCGGAGCAGGAGAAGCGCTTCACCGAGCGGATGCGCAACCCGATCAAGCGCTGGAAGCTGAGCCCGATGGACCTGGAGTCGCGCAAGCACTGGGTCGAGTATTCGCGCGCCAAGGACGTCATGCTGAAGCACACCGACCGCAAAGCGGCGCCCTGGTTCATCGTCGACGCCGACAACAAGAAGCGCGCGCGGCTGAACTGCATCGCCCACCTGCTGAAGCAGATCCCCTACAAGGACCTGACGCCGATCGAAATGGACCTGCCGACGCGCCAGCCCGACGGCGGCTACAAGCGGCCCAAGAAATCAAGCCAGCAGTGGGTGCGGGAGCGCTACTGACGGTCAGCACCGATCGTGGTTTTATTCGATCCGCGGTCGCGGCCTTGAAATGGCCCGGTTGTTTCTTCTTAGAAGCAATGCGGCTTCCTCCCTGGAGCTCGGCGAGACGGATTTGGAACCCACCGCCGCCCGGAGGTAGGCCACGCCGCGTTTCCTGCTTGATGTATTTTCCCTGGCCAGATGGATCTTCGCAAGCTCAAGCGCGGCATCGCCGTCGCCCGCGGCCACGGCCCTCGTTAGCCAGAAGATCGCGCGCCGCAGATTTCCCAGATCGCGGTAGACGATTCCGAGATTTGCGACACCGCAGATATCTCCCTTTCTCGCCGCTTTCCTGTACCAATCGATCGCTTTCTTCTTGTTCTGCGCAACGCCAATTCCATTGTCCAGGAAATAGCCGACGCTGTTCGGCGCGTAGGGGTGTCCTTCTCGCGCTGCCCTAACGAACAGCTTGTAGGCCTTTTTGACTCTACCCGACTCGTGCTCTTTGTTCGCCTGCACAAACACGTCTTCGCTAGTCGCCATGTAGCTACTTCTCCATCGAGCGAGTTCCCTGAGACAGTCCCGATGTCTCAAGTGTTTCTGCTGCGTCTCCAGATCAGCCAGAACACCAGGGCTGCGCCGGCGGCCAAGGGACCATCCACCAGCATATCGCGCGGATCGGGCCTATTAGGTAGCCGCACGGCGACGGCGACAGGTATGCCAAGGAGGAATCCGACGGCCAGCACCCACCACCACTTGCCAGGCCCAAAGCGGCGAAGGATCAGGAATGAGGGGACTCCAAACAGAAGCGTGAATGCCGCAGAAAACGGATAGAAAACGACGAACGAAGCGAGAGCCGACCCGATGGTGAGCTCATCGCTGAGTGGTGCGGTTACAGAAATCACTGCGGCCGGAAACATCGACGCGGCCGCGAATCCGGCAGCAGCTGCGACGCTCTCCCTCATGAAAGCACCTTAACCCCCGCCAGCCAGGCCCCTCTTTTTCGGCGCAAAGCCCAATGCAGTGCGGCAAGGTTCGGACGCTGGACCTAGCACGACTGCCGTTGCAATCCGGGTATCGGCCACGCGAGTAAAGAGTCCGTTAAGCGCGATCCGAATCCGATCATGGCGCGTTACATGTGCGGATCGGCCTTTGACTCGAACTTGCCTCACGCGGCGATCGCGACCACCGACCGGGCGATGAAGAATGCAGCCATGGCCCACACGAGAGCGAGGATGGCGCGGCGGTAGGCGGCTTCGCTGGTGCGCGCGAACATGGTGGCACCGTACCACATGGCGAGGCCGTAGACGGGCATGAGCAGCAGGGAGAGCTCCAGGTCGCGTCGCGTATACATGCCGTAGAGCAGGTAGGTGAGGCCGAGGAGGATGCCCTGCCCGCTCAGGAAGACGTTGGTGTCGGCGCGCGCGTCGCGCGCATCGACACGGCGTCCCAACAGATAGATCATGGCCGGCGGCCCGAAGATGCCGCAGACGCCGCCGGCGAGACCGGAGACGGCGCCGGCGCCGATGCTCATGAGCGGTGCCGCGCGGAGGCGCAGGTTCTGCCTGAGCAGCATGGAAGAGGCGGCCGCCATCAGCATGAGCCCGATGACCAGCTCCATCTGCGTCGCGTCGGCGATCAGGAGGAGGGCCACGCCGATCGGGGTCAGCGCGACGGCGCCCAGCGCCATCCAGGCGAGCGCGCGGCGGTCGCAGCGCGGCGCCGCCTTCCAGATGAGCGGCAGCGCCGGGATGAGGTCGACGAGGAATATGGTGACGACCGCGGTCCTGGCGTCGTAGGCCAGGGTCACCAGCGGGATGTAGATCATGGCGGCGCCGATCGCGGCGTAGCCGCGCGAGAATCCGGCGAGCGCCGCCGCGATGACCGCCAGGCCCAATGCCGGCATGCGATATGCCCCTTGCGCGATGCGCGCCGCGGCGACCAAGCTCGGCGGCGCGGCTGCCATCGAACGTCGCAGAGGGCGGGAGCCGTGAGGAGTGGGGAAATGATGCTACCACTCCCGGTGATAGGAACGGAGGCATAGGGATGGTCGGGCATGAGACCCGGCGGGAGCTGGCGGCCTTCCTGCGGCAGCGACGGGCGCGCCTCGCGCCGACGGATTTCGGGCTGCCCTCCGGCAAGGGCCGGCGGACGCTCGGGCTGCGGCGGGAAGAGGTGGCGGCGCTCGCCGGCGTCGGCCTCACCTGGTACACGAGCCTCGAG
>Ga0335076_10003930_pt1 | contig 14991 bp, 14 predicted proteins | sample Lox_Sample_25_FD_206717 | JGI IMG/M metagenome (GOLD analysis project Ga0335076, IMG submission 206717) | Soil microbial communities from Loxahatchee National Wildlife Refuge, Florida, United States - Lox_Sample_2.5 | ecosystem: Environmental > Terrestrial > Soil > Wetlands | place: USA...
GGCTAATGGCCCGGCGATCTCGTACGTCGGCCGGGCGTGAGCCGACATCGGCAAACTGCGGCGCCAAGTCGTCTCGGACCTTCTGCGTCTCCCCAGCTCAGCCGCCCGGCGCGCAGGATAGAGCGAGCGTCCATGCATCAACGTTGATGAGTTCTGGGTTTCCGAACTTCATTGTGGGCGCGGTGGCGTTCGGCATGGTCCTTATCGGCGTCGTGCCGGCCACGGCTGTCGGCGCTGCGATTCCGATTATCCTGACGGCCGCAGCAGGGATGTTCCTGGCCACAATCTGGTCGGCCAGGATCGGCGAGAGCGCGTCGGCCGGGATATCCGGCATCGTCGGGAGCTTCTTCCTGAGCTACTCCCTCCTCGTGCTCGGGCTGACCCATAACTGGTACGGAATCGCCCCGACCGCGGTGGCGGAGACCCAGAAGGTCTTCGTGATCAGCTGGATGGTCATCGTGACGATGCTCGTCCTGGCGACCCTCCGGTTGCCGTCGATCGTTCAAGAACGATCAGTCTGCGCGCAAGCGCGGGTGGACCCCGAAGGGACCATAGGCGCCCTCGGCGGTTACGTCGCGGATGCAGGTAAGGCGGTTTATGTTCGCCTTCGGGGTCACGCTATGTCATCGCCGGCTGGAATAGCGCGAGTAGAATCCTACCGACGCTCGAGGAGACGCGGACGGGTGCGAGCCGGTCGGCCGCATTGAAAGGCTGGCGAGCTAAGCGTCTATCCAGAAGTTCTGCGCGGATCTCGCGCTCACCAGGATCACTCGATCTGGGTAGGTAGCAAGCGGTGCCGGCGGTCGTACGTGCGAGCGATTGTGCAGCCCTGTTGCTGTATTTCCTGCTGTACGGGTTGACGCTGGATCGCTGGTGGCTACGGGACCCGGCTTTCCGTCTTGGCCGCCTCAGCCGGGAAGCTGACGTGGGTGAAGCTGCCGGAAGATGTCTCTATAGCTGGCGTCCCGCATGTCTTGCGGCACCCGCCAGACATCAATCGTCCCGGCAAAGCTGAGGGCGCGAACATGGATGGTCGGGGCGTCGGGGCGGTCAGTGTCGAGGCCCCAGTCCCGGCGGTGGCCAAAAAGGCCGATTCCGCTGACGTCGACGTTGACGCCTTCCGGCACATAGACATCGACGTTCCCGAACGCCGCCAGAACGGTCACCGTGCTCTGCCAGTGGTCGACCGTGACGTTGCGCAGGTCGAGGTCGAGATCCCCGAAACCGCTGGCAGCGACGGTATCCCTGCGCAGTCTCAGCCGACCGCGCCGGACGACGTGGCCGAACAGGGCCGCTGTATACCGGGCAGGCCTGCGGCGCGGCCCGGGCGCCGCGACGAAGACATCGGGCAGGTCTTGTTTAAGACGCGCCAGGTCCGTGCCAACACGAGCACGCAGAGCGGCGTCAACCCGCTCGGAGAATTCCTCCAGAGTCAGTCGGCCTGCAAGGAGATGCTCACGCAGCGCGACGACAGCCTGCTCGCGGTCGTCGTCCGAGATGCGCATGGAAGCGTCACCCATAGCTGCCACGCTAGACCACAGATGGCATGCCAGACCACCCGAGGCCGGCGGGTGGAGGCCGTTGACAGCAGCCTCGCCGGAGGTTGGATCGAAGCTGGCACAACATCCACCCGCCGGCGAGGTCGTGATCAGTATGCGCCCGGTCAGCGTGTTCGCCAGCGGCCCGGACAGCGAGATCGAGCGGCTGCGCGCGCAGCTGCGGGGCCCGTGGCGGCAGGCCGCCCGGGCGGTGATGGTGCTGCTGTCGCTGCACGAGCTGACGCCAGCCCAGATCGCCGGGCTGCTGGAGTGCCACCCGGGCACGGCGCGCCGCTGGATCGCCCGGTTCAGCGCCGAGGGGCTGGCCGGGCTGGCGGACCGGCCCCGGCCGGGGCGGCCCCGGCTCGGCGGGCGGCGGCTGACCAGCCGGATCGCGGCCCTGCTGGCCCGGCCGGGCCCGTGGACGCTGCCCCGGATCCGCCGCAGCCTGGGCTGGCCGCAGGTCGGCGCGCGCACGCTGTACCGGCGGGTCCGGCTGGTCGCGATCTGGCGGCGGCCCAAGCTGACCGCCCGCGGCGACCCGGACCATGACCACGCAGTCGCCCAGATCGTGGCCCGGCTGATCGAGCTGCCGCGCCGGGCGGTGGTGCTGGCCGGGGACGAGACGCACCTGAACCTGCTGCCGCACGTGCGGGCCAGCTGGACGCTGCGCACCGCCCGCCCCAAGGTCCCCACCCCGGGCAGCAACCGGCAGGTCACCGTCTACGGCGCGCTCGAGGTGACCACCGGCGCGTGGGTGTACCGGCTGGGAAAGCGCTGCGCGGCGGACTTCATCGCGCTCCTGGACCAGCTGCTCCGGGCCTTCCCCCGCGCCCCGGTGATCGTCGTGATCTGCGACAACGACAGCATCCATCATGCCCGCACGGTCACCGCCTACCTGGAGGAGCACCCCAGGCTGGAATTGCTGTACGGCGCCCGGTACAGCCCGCATGACAATCCGGTCGAGCGGATCTGGGGCGCACTTAAGAACTACGTGGCCAACACCGCCGTGACCTGGCCCGGGCGACTCCGCCAGATCCATTCCTTCGTCCGCAACCGCTCACCGGGCCAGATGCTCGATACCGCCGCGCCCTGGACCAGCCCCTGGCTGCCGCCGGGTTACGAGCAGAATTTCTGGAATGCTGCTTAGCTGCCGGCGCCAGCCTCGGGCCCGCGGGAATGCCCGCAGGGAACAGGGGTGTGGCCGCCATGCACAGCCACGTGCGAGATGCGATGACCGGACCCCGAATCAGCCGCCTCCAGCCGGGCTTAGCCGGATCGCTGGATGGCTGGGTGCCGGGCGAGTCGTTCGGCGCGGAGCGCCGAGCGGCGGACTTTCCCGGCGTCGTCGCGCAGCGGGGTGGTGGCGCGCTCGATCGTGCGGGGTAGTTTGTGCGGGGCGAGCCGCTGGCGCAGATGAGCCAGCAGATGCTCGTCAGGTACCGGTTCGGATAGTTCGACGATGGCGTGGGGAATGTTGCCGAGGTCCTCGTGCGGGAGGCCGATCACGCAGCAGGACTGGACGGCGGGGTGCTCATCGAGGACGGCCTCGATTTCGGCCGGGTAGACGTTCGCTCCTCCGATGAGGATCATGTCGGTGAGCCGGTCGGTGATGTAGACGTACCCGTCGGCGTCGACGTGGCCGATGTCGCCGAGCGATTCCCAGCCGCCGGGAGCGCTGCGGGCGGTCGCGCCGATGTACCGGTACGGAGGCGGGGCGCCGGGGCCCCGGCGCATCCAGATCTCCCCTTCCTGGCCGGCCGGGACAGCCCGGCCGCCGGGGTCGCGTATTTCTATCTCGCCGAGCACCGGGCGGCCGACCGAGCCTGGGTGGGCTAGCCATTCGGTGCCGGTGATCACGGTGGCTGCCTGTAGCTCGGTGCCCGCGTACAGCTCATGCACCTTCTGCGGGCCGAGCCAGTCGATCCAGGCCTGCTTAAGCCACGGCGGGCATGGTGCGGCCACGTGGAAGGCCACCTTCAGCGAGGAGACGTCGGCGGCCAGCCGGACGTCCCCGGGCAGCCGCCAGATGCGGAGCATCATGGTCGGCACCAGGTACAGCCAGCTCGCCTGGTGCTGCTCGATCAGGCGCAGTGTCTCGGCCGCGTCGAACCTGGACATGAGCACCACGTGGTTGCCGAGCAGCATCCCGGCTGCGGTGGCCACGAACGGCGCGTTGTGGGACAGCGGCCCGGTCATCAGGGCGCACTCGCCGGACGGCAGGCCGACCAGCGGGGCCAGGCCGGCCACGTTCTCCAGCAGGGCGGGCGCGGTGGCCCCGATCAGCTTCGGCCGGCCCGTGCTCCCGCCGCTGGTAACGAGCTTCCACACCGGTGATACGCCCGGCGTGAACGAGCCAGCGGGAAGCTGCCCGGGCACCGACTCCAAGGCCGGCCACGGTCCCGCCTCTGACTGCGGCATTCCCACGACGAGTGACGGGCTGGCCAGGCCCATGATGGCGGAGCGTTCGGGTGCCGGGAGCCGGTCGGAGACCGGCTGCGGCACGGCCCCCACCGCCCAGGCCGCGAACATGCTCTCGGCGAACCCGGTCGAGTTGGGCAGGCCGATCGTGACCGTCGAGCCCTCCGCCACCCCGCGGGCCTCGAACAGCGCAGCCAGGCGCTCCACCCGGTCCACGAACCCGGCCCGGGTCAGCGTAACCTCTCCGCACGTCAGCGCGGGCCGGTCCGGATCAGTTTCGGCTAGCTGCCGGAGAACCGACAAGAAGGTAGTCCCGCCGACGTCGCTCATATCAGGTTCCTCCCCTGGTGCAGTAGTTGCCCTGAGGCGCTATCGGCCCGTACGCGGTCCCGTCACGTTCGCCGTGCCATGCCCGGACCGGGCGGCGTCCCAGTCGCCGACGTTGGCCCAGGCCCGCAGGATCTGTAAGGCCCCGTCCGGGTCAGCACGCTCTTCCAGCAGCCCGGCCAGCTCCGGGACGCCGTCCCGGTCGCCGGTGTCGGCCCGGGTCCGCAGCTTGCCCGGGTCGCCGCCCTGAGCCAGCAGCTCGGCCAGCAGCTCGGCCAGCCGCGAGACGGCGGACTCATCCCCGGTGTCGGCCCGGGCACGCAGGATCTGCTCGGCCTCGTCCAGGTCGCCGCGCTGAGCCAGCAGCCCGGCGAGCAGCTCGGCCAGCCGCGAGACGGCGGACTCATCCCCGGTGTCGGCCCGGGCACGCAGGATCTGCTCGGCCTCGTCCAGGTCGCCGCGCTGAGCCAGCAGCTCGGCCAGCCGCCGGGCGGCCCGCTCGTCGCCGGCGCCGGCCCGGACGCGCAGGATCTGCTCGGCCCCGTCCGGGTCGCCCGACCCGTTCAGCAGCCCATTTTCTGATGCCCTGCCAGCACTTCGGGTTGCGGTGCCGGTGGTTGCGTTCGTGATACCCGCTGGCCGGGAGAGCCGGTGGACCTGGGCCAGGATCGGGGTCCAGTACTCGGCCTGCGCCTGGCGGCCGATGAACAGGCCGATGTGCCCGCCCGGTGCGAGGTACCAGCGGACCTGCGATGAGCCGACCGCGTGCCGCATGTTGTGGACCTGCTGCCACGGCGTGATGTCGTCCTCTTCGCCGCCGAGCAGGAACACCGGGCAGGTAATGCTGCGCAGGCTCACCGTGTCGCCCGCGACCTCCAGTTCGCCCTTGAACATCTCGTTCTTGAGAAACAGGTGCTCCACGGCCCACAGGTACAGCTTGCCCGGCAGGTTGACCGGGTAGAGGTACCAGTCGTAGAACTCGCTGAAGTGGTCGAGGTACTCGCGGTCGTGCACGTGCGCGTAGACCTTGAGATGCTCGGCCACGTGGGTGATCGGGTGCATCGCGATGAATCCCATGACGAGGTTGATGCCGGGCACGATGCCGCCGTTGGCCTTGACCATGGCCTTGTACAGCGCCATGTTGCCGCGCGGGATCACGATGGGCATCAGCTTCTGGGCCGGGCCATTGCCGGCGCTGGTATCGATCGGCGCACCGGCCACGATGAGCGTGTTCACCCGCTCGGGGTGCATGGCCGCCCACAGCGCGGCTTCCCAGCCGCCCTGGCAGTTGCCGACGATGTTGACCTTGCCCTCGGGTCCGGCGATCAGATCCGCCGCGCGGGTGATGAAGTCGAGGCGGTCGGTCTCGGTGGTGTCCTTGGCGGGCTTGGTGCAGCTCAGCCAGTCGAATGAGTAAAGTCTAGTCAGGCCCGTGTTGAGGCAGAGCTGGATCTGGCTCTGGTCCTTCTTGTCGATGATGCACGAGGCGTGCCCGGCCAGCGGCGGGAACACCAGCGTGGGAACGACGTCATCGTCGCCGGTGCTGAAGTCACGCAGCAGGGCGAACGGCGCGGCCAGCACGACCTTGTTGCGGCTGTGCCACGTCGGGGGCTTGCGGTTGGTGGTGTGGTGGGCCCACAGCGCCGTGTCCACCGGCACCGCTACGGCCTTGGCCATGACACGCGCACCCAGCGTGGTCGCGCCGAACGCTGCGTGGGTCAGCTGCCTGAACATCTACATTCCATCTCCGAATCATTGGTAACCCACTGGCTAATGCTTCCTCATCTGCCATCCACAGGGGGCAACTGCCAACACCTGCGGATCAAAGATCGTTCAGGCGGCTTCCGGCCGGGCTTCCCCGCCGGATCGTTCCCCGTGTTCGCCGTTGCTGAAGGTCGCTCCGGCGCCGACCAGGGCGGCGAGGCGGGGCGCGTTCACCACGCGCCGGCGATCTCGTGCTGACCCGGTGAGCTTGACCGCCACGGCCAGCCCGGCCGCCCGCGAACAGCGCAGCCGGGCGCTCCGTCCGCTCCACGAACCCGGCCCGAGTCAACGTGACATCTCCGTCGTGCTGGCTGCCGGACCCGGGCCGCCGGCCGGACCGGGGATGCCGGCCAGGAAGCGCAGGACCTCCCGGTTGGCGGCCTGGGTGACATCGGTGATGTAAGCGTGGCCGGCGTCCGGGAATATCACGAGCCGGGCTCCGGCGATGCCATCGGCGAGTCGGTGAGCATTGGCGGCGGGGACGATCCGGTCCCGGGCCCCGTGCAGGACCAGCGCCGGGATGGCGATCTCGGCGAGCCGGCCGGTGACGTCGAAGCCCGCGGCACCGGCGAGCTGGCCGCGGCGGCCCCGCCCGCTGGACCGGGTGCGCCGGACGATCTGCTGGTCTTCGGCCCGGCGGCCGGTCGGCGTGCCCGGCCCGTACAGCAGCTTCCACGCCATCCGGTTGAGAACTGCAGCGGGTAGCAGCGACCGGGCCCGGGTGGGCAGTGCGCCCCGCGGCACCCCCCCGGCCGAGGCGGCGGTGCACCCCAGGATCAGCGACCGGACCCGGCCCGGGTGGTCCAGGGCCAGCTGAAGGGCAATGGCTCCGCCCAGCGACACGCCATAAACATGGGCGGACGCGGCGCCGGACGCGTCGAGGACAGCCAGCGCGTCATCCGCCATCAGCGGCACGGAATAGGGCCCGGGCGGATCGGAGCTGCGACCGACCCCCCGGTTGTCGAACCGGAGGACATGGTAAGACGTAGCCAGCTCGGGGACGGTGCGATGCCACATGCCAGCCCCGTAAGCGTGGCCCATGATGAGCAGGACCGGGTCGCCGGTCCCGCTCTGGTCCCACCAGATCCGCGCCCCGGGGCGGCGGGCGAACGGCATGGCTTCCCCTTCACGTTGGCGCGACCATCGTCGGCTAACGATCGATCGCTAGGAAAATACAGTAAGAGGAGCCTCGGCGTCCCGTCAAGGCGATAATAGGGTCCGGTCAAGGCAATAGTAGGGTGTTGAGGGCGCGCAAGCGGCAAGGCTGCCTACCGATCAATCGGCTGGAAACTGGAGCTTCCTTTGACTGAATCACCCCGGCTGGGCAGAGTCCGTTCCGGCGTGCCAGCCCTGCCGCCCCGGCCTGCGGCAGATGGCACACGGGGCCGGATCCTGCTCGCAGGGCTGGGACTGTTCGCCGAGCACGGGTACCACGGCACGTCGATCCGTGACATCGCCGCCGAAGCAGCCGTCCGGTCCGCCTCGCTGTACGCCCACTTCCCCGCGAAAGAGGCAATTCTCGCCGAGCTGGTCCTGGCCGGCCACGAGGAGCACCACGCCCGCCTGGTGACCGCGCTGCTCCAGAGCGGCGCTGACCCCCGCGACCGCCTCGCGGCGCTCGTGCGCGCCCACGTCCGGGCCCACACCGACTACCCGATGCTCGCCGTGGTCGCCAGCAACGAGATGCACGCGCTGTCCCCCGCGGCCGCCGCGCCGGCCGCCGCGGTGCGCCGCCGGTCCGAGGCTCTGCTAGCGGAGATACTGGCCATCGGCCAGCAGCAAGGCGTGTTCGACCTCGTCCACCGCGAGGCGACCGCCGCCGCGATCGGCAGCATCGGCATCCGGGTCGCCAGCTGGTACCCGGCCCCCGAGGTCGGCCTCAACCCCTCCCAGCTGGCGGACGTATACGCCTCCCTGGCCCTGCGCATGGCCGGAGCCAGGCAACAGTAACCGGCGTGGCCCCGCCGCTGGCCAAAGGCCAGGCCGACGACGCCCCGCGAATGTCCCAGCGTGACGGTGCGGGCACCGGCGCCGGCGATACCGGTGACCGCGGCGGCGAGGGTGTCGAAGGCATAGCTAGATAGCGGCGCGAGCCGCCATGACCGGGCAGGTCCGGCGCCAGCCAGCGCCCTGGCCGCCGCTGGGCGAGCAACGGCCGCCACCCATCCCACGCATCGCCGGTAGCGCTGAGGCCGCAACAGCCCCAGGAGGGGCTCCCCGCTGCCTCAGTGCCGACTGCGGGCTCTTGCGGCTCGGGACGTTGGGCCCTAGCAGGCATCAGGCGTTGAGGCAACCGTGAGCTGAATGTGGCTCAGCCGCCGCGTTTCGGCGGCAGGAGGTGGGGCAATGCCGATCGGAGCACGGCGTGCGGGCATGGCAGGCGCCGGTCTTGAGGGGCCGGTGCTCCAGTCGGTCATTGTCTGCCCACGTGGTCGCTTCGGCGCCGGGCGGGGAGCTCGTATTCCTCGGAATCGGCCCATCAGACAGTCGTGTTCGATCCGGCTTCCGGTGCTGCGCCCTCCGGCCGCAGACAAGGCAGGAGAGAGCCATGACTGCCCATGCTGACATGTCCCTGTTCGCGCGTCCGCGCATCGCAATGCAGGAACGGGAGGATGGCTGCCTGCTGCTGAGATCCGCCGACCTGTTGCTGGATTACCCGGGCACGATCGTGCACAGCGTATGGGCATGGGCGGCAGCCGATCCGGATTATCCGCTGGTCGCCCAGCGCGGCGCTGACGGGTCGTGGCGCGCCAGCAGTTACGGGGCCGCCGTGGCTGCGGCCGCGGCCATCGGCCAGGCCCTGCTGGAACGGGGCCTGACCCGCGACCGGCCGCTGCTTGTGCTGTCCGGTAACAGTATCGACCACCTGCTGGTAACGCTCGGGGCGATGACTGCCGGGGTTCCCGTGGCGCCGGTCAGCGTGGCCTACTCGCTGCAGAGCCACGATCACGCCCGGATCCGGGCGATCACCGAGCTGATCGATCCTGGTGCGGTATTCGCCGAGGACGCGGAGCGCTTCGGGCCGGCCCTGGACGCACTGGGCCAGGTGCCCGCGATCATCAGCACCGGCAGCCGCGCAGGCGCCGTCCGGCTGGCCGAGCTCACCGCGAGCAGGCCTGGCCAGCTGATCGCCAGCGCCTTCGCGGCACTGGAGGCCGGCGCGGTCGCGAAGATCCTTTTCACGTCCGGCTCAACCGGCGTGCCGAAAGGGGTGCTGAACACCCACCGGATGCTGGCGGCCAATCAGCAGATGATGCGCCAGGCATGGCCATTCCTCGCCGCCGGGCGGCCGGTGATCGTGGACTGGCTGCCGTGGAGTCATACCTTCGGCGGTAACCACAACATGGGCATGGTGCTCACCAACGGCGGCACGCTCTACATCGACGCCGGACGCCCCGCCCCGGGCCTGTTCGCGCAGACGATCACCAACCTCAGCGAGATCGCGCCGACGGTGTACTTCAACGTCCCGGCCGGGTACGCGCAGCTCATCCCGGCGCTGGAGGCGAACCCGGAGTTCGCGCGCAAGTTCTTCGCCCGGCTGCGGCTGCTGTTCAACGCCGCGGCCGCGCTGCCATCCGGGCTGCGAGACCGGCTCCGTGACCTCGCCGCCCAGGCCAGCGGCCGATCCATACCCGTCACCGGCTCCTGGGGCGCCACCGAGACCGCGCCAGCCGTGACGACGGCGAATTTCGACTACAACGACGCCCGCTGCATCGGCGCGCCGCTGCCCGGTACACAGGTGAAGCTCGTCCCGGCCGAGGACGCCTACGAGATTCGGGTCAAAGGCCCGATTGTCACCCCCGGCTACTACGACCGGCCGGATCTGACCGCCGAGGCATTCGACGACGAGGGCTTCTACCGCTCCGGCGATGCGGCCACTCTCGCCGACCCCGCCGACCCGAACGCGGGGCTGGTATTCTGCGGCCGGATCGCCGAGGACTTCAAGCTCATCACCGGCACCTTCGTCCGGGTCGGCGCCGTGCGTACCGCGCTGCTATCCGCGGCACCGGTCCTGGCCGACGCGGTGATCGCAGGCGAAGGCCGCAACCGCCTGTGCGCCCTGGCGTGGCTGAACCCGGCGGAGGCGCGCCTCCTGACCGGCGCGGACATCCAGACCGACGGCGAATTCGTGGTACACGAGGCCCTGCACAAGGCGCTGGCGCACTGGCTGGCCGATCACAACGACACCGCTGGGTCAGCAGCCCGCATCGAGCGGCTCGCCGTGCTCGCGCGCCCGGCAGACCTGGACTGCGGGGAGATCACCGATAAGGGCTACGTCAACCAGCGGCAGGTGCTGAAGAACCGCTCGGCGCTGATCGAGCCGCTGTATGCCGACCCGCCGCCAGCCCACGTCATCATCCCAGGCAGGACGCTGAACGCCGTGGTCAGCGATGAGCCGCCCCAGGCGCACCCGGCCACGTAGCAGTAATACCGACAGGAGAGTGTCATGTCAGAAGTCGTTATCGCCGCCATCGGCCGGACGCCGGTCGGCCGCGCAGTCGGGCTCGAGACGATGTGCGTCGGCGGCGGGCAGGGCATGGCCATGATCATAGAGAGGCTGTCATGACAACTCCGCGCGGCAAGGCACCGCAAACCAAGACCAATCGCAACGGACGTAAAGCAGGCGCGTCCAAGTCCAAGGCGTCAGGTACACAGAAGATCGCGGAGCCCGGCACGGAGCCGCAGCAGGACCTCGCGGACACCGCCGCTCAGCTGACCGGCGGCGCAGAGGCGGCGCCCGTACCGGACCCGTTCGCTGGCCTGGGCCCCGGCGAGGCCATAGGTGCACTGCGGTTCCTCGGTCAGCAGGCGGTACAGGGGCCGCTGACGCTGATGCGGGACACCCCCGGGGCGGCCCGCGAGCTGCTGCGGATCGCACTCGGCAAGTCGCAGGTGGTACCGGAAAAGGGAGACAAGCGATTTGCCGATCCGGCGTGGCAGGAGAACCCCCTGTACCAAAGGGCGATGCAGACCTATCTCTACTACGGGTCAAGGGTCGACCCCTTCATCGACAGTCTCGGCATCGAGGGCTTGAACCGCGAGCGGGCGCGCTTCGCGCTGGCCTTGGTCCGGGAGGCCATGGCGCCGACCAACTCCTTCATCACCAATCCCGCCGCGCTCAAGCGCATGTTCGACACCGGCGGCGTCAGTGTCGGCCGCGGGATGGCCAACGTGGTCGGCGACCTGCTCCACAACCATGGCATGCCGTCGATGGTCGACCGCAGGCCGTTCAAGGTAGGCGAGACCATCGCGGCGACGCCCGGCGCAGTTATCTACAGGACCGAGGTTTTCGAGCTGATCCAGTACACCCCGCAAAGCGAGAACGTCTACCAGCGTCCCATCCTCATGGTGCCACCGCAGGTGAACAAGTACTATGCGCTTGACCTCTCGCCAGGCCGCAGCCTGTACGAATACCTGCTCAAGCGCGGCATCGGCGTGTTCGGGATAAGCTGGCGCAACCCGACGGGGGCGCAGCGCGACTGGAATTTCGACACCTATGCGCAGGCCACGATCGAGGCGATCGACGTTGCCCGCGAAGTCTCCGGTTCGCCGGATGTGAACATCATGGGCGGCTGCCTGGGCGGGATGACGGCCGCGATCACGCAGGCGCACCTTGCCGCCCTAGGGGAGAACAAGGTTCACTCCGCGACGATGTTCGTCACCCTGCTCGACTGCGAGTCTGACGGACGGCTGTTCCTCTTCGGGACACCGCAGACCCTCGCGATCGCCAAGAAGGTGTCGCTCCCCACCGGAGTGATCGACGGCTGGCAGATGGCGTCGATGTTTTCCTGGCTGCGCCCCAACGACCTGGTGTGGAACTACTGGGTGAACAACTACCTGCTCGGTCAGGACCCGCCGGCCTTCGACATCCTCGCCTGGAACGCGGACACCACCCGGCTGACTCGCGGCTTCCATCACCAGATGCTGGACATGGTGGCTGCCAATCAGCTGGTGCATCCGGGTGCCATGAAGGTCCTCGGCACGCCGATCGACCTATCACGCATCACCTGCGATACGTACGTGGCGGCGGGGATGACCGACCACATCACGCCGTGGAAGACCTGCTACCGGACCACCCAGATGGTCTCCGGCCGTTCTCAGTTCGTCTTGTGCTCAAGCGGCCATATCCAGACCGTGGTCGCCGACCCCAAGCACCGCGGGCTCGGGTACTACCTCAACCCGGAGACGCCACCCGATGCCGAGCAGTGGATGGCGGGCGCCGAGCGGCACGAGGGCTCCTGGTGGGACCACTGGGTGGGCTGGCTAGCCGAACGCTCCGGTGAGCAGATCGCCGCCCCCAAGGCCGTCGGCAGCCATCTCTTCCCGGCGAAGGAGCCAGCCCCGGGCACTTACGTACATCAATGACAGCCTGCCGAGCGCAATAGGAGGAACATTAGCATCGAAGGCGGCCCGCGCCGCTTCGTCTCTGGCCGGCTGGACCTCGGCGACCAGCAGAGGTGCATGTCCGGGAAGTGGTGACCCGTGGTGAGGGCGCCGTGCTTGCGCTGCGGTGGCAGGCTACCGGGCCGGGCGGCAGGCTCTTCCCTGCCCTGGATGCCGACATGTCGCTGACCCCCGCCGGGGGAGCATTCCACCCTGCTGTCGCTGGCCGGGGTCTACCGGCCTCCGCTCGCTGTGCTGGGCGCGGGCCTCGACCGGGCGGTCTTTCACAAGGTGGCCGACGCGACGGTCCCGGTCCTTGCTGGCCCGCGGCGGGCATCAGGCAACGTTAAGCGTAAGCGTCAGCTCGTCCGGGATGCCGACCTCGGCGATCAGCGCTTGTAGCGCCTCGCGCAGATCATCGAGCGCCGCTTCGCGCGTCTCACCGGCAGCGTCCATGACCTTCGAACCCTTGATAAACGCACGCGCCCGCATGCACTGATTACACAAACCCGTAATCCAATTGTAGCGGCTGCCTGGCCGGATAAAGGGTCACAATAGCCTGTCGGCCCCCTGCATCACGGACGTGGCTCAGTGCGCGGCCTTGCCGCCTGATGTTGTTTGAAAGCGGAACTCCACGACGTCGCCGTCGCGCATGACGTAGTCCTTGCCTTCGATGCGGGCCTTGCCCGCGGCGCGGGCGGCGGGCAGCGAGCCGGCCGCGATCAGGTCGTCGTAGGAGACCACCTCGGCCTTGATGAAGCCGCGCTGGAAGTCGCTGTGGATCACGCCGGCCGCCTGCGGCGCCGTCGCGCCGGCCTTGATCGTCCAGGCCCGGGACTCCTTCGGGCCCGCGGTGAGGAAGGTCTGCAGGCCGAGGGCCCGGAACCCGGCCTGGGCCAGCTGGGCCAGGCCGGGCTCGCCCAGGCCGGCCTCGGCGAGCAGTTCGGCGGCCTCGTCCTCGGGCAGCTCGGTCAGGTCGGCTTCGGTCTTGGCGTCGAGGAAGACCGCCTCGGCGGGTTCGACCAGCGCGGACAGGCGCTGGCGCAGCCCGGTGTCACCGAGCTCGCCCACGTCGCAGTTGAACACGTAGAGGAACGGCTTGGCCGTCAGCAGCTGCAACTCGCGCAGCGCGGCCAGGTCGATGCCCGCCGCGGCGGCCCCGGCCCACAGGGTGACGCCGGTGAACAGGAGCTTCTCGGCGGCCTCCGCCATCTGGGCCACCCGCGCCCGCTCGGCGTCCTTGGCGAACTTGGTCTCCTTGGCCAGCCGGGGCCGGGCCTTCTCCAGCGTCTGCAGGTCGGCCAGGATCAGCTCGTCGACCACCGTGGCGATGTCGCGCTCGGGCGAGATGTCACCGTCCACGTGGGCGACGTCGGGGTCGGCGAACACCCGCACCACCTGGCAGATCGCGTCGGTCTCGCGGATATGGGCGAGGAACTGGTTGCCGAGCCCCTGGCCCTCCGAGGCGCCGCGGACCAGGCCGGCGATGTCGGTGAACCGCACGCTGGCCGGCACGATCCGGGCCGAGTCGTACAGCTTGGCCAGCTCGGCCAGCCGCGGGTCGGGGACGCCGACCACGCCGACATTCGGCTCGATGGTGGCGAACGCGTAGCTTGACGCGAGGGCCCCGGCTCGGGTCAGCGCGTTGAACAGGGTGGACTTGCCGACGTTGGGCAGGCCGACAATGCCGATGGACAGGCTCACCTGCGCGAGTTTAGCCGGGCGCGGGGCCCGCGGGGCCCGGGCGGGAGGCGGAAGCAGCAGGCGGGACAGACCCGGGCAACTGGGGGCATCGCCCATTCTGCTCGCAGCGGAGCCGGGGCAGCCACCTGATCCGTTCGGCTGAATTAAGAGGGACGACGGCGGGCCAGCCGACTACGGCGGGCGGCGGCCGGAGCGGGACCGCGGGGCCGCCCCGGAACACCTTAAGCCGACCTTCGTGATCATAAATAGAGGTATTTACCGGCTCAATACAGGATTAATTTTCCCGCGTTATCGTGAAATACGCAGGACTCGGGACGCCGGCTACCCGAGGGGGGAACATGTCGGACTTTCACGCGGCCTATCCGGACTACGCCGCCACCGCGCGGCTGGACGAGCTGCGCGCCACGGAATACTCCTACCTCGACGCGGGCGGCCGCACCTACCTCGACTACACCGGCGCCGGGCTGGCCGCGGACGCGCAGCTCCGGGCACGCGCCGAGCGGCTGCGCGGCCGGTGCTTCGGCAACCCGCACTCGGACAACCCGACCTGCAGACCGTGGACGACTACCTGGAACTGACCGGCCTGCCGAGTGGCGGCGCCATCCGGGTCTCGTTCGGGCCCCGCGGTTGCACTGCTAGGCGCGTGTGTTGCGGTTTGCGTCCTGTTTGCGTCGCGGGCGGGCGTGTCTTCGCCAGGTTCGCCACCTGCGGTGAGATCATCGCCGCATATGGGTGCAGTCTTGTTGCTGGTCGGCCTGCTGCTCGGGATCGTCATCGGGTACCTGTACGCCCGCAGCCGGTCCGCGGGCGCGGATGAGCGGGCGCGCGCCGCGGAAGAAAAAGCCGCGCTGAT
>Ga0335076_10003932_pt1 | contig 14983 bp, 15 predicted proteins | sample Lox_Sample_25_FD_206717 | JGI IMG/M metagenome (GOLD analysis project Ga0335076, IMG submission 206717) | Soil microbial communities from Loxahatchee National Wildlife Refuge, Florida, United States - Lox_Sample_2.5 | ecosystem: Environmental > Terrestrial > Soil > Wetlands | place: USA...
CGCTGCTGACCGGGGCGGTGACGGTGCGCGCCGCGGTGCTCGGCTGGCGCGCCTGGCGCACGCCGCCGAACTGATCGCCGGCCATGATCGGCTTCGTGCTGTTCGCCGTCTTCGTGGTGTTGATGGTCGCCGGCGTGCCGATCGCGGTGGCGCTCGGCGCCGGCGGCATGATCGCGATGGCGCTGGCCAACCCCGAAGCGCCGTGGTGGGGGCTGCTGGCGGCGCCGCAGAACCTGTACGCAGGCATCGCCAAGTACCCGCTGCTGGCGCTGCCGATGTTCGTGCTGGTCGGATCGATCTTCGACCGCTCGGGCGTCGCGGCGCGCATGGTGCAGTTCGCGCAGGCCTGCGTCGGCCGCTCGCCCGGCATGCTGCCGATGGTGGCGATCCTGGTGGCGATGGTGCTCGGCGGCATCTCGGGCTCGGGGCCTGCCAACGCGGCCGCGGTGGGCGGCGTGATGATCGCGGCGATGGCGCGCGCCGGGTATCCGAACGCGTTCTCGGCCAGCGTCGTCGGCGCCGCGGCGGCCACCGACATCCTGATTCCGCCGTCGATCGCCTTCGTCGTCTACAGCGTCAACGTGCCCGGCGCCAGCGTGCCCGCGTTGTTCGCCGCCGGCATGGTGCCGGGCATCCTCGCCGGGCTGGCGCTGATCGTGCCGGCCGTCTGGCTGAGCCGCAAGCACGGTTTCGGCCAGCGTGAGCGCGAGATGCCGCGGCCACCGTTCTGGCGTTCGCTCGCCGGCGCATCGTGGGGACTGGCCGCACCGGTGCTGATCCTCGGCGGCATGCGCCTGGGCTGGTTCACGCCCACCGAGGCCGCGGTGGTGGCGGTGGCGTACGGACTCTTCCTCGGCTTCGTCGTGCACCGCACGATTCGCATCGCCGACCTCTGGAGCATCTTTCGCGAGGCCAGCGAGATCTCGGCGGTGATCATGATCGTGATCGCGCTGGCCGGCGTGTTCGCCTACGTGGTCAACACGCTCGGGATGGCCGATCCGGTGGTGGCCGCGATCCAGGGGCTGCGCCTCGGCTCGATCGGCACGCTGCTGCTGCTGTTCGTCGCCATGACGATCATCGGCATGTTCCTCGACGGCGTGTCGATCTTCCTGATCTTCCTGCCGCTGCTGTACCCGCTGATGCTGGCGTTCCAGTGGGACCCGGTGTGGTTCGGCGTGCTGCTGACGATGAAGGTCGCGCTCGGCCAGTTCACGCCGCCGATGGCGGTGAACCTGATGGTCGCCTGCCGCCTGGCCGACGTGCGCATGGAGCAGACCGTGCCGTGGGTGGGCTGGCTGCTGGTGTGGTTCGCCGCCGCGGCACTCGCGGTGCTGTTCGTGCCCGAGCTGGCGTTGTGGCTGCCGCGCAGCCTGGGCTACTGATGCTGAAGACGACGAAGGAGACGAGAGCATGAAACGACGCACATTGATCCGTTCCACCGCCGCATTGGTGCCGGCCTCGCTGGGCATCCCTCTCTGCGCATTCGCACAAGGCACCTACCGCGCCGAGTACAAGATGTCCACCGTGGTGCCGCCGGCATTCGCCTGGGGCAAGGGCGGCGAGATCTTCGGCAACCTGGTGCGCGAGCGCACCCAGGGCCGCATCAACATCAAGCAGTACCCCGGGGCGTCGCTGGTGCAGGGCCAGCAGGACCGCGAGTTCGCCGCCATGCGCCAGGGCATCATCGACGTGCTGTGCGGTGCGCCGATCAACTGGAGCGGCACGGTGCGCGAGCTCGGCGTGTTCACGCTGCCGTTCCTGTTCCCCGACCACAAGGCGTGGGACGCGGTGACCGGCAACGCCGCCTTCATGGACGAGTACTTCGCGCTGGTGCGCAAGGCCGGTGCCGAGCCGCTCGCGGTGGGCGAGACCGGCTACCGCCAGATCAGCAACAGCAAGCACCCCATCATCAAGCCCGAGGACATGAAGGGCATCAAGGTGCGCGTGGTCGGCAGCCCGATGTACGGCGACATCATGAGCTCGATGGGCGCCAACCCCACCTTCATGAGCTGGGCCGACGCGCAGCCGGCGCTCGCCTCGGGCGCGGTCGACGCGCAGGAGAACCCGCTCGAGGTCTTCCTCGCGGCCAAGATCCACACGCTCGGCCAGAAGTACGTGACCAAGTGGAACTACTCCAACGACATCCTGCTGTTCGCGATCGCGGCACCGATCTGGCAGAGCTGGAGCGCCGCCGACCAGAAGATCGTGCGCGAGGCCGCGCAGGACGCGGCCAGGCAGCAGGTGGAGCTCGTGCGCAAGCTGTTCGCCGAAGACGTGCAGCGCGTCGGCGCGCTCGGTGTGCAGGTGCACGTGCCGACGCCCGAGGAGCTGAACGCCTGGCAGATCGCCACCCGGCGCACCTATGCGCAGTGGAAGGCACAGATCAACCCGGGCCTGATCGCCAAGGCCGAGGAGGTCGTCGCCAGGACGCGCAAGGCGTGAGCATGGTGTCCGTGCTCGACGAGTCGGTGTTCTTCAAGCTCGTGCGGGTGGTGAACCTCACCGCCCGCCCGTTCAACGAGGGCATCGGGCGTCGCCACCGGCTGTCGCTGAGCGACTGGCGCGTGATGACGGTGGTCGGCAGCCACCCGGGCTGCGCGGCGTCCGACGTGTGCGCGCGCACCGGCATGGACAAGATGAGCGTCAGCCGCGCGATCGCGTCGCTGGCACGGCAGCAACGCGTGCTGCGCAGGCCCGACCCTGCCGACGGCCGGCGCACGCAGCTGCGCCTGAGTGCCGCCGGGCAGCGCCTGTTCGACGCGCTGGCGGTCAGCGCGCGGGCGCGCGAACGCCAGCTGTTCGGCAATGTCGGCGAGGCCGACCAGGCTCAGCTCGGTGCGATCCTCGACCGGCTGGTCGATGGGCTGCTGGCGGCAGACGCCGGGGCCGATCGCTAGAGTCAAAAGCCGAACAGGTTGGCATCGACGCCCTCCGGCCAGCGCTCGCGTCCTTCGGCCCAGGCCAGCAGGCAGGCGCCGAACGGCGAGCGCAGCGCGAACGTGGCGCCGGGCTCGACCACGACAAAGCAGTTGGCGAACGCGCGCTGGCCGTTGACCTCGACCTCGCCGCCGCGCACCCACAGGTCGATCCAGTCACTGGCGACGCCGGCGGGCGTTGCGGCGGTCGGCCGCAGGTGCAGCTGGACCATGCGCCGCTCGGTGCCGGTGCCGGCGTAGTCGAACACCAGCTGGCGCTGCACGCCGGGAATCCCGCAGGCCCGGCGCGGCAACGCGTCGACGACCACGTTGACCTCCGGCGCCACGTCGGGATCGGGGTTAACGAAGTCGCGCTGGCGCGAGCCGGCGTGCACCCCGCTGGGCTCGCCGTCGCGCGGCGGATACCACACCGGGCCTTCGAGGCGCGACGCCAGCACGGTGTGCTCGTAGGAGATAGCGTCGTGCGTCGAGCCCTTCACGTTGATGCCGACCTGATGGCGCGTCAGCGAGCCGTGGTAGTCGGTGAGGCCGCCGTCGAGCACGAAGCTGGTGGCCACGCCCTGGTGCTGGTGCAGCGCGCTGCGCACGAAAGGCGCGAACGACACCAGGCCCAAGAACTCGCCGCGCTCGTCGTCGTTGCGCACCGGCTTGAGCTTGAGGCCGGGGTTGCCGGTGTCCTGCCACGGCATCGCGCCGGCGTCGAACACGTGCACGCGACCGGCGGCACGTTCGCGCTGGTAGCTGGGCTGCAGTCGTGGTGGGGTCATGCGAGCGGCCTCGGCTGGGTTGCCGCCAAGGTAACAAACGAGACGATCTCGCCGCGCACGGGAAAACCCGCGCCGCGGTCGCTCGCGAGCCGGCGCGTCACCGCCAGCGCTGCGGCTCGACGTGCACGCTGCCGAGGGCGCTGCTCAACGTCAGCGCGCCGTCCTGCACCGTGGCCTGCAGCTGCATGCTGCGTTCGGCCAGCGCCGCGAGCGCCGGCGCCGCCTCCCCTGGCAGCCGCCACACCTGCAGCTTGTCCAACCGCGTCACCTTGTTGGCGATGCCGCGCCACCAGACGTCGGCCGCGCCGTGGAAGGCGAGCACCACCACGGCATCGGCCTGCGCGCTGGCCTTCGTCAAGGCCCGTTCGTCGGGCTGGCCGACCTCGATCCACAACCGCTTGCGCCCGGTGAAGTCGGTCAGCGCCACGTCCGGGTCGTCGGGATCGGACAGTCCGGCCCCGAACGCCAGCTTGCCGTCGCCATGGCAAACGTCTTGCAGCTGGTGCGCGTGCAGCGCCAGCGCGGCGATGCGAACCATCATGCGCTCGTCGGTCTCGCTCGGGTGGCGCGCCAGCGTCAAGGCGTGCTCGGCGTAGTAGCCGTGGTCGATGTCGGCAACCTGCAGCTGCGCCTTGAACACGGTGGACTTGAGGGCCATGGCGCGATTCTGCATGGCCCACTCGGCGCGCACTACCATGCAGCCTCGCTCGAGGACCCGCCGACGCCGACTGTCCGATCCTCGCTGCGTGCGACAAAGGAGCGTCCGATGATCCGCAAACTCCACCACAACGCATACCGCTGTCGCGACTCCGAGGAGACGCGCTCGTTCTACGAGGACTTTCTCGGCCTGCCGCTGGTGCAGACGCTGGACCTGAGCGAAACCAAGACCGGCCGGTCGACGCACACGCTGCACACGTTCTTCCGCATGGACGACGGCTCGCACCTGGCCTTCTTCGAGACCACCGACATGCCGTTCGAGTTCAAGCCGCAGCACGACTTCGACTTGCACATCGCGCTCGAGGTCGCGCCCGAGGTGCTGCCGGCGATGCTGGCCAAGGGCCGCGCCCGAGGCATCGAGACGCGCGGTCCGTCGGACCACGGCATGATCGACTCGATCTACTTCCGCGATCCCAACGGTTACGTGATCGAGCTGTGCGCCAAACGCCCCGGCCACGATGCGATGATGGACCCGGCCCGCAACAACGCGCGGGCCCGGCTCGACGCCTGGACGCGTGCCAAGACCGGCTGATGCGGACAAGCCCACCCTGCCGAGACCGTTCCTGGCGCCGCGCGCGGCATTCGATCCGTTGCGCCATACGGCTAACATGGCAAGCATGCACCCGAGCGCACCCCGCCGTCGATGAAGCGCAAGACCAGGCGCCGACTGGGGTTCCTCGTGCTCGGCGCCGCAGGGGCGTGCCTGGCCACGGTGGTCGGCTTTCTCGCGCACGAGGTCGCGGCGTGGCTCGCCGAGTTGCTGTTCGTCAGCTGGGACTGGCCGCCGCGTTCGCTGCGCTTCGCGCTGGCGGACAGCGCGCGACCTTGACGGCGTCACGCTGCCCGATGTGTTAAGTCTCACTTCAGGAGATCGCGGCACATTGGTGCCACGACCAGCGGTTCGCCACGCGACGCATGTCAACGAACCCGATCGCAGACCCCCACATCCATCGTCGCACCTCCGCGACACTCGACCTGTCCCCCTGGCTGCTGGCGTCGCTCGCGGTGGCGGTGACGATCGTCTGGTTCGGCACGCTCGACCTGCGGCACCTGTTGCGCAGCGACGAAGGGCGCTACGCCGAGATCGCCCGCGAGATGTTCGCCTCGGGCGATTGGGTCACCATCCGCTACAACGGGCTGAAGTACTTCGAGAAGCCGCCGTTCCACCTCTGGATGACGGCGCTGGCCTACGAGGCGTTCGGCGTCGGCGAGTGGCAGGCGCGGCTGTGGGGCGCGCTCAGCGGCGCACTGGGCATCGTGCTGACCGCGCTGGTGGCCGATCGCTACCACGGCCGGCGCGTGGCCGTGCTGTGCGCCCTGGTGCTGCTGGCGTCGCCGTACTGGAACCTCGGATCGCACATCAACACGCTGGACACCAGCCTGGCCGCGGCGCTGACCGCGGCGCTGGCCGGGCTGTTGCTGGCCCAGCACCCGGACGCCGATGCCGCCGCGCGGCGGCGCTGGATGTGGTTCGCCTGGGCTGCGGCGGCGGTGGCGGTGCTGACGAAGGGTCTGATCGGCCTCGTGCTGCCGGGGCTGGCGCTCGTCGTCTACACCGCCTGGACCCGGGACTTCCAGCTCTGGCGGCGGCTGCACCTGGTCAGCGGTGCTGCGATCCTGCTCGTGATCACGGTGCCTTGGTTCTGGCTGGTGTCGCAGCGCAACCCGGAGTTCGCCCGCTTCTTCTTCGTGCACGAGCACTTCGAGCGCTACACCTCCACCGTGCACCACCGCATCGAGCCGTGGTGGTTCTTCGTGCCGCTGGCGCTGCTGGCCTTCCTGCCCTGGAGCAGCCTGTGGCTGCGCATGGCGCAGCGGGTGCGACAGTCGCCGCGTGGCACCGGTTTCCAGGCCGAGCGTTTTCTGGCGGTCTGGGCGCTCTCGATCCTGGTGTTCTTCAGTTTCTCCGGGTCCAAGCTTCCGCTGTACATCCAACCGATGGTGCCGGCGCTCGCGCTGCTGGGCGGCGCCGTGCTGGCCGAGCTGCCGGCCGCCGCCTGGCGGCGGCTGCTGGTCGGCGCGCTGGTGGTGGGTGTCGTCGCCGCGGCGGCGACGTCGCAGGTGCACCGACTGGCGACGCAATCGACGCCGCACGAGCTGATGCGCGCCTACGAGCCGTGGCTGGTGTCGGCCTCGCTGCTGGTCGTCGTCGGCACGCTGCTGGCCCTGTGGCTGCTCGGTCGCGGCCGTCTGAACGCCAGCATCGGGCTGTATGGGTTGACCATCTTCGCCGGCCTGACCATCGCGCTGGTCGGTCACGAGACCCTGGGACGGGCGAACTCCGGCGTCGACCTGGTGCCGGCGATGCGCGCGCGCCTCACCCCCGAGATGCCGATCTACGGCGTCAAGCTGCTCGACCACACGCTGCCGTTCTACCTCGGGCGCACGCTGGTGATGGTGGAGTCGCCCGACGAGCTGGAGTTCGGCGTGCGCCAGGAGCCCGACAAGTGGCTGCCGACGCTCGAGCAGTTTCGCGAGCGTTGGCTGCACGGGCCTCGCGCGCTGGCGCTGATGCGCCCCGACGTCTACGATCAGCTCAGGCAGCAAGGGCTGCCGATGGTCGACGTCGGGCGTGATGCGCGCCGCGTCGTGGTCGCCAACTTTCCGTGACGAGAAGCATGAACCTGTCGACGGCGTCGTTCATCATCGGCGGCGTGCTGCTCAACGCGCTCGCCCAGCTGCTGCTCAAGGTCGGCGTCACGCCGCTCGGGCCGCTCAGCGTGAGTGCCGATACGCTGGTGCCGACGGCGCTTCGCGTGTTCACGCAGTGGCCGGTGCTCGCCGGCCTGGTGTGCTACGTGGTCAGCGTCGGCGTGTGGCTGATCGCGCTGTCGCGCGTCGACGTTTCGCTGGCCTACCCGATGCTGTCGCTGGGCTACGTGGTCAACGCGGTCGCGGCCTGGTGGCTGCTCGGCGAGCCGGTGGGGGCCATGCGCAGCGCGGGCGTGCTGCTCATCCTGGGCGGCGTCTGGCTGGTGGCGCGCAGCTGACGACCGGATGGCACCCGTGAGCGCACCCCCCTTCCTGCCGTTCGCACGGCCCGACATCGACGCCGCGACCATCGCGGCGGTCGGCGAGGTACTGGCTTCGGGTTGGATCACCTCCGGTCCGCGCGTGCAGGCGCTCGAGGAGCGGCTGTCCGCGCTGTTCGGCGGCCGCCCGGTGCGGGCGTTCGCCAACGGCACCGCGACGATGGAGGTGGCGCTGCGCCTGGCCGGCATCGGTCCCGGCGACGAGGTGATCACCACCCCGATCACCTGGGCCGCCACCGCCAACGTCGTGCTCGCGGTGGGCGCGCGTCCGGTGTTCGTCGACATCGATCCGGTGACGCGCAACCTCGACCTCGACGCCGTCGAGGCGGCGATCACGCCGCGCACGCGCGCGCTGCTGCCGGTGTACCTGGCCGGCCTGCCGATGGACATGGACCGCCTCTACGCGATCGCCCACCGCCACGGCCTGCGCGTGATCGAGGACGCCGCGCAGGCGATCGACGCGCGCTGGAACGGCCGGCGCATCGGCGCGTTCGGCGACCTGGTGAGCTTCAGCTTCCAGGCCAACAAGAACATCACCTGCGGCGAGGGCGGCTGCCTGGTGCTCAACGACGCCGCCGAGGCCGAGCGCGCGGCGCGCCTGCGTCTGCAGGGCGTGGTGCGCACGGGCCTCGACGGCATGGACGTCGACGAGCCGGGGGGCAAATCCAACCTGAGCGACATCCACGCCGCGATCGCGCTGGGCCAGCTCGACCATCTGGCCGAGGTCACGCAACGCCGGGCCGCGCTCGCCGAGCGCTACTTCGCACTCGCCGACACCCACGGCTGGGCCGCGCTCGGCATCGAGCTGCCGCCGCGCACGCGGACGCAAGGCGCGATCACCAACTGGCACATGTTCCAGGTGGTGCTGCCGAGCGCACGCATCGCCGGCGGCCGCGCCGCGGTGATGCAGGCGATGAAAGACGAAGGCGTCGGCACCGGCGTGCACTATCCGGCGTTGCACCTGTTCAGTTGCTACCGCCGCCAGGGCTGGCGCGACGGCCAGTTGCCGCACGCCGAACGGGTGGGCCGAGGCATCCTGACGCTGCCGCTGTTCAACAGCCTGCGCGACAGCGACGTCGAGCGCGTCGCCGAAGCCCTCACCGCCGCCTGCAGGCGGCTGTCGACATGACCACGCCCGAGCTTTCGGTGATCGTGCCGGTCTACAACGAGGAGCAGGTGCTGCCCAAGCTGTTCGAGCGGCTGTATCGGGCGCTCGATGCGATGGGGCAAAGCTACGAGGTCGTCTTCGTCAACGACGGCAGCCGCGACCGCTCCGCCGAGCTGCTGGCGCAGCAGTACCGCAGCCGCCCCGACGTGACGCGCGTCGTCCTGTTCACCGGCAACTTCGGCCAGCACATGGCGATCCTGGCCGGCTTCGAGCACGTGCGCGGCAAGGTCGCGGTGACGCTCGATGCCGATCTGCAGAACCCGCCGGAGGAGATTCCGCGGCTGCTCGAGGCCGTCCGCCAGGGCCACGACTACGTCGGCACGATCCGGCGCCAGCGCGAAGACAGCGCGTTCCGCCGCCACGCCTCCCGGGTGCTGAACTGGCTGCGCGAGCGCACCACGCGCATCCACATGACCGACCAGGGCTGCATGCTGCGCGCCTACGACCGCCAGCTGGTCGACACGCTCAACGCCTGTCAGGAGGTGAACACCTTCATCCCGGCGCTGGCCTACACCTTCGCAGCCAACCCCACCGAGATCGAGGTCGCACACGAGGAGCGCTTCGCCGGCGAGTCCAAGTACTCGCTGTACCGCCTGATCCGGCTGAACTTCGACCTCGTCACCGGCTTCTCGATCGTGCCGCTGCAGTGGTTCTCGCTGATCGGCACGCTGTTGTCGCTCGGCGCCGGCGCGCTGTTCGTGCTGCTGCTGGCGCGCCGCTTCCTGTTCGGCGCCGAGGTCGAAGGCGTCTTCACGTTGTTCGCGCTGCAGTTCTTTCTGATCGGCATCGTGCTGTTCGGCATCGGGCTGATGGGTGAGTACGTGGGCCGCATCCAGCAGGAGGTGCGGCGGCGTCCGCGCTACCGCATCAGCGCCGTGCTGGAGACGCCCGCGCCGACCGCACAGCGGTCGCCCCAGCTGGTGAGCGAGATGGGCCGATGAGGGCGGTGGTCTTCGCCTACTCGAACGTCGGCGACCGCTGCCTGCGCGTGCTGCACGCCGGCGGCGTCGAGGTGCCGCTGGTGGTGACGCACCGCGACCACGCCGGCGAGACGATCTGGTTTCGCCGCGTCGCCGACACTGCGGCCGAGCTGCAGGTGCCGTTCGTCTATGCCGACGATGCGAATGACGGTGCACTGGCGGCACGCGTCGCGGCGGCGCGGCCCGACCTGATCTTCTCCTTCTACTTCCGCGCGATGATTCCGCTGCCGTTGCTGGCGCTGGCCAAGGCCGGCGCGTTCAACATGCACGGCTCGTTGCTGCCGCTGTACCGCGGCCGCGCACCGGTCAACTGGGCCGTGCTGCATGGCGCGACGCAGACCGGCGCCACGCTGCACGAGATGGTGGCCAAGCCCGATGCCGGCGCGATCGTCGACAGCAGCGCGGTGCCGATCCTGCCCGACGACACCGCGGCCCAGGTGTTCGACAAGGTCACCGTCGCTGCCGAGCAGGTGCTGTGGCGCAGCCTGCCGGCGATTCTGGCCGGCCGGGCGCCGCGGCGTGCCAACGACCTTGCCGCGGGCAGTTATTTCGGCGCGCGCACGCCCGAGGATGGCCGCATCGACTGGTCGCAACCGGCGCAACGGGTCTACAACCTGATCCGCGCGGTGGCACCGCCCTTTCCCGGCGCGTTCACCGACGTCGGCGGCACGCGCCTGATGGTCGCGCGGGCGCGGCTGCGTCGCGGCACGGTGTCGGCGTCGACGCCCGGCCTGCAGATCGAGCGCGAGCGCGTGGTCGGTGTGTGCGGCGACGGCGGGGTGATCGACGTCCACGAGCTGCGCCGTGGCGCGGACGCGATCGATGTCGCGACGCTGCATCAACTGTTGAACCGCTGACGCGGAGCTGCCATGAAGAAGATCCTGATCCTCGGCGCCAATGGCTTCATCGGGCACCACCTGACACAGTGCATCCTGCAGACCACGGACTGGCAGGTGTACGCGATGGACATGTCCGACAACCGCCTCGAAGAGCTGCGTGGGCATCCGCGGCTGCGTTTCTTCGAGGGCGACATCACCATCAACAAGGAGTGGATCGAGTACCACGTGCGCAAGTGCGACGTGCTGCTGCCGCTGGTGGCGATCGCGACGCCGGCCACCTACGTGCGCGAGCCGCTGCGCGTGTTCGAGCTCGACTTCGAGGCCAACCTGCCGATCGTGCGCGCCGCGGTCAAGTACAAGAAGCACCTGGTGTTCCCGTCGACCTCGGAGGTCTACGGCATGTGCCCGGACGCCGAGTTCGATCCCGAGACGTCGAACCTGGTCTACGGCCCGATCAACAAGCCGCGCTGGATCTATGCCTGCAGCAAGCAGCTGCTCGACCGCGTGATCCACGCCTACGGGCTGGAGCAGGGCTTGAACTACACGCTGTTCAGGCCGTTCAACTGGATCGGCCCGGGGCTCGACTCGATCTTCGACACCAAGGAGGGCAGCTCGCGCGTGGTCACGCAGTTCCTCGGCCAGATCGTGCGCGGCGAGCCGATCGAGCTGGTCGACGGCGGCCATCAGCGGCGTGCATTCACCGACGTTTCCGACGGCATCACCGCACTGATGCGCATCATCGCCAACGAAGGCGGCGTCGCCAGCAGCCGCATCTTCAACGTCGGCAACCCGGGCAACGAGTATTCGATGCGCGAGCTGGCCGAGATGATGGTGCGCATGGCGGCCGACTTCCCCGAGTATGCGGAGTGGGCCCAGCGCACGAAGATCGTGACGACGTCGTCGATGCAGTTCTACGGCAAGGGCTACCAGGACGTGCAAAGCCGCATGCCCAAGATCGCCGACACCATGCAGACACTGGGCTGGGTGCCCCAGGTGGACATGCAGACGTCGCTGCGGCGCGTCTTCGAGTCGTATCGACACAAGGTCGTCGAGGCGCGCGCGCTGACCACCGCGGGCTGACCGAGGCGCCGCGTGGGTCTCATCGCCCTGAAGGTCGATGTCGACACGCTGCGCGGCACGCTCGAAGGCGTGCCCAGGCTGCTGCGCAGCCTCAAACGCCATGGCGTCACGGCGACGTTCTTGTTCAGCCTGGGCCCCGATCACACCGGGTGGGCGCTGCGACGGGTCTTTCGGCGCGGCTTCCTGTCGAAGGTGTCGCGCACCTCGGTCGTCAAGCACTACGGCCTGCGCACGCTGATGTACGGCGTGCTGCTGCCGGGGCCGCCGATCGGCCGCCGGGGTGCGGCGCCGATGCGCGCATGCCGGGCGGCGGGCCACGAGTGCGGCATCCACGCGTGGGACCATGTGCTGTGGCAGGACAACGTGCGGCAACGCGACGCGCGCTGGACGCGCTCGCAGATGGCGCTCGCGCGCGAGCGCTTCCACGAGGTCTTCGCCGGGCCGCCCGCCACGTTCGGCGCCGCCGGCTGGCAGATGAACGACGAGGCGCTGCTGCAGCTCGACGACTGGGGCCTGGCCTATGCGTCGGATTGCCGGGGCGCCGGCCCGTTCAGGCCGCGCATCGGCTCACGCCCGCTGCGGCACGTGCAGTTGCCCACCACGTTGCCGACGCTCGATGAGTTGATCGGCCTGGACGGCGTCGATGAAGGCAACGTCGCCGAGGCGATGCTGACGCGCACCCGGCACGATGCCGATCAGGTCTTCACGCTGCACGCCGAGCTCGAGGGCGGTCTGCTGGCCCCGGCGTTCGACTCGATCCTCGACGGCTGGGCGGCCCAAGGTCATCGGCTGGGATCGCTGGCGGCGCTGTACACGTCGCTGCCCGACACCGCCCTGCCGGTGCGCGACGTGGGTTGGGGTTCGGTGCCGGGCAGGAGCGGCGAGCTCTTGGTCGAGCTCTAGCCGCCCTGCCTGGTTGCGAGGTCAGAAGCAGTCGCGGTCGTCGTCGTCGCTGCGGCCGGCGCCGAAGTCGAGCACCACGCTGCGGGCAGATGCCGGCGCGGTGACCGTCAAGGTGCCCGACGCATACGAGCCGAACACGAGCACCAGGTCGCCCGCGCTCACCGTGGCACCCGTCGCGCGGCCCATGCCGCCGAAGCCGTACGCGTTACGCTGCGAGTACATCCGGACAATCGCCGCCGGGTCGGCGCTCACGGCAATGCCATGCACCGCGAAGTTCGTGGCCACCCCGGTGCCGGTGCTGTTGACCGGCGCCGGCGTCGCGTCGACGTGGCCGCTGACGGCCGAGGTCGCCGAGGTCGGCACGATGATCACCGAGGTCGCCGTCAGGTTGCCGCCGGCATCGGCGCGCGTGCGGGCGATGACGTGCTGCGACGCGCTGGCGGCGAGGTAGGTCTGGAAGGTCGAGACGTTGAACGGATTGACCGTGGGATCGTTGCGCGTCGACAGGTCGAGCAGTCGCGTCGACGAATCCACGTTGATCGTCTGACCGAGCAGCGTCAAGACGAAGGTGTCGGCGCCGCCGCCCGCAACGACGCTCGTGACGTCGCCTTCGAAGCCATAGGTCGCCGCCTTCGCGGCGTGGATGACCTTGACGGCGCTGGCCACGATCGAGGTGCCGTCGCTGGACACCGTGCCCGTGACCACGACCACGTCGCCGACCGCGGGCAGCGAGGTCAGCGCCGACGCATCGACCGTGAAGCCGCGCAGGACGAACGATGCCGGCGAGGTGACGACCGACGACACCTTGCCCTCGACCTCGACGGTCGCCCCGGGGGTCTCGACGGCGATCTTGCTGCGCAGGAAGGCGGCATCGGCGGTGAAGCTGGTCGCCGGCAGCCCCGGCGCCTTGGCGCCGATCGCCGACACGACCTGGCCGGCGCTGAACGCGCTGGCGCACGACGTGGATGCGCCGCCGCCGTGGCAGACGGCCGATGACAGGTCGACGGTCAGCGCACCGATCGTGATCGAGTTGGTCCCCACCGAATTGACGACCCCTTCGGCCTTGTAGGCGACGTGGGTCGTCGAGGTCGGCGTGTCGGCCGCCGACACCAGGGTGGCAACGACGTTGGCAGCGCCCGAAGCATCGGCGGCGAACAGGTAGCCCCACACGGTGACGTAGCTGCCCGCGGTGGCGCTGCTGCCCGATCCGCTCGTCGTCGTCAGCCCCGACTGCCCCGTGATCGGCGCGCACGGCGAGCTGGTCGCGGTCACGCACGCGCGGTGGTCGCTGAAGATGGTGGACGCGCTCAGCTGGATGGTCTGCCCCATCACGGTCAACGTGCTGCTGGTCTCGTCCGAACCGTCGACGACGCCGCGCACCAACGGGTGCACGTGGATCTCGCTGGCCTCCGGATGACTCTGACTGCTTTGCGGCGACGCCCTGAGGTCGACGCTCATGCCGACTTCGAGCGACGACGTGCCGTTGACGACCGTGCCGGCGTCGTCGTCGAACACCTTCGCACCCGCGGTGACGAACTCGTGGCCGTTGACGAAGATGCTGCCGAACGCGGTGACCGTGCCGGAGCTGGTGGCGCCGGCCGATGCGCCGGACATCGACGACGCGCTCGGCGCCGAGGAGCCCCCGCCGCCGCAGGCGGACAGGAGCAACGCCAGCGCGGAGCTCGCGATGGCCAGGTAGCGCAGTGGACGGTGCATGGTGGTCCCCGGTGCGAATATCACTGACCGGCGCCGGGCCGGCCACATCGAACCCAACGAGCATCCGCAATTCACGTATGTCGATTATTGCCGCATCGCAATTCAATGTGAGAATTGCACAGACATGTGTAACACCACGTTATGCCGGTCAGCTGCCGTTCAGACTCGCGCCGCGCTTGCAGCGAATGAAAGCGAGACGGGGTCCGGCGCCGGAGCGGTGCCGCCGCTCAGCCGCAGGTGCCGATGTAGCCGCAGGTGGTGCAGAACTCGCAGCCGTCCTTGTGGATCAGCGTGGGGTTTGCGCACTCGGGGCAGCGCGCGCCGGCGATCGTCGGGGCCGAGGCCTCGCCGCGCTGCGGCCTGTCGGCAGGCGTCTGCAGGATCCCCATCGCGTTGAGCGGGAAGCCCGAGGCGTCGAGCACGCCGAGCATCGCGTAGCGGTGGATCACCAGCCGCGCGATGTAGGCCACCGTCGACGGCCACAGCTGCTGCCGCCGCTCGCCGGGCACCGGCGCCATGAAGTGGCCGAGCGGCTCGCCCACGTTGAGCAGCTTGCGCAGCTTCATGCCGATCCACGCCGGATCCATCACCCGCATGTCGAGCGACAGCAGTCGCGCGAGACCATCGAGCGCGCGCGGATAGTTGCCGGAGAAGCCGATCGCACACGGTCGCGTGATGTACGCGACCGCTTCCTGGCCCGGTCTCGTGGCGAAGTCACCGGCGGGCAGCTGCACCTCCTTCAGCGTGACCGTGAACTCCTCGCCGCTGGCCGGGTTGTTGACGTCGACCGCCCAGGCCAGCGTGCCCGAGGTGCCGGTGCGCGGCTCGTCGCGGCTGAACATGGC
>Ga0335076_10003933_pt1 | contig 14982 bp, 15 predicted proteins | sample Lox_Sample_25_FD_206717 | JGI IMG/M metagenome (GOLD analysis project Ga0335076, IMG submission 206717) | Soil microbial communities from Loxahatchee National Wildlife Refuge, Florida, United States - Lox_Sample_2.5 | ecosystem: Environmental > Terrestrial > Soil > Wetlands | place: USA...
ACCGTGCACGTGAAACATGGGCAGAGCGTGCAGCAGGACGTCCTGTTCGCTGAACCGCCAACTATCGACCAACACCACCGCATTGGAAAGCAGATTGCGATGAGTCAGCATCGCGCCCTTGGACCGCCCCGTAGTGCCTGAGGTATAGATGATGGCCGCGAGTTCAGTCGGTCCCATTGTTACGGTCTCGAACTCGATAGACGCCTTCTGAACCGCCTCAGCCAAGGAGCCTCGTCCGCTGCTGTCGAGGGTGGCAATCCGTGCGCTCGAGTTCGACGTGCGAACGAGTTCTCTCACATCTCCTTCTGCGGGCGGGCTGCACACCACCAATGCCGGCTCGGCGTCGGACAGAAAATACGCCAGCTCTGCCAATCGATATGCTGTGTTAAGAGGCAGATAGACAAAGCCTGCGCGTAGACAGGCGAGATACAAAAATAGCGATTGCGGCGACTTCTCGATTTGAACGGCGACGCGATCCCCGCGCTGCAGCCCGAATCCGGTCAAGGCCGCTGCACAACGGGCAGTCTCCCGGTGCAGTTGAGCGTACGTGCAATTTTGGTTGAGATCGATCTCCAAGGCCGGACGCGCAGAATTGATCTCAAAGCTACGCTCGAATGCAGCGTAGACATTGGCATTAGCCATGATCAATCCGCGTTTGCGACTTCAGCGTAGCCCTCGAGTCGCCGGTCCAGGAAAGCATCGATTACCCCTGTATGCACCAGAACATTAGAGTCTACCGACTGCTGCGCGCTCACGCCGAGGATCTGCCGCACAGCGAGCTCAGGCAGGATCCGAACGCGGGCACTGCGCAGAGCTGAAACATGCTTCGCCGGGGCAGCGAATGCTACGTAGACCGCTCCGGCCGCAGCGCCAGGGATCCACAGCGACACCTGATGCCCGCACTGCGCCAGCCACGCACTGACGATACTGAGATGGGTCAGATACGCAGACAGCATCAGTGCTTCATCCCCCCGGGTTGCGGCATGCCCAATCGCGTCTAGCAGCAACAATACCGGGCTTTTGGGATTGGACTTATGCAAGTTGAGAAGCGCGTCAGCTAAACGCCAGCAGGAGTGCGCGCCTACCGCTTTTCCGCTGAGGAGCCCCAGAAACGCTGGCCTGTCCGAGCCTGGGGCAGGCAATCCCAGACAGACATCCTCGCGCAGTTCGGCGCCATACCCCTTGGGTACGAGCCATTCCAGCCGCTTCATGGACGCGTCGCGTTCGTTGCTAGCCATATGCGTAGCGCCCTCGGTCCGCGCCAGGCGCGCGCCAAGCATGGCGTGATCGCTGATCAAATCGACCGCGGCGTTTCTGAGCATCTGGCATTGCATTAGGCGCACGGCATGATCTCGGAACGCTGCTATGCTGTCTATGGCGAGGTGCTCGCTCGGCGCGAGGGAGGCTCGCGCCTCGCCCCCCATCAATTCGCGCACTTTCGCTGGATCGGCTGCATCCAGCTCCAGCTTGCCCCCCAGCGCTTCGATCACGCCGGGCCCCGATACCCCGAATAGAGTCTCGCTGGAGTAGAGGCGCTGCGAACAAACGCACGCGAGCATGCTGGCCCCGCCGAAGCATGCCTTCCCCAGCAGCCCGAACATCGGTACCTGGGTCAGCCGGGTCAAAAGGCTTTCCCGGAACAGCCTTCGGAACGCGCCAAGCGCGGCCAGGCCCTCGTCGACCTTGGCGCCCGCCGAATCGATAACGATCAAGACCGGGCGCGGCTCATCGCGCGCGGTTTGAAAGAGGGTGCACAGCGCATTGGCCTCTGCCACGCCAAGGGCCCCGCGCGCGCGGCTCGGGTCACTAGCGCCAATCCATACCGCCTCGCCCTGAAGAAAACCACCCCCGACAATCAGCGTCGTGCTTGGGTCGCTGTCACCGAGCGGTGTGAAGCTGGCTGGATCCAACAGACCCTGGACGCGCGCCGCATGGGCCGCGGTGCTGAAGCGTTCCATTCAAATCAGACACCAGCGACGGATGATGTCTTCATAGGCGGCCACCGACTTTTCCACGCGCTCCAGCACGCAATACTCATCCGTCTGATGCGCCATGTGGGGTTCGCCCGGCCCAAGGATGACTGTAGGCGGATCGCCGTAGGCCCGGTTTAGCGCCGCAGCATCAGTGAAGTAAGTTGCGACGCGAGGCTCCGGCGCCTCGCCAAGAAATGGCGTCATAGTCTCGAAGACGCTCTGGATCCAGGGGTTTCGCGGCTCGGTATATACAGCTTCCAGATCCATCAACGTTTCCAGTTTCACCTCGGATCCCAGTTGCGCCGCAAGCAGACTGATGAGCTCTTTGTGATCAACGGTCGGAACAGTGCGGATATCGACGCCAATCTCTGCCTGATCTGGCACAGAGTTGATGTTCAGTCCGCCCTGAAACGTGCCGACGTTAAGCGTTGCCTGGCCCATTAGGCGATGCGGGGGATTGGAAAAGCGGAATTGCTCCAGTCGGGTGACCGCGTGTGCCGCTTTGTACACGGCATTCACCCCTTTCTCAGGCATCGATCCATGTGCGGTGACGCCTCGCGTCCTCGCCTTGAGCCAAAGTGCACCCTTGTGCCCAACGAACGGATAGTTCGAGGTTGGCTCAGCTACGACTACTGCACCGGCGCTGCCAAGAGCCCCATCGCGGTACAGATGAAACGCCCCCTCACAGCCTGTCTCTTCTCCTGCAGTGACAACGAGCGTGATCCCGCACGTATTCGCGAGGTGTTTCGCCATGCCCAATGCAGCAACCGTAAACGCAGCAACTCCGCACTTCATGTCGCTGGTGCCGCGACCGTACAGCATGCCTGCATCGGTATCACCCGCGAACGGATCCATCCGCCAGGGCGCACCGCCCAGCGGCACCGTGTCGATGTGTCCTGTGAAACAAAGGGGAAATTTCGAACCACTGCCGCCAATGGTCGCAATGAGACTTACGCGCCCCTCGCCAAAACTGTGGTACTTCGTTTGGAATCCGCCGCCCTCCAGTTGCGCGCCGAGTCGGCGAGCACATGGCTCTTCGCGCCCAGGCGGGTTGATGGTGTTCATCCGAACCAACTCCTTGGTGAGTTGGATCACATCCTGCGTTTTCATCACAGCGAGTACCTCGAGTACATAGCGAAACGCCCTCGAGGCTAGGGACTCACCTCGCGCTTGTCAACGTCGGGGGCCTTGTCATACCGTGCCAAATAAACAAAAAAAGCAGCCGGAGCTGCTTTTGTCAGTTCCCGGCGCGAGGCCGGGCTAGCGATTCTTTTGTTGCTCTTCTTGTGTTGTTATCTCTTGCGCAGACGGCGGATTGCAGCAAGCTGCGCCGCCAACGAGGCAACCTCACCTTCGACTGCCGCGATTTCTTCCTTGCCCTTCGCATTCCGACGGGCTTCCTCCGCGCGCCGCAGCGCCTCGCCCGCCTTGGCCTCGTCGAGGTCTCGCGCCCGGATCGCAGTGTCTGCAAGCACTGTTATCACATTCGGCTGTACCTCAAGAATCCCGCCAGCAACGAAGATCAATTGCTCTTCCGTCTCCCCTGGCACCCTAATGCGCACCGAACCTGGTCGGATGCGGGTGATCAAAGGCGTGTGCCGCGGGTAGATGCCAAGCTCGCCCGCTTCTCCGGGGAGCACGACGAACTCGGCTTCCCCGGAAAAGATGGATTCTTCGGCGCTTACTACGTCCACATGTATGGTGTTGGTCATTCCGTCTCTTCAGAGAATTTACGAATCTCCTGCGGCGCTACTGCAGTGTTTTCGCCTTCTCGAAGGCTTCCTCGATCGCACCTACCATGTAGAAAGCCTGTTCGGGGAGCTGGTCGCACTCGCCGTTTACGATCATCTTGAAGCCTTTGATTGACTCCTTGAGCGGCACGAACTTTCCGGGTGTGCCGGTAAACACCTCGGCCACGTGAAACGGCTGCGATAAGAAGCGCTGGACCTTACGCGCCCGCGCAACGGTTAGCTTGTCTTCGGGTGAGAGCTCGTCCATTCCCAGGATGGCAATGATGTCGCGCAATTCCTTGTAGCGCTGAAGGGTCGCTTGCACCTGGCGCGTCGTAATATAGTGCTCCTCGCCAACGATGTTTGGATCGACCTGGCGCGATGTCGAATCGAGCGGGTCGACAGACGGGTAGATCCCAAGCGCCGCGATGTCGCGCGATAGAACCACGGTGGCATCCAAGTGCGCAAACGTAGTTGCGGGCGAGGGATCCGTCAGGTCATCCGCAGGAACGTAAATCGCCTGGACCGAAGTGATCGAACCAACTTTGGTGGAAACGATTCGCTCCTGCAGCCTGCCCATCTCTTCCGCCAGCGTAGGCTGGTAACCGACAGCCGAAGGCATCCGGCCCAGCAACGCTGACACCTCGACCCCCGCCAGCGTGTACCGATAGATGTTGTCGATGAACAATAGGATGTCACGGCCGTCGTCGCGGAAGCGCTCGGCCATGGTCAGCCCGGTCAATCCGACACGCAGGCGGTTGCCCGGTGGCTCGTTCATCTGGCCGAACACCATCGCCACTTTGGATTCGGACAGGTTGTCCAGCTTGATCACACCCGCTTCCGACATCTCGTGGTAAAAGTCATTGCCCTCGCGAGTACGCTCCCCGACCCCGGCGAACACGGACAAACCGCTGTGTTGAGTTGCGATGTTGTTGATCAGCTCCAGCATGGTGACCGTCTTGCCAACGCCCGCGCCGCCGAACAGGCCAATCTTGCCGCCCTTGGCGAAAGGACAGATCAGATCGATCACCTTGATCCCCGTTTCGAGCAGTTCGACCGACGGAGACAACTCGTCGAATTTCGGTGCCGGCTGATGGATTGCGCGTCGCTCGTCAGATTGGATCGGCCCGACCTCGTCGATGGGCCGGCCCAGTACGTCCATGATGCGTCCCAACGTGCCATTACCTACCGGCACGGAAATGGGTGCGCCAGTGCTCCTGACCCGCATCCCGCGGCGCAGGCCGTCGGACGAGCCTAGGGCGATGCAACGCGCGATACCATCTCCGAGTTGCTGCTCCACCTCGAAGGTGAGGCCCCGCTCCACGAAGCTGTCGCCCGAATCCTCCAGCACCAGCGCGTCGTAGACCTTTGGCATCGCCGCGCGCGGAAACTCTATGTCCACTACCGCGCCGATGCACTGCACGATCGTCCCTTCAGCTTGTTGCGTTTGCATGACTGCTCCTGCGCTATCGATTCTCGATGTTGCTAGACGGCGGCCGCGCCACCGACGATCTCGGCGATCTCTTTGGTGATCGCCGCCTGGCGGTTCTTGTTATAGATCAGCGTCAGCTCGCCGATGAGCGTTGCGGCATTGTCGGAGGCAGCCTTCATGGCCACCATGCGGGCGGACTGTTCCGATGCCATGTTCTCGGCAACGGCTTGATAGATGAGCGCTTCGACGTAGCGTGTCAACACGTAGTCCAACACACCTTTGGCTTCGGGTTCGTAGATATAGTCCCAGGCACCTTCGGGTGCCCCGAAACGCTCGCCGGTTAGCGGCAAGAGCTGCTCCATGACAGGCTCCTGCCGCATGGTATTGATGAACCGCGTGTAGAAGATCATGAGGCGGTCGAAGCGGTCGCTGCCGTAGGCGTCGAGCATCACTTTGACCGGACCAATGAAGCTCTCGAGATGCGGCCTGTCGCCTAGGTTTGTGACGTACGAGAGAATGTTGGCACCCAGTCGTTGCATGAAACCGAAACCTCTGTTGCCGATGCAGCAGACGTCGACCTCTTCGCCCTGGCCCTGCCAATCCTTATATTGGTTCAGCACCATGCGCAGCACATTGGTGTTCATGGCGCCGCACAAGCCTTTGTCCGTGCTGATGACGATGATTCCGACGCGCTTGACCGTGTCGCGCGCCACCAAAAAGGGATGGCGGTACTCGGGATTCGCATGGCTGATGTGCGCCGCGACGTTTCGGATCTTGTCGGCATACGGCCGCGCAGCGCGCATCCGCTCCTGCACCTTGCGCATCTTGGACGCCGCCACCATCTCCATCGCTTTGGTGATCTTCCGAGTGTTCTGCACACTCCGGATCTTCATCCTGATTTCTTTGGTGCCTGGCATAAAGTCCCGTTTTTTGCCGCCTACCTTCGCCCCGCGTAAGCGCGGGCGGGAAATTCGCGCGTAAGCGCTTTGCTTAGTCCCTGCAAGCGCTCAACTAATAGCTCCCGTTCTTTTTCCAATCTTTGATCGCCTCATGGAGCAGCGCCTCGTCTTCCTTGGACAGGTCCTTCTTTTCTTCCACGCGAGTCACCAAGTCAGCGTATTTACTCCTGATGTAGTCGCGCATGGAACGCTCGGCAGCCAACGCCTTCTTCACGTCGACGTCGTCGAAATAGCCGTTGTTGACCGCGAACAGAGTCAGCGCCATCTCCCATACCTGCAGTGGGGAATATTGCGGCTGCTTCATCAGTTCAGTTACCAGCCGGCCGCGCTCGAGCTGTTTGCGCGTGGCCTGGTCGAGGTCCGATGCGAACTGTGCAAAGGCGGCGAGCTCGCGGTACTGGGCCAGCGCCAGTCGCACGCCGCCGCCGGTGTCGCGCCGTTTCATGATCTTGGTCTGGGCTGCGCCGCCTACCCGTGACACCGAGATTCCCGCATTGATCGCGGGACGGATACCAGCGTTGAACAGATCGGTCTCGAGAAAGATCTGCCCGTCGGTGATCGAGATGACGTTGGTTGGTACGAATGCGGTTACGTCCCCGGCTTGTGTCTCGATGATCGGCAGTGCGGTGAGTGAACCAGTCCTGCCCTTTACCGCGCCCTTAGTGAAACGCTCGACCCACTGCTCGTTTACACGCGCGCCACGCTCGAGCAGACGGGAATGTAAGTAGAACACGTCGCCTGGATACGCCTCGCGTCCCGGCGGGCGCCGCAGCAGCAGCGAGATCTGGCGGTAGGCCCACGCCTGTTTGGTCAGATCGTCGAAGATGATCAACGCGTCCTGTCCGCGGTCGCGAAAGTACTCGCCCATGGTGCAGCCGGAGTATGGAGCGATGTACTGCATCGCGGCGGACTCGGAAGCAGAAGCCGCAATGACCACGGTGTATTCCATGGCCCCGTGCTCTTCCAGCTTGCGGACTACGTTCGCGATCGTGGATGCTTTCTGTCCGATCGCGACGTATACACAGAAGAGGTCCTTGCCCTTCTGGTTGATGACCGTGTCGATGGCGACAGCGGTCTTGCCGGTTTGCCGATCGCCGATGATCAACTCGCGCTGCCCGCGCCCAACAGGAACCATCGCGTCGATTGCCTTGAGGCCAGTTTGCACCGGCTGCGAGACCGACTTGCGCCAGATCACGCCCGGCGCCACTTTTTCGATGACGTCGGTTAGTTTCGCGTTGATCGGGCCCTTGCCATCGATGGGCTGGCCCAAAGCGTTGACGACGCGCCCGAGGAGCTCGGGCCCGATCGGCACCTCTAGGATACGGCCGGTGGTTTTGACGGTGTCCCCCTCGGTGATGTGCTCGTAGTCTCCGAGGACCACAGCTCCTACCGAGTCGCGCTCCAAATTCAACGCAAGACCGAACGTGTTGTTCGGGAACTCAAGCATCTCGCCCTGCATGACGTCGGCAAGCCCGTGGACGCGGACAATGCCATCGGTCACGGACACTACGGTTCCCTGCGTGCGCATCTCCGCGCCAACAGCGAGATTCTGGATCTTGCTCTTGATCAGTTCGCTGATCTCAGAAGCGTTCAGCTGCATCTTTTGCTCCTACCCTCGTCCTAGTTGGTGAGCGCCGTGGCCATGTGGTCAAGCTGGCCACGTACTGAGGCGTCCCAAACGTCGTCTCCAATCTTTACCGTGACTCCACCGATAAGCTCGGGCGCGGTGGAAACCGTCGCCTGCACTTTGCGCCCCGTGCGTCGCTCGAGGCGCGCAACCAGGCGCGCAAGCTGCTGGTCGGACAGCGGGAAAGCAGAGTCGACCGAGACCTCGACGATGTTCTCGTATTCTTCCCGTAACTGTTCAAACAGTTCGAGAATGTGCGGCAGAACCGGCAACCGGTCATTCTGCACCAGAATCACGAGGAGATTACGCGCAACACCGTCCAGCTCTTCCCCACAGATACCAAGCAGAAAGTGCTCGATGTCGTCCTTCGTGAAGTTCGGGTTGGCCAACGACAACTGCACTCGCTCGTTGCGCCAGATGTCGGTCATGAAACGCAGCATTTCGGACCACTGCGCGAGGCGCCCGCCGTCCTTCGCAAGGTCGAACGCGGCCTGCGCGTATGGGCGAGCAATGGTGACGAGTTCGGCCATGATATTCGGTGGCTAGAGTTCCGCCGCGACCGCATCGAGCAGAGCAGAGTGTGCCGTGGCGTCCACCTCCCGACGCAGTATCTTTTCCGCACCCTTTACTGCCAGGATCGCGACCTGAGTTCGAAGCGCTTCCTTTGCGCGAAAGACCTCCTGGTCGATCTCAGCCTTGGCACCGGTGATTATCCTGTCACCCTCCTTCTTCGCCTGGGTTTTTGCCTCTTCGACGATCTGGGCAGCCCGCTTTTCGGCTTGAGCCAAAATTTCCTGGGATCGCTCGCGCGCCTGACCTACGATATCTTCGGCGCGCCTGGAGGCAAGTTCCAAATCCTGGCGACCGCGCTCGGCTGCAGCCAGTCCGTCCGCGATTTGCTTTTGCCGGGCATCGATCGCCCGAAGTAGCGGCGGCCAGATGAATCTAGCTGTGAACCAGATGAAGATGCCGAAGGCAATGGCTTGAGCCAGCAGGGTGAGATTAATGTTCATGACTAGTCCCTAGCTAACGGATGCCGAGCGCCGGCAAACTCTACTGGGTGATTACCGCGAGCAGCGGATTTCCGAACGCGAAGAGCATGGCTAAGCCAACTCCAATGATGAATGACGCGTCGATCAGACCAAGCAGCAGGAATACCTTAGCTTGCAGTTGCGGCATCAGCTCGGGTTGCCGCGCCGCGCCCTCAAGGAATCTGCTGCACATAATGCCCACACCAATACAAGCGCCGGCGGCGCCCAGCCCGATCATGAGGCCGATTCCAATCCCGGTATATGCCTGGATCATCGCCAACAGTTGCAGTTTGTCCACGTTTGCATCCTTTCTGGATCTGAGGTTAGAAGTGATCGAAAAAATTCAATGCGTTTCGTAGGCCATTGCCACGTAAACAATAGTCAGCATCATGAAGATATAGGCTTGCAGCACCACGATCAGGATATGGAAGATCGCCCAGCCAGCACCAAGCAGCGAACCGAACACGGTCCCTGCGAGACCAGTCGCCGCCCACAGGCCCAAAAGAAGAAAAATTATCTCGCCGGCATACATGTTTCCGTACAAACGCAACGAGAGCGATAGCGGCTTGGATAGATACTCGACAAGATTGAACAGCAGATTGGCCGGCCAGAGCAGGGGATTCGAGCCGAAAGGCGTACAGAAGAGTTCATGCATCCAACCACCAAAACCCTTCACCTTGATGCTGAAAAAGATCATCAGGGACAACACCGAGAGGGACAACGCGAATGTGGTGTTGACGTCGGCCGTAGCGACCTGTCGCCAGTAGGGTAGATGAAGCACGTGTTCGTAGAACAACCCGGTGATGTCGACGGGAAGAAAATCCGTGGCGTTCAGAAGCAATACCCAGACGAACACCGTCAGCGCGAGCGGTGCGATGAAAACATGCCGGTCGCCGTGAAAGATACCCTTGACCTGGTCATCTACGAAATTGAACGCCAGCTCTACGAAGGCCTGACGTTTGGTCGGTACCCCGGAGGTCACACCCCGGACCACCCACCACAGGGCGCCGAATCCCACCACACCTAACAAGACGGATACCACTACGGTGTCGATATTCAGAGTCCAGAACGAACCGTGGCCAACCGGATGGGTCAGGTTAGTCAAATGGTGCTTTATGTAGGTGGTCGCTGTGAGCTCTTCGGAGGCCATTTTGGGAACTAGTTAACCGGCGATGTAGCGATAGGATCAGTCATGCATCGCGCACAAAAAACGCCATCCCGAAAATCAAGATGGAAACAGCAAACGAGCCAATAAACCCAATTGCGACGACGTCCTTGTACGTCGCAAACACAAGCCACAACAACAACACGGCGACGAAGACCTTAGCCGCTTCGGCCCGAAACGCCGTGACTAAAGTCCCTGCAAGCGAGTGTGACCTGCTCAGAGAGATGACGATCGAGAACGATATTCCGGCGCAGATGCTGACCAAACCACCCAGCATCGCAGACACGGCACCGTGAACGCTCGTTAGGAGGCCCAAGACCAGCGTCATTGCGCCGGTGGCGATGATCTGCCAGCCCAGGACGGTCCGGATCGCCTTGTTCTGCACGAGAACCATCGTCGACGTGAGTCCGCCCCAGCGCAAAGTTCGCGATTTTAATCAGCTTGCTCCACGGCCGTCAACGCAATCGCGCAGCGCAACAGACGCGATTTGCCTCATTTCCGAAGACGACTCAGGACAACTTCAAGCTGATCCAGGCTCCCATACTCCACCACCAATCTTCCCGCACCTTTTTTCCGCGCTACGATCGATACCGTAGTTCCCAGGTGCTCGGAGAGTTCCTCCTCGAGTGCGACCAGATCGCGGTCCCGTGGTGAGGTCTTATGGGACCTGGGTGCCGACAGGGCCTGATTGACTAGGTGCTCAGCCTGCCGCACCGAAAGTCTTTTCGCCACCAATAAATTTGCCAGCTCGATTTGCTTGGCTCCCGATAGCGCAAGAAGAGCACGCGCGTGCCCCATGTCGAGCTTGCCGGACAGGACCAGGTCTTGAACCGGCTTAGCCAATGACAGTAGGCGCAGGAGGTTGGAGACGCCGCTGCGCGACCGACCAACTGCCTCGGCCGCCGCCTCGTGCGTCATCTCGAACTCGTCGATCAGCCGCTGGATGCCCGACGCCTCTTCGATGGGATTGAGATCTTCGCGTTGAATATTCTCGATGAGCGCCATGGCGAGCGCCAAGTCGTCGCGCACGTCTCGCACCAACACCGGAATCGAGTCCAGGCCAGCGAGCTTGGCCGCTCGCCAGCGCCGCTCGCCGGCTATGATCTCGAAACGACCGTCGCTTAGAGGACGCGCGAGGACAGGCTGAATTACTCCCTGGACCTTTATCGATGCAGCCAATTCGGCGATCGCACCCGGATCCATTTGCGTCCGAGGCTGATACTTGCCGGGCCGCAACTGGGTCAAGGCAACGTTCATGAGTTGCTCCTGAGGCTGCGTGTCCTCCCCACCAAGCAGCGCATCCAACCCACGCCCGAGACCTTTCAACTTAGCCATGGACGTTTCGAGCCGGTCTGGACAGCATTTCGCCGGCAAGGGCGAGATACGCAAGCGCACCTTTCGATTGCCGATCCAGGGCGATGACCGGCATGCCATGACTCGGGGCCTCGGCCAAGCGAACGTTTCGTGGAATCACCGTGCGATAGACCTTGTCCCCAAAATGCTGCTGCAACTGGTCTGATACTTGTTGGGCCAGAGTGTTGCGGGGATCGTACATGGTCCGCAGCAAGCCCTCGATTTCCAGGGTCGGATTGAGGTGAACGCGGACTTTCTTGATCGTCTGCACCAAGTCAGACAAACCCTCCAAAGCGTAGTATTCGCACTGCATCGGAATCATTACGGCGTGTGCAGCGCAAAGACCGTTGACTGTCAGAAGATTAAGTGCGGGCGGGCAGTCGATCAGAATAAAGTCATATCCGCCCCCGGTCTCTCTTATCGCTTCTCTCAATCGCGTTTCTCGTTCCGGCATATTTACCAACTCGACCTCCGCCCCCGCGAGGTCGCGATTCGCCGGCACCAGATCGTAGTTGGCGCTAACTTTCAGCTTTACCCCTTGTAGTGGTTGCACTCCAAGCAGGACATCATAGACGCTGGCGCGCACCGCGCGCTTATCCACGCCGCTGCCCATGGTCGCGTTGCCCTGCGGATCCAAGTCAATCAAGAGAATACGCCGCCCGGCAAGAACGAGACTAGCGGCCAAGTTGATACTAGTCGTGGTCTTACCGACCCCACCCTTTTGATTTGTAACGGCAAGGATTCGCGCCATTACGTGCAACCGGGCTCGAGTAGCACCAGATGCCGGCTTGCGCGTACTCCCGGAACATGCAGATCTACAACCTTTCGAATTCGTGCATCCTCGCCAAGCTGAGCAAGTTCCTCATCTGGATGAACTCCTTTCATCGCCGCCAATGACCCTCCTACGCGGCATAGATGCCGCGCCGCGCTTACAAAGCCTGGGAGATCCGAAAAAGCTCGCGAAATTGCGATATCAAAGAGTTGGGCCGGGCGCCAGCGCTCTGCCCTCTCCGTCACAACTTCCGTCCCCTCGAGCTTCAGTTCCAACACGGCTTGCCTCAGAAACGCAGTTTTCTTGTGACTGCTGTCAAGCAATACCACGCGCCATTCCGGCCTGGCTACTGCCAAAGGTATCCCTGGGAGACCCGCGCCGCTACCCACATCCACAACAGAGGTTCCCTCAAGGAAAGGAAGCACTGCCAGACTATCCAGTACGTGGTGGGTCACCAATCTGGATGGTTCACGAATCGCTGTCAGATTGTAGGTGCGGTTCCATTTGGCTAGCAGGGCAAGATACTGGAGAAGGCTATGTTGCGCTTCCAAGGACACCGTCAGACCAAGGTCACCAAGACCTTTGCTGAGCTGTGCTTCTGCATTCATCCAGCGGAGACGTTAAGGTCCGACCTGGCTGAAACGCAGGCTTTCTTCTCACTCTCCGTCACCACATCCGGAGACTTCAGCCCCCGCTTAAGATGGACGAGCAGCAAAGAAATGGCCGCTGGCGTAACGCCTGAGATGCGCGCAGCCTGTCCCAGGGTCTCCGGACGGTACTGGTTTAGCTTCTGCTGGACCTCCATCGAGAGACCGCGGACTGATCGATAGTCAAAATCGGGAGGAAGAGAGGTCATCTCGTGCACCAGTCGCCGCGCGACTTCATCCTGCTGCCGGTCGATATAACCTTGGTATTTGATCTGTATTTCGACCTGCTCCGCCGCCTGAACGTCGCTCAGACCTGGGCCGATCCCCGGAAGTGTCATGAGCGTACGATAGTCTACGGCCGGCCGCCGAAGCAGATCCTCGACGGTGTATTCCCTATCAAGAACAGCATTGAAGGTGTCTTCCATCTGAGATCGGGTCAGGGTCTTGGGATTGACTCGCGTCGAGTGCAGCCGCTCGAGTTCGCGCTGAACCTGCTCGCGTTTCCTTTGGAATGCTGCCCACCGCGCGTCATTCACCACGCCCAGCCGATGCCCGATCTCTGTGAGGCGCAAATCCGCATTGTCCTCCCGGAGACTAAGTCGATACTCTGCGCGGCTGGTGAACATACGATAAGGCTCGCTGACACCCGCCGTAATCAGGTCATCTACCAGTACGCCCAGGTAGGCTTCATCCCGGCGTGGGCACCAGGGCGCACTCCCTTGAGTTTGAAGCCCTGCATTCATTCCAGCGAGCAATCCCTGTGCGGCGGCCTCTTCGTAGCCGGTAGTGCCGTTGATCTGGCCAGCGAAAAATAGGCCTTGGATTGCCTTGGTTTCAAGCGACGACTTAAGTCCCCGAGGATCGAAGTAGTCGTATTCGATAGCGTATCCCGGCCGCGTGATATGTGCGCTTTCTAAGCCGCTGATGGAACGCACAAATTCGCACTGGACATCGAACGGAAGGCTAGTAGAAATACCGTTTGGATAGATCTCATGCGTGCTCAGCCCCTCAGGCTCGAGAAAGATCTGATGGCTATCCTTTCCTTCAAATCGCACTATCTTGTCTTCGACTGAGGGACAGTAGCGAGGACCCACACCTTCAATGATCCCGGTATACATCGGGGATCGATCCAAGCCCCCTCGGATGATCTCGTGGGTGTGAGGATTGGTATGTGCTATCCAGCAGCACACTTGGCGGGGGTGATCCTCTGGGCTGCCAAGAAAGGAAAAGACCGGCGCTGGGTAGTCACCGCGCTGTTCGCTCAGCTTCCGATAGTCGATAGTCCGTCCGTCAAGGCGAGGCGGTGTTCCTGTTTTCAACCGTCCGACTGGCAACGCGAGCTCCCGCAAACGCCTCGCTAGGCGCTCCGATGGAGCCTCACCCGCGCGCCCACCCTGATGCTGCCTCAGCCCGACATGAATCAGCCCGGACAGAAAGGTTCCTGCCGTCAATACCACCGCTCGAGCGTAAAATTCACTACCAAGTTGGGTACGAACGCCGATAACTCGGTCCCCTTTAAGCAGAAGATCTTCGACGCTTGACTGAAACAGCGACAGGTTCTCTGCTCTCTCCAACCTCCCTCGAATCGCCTGTTTGTAGAGCAGGCGATCAGCTTGAGTACGTGTGGCGCGAACCGCCGGGCCTTTGCTAGCGTTGAGAATCCGGAACTGGATTCCGGCCTCGTCTGCGGCGGAGGCCATGGCACCTCCCAGCGCATCAATCTCTTTGACCAGGTGACCCTTGCCGATCCCGCCTATCGAGGGATTGCAGGACATCTGCCCCAAGGTCTCTATGCTTTGGGTAAGCAAGAGGGTCCGTTGGCCCATACGCGCCGAAGCCAATGCGGCCTCGGTACCGGCGTGGCCTCCGCCGATGACTATAACGTCCAGTTCTTGCGGGAAAAGCATGTTGAGATCGGCAGGCCTAAAGGGGCGCAAATCATACCGCAATGTAAACCGACCTGTGAACCTTCAGGGTGTTCCACGTGGAACGACGGAAAGTCAGTGTTCCACGTGGAACAGTCTAGCGCTATTTCCCAATGCAGAATTTGGAGAAGATTTCCCCGAGGAGATGGTCCGCAGTGAACTTACCCGTGATCGCCGACAAAGCTAGTTGCGCCAAGCGAAGTTCTTCGGCAAACAACTCTAGTCGAGTGACTACGCGCTCAGCATTTTGGAGATGCGTATCACCGCGTACCAAAGCTTCCAGATGCCTTTCCCGCGCGAGGAACAGTCCTTCGATTTCAGGCGAGCGACCAGCGGCAGAGAGGATTGCTAATCGCAGTTGGGCTAGT
>Ga0335076_10003934_pt1 | contig 14971 bp, 12 predicted proteins | sample Lox_Sample_25_FD_206717 | JGI IMG/M metagenome (GOLD analysis project Ga0335076, IMG submission 206717) | Soil microbial communities from Loxahatchee National Wildlife Refuge, Florida, United States - Lox_Sample_2.5 | ecosystem: Environmental > Terrestrial > Soil > Wetlands | place: USA...
CGACCACGCGGCGCAGAACGCGGTCACGAGCTTCACGTTCGCGGCTTCGCTCTCGCTGAGCTCGGCGGCGGCCGCCTCTCGGCCCTTCGCGACCATCGCGAGCAACGCCGCGGTGCCGCCCGCGGCTAGCAGCTTGCGCCGCTCGGTCTTCTTGTTGTCATCAATCATTGCGCGGCCCCCTTCATCAGAGGGCCCTATGCTACTTCCAGAGCGCGGCGCTCGCGAGCTGCGCGCCCTTCGCGAGCGACTCGAGCTTAGCCCACTGAATCGATGGATGTACGCGTCTGACGAACGGCCCCTGCGCGAAGCCGCAATCCGTGCCCGCGAGCACGTTGTCGCGTCCGACGACATTCGCGAAACGTAGGATGCGCTCCGCGACTAGCTCGGGATGCTCGACGACGTTCGTTTGATGGCTGATCACGCCGGGGATCAGCTTCTTGCCGTCGGGCAGCTTCACAGTCTTCCAAACCTGCCACTCGTGCTCGTGCCGCGCGTTCGCGGCTTCGATCGAGTAGAAGCCTGCGCGCACCCTTAGGATCAGATTGGCGATGTCCTTCAAAGGCACGTCGCTCGTATGCGGTGCGTTCCAGCTCCCCCAGCAGATGTGATAGCGGATCTTCTCTTCCGGCAGGCCGCGCAGCGCGTGATTGAGCGCGTCGACGCGGATCTGCGCCCAACGTTGGAACTCGGCTTCGCTCGCCGGCGGCACCATGCGGTCGTGCATGAACGGCAAGTGAGCGTCGTCGATCTGGACATAGAGGCCTGCCTCGATGATCGCCTTGTATTCCTCGCGCAACGCTTCCGCGCCTGCGAGCATGTATTCCTCGTCGCTCTTGTAGTACTCGTTCGGGGACATGGAGAACGCGCTCGCCGGCGCGGCGACCGGCAAAAAGCCGAGCTTGGCCTCGCTGTGCTTCATCGCGCTCTTGAGGTTGTCGATGTCGCGCTTGAGCGCCGCGTGACCCGTGTACTTGATCGGGCCGACGCACGGATAGATGCCCTCGAGATAGCCCTCCTTCGGCCAGAGCTCCGCGTAGAAGTCGGCGAAGCGCGCGAAGTCGCCGAACGCGACGCCGCCTTCGGTCGCGCGCTGCACCGGTGGGCCGAACCCCGCGAGCCGCTCGATGACGTACTGCTCCCAGCCGATGCCCTTGCCGTATTCGCCGTCGCTCACGATGTCGACGCCGGCGGCCACTTGCGATGCGACGACGCCGTCCACGGACGACGCGAGCGCGGGCAGATACTCGCGGTCCTCGACCTCGCCGTCGATACGGCGGCGGAGCAGGGCGGCGAAGTCGTCGGGCCGCACGAGGCTGCCGACGTGGGTCGTGAGGATGCGGTGCTGGCTCATTGAATTCTCCTTCTTTCCGAGACGCGCGGGTCGCGACGTCGGGTTCTACGCGAGCTTCTCGGTTTGGACCCGGTCGTTGCGTCCCTCCGCGAGGTACGGATACCTCGCGACAGTCGCGCGCACGCTCTTGATGCGTCCGCCGTGGTCGCCCCACTGCACGACCAGCTCCGTGCCGATTTTCGCGAGGTTCACGTCGATGGTCCCCAGCGAGAGCACCTCGCGAAAGTAGTAGCTGTAGATCGTGCCGGACGACACGCCGACCTCGTGGCCATCCTTCAGCACGTGATCGGCGTGCGCGAGCATGCCCGAGAGCCACGTCGGCGAGGTGGGCAGGTCGATCGTCTTGTATTCCTCGCCCGGGCGAAGCAGCGAAGCATAGATGTCGATCACGTCCTCCGGGTTCCAACGCAGCGTCACGACGGTGCGACGAGGCCGTGTCACCTCTTCCTCCAGCGCCTTCCGGCCGACGAAGTCGTGGTCGAACCGCACGGCGCGCTGCCAGCCGACCTCGACAGGCGTGCGCAGCCGGGCGCGCATGTTCTTGGGGTCCACGCTGCCAGTCACGCTGAAGTAGGGCTTGAACGGCGACTGAGCGACGAATGCTCTGTAGCCCGGATCCTCGCGGCCGGCGCCGCAGAACGTCCAGTTCGACTGCGGAAACCCGCCCTCGACGTGATTCTCGAGATAGGTTCTCCAGCCCAGACGCTGGATGCCGAAGTCCTGGCCCGCGCGATACACGGCGTCATAGACCTCCGGTCCATCCTCGAGCGGTCCACGCAGCTCGTAGGCCAGGTTGCCGGACATGCCGATTCGGCCGACCTCGACGGTCCTGCCTGCGATCTTGGCGCCGCGAAAGCGCAGGAACCGAATGTCGCGCAGGTTCTCTCCCGTCGCGCGCTCGAGCGTCGCCAACGACGTCGGGCCCGCGACCTGCGTGAGATACGCAGGCTCGGGGCGCACATCGACCCGATAGCGAGTCTTCTGGAGCATGTAGATCGGCCAAGGCTCGGCCGCGAAATAGTGGTACTCGTCCTCGCCGTTGCGCTGGAATATCCCGTGCGTCGCGATCAATCCCTCGTCGTTGCACATGATCGCGTGCTTCATGCTGCCGATCGGAAAGCTCGCGAAGCTGTTCACGCAGATCGAAGAGAACAGCTGCTGCACGTCGGTTCCATAGAAATTCAGTTGGGTATTCGACAGGCCCGTGTGGATGTAGCAGCCTGTCTTCCACGACAGGCTCTCGGCCTTCCACCCGTTGAACTCCCACGCCCAGATCCGATTCGCTAGACAGAGATAGAGCGCGGGCTCTTCGTAGTAAGGAAGGCCTCTGAGATCTGCGAACGGCGAATCCGTCATCGTTCTTGTTCCTTCGCATGGTGCCGGCTGGCGCGCCGGCTCGTTTTACGGTCGTCAAACTCTATGGTCGCGACAAGACCGCGCGGCTGGGCGTCGCAAAGCGCGTCACGTCTTCGGGTGGCCTCGCTCGAGTAGCGCGAGCCGCTCGAGCAATAGCTGCTTCTCGAGGGCTAGGTCACCGACGAGGTGCTTGAGCCTGGAGTTCTGTAGCTCGAGTTGCCTGATGCGATTGCCGTCGGGGGTGAGTTGCTGCGCGTTGTCCCAAGCGTAGACGATGGCTGAGGCATCGTCCGCGGTCTCATCGGCGTTACGTGCACGCGTCGAGTTCCCGGCAGCTTCGTCGGCAGGATCCGGTTCCGCGACGAGTATCTCGTACACGAGGTCGACCTGCCGCTCGATCGATTTCGCCGAGCCGGTCGGTATGCCGACCAGCAACTCGACGTAGTAGGGGAACGAGAGGTTGTTCTGCACCACCGACGAGAAGATCAGCGCCACCTCTTCCGCGGTGAACCGCTTCACGATCCCGAGCCGCACGAGATCTCGATAGTAGGGGTGGCCTAGATTCTCGTGGAAGTACTTGATCTTGGGATGAATAAACTTCTCATACCGGGAGCTGTTCGCAAGGAATTCCTGAATACAGATCCGGCGAAGCTGTGGCCGCTGGAACTGGTCCGTCATGAGCAAGCGTAGGTGATTGTGGAATTGCTCGTGGAGGTTCGCGGTAGGTGTGAACCCGAGGCCGCGGCCCGTCTCGAGGTAGCGCTCGAATAGATAGTCGAGCGTCGCGATCCAGAGCTCTTCTTTCGAGCCGAAGTAGTGGTTGATCAGCTGGAACGATACGCCCGCGTCGTCGGCGATCGTCCGAAGCGATGTCCCTTCAAAGCCAAACTGCGAGAACGCGTCGCTCGCGGCGTGCAGCAATCGTGAGCGATTGCTACGATCAGACGCCTTGCTGACTTTCGGGCTCGGCATTGCGCGCAGCGTACCAACCTGCGGCTGCGCCTGTAACTCAGTCCGTTCGATCTCGGCCATACCTTGCGCGCATGCGGCTGCGTGGTTGACGATCGTAAATTCGTTCAATTACACTTGTCAATGACGCGGCTTCTTGCGCGTGCTCGGCACGGATCTCGCCAATGAGTACTATTTGAGCTCGGCGTTGCCACGCTCTCTGGGACATCGACGTCGCGACGGTCGGCCGTTCGCGGAGGTCGGCGTCGAACTCAAGGTCAGGTTTCGATGACGGACGCGTCCAGGGCACCCCGCCGCATCGGCTGCTCGAACGGCTCGTTCGGCATTCGGCGCCGCGTGCGTTCCCCCACGCACTCGGCGCTGTTCCTCGCGTTGGCATTTGGCGGTGCGGCAGTGTTCCAGGGCTGCTCGCGCGTGGATCCGGACCTCGCCGGCTTGCGCGCCGACGAGATCGACTACAACTGGCACGTTCGGCCGATCCTCTCGGAAAACTGCTTCAAGTGCCACGGGCCGGACTCCTCGTCACGCAAGGCGAAGCTGCGGCTCGACGTTGCCGAGATCGCGAAAGGCGAGTTGCCCGAGTCGAAGGGCAAGTTCGCGATCGTGCCGGGGCATTCCGAGCGCAGCGAGCTCGTCCGCAGGATCACGTCGCGCGACCCCGACGAGCGGATGCCGCCCGAGTCGACGCACAAGACGCTCAGCGCGCAACAGGTCGCGATCCTGCGGCAGTGGATCGACAACGGCGCCGAGTATGAGCCCCATTGGGCGTTCATCCCGCCGAAGAAGCGCGCGCCCCCCGAAACCGCGTTCGCGAGCCGCGTCGCGAACGACGTCGACCGCTTCGTGTTCGCGAAGCTTGAGCGCAACCGCCTTTCGCCCGCCGGCGAGGCGAGCAAGGAAACGCTCATCAATCGCGTGACGCTCACGCTCACGGGCCTGCCCCCGAAGATCGAGGACGTCGACGCGTTCCTGAAGGACACGGCGCCCGACTCCTACGAGCGGCTTGTCGATCGGCTGCTCGCGTCCCCGGCGTACGCGGAGCACATGGCCGAGTATTGGCTCGATCTCGCGCGCTTCAGCGAGAGCGACGGTTTCCTCGACGATCATCATGATCGGTATCTCTGGCCATGGCGCGATTGGGTGATCGCGGCGTTCCAGAACGACATGCCGTTCGACCGCTTCGGCACCGAGCAGCTCGCGGGCGATCTGTTGCCCGCTGCGACGAAGGATCAAATTCTCGCGACGGCGTTTCTGCGCGTCGGCAAGCGCACCACCGAGAACGGCGCGATCGACGCGGAGTACAAAGCGGAGTACATGGTAGACCGTACCGACAACGCGCTCGGCGTCGCGTTCATCGGGCTCACGGTCGGCTGCGCGCGCTGCCACGACCACAAGTACGATCCGATCAAGCAGCGCGATTACTACTCGCTCGGCGCGTTCTTCAACAGCAACGACGAGCCGGGCGCGTACGCCCCCGGCTTCAGCGGCATCCAGGGCGGCCCGACGTTGCCATGGCCGGACGAGGCCGCGCAGGCGAAGCTCGACACGGCCGTGCGCGAGCTCGCGGCGCGCGAGGCCGATTACGAGCGCGCCGTCGCAGCCGCGAAACCGGTCGCCGAAGATGCCGCACACAAGCTCGCCGCGTCGAGCGCCGGCGCGGCCGCTGCCGCGCTGCGCGCGTCGCTCGCGAAGAGCGAGGCCGCGTATTACCCGTTCGATTCGGCGCGGCCCGCGGCGCTCGCGGATCTGCCGCCGCCACGCGCGCCGCACATCCCGCCGGCGACGTTGACCGTCTTCCGCCGCAACGCCTACGGCGGCGCCCCGCCGCCGCCGAAGGACGAGACGCCCGAGCAGCGCCGCGCCCGCGAGCAGGCGCAGCTCGCGGCGCGCGTGCCGCGCAACTACAACGCCGAGTCGCTCACGCTGTCCGCCTCCGCGACGCCCGGCGTCTCGCCGGCGGTGATCCAAGGGCCTGTGTTCCGCGACGGCGTGCGCGGCAAGGCGCTCTGGTTCGACGAGACGAATCGCGGCTTCCTCGGCCGCGACGTCGGTTACTACGACCGCACCGATCCGTTCTCGATCGACTTCTGGTTCTACGTCGGCGACGAGTACGAGAACGTGCCCGTGCTCAACAACCTGTCGGAGCAGAACTCGGGCCGTACCGGTTATCGCTTCACGATCGATCACGGCAAGCTCTGGGTATCGCTCGCGCATTCGCCGCCCGCGAACATGATCGCGATCGAGACGACGGACTCGCTACCCGTTCGCGCGTGGACGCACATCGCGTTCACGTACGACGGCTCGAGCCGCGCGGCCGGGATGCGGCTCTATCTCAACGGCGCCCCCGCGACCGTCGACGTGAAGCACGATCAGCTCACGCGCAGCATCTTGCCGTTCACCACCGGCGACGTGTTCGACCCTTACCTCGGCGTCGAGATCGGCACGCGGTTCCGCGAGAAGGCGCCGGTCGGCAGCGCGCTCGACGAGCTCAAGTTCTACTCGCGCGATCTCGCGCCGGCCGAGGTCGCGTTCCTGCACGACGAGAAGTCCGCTGCCGGCGCGGATCTCGCGCCGCTGCTGCTTGCCTCCGAGCCGAGCGTCGCGCGTGCGCACGAGGCGCTCGCGAAGGCACGCGCGGCGGAGAACGAGATCGCGACGGCGGTGCCCCAGGTGCTCGTGATGGGCGACGCGCCGGAGCCGACGCCGACGTTCGTGCTGAACCGCGGCGTCTATAGCGCGCCCGGCGAGCAGGTAACGCCGCACGGGCTCGACGCGGTGCTGCCGTGGGACGACTCGCTGCCGCCGAATCGGGTCGGGCTCGCGAAGTGGCTGTTCGATCCGCGCAACCCGCTCACGGCGCGCGTGTTCGTGAACCGCGTCTGGCAGATGCACTTCGGCCGCGGGATCGTCGAGACGGCGGAGGACTTCGGCTCGCAGGGCTCGATCCCGACGCATCCGGAGCTCCTCGACTGGCTCGCGGTGCGCTTCGTCGAGTCGGGCTGGGACGTGAAGGCGCTGCACCGGCTGATCGTGACGTCGGCCACTTACAAGCAGGCCTCGGAGCTCAGCGACGACCTGCTCGCGCGCGACGCGCCCAACGAGCTTTACGCGCGCGGCCCGCGCTGGCGGATGACGGCGGAGATGGTTCGCGACAGCGCGCTCGCCGCGAGCGGGCTGCTCGTCGTGAAGGTCGGCGGCCCGAGCGTACGGCCGTATCAGCCGTCGGGCATCTGGAACCCGCTGAACAGCTTCTACGAATATCCGGCGCCGAGCGACGTGCCCGAGGACGATCTGCACCGGCGCACGATCTACACGTTCGTGAAGCGCAACGCGACGCATCCCGAGCTCAAGATCTTCGACTTCAGGAACCGCACGGAGAGCATCGCGCGCCGGCGCAGCTCGAACACGCCGCTGCAAGCGCTCGTGCTCGAGAACGACCCGCAATTCGTCGAGGCGTACCGGGCGCTCGCTCAGGAAGTGTTGCGCTCGTCGAGCGACGAGAGCGAGCAGCTCACGCGACTCTATCGTCTCGCCGCGCGCGAGACGCCGTCGCAGGCGCACGTCGAGCTGCTCCGCCGCTATTACCGATCGCAACGCGAGGTCTTCGCGCACGACGAGCAGAAGGCGGCCGCGCTGCTCGCGGTCGGCGTGGCGAAGCCGGATTCCGCGCTCGATCGCGCGTCTCTGGCCGCGATGGCCAACGTCGCGGCGCTGGTGATGAGCTCGCCGGACGCGTACACGGTGAGATGAGGATTCGTATGAAAACACGCAACGAATCACCCCACGCCGAGCGCGATACCGCGGCGTCGAGCCCGACGGTCGGGAAACGCGACACGACGGCGCCGGGGCCTGACACCGGCGTGCCGCGCGGCGAGTGCTGCGCGGTCGACCACGCGCGCCGGTTCTTGTTGGGCGCGGGCCTCGGGCTTGGCGCATTGTCGATCCTCGACGTGCTCGGCGGCGCGCGCGCCGCGGCGCAGCCGGCGGTCGGCGAGGCGATGAACGTCGGCGTGCTCGGCGCCGGGCAATATCCCGCCCGCGCGAAGCGCGTGATCGTGCTGCACATGCTCGGCGCGATCTCGCACGTCGATACGTTCGATTACAAGCCGATGCTCGAGAAGATGACGGGCCAGGAGATCCCGCCGTCGGTGCGCGAGACGCAGCGGCTGTCGACGATGTCCGGGGGGCAGTCGGCATTCCCGATCGTCGGACCGCTCGCGCCATTCAAGCGCCGCGGGGAGAGCGGCGCATGGGTTAGCGACCTGCTGCCGTACTTGGGATCTATCGCGGACGAGCTCTGTTTCGTGAAGAGCATGCACACCGAGCACGTGAACCACGATCCGGCGTCGAAGTTCCTGCACACGGGCTTTCAGCTCGCGGGGCGACCGTCCGCGGGCGCGTGGGTGAGCTACGCGCTCGGCTCCGACAACCGCGATCTGCCGAACTTCGTCGTGATGAACTCCGGCGTATCGCAGGGCGTGCCGCAAGACGCGGCGATCTGGGGTCCGGGCTTCCTCCCGTCGCATCATCAAGGCGTCGAGTTTCGCGCGGCGAGCGACCCCGTGCTGTACGTCAACAACCCGCCCGGAGTCGACCGGGAGGATCGGCGCGCGCTGCTCGACGCGCTCGGCGAGCTCGCGCGCCTCCAATACGACGAGTCGCACGATCCCGAAATCCTGTCACGCGTGAGCCAGTACGAGATGGCGTACCGGATGCAGGCGTCGGTCCCCGAGGTGGCCGACATCTCCGACGAGCCCGAGCACGTGCTCGCGATGTACGGCCCGGACGTGAAGAAGCCCGGCACGTTCGCGCGCAACTGCCTCATCGCACGCCGGCTCGCCGAGCGCGGCGTGAAGTATCAGACGCTGTTCGCGATGGGCTGGGACCTGCATCTCGCGATCAAGCCGCTGCTGCCCGTCCGCTGCCGGGAGATCGATCAGCCGAGCGCCGCTCTCGTGATGGATCTAAAGCAGCGCGGCCTGCTCGACGACACACTCGTGATGTTCGGCAGCGAGTTCGGCCGCACGCCGTTCGCGCAAGGCCAGATCGACAACCCGCTCGTGGGCCGCGACCACCACGGCGGATGCTTTACCTGGTGGCTCGCGGGAGGAGGGGTCAAGGCCGGCCTCACGTACGGCGAGACGGACGACTTCAGCTACAACATCGTGCGCGATCCCGTCCACATCCACGACTTGAACGCCACGTTGCTCTACATCCTCGGTATCGACCACGAGCGGCTCACATACCGATTCCAGGGCCGCGACTACCGCCTGACGGACGTCCACGGTAAAGTCGTCGGTCAGATCCTGGCCTAAGCCGCATTCCTCGGGGAGGTCGCGAAGGGGCCGCGACGCGCCAACACGAATGCAAGACTTCATTTTTTTCCTCGGCCGATTCCACGTCCTGGTGCTGCATCTGCCGATCGGCATCATCCTCGCGGCTGTCGCGCTCGATTGGGTCGCGCGCCGCGAGCGCTTCCGCGCGCTCGCCGCCGTGTCGCCATTTCTTTGGACTTTCGCGGCGCTGAGCGCCGTGGCAACGGCGGTGCTCGGCTACATGCACTTCGCCGAAGGCAAGTTCAGCGGAGATTCGGCGGTCGCGCACCGTTTTTTCGGGACGACCCTCGCGGTGTTCACGGTTGTGGTCTGGTGGCTGTCGCGCCGGCCGGAGCTATATAAGAGAGTCAACATCGCGACCGGCGTCGTCGCGCTCGCGCTCGTCGCGATTACGGGGCACTTCGGCGGGAACCTCACGCACGGCTCATCGTTCCTGTGGCAGTACGCGCCCGGCCCGCTGCACTCCCTGGGTGCGATTGCGGAGTCGCGCGCGGGCTCCGGCGAGCACGCGGCGAGCAGCCCGAGCAACACGACGGCCGCGAAGACCTCGGCAACGAACGCGGGCGCCGACCCCGCCGTCGTCGATCGGCTCTACCGCGCGGGCTTCCTCGTGCGGCAAGTCTCCGACACGGATCCGCACCTCGTCGTGAGCGTCTACTCTCCGGGCGCACGTGTGGTCGACCAGCACATCGCCGTGCTGCTCACGGCCGTGGACCAAATCGTCGAGCTGAATCTGCAGGATGCTCTGCTCGATGACTCCGTGCTCGTCGACATCGGCAAATTCACCGAGCTCACGCGACTGCGGCTCAGCCACAACGAGCTCACGGACCGCACGGTCGCGAAGCTCGCGGGGTTGAAGAAGCTCGAGCGGCTGAACCTCTACTCGAATCCGGGGATCACCGACGCGAGCGTCGACGTGCTCGCAAGCTTGCCGGAGCTCAAGCGGCTCGATGTCTGGAAGACGGGCATCACCGCGAAGGGCATGGCGCGGTTGCACGAGCTGCGGCCCGACCTCGAGCTGCAGGCTGAATCGAACTCCTTCGGCGTCGAGTTTCCGTTGCCCGGCGGCGCGGACTGACGAGCCGCGCACCGGCGATCCGATGCGGCGCAGCACCGAGAAGATCCTCACGACGCATGTCGGCGCGCTGCCGGGCCCGATCGAGGCCTGGACCGCGCAGGCGTCCGAGGGCGAGCTTCGGACGGCGGTCCGCGACGTCGTCGACGCGCAGCGGCGCGCGGGCGTCGACATCGTGAACGAGGGCGAGCTCACGAAGGGCGGCAACTGGGTCGCGTTCATCGGCTCGCGGCTAAGCGGATTCACGCCGGGCCGCGACGGCGCGACGTTTCGGCTCCTCGGCGACAGTCTCGATTGGCACGAGTTCGACGACTTCTATAAGAAGGCGCTCGAGGGCGGCACGTTGTTCGAGCAGACGCGCAGCGCGCCGAACCAAACGGCGAGCCGAGTCGACTGGCTCTGCACGGGGCCGATTCGCTACATCGGCGAGGCCGCGCTGATGCGTGAGCTCGACCTGCTCCGCTGCTCCCTCGGTCCGCACGACGCCGCGGATGCATTCATTACGACGACCGCCCCGGCGAGCGTCGAGGTCGGCCGCGCGAACGAGCACTACAAAACCGAAGAGGAGTTTCTCTACGCGCTCGGCGACGCGCTGCGCGTGGAATACGAGACGATCGCGAAGGCGGGTTTCCTCGTGCAGGTCGACGACGCGTGGCTCGCGGCGCTCTGGGACCGGATCGGCGTCAAGATGGGTCTCGAGGCGTACAAGAAGTACTGCATGTTGCGCGTCGAGGTGCTGAACCACGCGCTCCGGAACGTGCCCGAGGAGCAGGTGCGCTATCACCTCTGCTGGGGCAGCTGGCACGGGCCGCACGCGCACGACATCCCGCTCGCCGATCTCGTCGACGTGATGCTCGCGATCAAGGCGCAGACGTATCTCTTCGAAGCCGCGAACGCGCGCCACGAGCACGAGTACACGCTGTGGGAGGAGGTCGACTTGCCGGATGGCAAGATCCTCGCGCCCGGCGTCGTGACGCATTCGACGCCGCTGATCGAGCATCCCGAGCTCGTTGCGCAACGCATCCGCCGCTTCGCGAACATCGTTGGCTCCGAGAACTTGATCGCGTCGACCGACTGCGGCTTGGGGCTGCGCTGCCATCCGCAGATCGCGTGGGCGAAGCTCAAGGCGCTTGCGGACGGCGCCGCGCTCGCAAGCAAGTCGCTCGGCTACCGCACCGCGCGCTGACGCGCTTCCAGCTTCACACGGTGAGAGTGCGCCGTGTCTCGGCCGATCGACAACGGTCGTGAGAGCGCGGCCGGCTCACGCGAGTGCTTTGTCGAACAGCGCGAGAAGGCGGCTCCACGCCCGCTCCGCCTTCTCCTTGTCGTAGACGGTCGCGTCGAGCGCGCACCAGCCGTGCATTGCGCCCTTGTACACCTCGATCTCCGCGGGCACGCCCGTCTTCGCGAACGCGTCGCGCAAGAGGTTCTTCGCGTCGGGGTCGCGCATGTCGTCGTTGTCCGCGATCGCGAACAGGAACTGCGCCTTGATCTTCGGCACGAGCAGGTGAGGGCTGTCGGGCGCGTTCGTCGCGAGCCCGCCGCCGTGGAACGAGGCGCCCGCGCCGACGCGCTCGGGCACCGCGGCCGCCGTGCGCATCGTGATCGGGCCGCCCATGCAGTAGCCCGTCGTGCCGATCTTCTTGGTCTTGTCGACGGCTTGCTGCGTATCGAGCCACGCGACGAAGGCCTTCGCGTCGGTCGTGTGCGTCGTCGCGTTGAGCTGCTGCGCGAGCGGCAGGACCGCGTCGCGGACCTTCTGGTCGGCGAAGCTCGCGCCGTCGGGCACCACCGGCGCGCGCTTCGATCGGTAGAATGGATTCACGACGAGCACCGAGTAGCCGGACTCCGCGAGCCGCTTGCCCATCGCGCGGAACGCGGGCCGCAAGCCGAGCACGTCCGGCCAGACGACGACGCCCGGATGCGCGCCGTCGGCAGGGTGCACGAAGTAGGCGTCCGCCGTGCCGTCCGGCGTCTTGATCTCGACCTCCTGCTCCTTGACGTCGAGCGCGTCGGCCGCGCGTGGCAGTAGCAGCGCGACCCCGACGCTCAACGACAGCGCCCCGAGATCGCGACGCGACAGATTCGAGCGTTCAAGGTATTTTGCGAGGTCATCGTCGTAGTGATCTTGGTCGCACATCGTGAGCCTCTCCCCGGTTGATAGCGGCGCGGAAGCCGCGCCGCCCGCGCCGACTATACAGCGAAAGAGCTGGCCCGAGCGCCTGCGGCGCCTCGCGAAGTGGCACGAGAGGCTGCCCTGGCTGTTGCCGGTCTCGAGCTTCATCGCGGGCTGGATCGGCTTCGTGATGGTGCGGCGCGGCGCGGACTGGGCGCGGCTCGTCGCGATGCTCGCGCTGCTCGGCTGGCCGTGGCTGCTGATCGAGCCCGTCGTGCGCCGATTGCTCGAGCAGCGCCGGCGCCGGCTCGGCACGTTCGTCGTGAACTACGTGAGCCAGTCGCTCCAGCAGGAGCTGCTGTTCTTCAGCTTGCCGTTCGTGATCGGCGCGACGCAGAGCGACATCGGCCAGATCGCGTTCGCGGGCTTCGTCGGCGCCGCGGCGCTCGTGAGCACGATCGATCCGCTCTACGAGCGCTGGATCGCGAAGCGCGCGGCGCGCCGGCTGCTGTTCCACGCGTATTGCAGCTGGATCGCGGCGCTCGTCGTGTTGCCGATGGTGCTGCTCGTGCCGCTCGAGCAGGCATTGCCGATGTCGCTCGCGACCGTCGTCGTCTGGCTCGTGCTCACGTTCCCTCTGTCATGGCGCTCGCTACGCACGTGGCGAGCGCGCACCGCCTGGCTCGCGAGCGTGATCGTCGTCCCGATCGTCGTCTGGGAGCTGCGAGCGCAGGTGCCCGCGGCCGGGCTCGCCGTGACGCGCGCGCGGATCACGCGTTCGATAGAGGGCCTAGACCCCGGGGCCGCCGTCGAGACGATCGCGCGCTCCACGCTCGATCAGGGCGTGATCGCGTACGCGGTGATCCGCGCGCCGGCCGGCCTCACGCAGACCGTGATCTTCGAGTGGCATCACAACCGGGAGAGCGAGCAGATCCCCGAAAAGATTCACGGCGGCAGCGCGACGGGCTGGCGCGCGTACTCGCGCAAGGTGGTCTTCCCGGCCGACGCGCTCGGCTCGTGGACCGTGGATTTGGTGACCCCGCAAGGCCAATTGCTCAAGCGCCTACGTTTTGACATCGTCGATCGTTAGGGGCCACTTTCATACGCCGAGCGGCACGCTTGCCGGTGTATGCGTTCGCGGAATAACATCGAGCACGGCCGTGATTCTTCACGCGCCATAGTGCGGAGAACAACATGGCCAAAGCAAAAGCGAAACCCATCACGACCGATAAGCTCGTCGAAGACTTGCATACCGTCGTTCGCGACGCCGAAGAGCTGCTCAAAGTCACGGCCTCGCAGGCCGGAGAGAAGGTGCAAGAGGCGCGCGAGCGCGCGGAGCAGTCTCTACGCGGAGCGAAGGAGCGCTTGTCCTCGCTCGAGGACGACGCGCTCGAGCGCGCGCGCGAGTTCGCGAACGACGCGGAGGCCTATGTACGCGACAAGCCGTGGAACGCAGTCGCGGTCGCCGCCGGGGTCGGCCTCTTGCTCGGGCTCTTGATCGGGCGCCGCTGATGAGCGGCGAGTCGGCGAGCGTGCCTTGAGCGTAGAAGCCGACAGTCCGATCGACGGCGACTCGCCGCCGCGCGAGCGCGGACCGATCAGCGCGCTGTTCAAATCTCTTTCGAATCTCCTCGCGACCTTCGTCGCGATCGCCCACACGCGCCTCGATCTGCTGACGACCGAGCTCCAGGAGGAGATGCACCGCATCGCCGAGCTCCTGATGTGGTCCCTCGTCGCGCTACTGTCGGCGGGAATCGGATTGTTCCTCGCCGCGCTGGTCGTGATCTTCCTGTTCTGGGACACGCACCGCCTGCTCGCGTCGATCGCGGTGACCGCGTTCTTCTTCTTGCTCGCGCTCGGGGCGGCTTTGACGTTGCGCGCCAAAGTGCGCAACCGACCGAAGCTGCTCGAGAACACGCTTGCTGAGCTCGCGAAGGATCGCGAGCAGCTCGAGAGGCGGTTTTGAGCGCGAGGCCGCGGCGATGAGCGACCGCAGGGTCGAGCTCGCCGAGCGACGGGCCGCGCTGATGTTGCGCTCGGCCGTGCAGCGGCGCGAGGTCGCCCGCGAGTTCGAGGCGGCCGAAGCGCGCCTGCAGCTCGTGGACCACTATCTCGCGGTCGGGCGCAGGATCGTGTTGCATCCGGTCGTGATCGCCTCCGCCGTCGTCGTGATCGCGGTGATCGGGCGCGGCCGCGCGTTCCAGCTGCTCGGCCGAACGCTCTTGTTCACGCGCGGTATTCGCGGCTTGCTGCGATCGGCGCGCGGCCGGATCTGAGCGGCCGATGCGTGCGCGTGAACAAGCGCGGCTCGCGGCCGCGCGGCGCGCGCACGGCGGGCAGTGCGTCGAGCTCCGCGACGGCGTCACGCACTATCGCGTCGAGGGCCCGCATGCTGCGCCGCCGCTGATCCTCGTGCACGGCGCCACGGTGCCACTCTGGGAGTTCGACTTCCTCGTGCCGGAGCTCTCGAGCGCGGGCTTTCGCACGCTGCGCTTCGATCTCTACGGCCACGGACTCTCGGATCGTCCGGCGGTCCGATACACGCTCGATCTCTTCGTGCGCCAGACGCTCGAGCTGCTCGACGCGGTCGCCTTTCCCCGGCCCGCCGCCATTCTCGGCCATTCGCTCGGCGCCGCGGTCGCGTCGGCCGTTGCGGTGCGCCAGCCCACCTCGATCGACCGCCTCGTGCTCGTCGCGCCGATGCTCGACTTCAACGCGACGTCGGCCTGGTCGCGGCTGTTCAAGCTGCCGGCCGCCGGCGAGCTCGC
>Ga0335076_10003936_pt1 | contig 14965 bp, 10 predicted proteins | sample Lox_Sample_25_FD_206717 | JGI IMG/M metagenome (GOLD analysis project Ga0335076, IMG submission 206717) | Soil microbial communities from Loxahatchee National Wildlife Refuge, Florida, United States - Lox_Sample_2.5 | ecosystem: Environmental > Terrestrial > Soil > Wetlands | place: USA...
TGATGGGCGTGACCGCCGCACCCAGCCGCCACGCCGCGAACAGCGATACGACAAATCCGGCCGTATTGGGCAGCATGATTGCCACCACGTCGCCGCGCGACACACCAAGTCGGCGAAGTGATGCACCCGCCCGACGCACCGCGTCCAGAAACTGGCTATTGGTCAGGCTGACGTTGTCGTCGGCGACGGCAGGCCTGTCGGGATCCTTTGCCGCCCGTAACTCGGGCAGTGCCCGCAGGTTCATGTGTGCTCCTGGATGGGTGTGGCAATGTGACATGTGACAACGGTAGGAATTAAAGTGAGCCGCGACATCGTCGTTGATCGCTGAAGTTAGGTCTGGCTGTTGTCCGCTGAAGACAGCTTCGGCCACCGCAATCGACACACGGTGCAAACCGCATATCGGTCGCCATCTATAGCGGACATCCCCGGGCTGGCTGTGGGATCATCACAGGGATAGTTCAAAAACCTATCTGGTGCAAGGGATCTGCGCGGAGAACGATGGGTGGACATCGCCGACTCAGGCGCGCGGGGCCCTAAGTTAGTCGTGGGTCAGGCGGATCTTCCACCGTACGAAGCCGGCGTAGAACAAGCTGAGGACGGCAAGCATGGCCATATCGAACAGCCACGCCGACGGCTGGTGTATCCCGTGTGGGTCCGTGGGGCTCAGCGGCCTGGCTTCGAGCAAGGGTAGGTCGGTCGTGGAGGCCGCGGCGGCGAAACCCCAGCGGGCCGGGGTGGCCCACGACATCTGGTCGAGCATCAGCCGGTCGGTCACCGGGATCGTGCCGCCGGAGAACACCAGCTGCGCCATTACAGAGACCACCAGTATCGGCATGATCTGCTCGGTGGAGCGGGCCAACGCCGATAGCGCCAGGCCCAGGATGGCCGAGGCGACGCAGGTGGCGGCGATATCGACGAACAACTCCAAGCTGGCACTGCCCAGAAGTACCGCACCCCGGGTCGGTGCGCCCTTGCCATACACCACGATCGCGGTCAGGACCGCCGACTGAATCACCGCGGCGGTGCCATACACGCAGATCTTGGCCAGCAGATACGCCCACGTCGACAGCCCGGCGGCTTGCTCGCGCCGAAAGATCGCCCGCTCACCGATCAGGTCGCGGATGGTCAGCGCGATGCCCATGAATGCCGCGCCGATGTTGACCAGCCCCAGGATCCGGCCCGGCTCGTCGGGGGTGTCCCCGAGCGGATTGGGGATCCCGAAGCCGACGTGCCCGGGCACGGCCAGCGAGAGCAAGCCCAGGATGAACGGAAGCACCGCCAAAAACGCAAAGTATCCGCGGTCGGACACGATCAGCCGCACTTGGCGGCGCGTGATCGTGGAGAACTGTCGCCAGACCCTGGTGCGCGCCGGCTTGCCGGGGTGGGCGGGCTTGTCGGCCTCCACGGCGGCGGGCAGAGCTGTGGCGCGCTGCCTGAAGTCGCGGTGCACCGCGTCGGGGTCGGCGCCGACCTGAGTGAAGATGTCGGCCCAGTCGGTGGTGCCCATCGCGGCGCCGATCTCGCACGGGGGCCCGCAGAACGCGGTCTTGCCGCCGGGGGCCAGCAGCAGCACCTGATCGCAGACATCCAGGTAGGTCAGCGAGTGCGTCACGACCACGACGACACGGCCGGCGTCGGCGAGCTTGCGCAGCATGGTCATCACCTGCCGGTCCAGCGCCGGGTCCAACCCCGAGGTGGGTTCATCGAGGATCAGCAGCGACGGGCCGGTCAGCAACTCCAGCGCCACCGACGCGCGTTTGCGCTGCCCGCCCGACAGGTTGTGCACCCGGGTCTGCGTGTGATCGGTCATCTCGAGTTCCGCGAGCACCTGAGCGGCCACCAGGTCGCGGTCTTGCTTGCCGGTGTCCGGCAGGCGCAGCTCGGCGGCATAACCGAGGGCCTGCTGGACAGTCAGCCGGCAGTGCACCACGTCGTCTTGGGGCACCATCCCGATCCGGCTGCGCAGCGCCGCGTATGCACCGTGGACGTCGTGGCCCTCAAAGGACACCGCGCCCCGAGTCGGCCGCATCGCCCCGGCCATCACCTTTGCCAGAGTCGACTTGCCCGCACCCGAGGGCCCGATCACCGCCGTCACCGTGCCCGGCTGCGCAGAGAACGACACATCGCCCAGCAGAATGCGCCCGCGCCCGATGGTCAGGCCGACCCCGCGGACCTCGAGGCCCCTGATGCCGGCGGCCGCGTCCGCGACGTCGACGTCCTCGGGAAGGAGAATGTCGCAGTCAGCGGCGAGCAGGTCCATCTCCATGACTTCGAGTTCGGTGAGCTCGGCGGCGGCGGTGTGATGTGGAACAACGCTACGAATTGGCGTGAGGCTTGACACCGTCGTCGTTCCACCAAGAAGCGTCCGGCCCTTGTCACCCGTCCACAAAGTCCGCACATGCAATTCGCACCGTGCAGTAACCGCAGGATCTACCGTCATAAGGTGAGCAATTCGCGCGTCAACAACAAAGTCGATGTGAGCCGCTACGTCGCCGAGACCGCGATCCGGCTCAACGATCGACTCGCCGAGGTGGCCTCGCAGATCCGCCGCTCCCTCGAAGACGACATCCCCGAGCTGCGGGGAGACGCCGGCCTGGTCGAGCTGCTCGGCACCAGCGTCGAGGGAAACGTGGACACCATCGTGCACTCATTGCGCCACGACATCGCGGTGGAACGTGTCGAGGCACCAACGGCGGCATTCGAATACGCGAGGCGGCTGGCGCAACGCGGCGTCCCGGTCAACGCGCTCATCCGTGCTTATCGTCTCGGCCAGCGCCGGCTGAACGAGATCGTGTTCGGCGAAGTACGCGCGCTCGATATCGAGCCAGAGGTACAACTCGCCGTCATCGAGGCGATCGGCGCGATGCTGTTCGAGTACATCGACTGGATTTCTCAGCAAGTGGTCGTCGTGTACGAAGGCGAACGCGAGCGATGGTTGGAGAACCAGAACAGTGTTCGCGCGCTGCGGGTTCGGGAGATTCTGGCCGGAAAGACCACGATCGACATCGACGCGGCAACCGAAGCGCTCGGCTATCCGCTCCGATGGCATCACCTGGCGATCATCGTCTGGTATCCCGACACGGGGACCGAAGGCAACGAAGTCGCCCGGCTGCAGCGCTTCGTGCGCGATCTGGGCAGCGCGGCCGATGCCGCGGCCGGTCCGCTGTTCGTCGCCGCCGACCGGATGTGCGGATGGGGGTGGTTGCCGTTCCGCGCGGCGGCTTGCGATGCCGTCGAGAAGGTCCGTCGGTTCACCGCGGGGCATCCTGGTTCGCCCAGTGTGGGGATCGGAACAATGGCCGCCGGTGTTGAGGGCTTTCGCCGCTCGCACCGCCAGGCGCAGTCCGGCCGCGACGTCGCGCTGGCTCGGGGGGAGCACGAGCCGACGGTCATCGCGGCCGCCGATCCAGGTCTGGCGGCCGCGGCGCTACTGGGTAACGACATCGATCCAGCCCGGGGGTGGGTGGCCGAGGTGCTCGGCGATCTGGCTGCCGATAACGAGCACGACGCCCGGCTGCGGCACACCTTGCGGGTCTTTCTGGGGTGCGACTCCAGCTACAAGCTGGCCGCCGAAGAACTCCACCTGCACGCCAACACCGTGAAGTACCGCCTGGGCCGGGCGATCAGCCGGCGTGGCCGCCCGATAGCCGGCGACCGGCTCGACGTGGAACTGGCGCTGCTGGTGTGCGACTGGTACGGCACGGCGGTCCTTTCCGCGGATCGTTAGCCACCTCGGGCGTGCACTTCCTCGGTCGAAAGTGTGCCCGCCGGCCGGTGCGGCTACTTCAGCAGTGCGCGTGACATGACGACGCGTTGAATCTGGTTAGTGCCTTCATAGATTTGGGTGATCTTGGCGTCGCGCATCATCCGTTCGACCGGGAAATCGCTGGTATAGCCGGCACCGCCGAACAGCTGTACCGCGTCGGTGGTCACCTCCATGGCCACGTCGGAGGCAAAGCACTTCGACGCCGCGGAGATAAAGCCCAATGCCGGCTCGCCGCGCTCGGCGCGCGCGGCGGCGCTGTAGACCATCAGCCGGGCCGCCTCCACCTTCATCGCCATATCCGCCAGCATGAACTGCACACCCTGAAAATCGCTGACCGGCTGCCCAAACTGCTTGCGCCCCTTGGTATAGGCGATCGCCGCGTCCAGCGCCCCCTGCGCGATGCCGACCGCTTGCGCCCCAATGGTCGGGCGGGTGTGATCCAGCGTCGCGAGCGCGGTCTTGAACCCGGTGCCCGGCTCGCCGATGATCCGATCGCCGGGAATGCGGCAGTCCTCGAAATACAACTCGGTGGTCGGCGAGCCCTTGATGCCCAGCTTGCGCTCCTTTGGCCCGACCGTGAAGCCGGGGTCATCCTTGTGCACCACGAACGCCGAGATCCCGTTGGCGCCCTTATCCGGATCGGTCACCGCCATCACCGTGTACCAGGTCGACTTGCCGCCGTTGGTGATCCAGCACTTGGCGCCGTTGAGCACCCACTCGTCGCCGTCGCGTCGCGCACGGGTGCGCATCGCGGCCGGGTCACTGCCGGCCTCGCGCTCGGAGAGCGCATACGAGGCCATCGCCTCCCCGGACGCCAGCGTCGGCAGCACCTGCTTCTTCAGCTCGTCCGAACCCCGCAAAATCAAACCCATCGTGCCCAGCTTGTTCACCCCGGGGATCAACGATGCCGACGCGTCAACGCGGGCCACCTCCTCCATCACAATGCAGGTCGCCACCGAATCCGCACCCTGCCCGCCGTACTCCTCGGGCACATGGACTGCGGAAAATCCCGACGCGCCGAGTGCCTTGAGCGCCTCCTCCGGGAAGCGCGAATGTTCATCGACATCCGCGGCGTGCGGCGCAATCTCCTGCTCGCACAGATCCCGTAACACCGCCCGCAGCTCGTTGTGCTCATCGGGCAGCTTGAACAGATCGAACGACGGATTACCGGTCATCGGGATACCCCTTCTCGTGTGCTTCTTCGCGATGGTTGGAATTTCCATTGGCGCGGTTAGCAACGCGGTGGCGTGCTGGACAACCGGACTTTGGGTTCAGCAAGACCGTAGCGAGCGTGGCCGGTCTTTGCCCAGTCCCCAACCAACCAATTCCCGAGATCGCTTTGTATTCCAGAGACAACGCACTCGTATCGGGGCGCGATGCCCCAGCGGCCGTCATGGCCGCGGCTCTCACGCTCATCGGTCAGCGACAATGGTGAGGATGATCTTCGTTCCCTGCGGCCGATGGCGGCGGCCTGATCGAGATCTAACCTGCCAGGCATGGAGTGCGACACGGTGCAGCGCCCGGCGCGCGTTGCCGAAGTCATCGTGTTGCACTCATGAACCCGTCACCGCCTGATAAGGCCAGTACGGAACGCCTTATCCCGTTGCTGGGGCAGCAGATCCGTGTCAACGTCCGTGCCGGGACGGGGATCCCGCTGGTGTTGTGCAACGGCATCGGGGCGAGCCTGGAAGTGTTGGACCCGGTAGTGGAACACCTTGATCCCGACACCACCGTGGTGCGGTTCGACGCGCCGGGCAGCGGTGGTTCACCGGATTCACCAGTGCCGTACGGGTTTCCATACCTAGCCGCACTACTGCGACAACTTCTGAACAAGCTCGATCTCAACACCCGGGCCGTCGATGTCCTCGGTTTGTCATGGGGTGGCGCGCTGGCACAGCAATTCGCCTTTCAGAACCCGCGCTACTGCCGGCGACTGATCCTGGTCTCGACCGGGAACGGCATCATCATGGTCCCCGGAAAACCGGGTGTGCTGGCCAAACTGCTCACACCACGCCGCTTCCTCGACCACCAGTACGCAGCCTCGATCGCCGGTGACCTCTACGGTGGGACGGTCCGCACCGACCCATCGGTCGTCGAGCGATTGTTCGACCGCCAGCTGATGGCCGGCTCCCGCGTCGGATACCTGCATCAGCTGCTCGCCGGTTCCGTGTGGACGAGCATCTTCGCGTTGCCCCTGATCCGGCAACGGACAATGGTCGTCGCCGGACTCGACGACCCCGTCGTCCCGCTCGCTAACGCCAGGATCCTGCATCGGCTGCTCCCCCATTCGACTCTGCATCTTCACTCCGGCGGACACGTCGATCTGATCACCAACGCCGCCGAGCTCGCACCGGTCGTCGAAATGTTCAGACGGATGTATTAAAGCGAGCGAACACGGGTGCACCCACACCCGCAGACAACCCACTCCCACGCACTGGAAGCCCTCCCGGCACCAACGAGCAAGCGTTTTCTGGGCTGCGAAACCGTCGGCGTAGTCCTACAATCTGGCGCCAACGCCGGTGACACGCAGCATGAAATATCGAACCAAACTAAATTGGCAGCGAGGATCCCTGTCAACTTGGATGAAGCTATGAGCGGGCGCGTGATCGCGGTATTTTGCTGGCGCGCCCTTACAAAGGCGGTAACTCCCTGCCAGCCCCAATGTGTTATGCCTCCTGGACGCGCTACGAGCGATGACTCCTTCCCATCGATTCTGTCGGTCACCGTCGTTGTGGCGCAGAATAATCCCGCACCGGGCCGCCGGGTCGGCGCGGCAGGCGGCGGAGGCGTTGAAGCCCCCCGCGCTGGAACATTGCGTTCATCCGACGCTTCATGCTCACGTTCGGTCCAATCAGATCGCTGTTTGACTTCGTGACGTTCGGGTTGATGATTGGCGTCCTGCACGCCGGGTCGGCAGAGTTCCGCACCGGCTGGTTCGTCGAATCGCTTGCCACCCAGACGCTTATCGTCTTTGCGATCCGCACCCGCAGAGTGCCATTCCTGCGCAGTAGGCCCGATGGTTTGCCTACTGCGACGACCTTTTCGGTGAACACTTGCATAGGGCGTCGTCCGGTATCCCTCGACATTGCGGCGATTGCTGGTCCCACGAGCGATCCACTGCTTTGCTATTTACGGATTGCCGAGCACCGAGATGGACAGTGGATCCCCGTTCGCGGTAATCGTGGTCGGCCAAACCATGCTGCGGCGGCGGCAGCCCGCGCGGTCAACCAACCTCGCCCTCCATGCGCTGACCGCCGCGTTCACCGCCGAACACGCCATCGTCAACTAATAGGCAGCCCGCATCGCGATCAGCGAAAACGCCGCGAACTGAACCCGATCTGCCGACGAAGCGCCTCGAAGGGCTCTCACCAGAGTGAGGCGTGTTGGGCAGCATAACGGCAAGGGTCTCAACGGTTGCAGTGGCTGCCACCACGATCCCCACGGCGACGGCGGAGCCGTCGGAGTGAAGAACAACTACGGCATTGATTCGTGCGCCGTCGCTCTCGCTGCCGACTCCCGGCCGACAGAATGTCGACCGCTAGTCCGGCCGCCGTCACCGGACCAGGGTTTGGATCGCGCGCTCTGCCTGGGCGTCACGGATCCGGTCGAGCTGCCAGCGGGTCGCGACCACCAGCGATGTGCTGGCCCCGATCACCAGCATCGCGATTGATACCGCGATGGTGACCGCCTCGAAGCCCGCATTCGACGTGGGGCGCGGTGCATCAACGGGATTTCCGTCGGCGTCGACCCAAACCTGAACGAGGTCACCTGGTTTGACCGGATCCTTAGGGGGCAAGAACGCAGTGTACGAAACGCCTTCGGCAGCCCACCGCGCCTGCATGACCAGACGTCGGTTGTAGGGGTCGACGGCTTCGCCGCTGGTTCCTGTGATCGTCGCGGTGACCCGGTGCCATGTTCGTGCCTCCCGCGCATATAGGTGAGCGCGCGTATCGTAGACGGCGCTGCCCACGGCGCCGGCCACCGGAATCACCAACAACGACAACGCAACTGCCAGCATGATCACCAAGGCTTCAATACGGTCGGTACCCCTTACCAGCGGATTTCTGCTGAGGACGACGCGCCAACCAGCATCGGCGCGGATCGTAGGCGAATGTCAGCATGATGTGCTCCTTTACCAACCAGTGCATCGATGGGCGGCGCATCAACACCACCGCCGCGGCTTTGCGCCGGGGACGGTCACCGGCAAAACGCGATGTTTTCTTCCCGGGTTGTCGCCATGGAGGCCGGCGCCCGTGCCGGGGTCAGGATGTGTCGGCGGCTGCTCCTGACCTTCACTGGGCACGTCGCGGATGGTGGTGCCGGTGAACTGATCAACGCGGCGCACCGCCGGCGCGATAGGTGTCGGGTGTTCCATCGCGTCATCGGGGCATTCGAGGTTTACCGGCAGTCGCTTCATGCCAACTAACAGTCCCCGATCAGGGCCCCGACGTCGTCCCGGTGCACGCCAATGCGGCCCCCCGGCTAGCCGGAATCCGCGCCTACCTGCCAGCAACCATCGCAGCGACGTTAGTCCTGGGTGCGGAACGCCCCGTCACTCCATTCCGTTGTGCACTGGCAGTTGCCTACCACGCCGGGCGGTGACCGCAAGACACCGGCGTCGGATGAATGCAGGGTCTCGTCGCATCGGGCCTTGTACGCCGCGTTGGCAGCGAGGTCCCCGAGCGGCGCCGGCCGAGCAACAATGGGTCTGGTGCCCTGAATAACGCCGCATGGCGGTCGGCCGGATCAGGCACGCCTCCCAGGTCACCGTGCGCGCGCAAACTGCCGTTTGCGCCTTCCACCTGTCGATTTATGATGACGGGGTCGGCGAAGCCGATCCCCTTAGGGGTTCCGGACTGATCGGCCTCGGAGACATGGGGCGACTCCGGCCCTGCATGGAGGTGTCGTGGAAATAGAACCAGTGCCGGAGAACCGGGACCAACCCCTGCGGGCCGAACCACTGCACGAAAGCGACCACACGCGTGTGACTCGCGTCTTTCTGCCTGGGGGTACCGTCATCCGCAAAGAGCCGCTGGGACCCGACGCAGGGCGGCGCCTGCAGCATGAGCTGGCGATGCTGACGCGGCTACGCGGTGTCGCGGGGACCGCTCAGTTGCTGGATGCGCCGCGGTTCCCGGGGTCGATCGTGGTTGCCGACGTAGGCGGCACGAGCCTGGCGCGCCGGGCGAAGCCGCTGGCGGTTGATGATCTGTTCGCGCTGGCGGTGCAGTTGGCGAGTGCAGTGGCGAACATGCACCAACGGGGGGTGATGCACCGAGACATCACTCCGGCGAACATCGTGGTGCCCGCCGACGGCGCCCCGTGTCTGGTGGACTTCGCGCTGGCGACATCGTTGGCCGAGATTGGTTCTGAGTTCACCCACCACAGCGAGATTGTGGGAACGCTGGCTTACTTGGCGCCCGAGCAGACCGGCCGTACTGGCCGGTCGGTAGATCAGCGTGCCGACCTGTATGCGTTGGGTGCGACTCTCTACGAGGTGGCCACGGGCGACCCGCCGTTCGGTTCCGGAGACTTATTGCGCCTCACCCATGACCATTTGGCGCGCTTGCCGGTGCCCCCGGAGGAGGTGAGGCAGTCCCTTCCGGGGTCGTTGTCGGCCATCATCATGCATCTGTTGGAGAAGGAACCGGATCACCGCTACCAGACAGCGGAGGGCGTGCTCTACGACCTGCAGCGGTTGCAGGACGAGGAGGCGGATCGCGACGCGGCTCCGATTCGCATTGGCGTGCGTGACTTTCCGCTGCGGTTGCTGCCGCCGTCGCGGCTGGTGGGACGCGGCAATGAGGTGGCGGCGTTGGCTTCGGCGTTCGAGGATGCGCTGGCAGGCCGCTGTCGTGGGGTGCTGGTCAGCGGCATGCCGGGGGTGGGTAAGACCGCGCTGGTCAATGAACTGCGTTCGGTGGTGACCGGCAGCAATGGCTGGTTTGTGGCCGGCAAGTTCGACCAGTACCGCCGCGATCTGGAGTTCGACGCGGTTTACCAGGCGTTTCGCGCTCTGGGTCGGCTGCTGCTAGCCGAGCCCGAGGATCAGCTGGCCCAGGCTCGCGCGCAGATCGTGAAGGCGCTCGGTGCGAACGCCGGTTTGGTGTGCGCGACATCGGAGGAGTTCGCTGCGCTGCTGGGGCTGCCGCCGGATGCGGGGGATCCGCTGACCGCGCAGGTGCGGGCGCAGCGGGCCGCTGTGGAGGCGTTGCGAGCCGTTGCCTCACTGCAACGCCCGGTGGTGTTGTTCGCCGATGATCTGCAGTGGGCAGGGCGCGCCCCACTGGGCTTCATCGAGATGGTAATGAGCGAGGAGCCGGTCGAGGGCCTGTTGCTGGTGGGCGCCTACCGCGACAGCGAGGTCGACGCAGCCCATCCGCTCGCGGCGCCACTGTCCCGGTGGCGGGACCAGGCGGAAGTGCGGCACCTGCAACTGGTCAACTTGCCCGCTCCGGGTCTGGTCACCATGGTGGCTGAGATGTTGCATGTGGAACCGGCGGCGGTGGCGAGCTTGGTCGAGGTGATCCACCCGCACACAGGCGGCAATCCGTACGAGACGGTGGAGTTGCTCAACGCGCTACGTGGCGAAGGGGTGTTGATTGCGACGGCTGCCGGGTGGCGGTGGGACGCCGCAGCGGCGCGCACCCACCTGGGCCACTCCGAGGTCGCCGAGCTCGTAGGGGCGCGTATAGACGCGATGCCGCCGGCGGGTCGGCAGGCAGTAGAGGCAATGGCGTGTCTGGGCGGGCGAGCCGAAATGAGATTGCTGCAGGCCGCGACCGGCGCCTCGACGGACGTGATGGAAAATCGGCTGGGGGCCGCGTTCGACCAAGGGGTGCTCGTGGTCGAGCCCGGGGTCCATCAGGCGGTGCGGTTTCGCCACGACCGCATCCGCGAGGCGGTCCTGAAGGGTCTGCACCCGCAGCGCCGACGCGCCTTGCAGCTGGCGATGGCGCGGCGGCTAGCGGGCGTGCCGGAGCTTTTCGCGGTCGCCGTAGAGCAATATCTGCCGGTGATTGACGCGGTCGACGATGCCGTCGAGCGGCGCCAACTGGTGGGGTTGCTGCGCCGCGCCGCCGACCAGGCCGCGCTGACCGGAAACCACGCCCGGGTGAGCGAGCTGCTGGCAGCGGCGCTGCGGCTCATCGAACCCAGTCAGACCAACACGCTGATCGAGGTCCGCACTGGCCGTCACGCAGCCCTCTTCTGTATGGGGTACTTGGATGAGGCCGACGAGGAGTATCGGGCGATCGATGGGCTAAGCACCACTGCCTTGAGCCATGCGGAGGCGACGTGCGTGCAGGTTCGCAGCCTCACCAATCGGATCCGGTTGGCGGAAGCGATCGGCCTGGGCGTGGAGTCGCTGGCTAAGCTCGGCGTCACCGTCCCGGACGCGGACCGGCTCCCCACGGAGCTTGGCAACAAGTTCGACCACCTGTACCGGTGGCTGGACCACGAAGCCGCGGATGATCTGGCTCGGCCGGACATCACCGACCCGACGCTGATCGCGGCGACCCGTCTGATCAACGCGATCCTGCCCGCAACCTACTTCGCCGAGGACCTCGCCACGCACGGCTGGCTAAGCCTGGAGGCGCTGCGGATCTGGATCGAGCATGGCCCGGGCCGCACCCTGATCGGTCCGGCCAGCACCGGCGTCTTCACGGCGGTGGCCCTTGGCGGCGACTATTCTCGCGGATACCGGGCGATGCGGCGGATCCTGGCGCTTGGCGAAGCCCGCGGCTACGAGCCCGACACGTCACAGGCGCGCTACCTGTTCGCTGTGCAGAGCTGCTGGTCGGAGCCGATCGAAGACAGCCTTCACGCGGTCCAGCGCGCCCGCGAGGGTTTGATCGCGGGTGCGGACCTCACTTACGCCGGCTACACCTACCAGACGGCGGCGTCCTACCTGGTGGACTGCGCTCCGTCGCTGAACGTCTACGCGGCCGAGGTGGAGGCGGGACTGGCCTTCGTGCGGCGGACCGGCGGCGAACAAACCGGCCAGTGGCTCGACTGCTACCGGTGGCTCGCTGATGTGTTGCGCGGCGAAAGGTCCGCTGCAGCCGGTGAGGTGGTTCCCGTCGACTCGTACGCAGGCAACCCGCTGGCAGTTCTCTACTCGCATACCACGCGCGCGGTCGTCGCCGCCGTGTTCGGCGATCAGGTAGGTTTGGCGCGGCACACCGCGTCGGCGATGCCGATGTTGCCGGTTGTCGCGGCGGGCGCGTATTCGATGGCGCCGGTACACGTGCTGCGCGGGCTAGCCCTCGCCGAGCAGGTCCGCGCCACAGATGATGGCGAGCGCGGTGATCTGCTGGCCGAGCTGGACGAGGTGACAAAGTGGCTGGCCGCCCGCGCAGCTGACGCGCCGGAGAATTTTCTGCATCTGGTGCGGCTGATCGAGGCCGAGCGGGCCTGGGCGATCGACGACTTCCGCGCCGCCGCCTTGGCCTTCGACGGCGCCCGGCGCGAAGTCGCCGCACGGCAGCGACCCTGGCATCGAGCCCTGATCACCGAACGCTCGGCCCGTTTCTGTCTCGCCCACGGCCTCGAACACGCCGGCTACGACCTGCTTGCCCAAGCCCGCCACGAGTACCTGGCCTGGGGCGCGACCGCGAAGGCCGACCAACTGACCTGGGCCTACCCGACCCTGCGATCCCAGCCCGACGCGACAGCCGAGCAGGGCGGCGACCAGTCCGACGATCACGCACATCGCCGCTCGGCCGTCACGACCGGAACGATCGACCTATTGGCCATTCTGTCCGCGTCGCAAGCGCTGAGCTCGCAGACCAGCATCGAAAGCCTACACGCGCGCGTGGTCGAAGTGCTGCGCACGATGACCGGGGCCACGGGCGTGTATCTGGTGCTGTGGAACGACGACAGACAAGGCTGGCTGATGTCCGCACCGGAAGGCGCCGTCGAGGTCGACACCGGGCACGAATGCGCGGTTCCGATGTCGGTGCTGCGCTACGCCCAACGGATGGGTGAGCCGCTGGTGGTCGGCGACGCGACCAGCGACGACCGCTTCGGCCGTGACCCCTACTTTGCCGATGTCGGGTGCTGTTCGCTGCTGGCCCTACCCATTCTGAACCGCGGCAAGTTGCAGGCGCTGCTGCTGCTGGAGAACCGGCTCATCCGCGGCGCGTTCTCCACCGAACGGCTCGACGCTCTCAAACTCATCGCCGGTCAACTGGCCGTCTCCCTCGACAACGCACAACTGTATGCCGAGCTCACCATGTCGCGCGCGCGGATCGTTGCCGCCGCCGACCAGGCGCGCCGGCGTATCGAGCGCGATCTGCACGACGGTGCCCAGCAAAGCCTGGTCAGTCTCGCACTCGGGCTCCGGGCCGCCCAGGGCTCGGTGCCGCCGGGAGCCGATGAGCTCACTGCGGAGCTCGACGAGCTAGCGACCCAGGCGACCGCCGCTCTGGACGAGTTGCGCGAGCTGGCTCGTGGCATCCACCCGGCGGTCCTCGCCGAAGGCGGACTGTCCCCGGCGCTCGAAACCCTTGCCCAACGCTGCACCGTGCCGGTCGAGCTGGACGTGCGGGTCGAGCGGCGCCTGCACGAGCACATCGAGATCGCCGCGTACTACCTGGTGGCCGAGGCGCTGACCAACGTCGCCAAGCACGCGCACGCCTCCACGGTCCAAGTCGAGATCGACACGGGCGGCGGCGGTGACGGTGTACTGCGGGTCCGAGTGAGTGACGACGGATGCGGCGGCGCCCACCTCGTGGGCGGATCCGGCTTGGTCGGGCTCAAGGACAGGGTCGACGCACTCGCCGGTAGTTTCTGGGTGCAGACAGCCCCCGGAGCTGGCACCGCTGTGTGCGCCGAGTTCCCGTTGGGCCCCGCCCGCATGCCTACGCCTGCCCGAGCCGACACCGTGCCCATTCCCGACGTCGGGCGATGACGGCAGCGCAACTCGGGCAGGCGTTCCGGGCGGCGGAGCCTTCCCATGGCGACCTCTCGAGCACAAAACGATCCGCAACCCTCTGGCTCCTGGTACCGGAAGTCAAGCACCGCAATGGGAATCGTGGTGTCGTGGGCGACGGCCGTAACGCGATGGCCACCCTTATGCGGGCAACGCGGCGACGATACGGCCGACAACCTGCCGACTAAACAGCATCCCGAGGTGGCCGACACCCCTGATCGTTATCGCCTCGACCTCGGCGTGGGCCGGTATCGATCGAGGGCCGGGCACGATCACGTCGAGTGCGGCGGAAAATGCCAGCCAGCGAACGCCGTCGGGTATCGGCGCGGAGGCGAGTCGGCGCAATAATGGCGAATTCTCACGCAGCGCCGGCACAATCGCGCCGAATGGCAGCAACTTCGCCCAAGGCGAGCCCCCGAACGGTGACCCGAGGGTGACGACCGTGTCGATCAACCCGGCGAGGCGACCGCCCGCGATGGCCTGCGCTATGACGACCCCACCCAGGCTGTGTCCAACCAGATGCACCTTCTCCGCACCGGTTTGAGACAACGTCCGCTTCACCTCGAGAACGAGCCGATCGGCGAGCTGTTCCACCGAGGCTCCGAACGGTGGGTAGGTGACCGCGTCGACGGTCAGGCCTCGAGCGCTTAGGTTTTCGGCGATCACAGCCCAGCTTGACTTTCCGCCCCCGAAGCCGTGTACCAGCAGCACCGGGCGCGCCTTGGGTGCGGCGTCCGTTTGGGCAGGCGGCAGCGGAGCGCGTCCAGGGTCGGAGCCGCCGACCAATTGGAGCGGCAGCATCGCCGCTACTGCGACCATCAGCGCCAGTTCGCGTGCTTGCATCAGCGCCACACCACTGATCGTCCTGACCGCCGTGCGGGCACCCCCGATCGCGCTGACACGCGTTTCTGCATCTCCTCGCCTCTGCGCACTGCAGACCTGCGCGGATTGGCGACCTCTAGTGATCTGCGCTTGCAACATCTCTCACTCCTTCGAGCGACGCCGACCCCTCAAGAATCGCGTTCGGCCGGTCGCGCACCTTCGAGGTCAGCCACCATTTCGTGTTCCGGCCCGCCGGTGTGGCGCGCTACCGGCTAGCCGTAAGCGGCAGCACCCGTCCGCCCCACCCGGACGACGTGACCTAGAGGTAGCGAGCGTCCTCATATAGAAGCTGGCGGGATTTGAACTCGGCCGCTAGGCCAAGGTGGTGACAAGGCGAGGGATCTCCGTGTTCGGAGATCCCTCGTGTCGGTCGTAGCCTCAGG
>Ga0335076_10003938_pt1 | contig 14962 bp, 13 predicted proteins | sample Lox_Sample_25_FD_206717 | JGI IMG/M metagenome (GOLD analysis project Ga0335076, IMG submission 206717) | Soil microbial communities from Loxahatchee National Wildlife Refuge, Florida, United States - Lox_Sample_2.5 | ecosystem: Environmental > Terrestrial > Soil > Wetlands | place: USA...
GCGGCCGGCCGCCCGCCGCTGACTGAAGAACGTGTTGCGCAGGACGCGCAGGAGGTATCCGAGATCGTCGTCGGAGCGCAAGAGGCGCGGCCGGCGGAGGATGCGCTCGAACGTCTCCTGCACGAGGTCCTCGGCCTCCTCGCGCGAGCCGCACAGGCCCCAGGCCGCGCGATACAGGCGATCGATGTGATCGCCCAGCGCCTCCGGATCGAGCTGACGTTCGACATTCATCCGTCGCGGCCCCAGCATACGGAGGCCGCTCAGCCGCAGTGTTAGGCCGTCTTCAGCTCTGACAGCGGTCGCGGACCCGGTCCGACGTACTTGGCGGTCGGACGCACGAGCCGCCCTTCGCGCTTCTGCTCGAGGATGTGCGCCGACCAACCCGCGGTGCGCGCACAGGTGAACAGCGGCGTGAACAGCTCGGGCGGGACGTCGGCGAAATCGAGAACGACGGCCGACCAGAACTCGACGTTCGTCGCGAGCACCCTGTCGGGTCTGCGTGCCTCGAGTTCGGCCAGCGCCGCGACCTCGAGCGCCTCGGCGACCTCCACGCGCGGGGCGCCGAGCGCCTTCGCGGTGCGGCGGAGCACTCGCGCCCGAGGGTCCTCGGCACGGTACACGCGGTGCCCGAACCCCATCAGCCGCTCGCCCCGGTCGAGCAGATCCTTGACGTAGCGGTCGGCGTCTCCCATCTCCGCCACGTCGTCGAGCATCTTCAGCACGCGCAGCGGGGCGCCGCCGTGTAGCGGACCCGACAGCGCACCGACCGCCGCCGACAGCGCCGCGGCAACGTCCGCGCCGGTCGAGGCGACCACACGCGCAGTGAACGTCGAGGCGTTCATCCCGTGCTCGGCCGCCGAGATCCAGTACGCGTCGATCGCTTCCACGTGGCGCGGATCGGCCTCGCCCCGCCAGCGGATCAGAAAGCGCTCGGGGATCGACTTCGCCTTGTCGATCTCACGCTGAGACACCGGCGGCTTCCCGATTCCTCGAGCCGACTGGGCGACGAACGACAGCGCCATGACCGAGGCGCGCGCCAGGTTGTCGCGGGCCTCCTCGTCGGAGATGTCGATCAGCTGCCCGAAGCCCCATTGCGGCGCGAGCATCGCCAGCGCCGATTGCACGTCGACGCGTGGGTCGCCCGAGCGGACGATCAGCGGGTGAGGCTCGGCCGGGGGCATTCCGGGCAGGAGGTGCCCGTCCACGAGCAGGCCCCAGACCTGCTCGAAGGGGACGTTCCCGACCAGCTCCTCGATGTCGACGCCGCGATAGCGCAGCGCGCCGCCGGCGCGGTCGGGCTCGGCGATCTCGGTGGCGAAGGCGACTACGCCCTCGAGGCCGGACTGGACTTCGGCAGTGACGCTCATTCGGCGTTCTCCTGGATCGGCGACGTGCTCAAGCTGCCCGGCGCGGCAGCGAGCGCCCTCGTCAGGGCGCAGTGGCTGACCCGGAAGCGTAGCCGGATAGCCTTCCGATTCGTGTCAGAGGCCGTCCCGTCCGAGCTCCTGCTCCGTTCGCCGACCGAGCTCGCGGCGCTGGTTCGGGGCGGCAAGCTGTCAGCGCGGGAGCTCGTGGAAATATCGCTGCGCCGGATCGACGAGCTCAATCCGGCGATCAACGCGTTCACGCATGTGGCACACGACTCGGCGCTGGCCGCGGCGGAGGCGATCGAGCAGGGCGATCGGCGACCCTACGCCGGCGTTCCGATCGCGATCAAGGACAACCGGCCGGTCGCGGGAATGCCGCTGACCAACGGCAGCGACCTGTTCGGAGATTTCATCCCGGATCACGATGCCTTCCTGGTGCGCCGGCTCCGCGAGGCAGGGTTCGTGATCGTCGGTAAGACCTCGATGCCGGAGATGGGCATCCTGCCCACGACCGAGCCGCGGCGGTTCGGCCCGACCCGCAACCCGTGGAACATTGACCGGACCCCGGGGGGTTCGAGCGGAGGGGCGGCCGCGGCGGTCGCGGCCGGGATGGTGCCGGTGGCGCACGGCAACGACGGCGGCGGGTCGATCCGGATTCCGGCTGCATGTTGCGGGCTCGTCGGCCTCAAGCCCGCGCGGGGCCGCGTGTCGCCTGGTCCCGACAGCGGCCACAGCTTCCTGGTTTGCGACGGCGTGTTGACGCGTTCCGTTGCGGACACCGCCGGCGTGCTCGACGTCCTCGCGGGCGCCGAGCCAGGCGACGCCACCTGGGCCCCACCCCCTCCCGCGGCCGGGTACGCCGCGCTCGCCGGGGTCGATCCTGGGCCGCTGCGGATCGCGCTCGCGATGACCCCGCCGTTCGAGGGCGCGACGGTGGACCCGATCTGTTCGCAGGCCGCCCGCGACGCGGCCGGTCTGCTCGAATCGCTTGGCCACGCGGTCGAAGAGATCACCCCGCCCTGGACGGGTCTCGACCTGCTGCCCGACTTCACTCGTGCGTTCGGCCCAGCGATCTCGCACACGACTTGGGTGGGCGGGCAGATCGCCGGGCGTGAGCCGGCCGAGGGCGACGTCGAGCCACTGACCTGGGCGCTGTGGGAGCGCGCTCGTAGCCAGGACACCATCGCATACATGACCGCCCAGGCCCGCCTCGAGTCGGCAGCGCGCTCGATCGTGACGTCGCTCGAGCCGTATGACGCCGTGCTCACGCCGGCGCTGGGCGGTCGCCCCGTCGCGATCGGCGAGATCGACGGCCTCGGTGAGGATCCGATGGTCAAGTACCGCCGTTCGGCAACGTTCACCCCGTTCACCGCGATCGTCAACGTGACGGGCCAGCCCGCGATCGCGCTGCCGCTCTACCACGGCGACGATGGCCTGCCGACCGCGGTCCAGCTGATCGGGCGGCCGGCGCGCGAGGAAGTCCTCCTGGGAGTCGCGACCCAGCTCGAGCAGGCGTTGCCGTGGGCCGGTCGGGTGCCGGCTCTATAGAGTGCTCCAGTCCCGGCGATCGCCACGCCACATGCTGTAGCGAGCAAGACGGGGCCTCACGGCACGGCTACGTAGTGGTACGTCTGCCCGCCGTCGGTGGTGTAGTAGAGCCGCTCGTTAGCGGAAGCGACGGACCCCAGGTACCCGAGCGCGACCCCGTGGGTCGTATCGGTGAAGCCGAGCCACGCCCACGCGACCACCTTGCTGTACGCGGCAGGCGTTTGCGTGATCTGGACCGGCTTGTACGTCGTGCCGTCGTCCCCGGTTCGGAACAGGACCTGGTAGCCGACGACCGCGGTCGATGTGGACGCCGCCGCGAACGGAGCCGAGTTCGGCAGACTGAGCCGGCCGCTCGGCTCGGCGGTATCGAACGTGGCCCCGGCGTCGGTCGAGCGCCACACGCCACTCTCGGTGCCGGTGGCGCAGTGCGCCCACACGACCGGCGGCTCGGGCTCCTGATACTGGCAGCCGAGTCCGGGACTCGGGGACGGGTCGCTGGTGAAGCTGGCGCCGCTGTTATGGGAGACGAGCACGTCGGACCCGATGCCGTTGGCGACGCCCGACTGGACGAACACGTCGGAGCCTTCCACCCACAACCCCGTGGACACGTCCCCGGCGGCAGGAACGACGGTCCAGCCGTCGGAGCTCACCGCCGAGTGCATCAGGCGCGCGCCGGCGGCGCCGCTGCCGGAGACGTCGACGATCGCGTACGCCTCGCCGTCGGAAATCGCCAGATCGTTGACGGCGCCGCCGACGTTGAGCGCGTGCCAGGTTTGCCCGCCGTCGTGGGTGACGTACAGGTTCGGGCCGAACGCGTACCCGTTGTCGCTGTCGGCAAACCGGATCTGCGAGTATCCGGGCTGGTTCGGAGAGCTCGACACAGACGCGTGCGGCTCGCCGATGCCGATGAAGTGCTGACCGCCGTCGGTGGTCCGCAGGATCGACCCGCACGGTGGGCGGCCGCCGGCAAACTGGCACGGGGCCGCACTGAGCACCCACCACTCGAGCTCGCTGATCGCGGTGAACGACTGGGGGGCGAAGTGCGCCGGGATCGGAGTGGAGATCGGCCCGGTGGTGGGCTTGGGCGGTGCGATAGCGGCCGGCGAGGTCGAGCTGGTGTGCGTGCTCGCCGTGGCGGACTGCGTGCCGCTCGCCGCCGCCGACGCGTTCGAATGCGACGCCGTCGAGTGGTGCGCGTTGACCAGCACGATCGCGACGACGGCGGCCACAACCGCGGCGGCGGCTATGAACGCCAGCGCCTCGGTGCGGCGGCGCGGGGGCCGGGGGCCGCCGATCCCGCGGCCGGCGCCGACGGCTGCGCGGCCGAGCGCGGGCCGTCGCGCCCGAAGCCGTTGGTGCGCGCCCTTCTCGGTCAGCTCGGTGAGCTGTGCCTCGATTCGGTCCAGATAATCGTTCACGTCGATCCGGTCTCCCTCAGCTGCTCTCGCACCCGCGCCAGCCCGCGGCTGACCCGCTTGCGGACGACCATCTCCGAGCACTTGAGCTCGCCCGCGATCTCCTGGTAGGGGCGCTCGTCCAGCACCCGCGAGCGGACCGCAAACCGCTCGTCCTCGGGGAGGTTCTGCAACAGCGCCACCAGCCGTCCCGATCCGCCGTGCGCGACCTCCTCGATCCGGTCGAGGTCGCCCTCATCGAGCGCGACCGCCTGGAACCCGAGCCGGTGGCGCGCCCGCGCCTCGACCCGGCCCCGCCGGAAGCTCATCAGCAGCTTGTTGCGGGCGATGCCGATCACCCACGGCGCTGCCGACTCGCCCTGCTCGTGGTACCGGGCCGCCGACAACAACACCGCCGCGAACACTTCGGCGGCGAGATCGGCCGCGGCCTCGGGGTCGCGGGTCTCGCGGAACAGGAACGCCAGCACGTGCGGGAGGTGCCGCCGGTAGAACACGGCGAACGCAGCTCCGTCTCGCGCCGCGATCGCCGACAGCAGCGCGGTGTCGGACCATTGCCGTCGGTTTCGGGGCCGTTCGTCCATTCGCCCGTCTATTGCGCGACGCCACCGTTGTGTGACGAACGCACACCTACCCTATTCCCGCGAAACGGCCAAAGCCCTGCGCACGTAAAATCGGCATCCGACTGCCCCCGAAACGCAAAGAGGACTACGAAACCCTATGGCCTACGTCATCGCGGAGCCTTGCATCGGCACAAAGGACAACTCGTGCGTTGAGGTCTGCCCGGTCGACTGCATCCATCCGACGCCCGACGAGCCCGATTACGACGACGTCCCGATGCTCTACATCGATCCCGAGGAGTGCATCGACTGCGATGCCTGCGTCGAGGCGTGCCCCGTGGATGCCTGCTTCGCCGAGGACCAGCTGCCCGACGAGTGGCAGAAGTACGTTCAGCTGAACGCGGACTACTACGCCAAGAAGTAGGGACTCCGCTCCCGGTTACGCCATCGGGAGAGACATGCCCGCCGGCTTGGGCGCGGCTGCCGGCGCCGGCATCTGCATCACCGGGAGCTCGACCGGCGACAGCGCGATCAGGCCGCGCGCCGCGTGGGCGAGCGCCTGCGCCGCCGGGTCGTCGGGATCTGAGACCACGATCGGCGTGCCGGCGTCGGACTGCTCGCGCAGCCCCATCGTCAGCGGCACCTTCCCGAGCAACGGCACTTCGAGTTCCTCGGCCAGCAACTGGCCACCGCCCTCGCCGAACAGCTGGTAGCGCTCGCCGTTCGGGGTGACGAACCCGGACATGTTTTCGATCACGCCGGCGATCTCGAGCTTGAGCTTGATCGCCATCTCGGCCGACCGGCGAGCCACCTTCTGTGCCACCGGCTGCGGCGTGGTGACGATCACGAACTTGGCCTGCGGCAGCAGCTGGGCAAGCGTCATCGACACGTCGCCGGTGCCGGGGGGGAGGTCGATCAGCAGGTAGTCAAGCTCGCCCCACTCGACGTCCTCGAGGAACTGCTGGAGCGCCTTGTGGAGCATCGGGCCGCGCCACACGACCGCGGCGTCCTGCTCGACGAAGAACCCGATCGACATCACGCGGATGCCGTCGAACGCGCGGAGCGGCACGATCTTGCGATCGGCGTTGACGTGGGGCCGCTCGGCGCCGAGGCCGAGCATGCGGGGCTGTGAGTAACCCCATACATCCGCGTCCAGCACGCCGGCGGTCTTGCCCTCGGCGAGCAGCGCGACGGCGAGGTTGGCGGTGACGCTCGACTTGCCGACGCCGCCCTTGCCGGAGCCGACGCAGATCACGTTCTTGACCTGCGCGAGCGCGCCTTCGGGGAGCGAGCCGCGGCCGAGCTTGCGCCCGAGCGCCTGCTTTTCGTTGTCAGACAGGACGTCGAAGCTGATGTTGACGCCGGTAACGCCCTCGAGCTTGCGGATCGAGTCGTTGACGCCGGTCTGAAAGTGGCTGCGGATCGGGCAGCCCGGGGTGGTCAACGAGACCGTCACGTCGACTACGCCGTTGTCGTGGACGTCGACGGAGCGGACCATCTCGAGCTCGACGATGTCGCGGCGAAGCTCCGGGTCGATCACGGAGCGGAGGGAGTCGATCACTTGGTCTCGTGTAGGCATGTTGTTGATTGTAGGCGGGAGGAGGTGCCAAGCCGGCGGCCCGCTCGTGCGTCCGCGGATCCGAAGGGCCCATTAAGCACCGCTGGGGCGCCACTTTCGTGACGCCCCGGCGGTTGAGGGAGGAGAGGGTGCTGCATTCGCCGGCGAGGTTATGAGGCCGGCGAACCCTTCCCGCGACGTGGCACTCTCCTGGGCGCCCGCGCGGGGGAAGCTGTTATGAGCCGAGCAGGCCTTGCGCGTTGGCTACTAGCCGCTCGACTCGTGAGCCCACCGCGCCCGACTGCTTCTCGAGGTCCCTACGCACTGAGGTTAGCTCACGATTCATCCGGCGCCGATTCTGACGCATCGTTCGCTCCACCAGGCTACGCCGCTGGCGCATCTCGCGCTCCACACGCGTCCGCGCCCGGCGGACCTGGCGCTCGAGGCGATTGCGTGCGGTGACGCCGCGACGCTCGTAGCGCTTGAGCTCGCGCTCGAAGCTGGTGCGAGTCCGGTACTTGGTCGCGAATCCCTTCACGGTCGAGACCAGGTTGTCGCGAGCGAGGAGACTGGCACCGACCGGGACGAGGACGACGCGCTCGGCTATCACCTGCGCGTGCTCGACGCGGGTCTTGGGCTGGGTCGACGTGCTCGCGGTGCGACTGGTCCGGCGCGTGCTCGCCGCCGTCTTCGACGTGCGCGATCCGGCGCTCGCCGGCTTGCGTCTGGTTGTAGTTCGCTTCGTCGTGGATGCGGGCTTAGCAGTGCCCGGCGTAGTGGTAGCCATAGGTGTCTCCCTACCTGCCTGAATTATCGAACATGTGTTTGTAAACCATAGCGTAGTGCCCGTTACAGCCGGGCACATGAAAAGTTCGTGAATTGGTGCCTGCCGTCAACCTAAGTTGACGGAGTCCGGACCCCGACTCCGGTGGCGTCAGGGCGCCGGCTCAGGCCGCGGCGTCGGAGCCCGACTGGCGCGGCTCCTCGAGCTCGCGCGGCATCTCGCGCGCGAGCCACGCCGCCGGATCCTGGATCTCGGCCAGCGTTGGCAATGCCTCCGGACTCGACCACAGGTGATGCAGCGCGGTCGTGCCACGCGCACGCACGATCTCGTCGCAGAAGTACTTACCCTGCTCGTACTGGCGAAGCTTCAGCTCGAGACCGAGCAGCCGGCCGACCAGCCGCGACAGCCCCGACTGCGACTGCCGCCTTCGGTCCAGGGCGGCGCGGAGCTTCGGGAGCGACGGCAGGAGATCGGGCGCCACCGCGTCCATCACATGCTCGGCGTGACCCTCGATCACCGCCATCACCGCCTGCACGCGGTCGAGCATCTCGCGCTCCGGCGTGGTCGTGACGATCGATATGAGGTCCCCTCGCCGGAGGTGGGTGGCGACGCGTTTGACGTCGTCCAGGCTTGGGACCTGGAGCTTGCGCGGCGCATCGAGGCGCACCTCGGCGCTCTTCAGCAGCTCGCGGACCATGCCGGCGACGTGGGCGTGGAGCCACGGAACGCCAGCGAACTGGACCGCGTGCGTGACCTCGTGGAGCGCCACCCAGGTCATGAACTGGTCCTCCTCGGCGCCGAACGTCTGCACGGCCTGGCCGAGGTTCGGAAGCACGAACAACAGGCGCGGGGGGCGGTCCTCGACCGCCTCGTCGAGCAGCACGAGCTCGTATTGTCCGAGCACCCGCTGGGCCAGGTACCCGAGCACGACCCCGACCTCGGTGCTCAGCACGACACCCATCCCGATCTCGACCGCCGGCTTCAGCGACCCGAGGTTCTCGTTGGCGCGCTGGAGCACCGGGTCCAGCAGGAGCCGCATCGAGCCGATGTTGCTCGAGACCCACTCGCGACGGCTGATGCCCTCCGGCGCCGGCAGCGGCCGCGCCGGCACCAGGCCCGTGTACGCGACCACGCGCGCCTCGGACTCGGCCGCGAGCGCGCCGAGATCGGCAACCGGCTCGCTCGCGCTCCCGGTGCCGGCTACGAACGTGGCGATCCGCTGGGCGACGATCCAGTCGATCACGTCGGGACCTTCTCGAGCATGCTGAGCGTCTCCTGCGAGCGCGCGGCGATCACCGGCGAGCTCGGTTCGGCGGTCAGCGGGGCTCCGAGTGGCCCGTCGCACCACGGGAAGCTGATCAGCCCGCCGGCCTCGCGCACGATCAGCTGGCCGGCGGCGGCGTCGACGCCCCGGGAGCGCCGGAGCGTCACCAACCCATCGAACCGCGCCGCGGCCACCTGGCAGAGCGAGGCGGCGATCGTGCCGAGCGCACGCAGGCGGTACGCGTTCTGCTCGAGCGACTCGATCGACTTGGCCACCCAGCGAGGATCGGCGGACTCGATTCCCAGCACCTCGATGCGGCCGTCGCGCCCTCGCCGTTCGGGCAGCGTCGGGTCGAGCAGGGCCCCGTCGAGCCAGGCGCCGCGCCCGCGCCACGCCCACCAGGTTTCGGACGGACCGAAGTCGTGCACGAACCCGAACGCGACGTCGGCCATGGTCTGCCCGTTCGCGACGGCGATCGACAGCGCGTAGTGCGAGATTCCGCGCTTCGCGTTCAGCGAGCCGTCGATCGGATCGATGATGACGCGCACGTCGTGGTCGCCGTAGTCGATCTCGCCGCGCTCCTCGGAGCACACCACGAACTGGTAGCCCTCTTCCCGGAGCACGTCTAGCTGGTCGAGCACGAGCTGTTCGGCCTCCTGGTCGATCTCGAGCGTGCGGTCGCCGCCCCGGCCGCGCGTGCCGGTCTCGAGCGCCCGCTCGGCCGTGGTCGGGGCGTCGGCCAGCATCCGCTCCAGGCCGGCGACCGCGCGCCGACATACAGCCAACCAATCTGCATCCAGAGCCGAGCGAGTGGAGGTCATCTCCGACCCTATGCTGTCAGACGTGGGGCTCACCCTTGACCCCTTGCTTCCCGTTCAGCACGATGCGGTCACCTGCGATCGCGAGCCGCTGCTCGTTCTCGGGGCGGCCGGGACGGGCAAGACCCGAACGCTCGAAGGCCGTTTTCTCTGGTTCGTCGAGCAGGGTTGCCGGCCTGAGTCGGTTTTGCTGCTGACCCCCTCCGAGGCGCGCGCGGACGCGACCCGAGCGCGCCTGGAGCGGGGGCTGGAGGGGGGCTACGACGAGTTGTTCGTGATCTCGCCCGTCGAGCTTGCGGCGCTGATTCTGAGCGCGGCCGGCCCCGGCGTCGACGCGCTGGAGCCGGTGCTCGGGCCGGCCGAGCGATTCGCGATGCTGCTCGAGCGGATCGATCAGCTGTCGATCGTGCGGCACGATTTCGGGGGGAGTGCCACCGCGTTGCTGGCGGAGTTCATACGCCGGATCGATCGGCTCAAGGCGCACCTGGTCGGGGCCGAGGATTACGCCCGATGGGCGGCGCGGCTGGCGGACGCCGACGGCCCGGCATCCGACGGCAACCGGCGGTCGGCGGATGCCGAGATCGAGCGCGAGTTCGCCGAGGTCTACCGCGTACACGAGCAGATGCTGTCCGAGGTCGGCGCTCGCGACGCCGGTGACCTGATCCGCGACGCCCTGCGCGTCGTGCGCGAGCGGCCGGCCGCGGCGGAGCGATTCGACCACGTGCTCCTCGACGATGCCCACGATCTCGACCTGGCGTCGGCGACGCTGTGCCGGCACGTGGCCGGGGCGCGCCTGAGCACGGCGGCGGACCCGTCGCGCGGGGGACGCGCAGTGACCCGCGATGGGTTCGCGCGCGTGATCACGCTGGAGCAGAGCCTGCGCGTGCCGCGTCGTGTGCTGCGCGCGGCGTCGGCCGCCGAGGCGTGCACGTGCGAGCCCACCACCGCCGAGGGCGAGGTCGCGTTCTGGCGGTGCGCCAACGAGCGCGCCCAGGCCCAGTCCGTGGCCGCCGACATCGAGCGCCTGATCGTGGGCGAAGGGGTGTCGCCGGGCCAGATCGCCGTGCTCGTGCCGGCCGTCTCGCGTGAGGGCCAGGCGGTCGCGGTGGCGCTTGAGGAGCGCGCGGTCGCGCACCGCGTCGTTGGCGAGACCGCGTTCTTCCGGCGCGCCGAGATCCGGGACGTGCTCGCGTGGCTACGGCTTCTGGCGGACCCCACCGACGCTGCCGCCGTGGTCCGGGCTCTGGCGCGGCCGCCGATCGAGCTGCGCTCGGTCGACATCGCGCGGTGCACCCAGATCGCGCGCCGGCGCAAGCTCGACATGGTGGCGGCGCTGGTGGCCGCGATCGAATCGCCGCAGGTCCCTCCGGAGGCGCGCGAGCGGATCCGGGGCTTCCTCAAGCTGTATCGCGCGGCGATGTCGACGATCGACTCCACGCGGCCGGACCTGTACGTACATCGCCTGATCGACCGGCTCGGGCTCCGTCGCCAGCAGCTGTTCGCCGCGCAGGCCGACGTGGTGCAGCGGCTACGCGCGCTCGCGCGCTTCGGCGAGCTCGCCGGCGCCTATGCGCGGCGCTCCCCGCAGGCCACGCCGCGCGAGTTTGCCCGTCACATCGCCGCGGTCGCCGACTTCGGTCTGCGCGAGCACGAGGAGCCCGATCTGCTCCATCCGCAGGTGGTGCAGATCGTGGCGCTGGACAGCGCCGGTGCGCTCGAGGTCGAGCATGTGTACGTGCTCGGGCTTCATGCCGGCTTGTCCGCTCCGGGGCCCGAGCCGATTGCGCTCGCGGGAGAGGACGAGGAGCCGATGCCGGACGACCGTCCCGCCGTCATCCGAGATGTTCTGTACGTCGCGGTGACGCGGGCCCGGCGCCGCGTCGTGCTCGCCTACCCGTCCGCCAACGACCGGAGCGCCGCACTCGCCCCCGTGCCGATCGTCGAGACGATCCGGCGCGCGGTGTCCGGCGCGTGGGAGGACCGCGAGGAGGAAATGTTCGGTCCGGCGGAGACGCTCCACTCGACCTACCGGCTGCTTCGCGACGAGGTGCTCGAAGGCACGATGCGCGCTGGCGGGCGGCTCGGCGAGCTGCGGCTCGACACCGACCTCGATGTCTCCCACGCGGTCGTGCGGTACCTCGAGCTGTTGAAGCTGGCGGCTCTGATCGAACGCCCCGACGGGCAATCGCTCGCGGAGGCGGTGCGCGACGTGAACTCGCGGATCCTTCAGGCGGTGACCGCCGAGCAGCGTGAGATCTACACGTCGTCGGCGCTGGACGACTATCTGCTCGACGCCGAGCGCGACGCTCGCCGGCGGGCGCAGGCGGTCGTGGCACGCGACGACCCGTCCGTCGAGTCGTTCCTCCCGACGCGTGGCGACGGCGTCGTGCTGTCGGCGTCGGACATCGACACCTATCGGACCTGCCCGCTGAAGTACAAGTTCGCGCGTGTTTTCCGGATCCCGCAGGAGCCGACGATCCATCAGCGATTCGGGATCGTGGTCCACCAGGTGCTCGAGCGGTTCCACGCGCGGTCGGGTTCCGCGGAGGTGTTCTCCGGGTCGCCCGGGTCGCTGCCCGAGCTGCTCGGGCTTCTCGACGCGAGCTGGCGGAAGGGAGGGTTCGGCGAGTCCGAGGAGGAGCGCCAGCTGCGGGGCAAGGCCGCGGCCGCGCTGACGCAGTACCACACCCGCTTTCAGTCCTCGGAATCGGAGCCGCTGTGGTTCGAGCGTGCGTTCTCGTTCAAGCTCGGGCCGCACCTGCTGCGCGGCCGGGTCGACCGGGTCGATCGCCTGCCCGGTGGGGAGTACGAGCTGATCGATTACAAGACGGGGCGTCCGAAATCGCCGACGCAGTTGGTGGACGACGTCCAGCTGTCGCTATACGCGGTTGGGGCGCGTGAAGCCTGGCGGTTGGATTCCTCGCAGCAGGCGTACTACTACGTACTCGACGACCAGAAGGTGGCGGTTCCGGACGACCGCCAGGACCGCTTCTCGTGGATCGAGGACGTGGCGATGGAGGTCGCCGACGGGATCCTGTCGCAGGGGTTCGAGCCGACGCCGTCGTTCGCCGCGTGTTCGGTATGCGACTACCGGCTCGTGTGCCCCGCCGCGGAGGGTTAGCGGAATCCGACTCGCTCAAGTCGCCTGGGCTCCGGGAGCGGATCGAACCGAATCCCGCGGTTAGCCCTCGCGGGCAGTGTCCGGGTCGTCGTCCCCGCGTTGGCGGAGGAACCGCTGGAGCTCGCGGGCGATCGTGTCGCCCGACGGGAGCGGGCCCTCGTCGCTCGCCTCCGAGGCCGATGCCTGCTCGAGGCGCTCGACGAACGCCGCCACGTCGGGGTCGCTCTGCACCGCCAAGTTGACCTGGCGGTCGTAATCGGCGGTGGCCGATTCGAGGTCGCTGGCGTCGACCGCGACCTGGACAAGCCCCTCGAGCTTGCGGACGAGCGCCAGCGCGGCCTTGGGGTTGGGCGCGGCGGCAATGTAGTGCGGCACCGCCGCCCACAGGCTGGCCGACGGCAGGCCGTTCTCCTGACAGGCCGCGTGCAGGACGCCGACGATCCCGGTCGGACCCTCGTATGAGGATCGCGTGAGCCCGAGGCGGGTGACCAGCTCGGTGTCGGTCGCCATCCCAGTGACCGAGATCGGCCGGGTGTGCGGGACATCGGCCAGCAGCGCCCCGAGAGTGACCACGAGCTGGGTGCCGAGCGCCTCGGCGAGCTCGACGATCACACGGCTGAACGTCCGCCATTTCAGCGACGGCTCGTGTCCGACGAGGAGCACGAGGTCGCGGGTCGCCCGCGGCACGCGCGCCTCGTACAGCTCGACCTCGGGCCACTCGATCATGCGGGCGTGGCCGTCGGCCAGCTTGACCTGAGGGCGGGTGCTCTGGAAGTCGTAGAACTCCTCGGGATCGATCGTCGCGAACCGGCGGCCGCCGAGCGCGCCGGCGACAAACGTGATCGCGCTCGAGGCTGCGTCGGCGGCGTCGTTCCAGCCCTTGAACGCGCAGATCAGCGCGGGAGCCCGCAATCCGTCGGGGCGGTATTCCCATTGCAGAGGCTGCATCCGCCTCAGCGTAGATGATGGGAAGGTGAATTCGGACGATTCGACTGCGGTAGTGATCAGCGCGCTGCGCCCCGGGCAGCTCGTGGAGGGCGTGTTTGCCTGCTCGCGCAAGGACCGCCTGTTCACGCGGAGCGGGTCGCCGTACCTCGCTTTGGAGCTGCGTGATCGGAGCGGGACGATCCAGGCTCGGGCCTTCCGGGACGCGGATGCCCTGGCTGGCAGATTCGAGCGGGGGGAGCTCGTTCAGGTGTCCGGGCGGGTCGAGCGCTTCCGCGACCAGCCGGTGCTCGAGGTCGCCGACATCGCTCGGGTTGAGGCGGGCGCCGGCGAACCGGATGCCGGCGACCCAGAGCGATTCCTGCCCACCGCCTACCGAGACCTCGACGAGCTCGACGGGTTCCTCGAGCATCTCGCGGGCGAGGTCCACGACCGTCGGTTTCGGGCCTTTCTGGGCGGGCTGCTCGGTGAGGCGGAGTTGCGGTCGGAGTGGCGGCGCGCTCCGTGCACTCGTGCCGGCCACCACGCCTATCTCGGGGGACTGCTCGAGCACACGGTGGCGGTGGCGACGCTCGCGTACGAGGTCTGCCAGCTGCACCCGCGGCTGAACCAGGATCTGGTGTTGACGGCGGCGCTCGTCCACGATCTGGGGCGGACGCGAGAGTTCACCTACGGCGCGGAGATCGGGCTGACCGACGAAGGGCGGCTGCTGGGTCATCTCGTGCTTGGCGAGCAGATCGTGTCCGCGCGGGCGGGGGACCTCGACGATCAGCGCCGGCTTGCGCTGCTCCACTGCGTGCTGTCCCACCATGGAGCCGCCTCGGCCCCAGGCGGCCGGTTCGGCTCGGTCGAGGCGCTCACCCTGTACCGGCTGAACGCCCTCGACGCCGGCGTCAAGGGCGCGTTCGAACACGGCCTGGGGCCCGAGCCGGCCCCACGGCCGAGCGCTCATTAGGATCGGCCGCGGCGCGGCACGGGCCTGGTGGCCCATCCAGTCTTCAAAACTGGCAGGCCGTGGTAGCCCCACGGTTGGTAGGTTCGATTCCTACGCCGCGTCGTGATCGGTAGTGGCCGGTTTTCGGCCTTAGTGCGCGGTCGGCGGCCGTAGCGCTCGGGATGGCATGCCCCCGTCCAATCGGGCAGTCGTCGCCGCGCGGGTCGCTCGGAGTGGTTTCGTTGCGTTGGCTGTGATGTCGAACGAGACTTGGGCCGTGCTTAACCTCCGCGGCCCAGAAGCCGTTGTGAGCACACTGGACGATGCACCGGGATCGTTTGAGCGGGGCGAAGCGCGCACTGGGCGGCCTACGGCAGATTTACGAGTGGTACGCACGGCCGGCGGCGGGGAATCCAGTGGAACCCTTCTGGCTGCGGCGGCCGGAAAGGCCGGTTGTAGACGAGGTCCAACGGTTGCTCGATAAGGTCAAGGTTGACCTGCGACTCGGCGAGGGTTCGCGCACGCTGCTTCGCGAGCCAATTGTGATCGTGCGCGGTGTATACCTGGCCGACTTCGAGTTGCTGGACCCGGTCAATGGCGTTTTACCCCTCATTTTTGAGGGGTAGAACGCCAAACTTCGGCGAGCTGCCT
>Ga0335076_10003939_pt1 | contig 14961 bp, 14 predicted proteins | sample Lox_Sample_25_FD_206717 | JGI IMG/M metagenome (GOLD analysis project Ga0335076, IMG submission 206717) | Soil microbial communities from Loxahatchee National Wildlife Refuge, Florida, United States - Lox_Sample_2.5 | ecosystem: Environmental > Terrestrial > Soil > Wetlands | place: USA...
GTTCGAAATCGTCTTCAGCAATGGCGCACGGCGCACCACCCCCGGACGCCAGGTCCACCACCACCAGGTCCTCTTCGAACCCTTTGGCCCGCGCGCACAGCCCGCCGTCGGCGTGGAAGGCTGTACTGCGGCCGTCGAAGATCAGGTCGTCGTTGCCGCCCACCTGGTTCACGAACACCAGCGGCAGACGATATTTCTGCGCCATGTGGCTGAGCATGTCCTGGCGCAGGGTCTGCTTGCCCACGGTGAAGGGCGAGGCCGAAAGGTTGACGATGGCCTGCGCGCCGGCTTTGGCCAGGACCTCGATCGGGTCCTGGTGATAGCGGCGGCGCTGCCAGAAGTCGCGGTCGTTCCAGACGTCCTCGCAGATGCTGATTCCCAGGCGGCAGCCGTTCCACTCGAGGACCTGCGGCCCGCAGGCGGGCTCGAAATAGCGGTCTTCGTCGAAGACGTCGTAGGTGGGCAGCAGGGTCTTGTGGAAGGCCGTTCCTGCCTCGCCGTTGCGCAGCAGCACCGCGCTGTTGAACAGCGGACGCCCCATCTCCGCGGGATTTGGCGTGGCCACTCCCACCAGCAACGCGGGACCGTCCGCCAATTCCGCGGCCATGCGGCTCAGCTCCTGCCCGCTGCGATGGATGAAGCCGCGGCTCATCAGCAGATCGCGCGGAAGATATCCCATCAGGGCCAACTCCGGTGTGACGGCCAGGTCGGCCCCCAGATCTTTCGCCCGCCTGGCGCCCTGCACAATCAGCGCGGAATTGCCCGCGATATCGCCCGCTGTAGGATTAGTCTGAAGCAGCGCAATGCGCAAAACGCCCCTCCTGAATTTCAGTGTATCCGGGACGCGGCGGGAGGCGTGATGCTGCCCGGGGTCAGCCTTTGGGCGTGATCTTCGCAGCAACCGTTTCGTACAACAAAGGTGTCGGTGGCGGCGTCCCTTGTGGAGGCCATTGTTGGAAATATAAACGAATACTAGAAGCGCACTCCTCATCGACGCAAATGGATGGTTGTCGCCACTTCTATCTGGGAGTCAGGCGGAGCCGGCTTATAACAGGCAGATGTCGGAAGGCGACGAAATTCGGACTTCAGAATTGCCGGACCAGGGCAGCATCCACCCCAGCGTCGTGGGTAAAATCCTTTCCAGCAAGGAATATGACCGCGTGGACTGGGACGACCTCGTCCAACTTGCGGCCGGCAAGCTTGCCGCTGACGCCGCTAAGGCTGGGGCAATGGATCAAAACGCATGCGCCTGTTGAGCAGATCCGCGAGATTGAGGCTTTGGCTGAGACGGTGATAGGCGACAGGCCTTCCAATGGCTCTCGGAACCGAATGCTGCTACAGACGACAAGGCGCCTATGGATCTTCTTGGCGACCAGAGCGGATACGACCGCGTGAAAAACCTGCTGCTCAGAATTGAGTATGGCGTACTCACTTAAGCGATGCAGGTATCGCGCCTGGCCAAGCGCCCTCATGCCAATCTTGACGGCGCTGGCGCGCCATAACTGGTGGCCGCTGGAACTCTAAAGGCAAGCCTGTAGTTTATACCGCGTCTTGTGGCGCCTTGGCAGTTGTTGAGTACCTGGCCCATCTTACGATATTGCCAAAGGGGCTCATGTTGATGCTCATCGAGATTCCCGACACCTTGGAAATCGAAAAAGTCAGGTCGATTCCCGCCGATCCGCTGGCATTCTTATGGAGAGCAACCCCTTCGCCTTCGATAGCAGGCTGCTTTCTTCGATACCCACAAGCACCCCCTGACGACCAGAACTGATGTTTCCCATTTATCTCGTGCCTGGCGCAGACATCCGGATATCCACCTGGCAGCACCCGCAGCCCGCTCGCTCTCGCGAATTTTTTTCGATTGCAGTTTTTCCTACTGATTCCCGCCTGAGCTTCTAGAAGACGATTCCCTCGTCTTACGGGCCGTACGCAAGCTCGCCCGAAACTGACCGAAAGGCACAGGTGAAATCTTGATCAACAGACAGCTTTCGAAACCCTATTGGGCCTTGTCCGCCTTCCTATTGACAGCCGTGGCCGCCAGGGCCGACGTCGTCCTGGATTGGAACGCGATCATGCAGGCGACCGTCAACAGCCAGACCCCCTTCCCGCAAGCGCGTTTCGCGGCGATTACGCAACTCGCCGTCTTCGAAGCGGTCAACGCCATCACGCGCGACTACCAGCCGTACCTAGGCACCATCACAGCGCCCGCCAATGCCTCGCCGGAAGCGGCGGCCGCTACCGCGGCGCATGACGTGCTGAAGAATTACTTTCCCGCGAGCGCCACAACCCTGGATGCCGCGCTCGCCAGCTCGCTGGCCACGATCCCGGACGGCACTGCCAAGACTGCGGGCATCACGGCCGGCCAAGCCGCGGCCGCGGCGATGATTGCCGCACGCGCCAACGATGGGTCATCACCCGCCGCGTTCTATCTGCCGACTTCGAGCGATCCGGGTGTGTGGCAGCCAACGCCCAGTTGCACGGCGGCCGGCGGAGCCTTCTACCAGTATCGAAACATGACGACCTTCGGAATCCGCTCGAGCGACCAGTTCCGTCTCGGCCCGCCGCCTTCGCTCACCAGCGGCAACTATACCAGAGCGTTCGATGAAGTGATGGAGGTCGGCAGCATGACCAGCACGCAGCGGCCGCCTGATCGGGCCGACGTGGCACGTTTTTATAATGCCGTCCCGGCTGTCCCCGTGTGGAACGACGTTGCCAGACAGCTCAGTACCGCGCAGGGGAAGTCTCTCTCCGAAAATGCGCGCGATTTTGCGCTGATCAATATGGCCATCATTGACGCCTCGGTCGCGACTTTCGACACCAAATATCACTATGTCTTCTGGCGGCCCGAGACTGCCATCCACAACGCAGCCAGCGACGGCAACAGCGGGACGACGGCCGACACCACCTGGGTGCCGTACATCGTGACGCCCTGCTTCCCGAGCTACCCCTCGGCGCATGGCGCATTGAGTAATGCCGCGCGTGAAGTGATCGAGGAGGTCTATGGCACCGGGCCAATCCCGATCACCTTGACCAACGCCGCCGTGACCGGCGTGACCCTCCGGTACACCTCGCTCTCGCAGATCACCGACGATATCGACGATGCGCGTGTCTACGGCGGGATTCACTTCCGCACCGATCAGGAGGCGGGCGGCACGTTGGGGCGGAGAGTGGGGCAGTACGTGCTCAATCACAACCTCGCCAACGCACATGGCAACGCCACCTGCCCTGCCGGACGATAAAGAGCTTACGAAGCCAGCGCTTCCCGGCTGCGTACCGGGCGGGTGATATAATCCTTGCTCGGTTCCGGGGCGCGCTCGGACCCTGGAAGCGCCCTATCCGTGGCAGAAGTCGATTTCGGCCAGAACTGAGGAATCTCGGTGTTTACTGCGAAGGACTTCCGAGCGCGTGGTTTCGTGGAAGAGACTTCTGCCACGGGTTCCTATGGCTCACTCAGGTGAGGCGGCGGCATCTCCGGAGGACATTACCGAGCTCCTTCTGGCATGGAGCGAGGGCAACCACGATGCGCTGGAGAAACTGACGCCGCTGGTCTACGGAGAGCTGCACCGCCTGGCGCACCACTACATGGCAGGTGAGCGGACAGGCCATACCCTGCAATCCACCGCGCTGGTCAATGAAGCCTATGTACGGCTCGTTCAGACCAACCGCATGCAGTGGCGGAACCGGGCGCATTTTTTCGCCGTCTCCGCGCAGATCATGCGGCGTATCCTGGTCGATTTCGCCCGCTCGCGGCAATACGCCAAGCGCGGCGGCAGGGCGCCCATGGTGTCGCTCGACGATGTCCCGCTGCCGGTCGAAGAGTGCTCCGAGCTGGTCGCGTTGGACGAAGCATTGAGCGCGCTGGCCGCCGTCGACCCGCGCAGAGCACAGATGGTCGAGCTGCGCTTCTTCGGCGGGCTCAGCGTCGAAGAAACGGCCGAGGTTCTGAAGGTCTCGGTGGAGACGGTGGCGCGCGACTGGAGGTTGGCCAAAGCCTGGTTGCGCCGCCAATTGCGGCATGGATCGGCATGAACGCGGAGCGGTGGAATCAAATTGAGCGGCTGTATCATTCCGCCCGCGACCTGAATCCGGATGAGCGGGAACGCTTTCTGGCGGAGGCCTGCGGCGGCGATGAAGAACTGCGGTGCGAACTCCAATCGCTGCTCGGCTATGAGACCGGAACGCCCATGCTGCTCGACCGGCCGGCGCTGGACGTGGCGGCCCGGGCGCTCGCCTCCGACCGGCGCGACCGGATGATCGGCCGCACGCTTGGCCACTATCGCATCGAGTCGTGGCTCGGCGCCGGCGGCATGGGCGAAGTCTATCGCGCCGCCGACACGCGGCTCGATCGCACCGTCGCGGTCAAGGTCCTTTCCGAGCATCTCTCTACCCACCCGGATGCCCTGGCGCGTTTCGAAACCGAGGCCAAGGCGGCGGCTGCCCTCTCGCATCCCAACATTCTGGCGATTCACGACTTCGGCGACGAGCAGGGGACCGCGTATGCGGTGACGGAACTATTGCATGGCGAGACGCTGCGCGCCCGCATGAACCGCCCGCCCTTGGAGTTGCACGAGGCCGTGGAGATCGCCATCGACATCGCCGAAGGGTTGGCCGCGGCGCATGCCAAGGGCATCACGCATCGCGATCTGAAGCCGGAAAACATTTTCCGTACCGAAGATGGCCGGACCAAGATCCTCGATTTCGGCCTGGCGCAGATGGAGCCTCTCCTCCCGGACGAACAGCCGGAGCGCGCTGCCACCACCGCGAGCGGAAGCGGCCCTCTGATCGGCACTTTGGCGTACATGTCTCCCGAGCAGATCGAAGGCAGGAAGGCCGGCCCGCCTTCGGACGTTTTCTCGTTCGGATCCATGTTGTACGAAATGCTGGTGGGCGAGCGGGCTTTTCGCGGAAAAACGCCCTTGGAGACATTGGCGGCCATCCGCGGCGGAGAACCGCCGGCCATGTCCGGCCTTCCGCAAGAACTTCAACCGCTGGTGGCGCGCTGCCTGCGCAAGGCGCCCGCGGACCGCTTTCCATCCGCGAGCGAACTTCTCCTGGAGCTGAAAAAGCACCGCGCCAACTCCCTGCCGCGGCGCCGGAAAATCCTCCGGGTCTCCGCCTTCGCAGCCGGAGTACTCCTGGCGGTCTTTCTCCTCCTGCCCCAGACGTGGCGGGAGGCGCTTACCGGTTCCGGCCACCATCTGACGTCAATCGCGGTGCTTCCGCTCCACAACCTGTCGAACGACCGCGATCAGGATTACTTCGCCGATGGAATGACCGACGTGCTGATTGCCGACCTGGCGCAGATCGGCTCGCTGCGGGTCATCTCGCGCTCGTCCGTCATGCAGCTCAAAGGGACAAAAAAGTCTCTGCCGGAAATTGCGCGTCAATTGCACGTGGATGGCGTGGTCGAAGGTTCCGTGCTGCGCTCGGGCGAGCGCGTGCGCATCACCGCCGAGCTGGTCGATGCCCCCGCGGACCGCCATCTTTGGGCCAGGAGTTACGAACGCAAGGTCGGGGATGTACTCGCGTTACAGGGCGAGGTGGCGCGGGCCATCGCCGGCGAGATCCAGGCGCGCATTACGCCGCTGGAATCCGGCCGGCTCTCGCGTAGCCGGACGGTAAGTCAAGAGGCATTGGACGCCTGGCTGAAAGGGCGATTCTTTTGGGGGCAATTCACCGCGGAGTCGCTGGCCAAGAGCATCGAGAATTATGAGCAGGCGACCCGCATCGATCCGTCGTACGCCGCGGCCTACGCCGGTCTCTCGGAGTCGTGGACTGGCCTTGGCTCGATAGGGGCGAGACCGTGGGAAGAAGTGCGCGTTCCGGCAAAAGACGCCGCTCTCAAAGCGCTTTCGCTCGACGACGGATCAAGCGCCGCTCACGCCGCGGTGGCCGTGATCGCCATGCGGGACTGGGATTGGAAGACGGCCGAGGAAGAAGACCGGAAGGCGATCGCGCTGAATCCGGGCAACCCGACGGCTCACATGTCTTACAGCAATATCTTGCGCTACCTCGGCCGCATGGACGAGAGTATTGCCGAAGGCAAGCGCGCCACGGAACTGGACCCTCTGTCCATACTGACCAATGAAGCTCTGGCCGAAGCGTATCTGTGCGCGCGCCGCCGCGAGCTGGCCGCCGCACAGTGCCAGGCAGCGCTCGAACTGCACCCCGAGGCTTCCAGCCTTCACGACGTCCTTGGCTGGGCCTACTTTTATCAGGGGGTGTTTGACCAATACCACGGCATGTACGACAAAGCCGTGGAGGAGATCACCAGGAGCCTGGCCATAGACGGTGATGATCCGGCCCTTTCACCCGACCTGGCCTACATCAACGCCGTCACCGGCAAAAAGCAGGAGGCCCGCAAAACCCTCGGCGTCCTGCTCACCCTTGCCAAACAGGCGCCGGTCGATGCGGGCCAGATTGCGCTGGTTTATGCCGGCTTAGGACAAAATCAGGAAGCCTTGACCCAGCTCGAGCAGGCTTACCAAAAGCACTCATCCATGATGACGTGGCTGAAAGTGGACGCGCGTTTTGACAGCCTTCGCCAGGAGCCCCGCTTCCAGGCTCTGATGCGTAGCGTGGGTTTGATCTGAATCGGTTACTTCGGCCGCGGCGCGCTGAGGTGTTATCCGCGTGCATCCGTGGCCAGGGTGTCCATAGTTACATATCTGAAACATTTTGTCACCAAAATGATTTCGGGCGCCAGTTTAGTGCTATCATCCATCAGTGGCGATCGTTCCCATCCCCGCCGCCAGGGATCGATTGACCGATGCCGCCGTGGCGCGACTGCTTTCGATCAGCAAACGTACTCTGCTGCGCTGGCTGAAGAGCGGTGTCGTCGATCCTCCGGCCCTGGTGGTCGGCAAGCAGGGGCGCCGCTATTGGACCGAGCACGAGGTTGGCCACATCCTCGAGCTCAGGAAGAGAGGTGTTCCAGTTGATTCGACTCGTGGTTTCCAATCAGCGGGGCGGCGTGGCGAAGACCACCACCGCCGTTATTTTGGCAAGGTCCTTCGCCGCCAAAGGCAGGAAGGTCCTGCTGATTGATACCGATTCCCAGGGGTCCATCCGTACCATCCTCGGCCTGAAGCCGGAATTCCACCTGGCCGACTTCCTGATCCGCAATATGGCCTTTCGCGAGTGCGTAGTGCGCGCCTGCGAGAACGTGGATGTGATGTGCAGCAACCGCGACACCACCGAGGCGGAGGTAACTCTCTCCAACAGCCCGTTCCGGGAACTCACCTTCGAGCGCCTGTTTTCCGAGCACGAAGAGGCCTATGACGTCGTCCTGATCGACGTGGCGCCCTCCATCACCCTTTCGCAGCAGTGCGCCATGGTGTATGCCCAGCAGGTGCTGGTGCCGGTCGGAATGGAAACCTTGAGTTTGCAGGGAGCGGTCGCCGCGGTCAACGCGGCTGCGGCACTCAACCGCTTCTTCAAGAAGGGACTGAACATCCGCACCATCGGACTCCTTCCGGTGATGGTGGACCGGCGCCTGGCCCTGACCGCCATGGTGCTGGATTCCCTGAAGCAGCTTTCGGCCGACACCGGGGTCCCCGTACTCCCCGTGATCCGCACCGATTCGGCCGTACCCAAGGCTGCCAGGGTCCGGAAATTTCTGGCCGATTTCGACCCAAGTTCCAAGGCCTTGGCCGATTACAGCGAGGTGGCTTCCCTCCTCCTGACGAGACTGGATTCCGAGCATGAGCGATCCGAGACCGAACCCGCCCAAGCCAAATCGGCGTAAGCCCGGCGCCAACCGGCTCGATCCCATTGATTGGCACGAGTTTGCCAACGATGCCGTGCTCCATGGGAACATGAGCACGCTGTTCCACCGTCCGCCCACCGAGGATCCGTCGGCCTATGCCAGCCCCGAGGCGCTCCTGGAAATCGAGAAACGCGTCCGCGCCGGCCACACGGTACCCCCGGCGGCCTCGGGCGCGGTCCCACTCCAGCCGGAGCCGCCATCCGCCGTCCCAGCCGATGGCGGACCCACTTCTCAACCCACAGTGGGCACAAAACCCACAGAGGATTTCGTGCCCCCGGCACTCCCTGTGGGTTTGGGGAAAAACCGCAAAGTCAAACCGATCCGTGAGGTCTACGACGCCCTTACGCTGGCTGGACAGATCCTCTATAAGGCCATGTACGGTCCGCCGGACGGGACCGGCCCCCGGCAGTGCGCCAAAGGCTACCGCCAGCTCGCCGCCGAAACCCGTCTCGACAAAGACACGGTTCGAGACTTGATCGCCGACTTCAAAGACAAGGGCATGATCCGGGAGATCGGCTCCTACAACCCCGATACCCGTTCCCCGAAGACGTACGAAGTGCTGCCGGGCGACACCATTCTCCGGAGGTGGAGGGAGGCTGGCTGCTTTTTCGTCACTTCCGGAAGGCAGCGCCCCGAATTCTGCACCCCGCAGGGACAGCCCCAACCGCCGCAACGCTTCTGAGCACGAAATCGCCCGGGATACACCCTTTATCGGATCTATAGGTACCAACCAGTACCTGTGGAAAGCCTCCGAAATCGCTGAAAGCCACAGAGTTTAAAGGTGGTTCTTAAGACTGAACTACCCAAAGTGATCATTGTACAAACCTGTATCCATTAGTACCCTGCAATCCTGGGCTGATTTCTATCAAGCACAAGTTCGGAGGAAAAACGATCCATGAAATCCCAGAATCAGGTTCTAGCACTGCTAGGCATCGCCCTCCTGGGCGGGCAGGCATACGCGGGGATCATCTCCATCGATTTCGATAACCTTCCCAATGGAACCACAGTCACGAATCAATATTCCGAAGTAACTTTTTCTTCATCCGGTGGGGATGTGATTCTGGCTACGAACCAGGTTCCTCCGTATCAGGGGACCCCGCCTAACGTCATTTGCTCGGGCGTAGCCGGGGGGGCGATCGACTGCACGCATCAAGTAATTTTGAACTTTTCGGTCCTGGTAAGTGACATTACGTTCGACGCATTTGGCAATCAAACCCCGCTGGGACAGCCTTTTGCCACGGTGGATATATACCAGAACGGGACTTTAACCCTGCCCGGCATCCCATTGCTGGTCACCCACACCTCGTATTGCTCGCCTCCCACCACTCCAGACTGTACTCCGGATCCGCAAAGCCTCAACTACGCCAACATCTCGGAAATCGTCATCACCCCCACCGCCCTGGAAATTGGGAACAATGGTACGGCTTATGACAACTTCACCTTCGACGATTCGAACATAATTGCCAGTGTGCCGGAGCCTTCGACCCTGCTGCTCCTGGGTTTGTGCGGAATCACCTGGACTGGCCGCCGATTGCTCGGCAAGCGTTCATAGATTTCTTACCCAATACCTCCTACCTCAAGGGCAGGTCCACGGCCTGCCCATCCTCATTCCATGCTCGAGCCGGGCAGACCGCGCAAACGCCGAATAGTACCACATTGCAGGCGAGGCACAGGGCGCCAAAACACCACTTGTAGGGGCGTACTGGCTCTATCCCAAACTACACCGGAAAAGAAACTATATACGTAACCTGGGAAAGTCCGGTAGAATAATCTGGCGGGTGGGCAGTTGTGCGCACCGGGGATAGGCGTTTCCTCCTGATCCTGGTCCTCCGCGTCCAGTGCAGAAGTGCTCGCCCGCACTGATCCCCCGGCCCAGCCTCCCGGCACCTCGGATTTTCACCCCTTGCGCTTATGTCCTTTTGATCCCCAAGCTGCCTCGGTCAGCAGTTCCACCCCACGGGTTCTCCGGACCCACTCCAGACCGGCCCGTTTCCGGCGTTCCAGAATGGAAGACCGCGAGTATACCACGTAGCACTTGCCTTCCCGCGTGGCGGAATTCTCGCTGCCGATAACTTCTATCGATAGTTTTCTTTCCAAGGTCCGCAGGTTGGCTTTCACGCTTACCCAGCTGAGCCTGGTGAGCTGCGCCAGCCGGTGGTACCCGATCCGGATGGTCCGATCCCCGTCCACCCCGTCGCTGGCCGGAGAGGCTGCCTGCCACAATACCTCATACACAGCCTGCTCCGCCAGGGAGTGCCCATCTTCCGCCATAACGGCCTTCCGGATGCGCCCTTGCCGGAGGAGTACCGCCGGCCTTCCGCTATCGGCGGCCCGTGGTGCGTCTGGCTCGCCTCCCGCCTGGGGGGCCGGCTGAGCAACAGCCATGGCCGCAGCCGCGGCACCCGCCTCCTTCTGGGGCGCTTCCGAAGCCTGGGCAGCGCCGGGATGCTCCAGAAACGACACAAAGCCCGACATGCCCGCATTGCTCATGAGCTCGTCATAGGAGATCGGCTCCATGGCAGGGCGCTTTTTGGGGGTCACTGCGGGTGGCAATTTCCGTCTCCTAACAGTTCCATCAATGCTCCCAGGGCGCACTGATAATCTTCCAGGGCTTTGGCCCGGGGGTCGAAATCCGCCAGAAACCGCTTGGCCCGGCAGCACTTCGTCACGGTGGTGTCGGTTCGGATGCCGGGCAGTAAGGGAATCCTGGTCCGTGCCGATAATTCCTCGAGCGATGCCGACACGACCTCGGTGATCTGTAAGCGCCGGTCCACCATGACCGGCAAAATCGCCACCGGCGCGATCGACATGCGGATCAGAGAGCTCAAAGTCCGCGCCGTTTCGATGCTGGCCGCCGCGCCCTGCAGGCTCAAAGGGTCCATACTCACCGGAATCAGCAGATACCGGGCATAGGTCATGGCGCAGGTCTGCAACAGGTTGATGGAGGGGGCCACATCGATCAACACCGTGTCGTAATCGGTTTCCACCTGCGAAAACAGGTTCGTAAACACGAACTCCCGCGCTACCTGCCCCATCAGGTAGCCTTCGGTTTTAACGGTTTCGCGGTTGCTGCAAAGCACGTCCACGCCCGGGCAGGCGCGGACCGCGCAGTCCTTGAACAGGTGGTTGTAGATGACGAAATCGTGCAGGTACTTGGTTGGTTTGAGGCCTAAAACGGTTCCCATCGACCCCTGCGGGTCGGTATCGATGATCAACACGCGCTTGCCGCGGTCCGCCAGGAAACGCGCCAAAGTATGTACCGTGGTTGTCTTCGCTACGCCGCCGCGTTGGTTCAAAATGACCAGCCTGGTCATTCCGCCCCTTGTCTTTCCATCAAGATCCGGCGAATGGAGTCGATATCCTGGAGCGTCCAGCGCCGGTACCGGTTTACCGGGTTGCGAACCGGCTCCGGAATGAACTGGGATTTCAGCCAGTTTTTGAGGGTTTTTTTGGTAATACCCAGGATTTCGGCCACTTGTCCCGTGCGTAAATAGCTGATTTCATGGCGATCTTGGGTATAAACCATGAGCTCACACCAATCCGAGCCTCGATCTTATTCTGATGGCGCAGTTCCAGTCAAGACGGAAAAGTAGGGAAAGTGGGGAAAAGGTCTAAAAAACGCAGAAAAGTCGGGGATGACGCAAAATTGCTCGTGGGAGGCTGTTGGGGCGGTGGGCTCCTCGAAAACCCGATCCGGCCACGGATTCACACGATCCGTGGCCGGAAACCTGTTAGAAGCCGAGCTTCGTTTTGGAACCACCCAGGTCGATCTCTTCGATCTTGTCGGCATCGCCGTTCCTGGTGGACTGGACTTCCGTGTCAGTGAACTTCTTGTCAACCGCTTCCACCTTCACCGGGGTAGTGAAGCTCTGGTCACTGTTGATATCCGTGAAGACTGCGTTGTTTCCCTGGACTTTCAAAGTGTACTGACCGGGCTTCAGTTGGATGTTACCGGCGCGAGTAACATTGGGAAGGCTGAGGTCATACGTTTTGGCGCTCAGAACGCACAGGCTGGACAGAGTAAGCACAGCGATCGTAACAAGTTTCTTCATGTCAGTTTCTCCTGAATGCTGTTTGTGGATTTAGGCCAACCGGATCGACGCGCTTATCATTCAGCGCCGCGAAGTTCGCTGTTATGGAATCCGTTTCCCTTGGCTTAATTCTAAGGACGCCCGCCAGAGGGGCCGAGGTTACCACCCGCGTGTCAGTGTGGAATTATGGTGTAGCCGTCCATGTTCCGGAACAACATTCCGCTGGCTTACGTCCTGCTCGTGGGCCTGCCGCTCCTGCTGCTGCTGGGCGTGCTGCAAAGCGGCAGCACTCTGTCCCCGCCGGCTGCCGACGCCGCGCGGCAAGGTCCAGCCAGCCCCGCACCAGCACCTCTAAACCTGATGAAGCTGGTGCTGCAGATCGCGGTCACCCCTGAGAACGATTCGCGCGAAATCCTCACGCAGGCTTTAATGAACCGCCACCAGCAGCCAAACGGGGCGTAACCACCGCGCCCGTCTCGGCCTTCGGAGGCTTGCGGACGAACGGAAGGGGGTCCGGCATTCGGCGGGGCTGGAGTTGGTACTGTCCAAACCGGTTGATGTGCGACGTCAGATAAGGACTGAGCACAGCCAGCACCTCGTTCGAGAGCTTCTGGCCCTGTGCTTTCAAGAGGTCAATCGCCTTCGTCACGCCACACTCGTTTTAAATCTTCGCTCCCGGAGCAATCCATTGCACAGCTCCGCCAACATTGCGAACCGCCTGGGCGCACTTCGTCTGATTGTTAAACTGGGGAAATGGAGTGCGCCATACGGGACGCAAGGATCCTGCCAGATGTCCCACCGCTGTGGTTCAGCATCGCGCAAAGCTGGCGCGGCATATCGTTCAGATGGACGCGGTGGCAAAACGCCGCCGATCCTAGCGGGCACGACCACTGCCAACTGTGTTACGCGTGCATCTGCAACCATCGTGAACTCTTTCCGTACGAGAAGGACGAGCATACGAAGCGTGGGTGTTTCCGACACGCATTCTATGCCGAAGACGCCGATGGAACGTACATCTGGATCTGCCGCTCATGCTTCAAACGGGTTGCTTCGGAGGCTGGCCTGACGCGTGTCCGGCGTTCGGTGGCACGGTAAACAGCCGGATCAAACATTAAGGCCTGCGTGAGGATTTCGCGCGAATCGTTCTCAGGGGTGTACAAGTGCCCCTGGATGAAGCTTTGCTGGGGAGTAGGGCGCGAGGGGTTGAAGTGGTGGCCTTGGATGAAGCCCTCAACTCCCTGGCCCAGATCGATCCGCGTAAGGCGCGGGTCGTAGAGTTACGCTTTTTCGGCGGCCTCAGCATCGAAGAAACAGCCGAGGTCCTGGAGGTCTCCGAGGAAACCGTGACACGCGACTGGAGAACGGCCAAAACCTGGCTGCTCCGGGAACTGACGCCTGGCAGTTGAGGCGGCGATCTGCCCAAGGCTGTCGATACCGTGGACCACCCTACCACTTACATTGAGCCGGATTTTCGTCGTCCGTGACGGTTTTGCCTTCGATTTCACGGTACTGGGATAGAGGCTAAGGAGCCGAAACAAATGAACGACATTCGAACTGAGATCAGCAGTATTTTCGGAGGAAGACAGCGGTTGATTAGTCTGATGGCTCTTCCCCTGATTATGGCCGGATTGGCATTTCCGCTGCCGGCCGCAAGTAGACCTGGAAAAGTACGGGCGGGCGCGACGGCGCGGCCGACGGCGTCAAAGCCGGCGCCAAAGCCCGTTCGTAATGGGGGATCGGCGCCTCGACTCAAGCATGCCCGGTGATGGGTGATTTCCAACCAATCGCAGCGGTGCGGGGCCCCGACGGGCACCGCACCCAGCCTATTTAGTCGACCGGGTCGGGGCAAGGGACGGCCTGGCCACCACCAGGTCGAAGCGGGGGCCATGCGCCAGGCGCTTGGCCACGCGCAGCACATTGCCGGGCGCCAGCCGGTATCGTGTGGTGGCCGGGCGCAAACGTTGCTCCGCGAGTTGCAGGGCAGCCGGCTCGCAATCGTTCAGGACGATTTCGCCAGGCATTGTGCAGGCCCGTAAAGAGGGAAAACCCCACGGGAGGCCGATCACCGCCGGACTACACCTTCAGAAGGTCAAGGAACTCTTCCGGAAGGGGGTGTCCAAGCGGGAGATTGCGAAGCAGATTGGGATCAGCAGGACTTCGGTTCGCCGCCTCCTGGCGCCGCCTGATCGCAAGAGCCAAATCAAACATTAAAGCCTGCGTGAGGATTTCGCGCGAATCGTTCTCAGGGGTGGCGGTAATCCTGGCGGTGTCGCGCCTCGTGGGAACGCTGTTTCGCAAGCTTCATCAACCGCAGGTGGTCGGCGAAAGGCGGCGGGCATTCTGCTGGGGCCGTCGCTGCTGGGGTGGGCGGCGCCGGCGCTGTCGAATACCCTCTTCCCCGCGGCCAGCCTGGGTTATTTGAACGCACTCAGCCAGGTGGGGCTGGTGCTTTTCATGTTCCTGGTGGGCGTTTACCTGGACCTGTCGGAATTGCGGCGCCACGGCCATGCGGCGCTGCTCACCAGCCACGTGAGCATCGTCACGCCGTTCTGCATGGGCGCGGCATTGGCCCTGATGCTCTACCGCCCGCTTTCCAACGCGGGCATCAGCTTCATGAGTTTTGCGCTGTTCATGGGCGCCGCCATGAGCGTCACCGCATTTCCGGTGCTGGCGCGGATCTTGACGGAGCGCGACCTGCTGCGCAGCCGCATGGGAATGCTGGCGATCACCTGCGCCGCGGTAGACGACATCACGGGATGGTGCATCCTCGCATACATCGTGGTGTTCATCCGGTCCGAGAAGGCGGCCCTCCCGGCCTGGGCGACAATCGGCGGAGCGGTGGCTTATGTCCTGCTGATGCTGCTGGGCGTGAGGCGGCTGATGCCCCGGTTCGAGGCGCATTTCCGCAAGGAAGGCCGGCACACCGAAAGCGCCATTTCCCTGATGATTGTTCTGGCGCTGGCATCGGCGCTGGCTACCGAGTGGCTCGGGATCCACCTGGTCTTCGGCGCCTTCCTCATGGGAGCGATTATGCCCAAGAGCCCCGAGTTCATCCGCAGCCTGCAGCACAAGATGGAACCGGTGACGGTGGTGGTGCTGCTGCCGCTGTTCTTCGCGTTCAGCGGCCTGCGCACCAACATCGGCGCCATGAGAGGCGGCTTG
>Ga0335076_10003940_pt1 | contig 14954 bp, 17 predicted proteins | sample Lox_Sample_25_FD_206717 | JGI IMG/M metagenome (GOLD analysis project Ga0335076, IMG submission 206717) | Soil microbial communities from Loxahatchee National Wildlife Refuge, Florida, United States - Lox_Sample_2.5 | ecosystem: Environmental > Terrestrial > Soil > Wetlands | place: USA...
GCACGCCCACCCTGGTGTTCGACGGGCTCCAGGTCGCCGGGATCTGACTCCCCCCCATCGGGCGACCCTCCCTCGCGGTCCCGGTCGGCGGCCACCCGTGATCCGCGCGCCAGCCCAGGACGGGGCTTGGAGCGCGCAACCCTCCCTCCGGGTGAATTGCCCTCGGCCGGGGGCGTAACTACCAGTTAGCTCGATGACGACGCGGGTGATGGTGGTCGAGGACGAGTCGGACATCCGACGGGCGATGATCGAGCTGCTCTCCGAGGAGGGCTACCAGGTCGCCTCCGCCGGGGACGGCGTGGAGGCGCTCTCGCAGGTGCGCGCCTTCCACCCGCAGCTCCTGCTCCTCGACCTGATGATGCCCCGGATGAACGGATGGCAGCTCCGCGCCGCGCTCCGGGACGATCCGGAGCTCCGCTCCATCCCGGTGCTGGTCCTCTCCGCCCTGCCGCCGGAGCGCTCGGCGATCGACGCGGACGGGTTCGTCCAGAAGCCCTTCGACCTCGACACGCTGCTCAACGAGGTCCGACGGCTCGCGGCCTGAGGCCGGAGAGCAGCCGAACCACCAGCACCCCTGCCGGACGCGGCCCCTCGCGGAGCGCGGCCGTTCCGCGCCGGCCCTCCTCCACCGCCCGGGCGGCGAGGTCGGCGCTCTCCGCGTCGGCCCCGAGCGCCTCGGCGGCGGCGGCCAGCACCTCGCCGAGGAGCCGCCACTCCCCGTGCATGGCCTCCTCGGCGCGGCCGTCCTGGGCGCGGTCGAGCCGCGCGATCCCCACCAGTCCCTGCCAGACCGCGGCGGGATCCTGCCCGGTGGCCAGCGCCTCGCCCACCCGGGCGAGGAAGGGCTCGACGACCCCGTCGAGCACGCCGGGGAACACCGCCGGCCAGGCCTCGGCCCGGGCCTGCCGCCAGATCCGGGCCAGGTGGCCGGCCGCGGCCGCGATCGCCTCGCCGGTGCGGCGCGTGTCGAGCCTCACGTCGCCTCCGGGGTGAGCCAGCCGAGCGCCGCCTCGGCCGCCTGCTGCAGGGGCTCGAGCGCGCCGGTGAAGAGGTGGGTGGCGCCCTGAACCACCGCGAGCCGTCGCGGGCCGCGCGAGCCGGCCAGGGCCGCCTCCACCTCCGCCGGTGCGCCGAACTCGTCCGCCTCGGCCTGGATCACCGCCAGCGGCTTCTCGATCGCCCGGACGTCGGCGGCGTCGCGCACCAGGTCGAGGTCGGCCGAGCGCAGGGCGAGCCCGGCGCAGAGGATCCCGCGCACCCGCGCGTCCGTCCCGCCCGCCGCCGCGGCCATCCAGGCGCCGAAGGAGAAGCCGCAGGCGAGGAGGGGGAGGCCGGGCCGCGCCCCGGCCAGCCAGCCGAGGGCGGCGCGGGCGTCGTCCGCCTCGCCGCGCCCGAGGTCGTAGCGGCCCGCGCTCCGGCCCACCCCGCGGAAGTTGAAGCGCAGGCTGACGCCGCCCTTCGCCCGCACCGCGCGGGCCAGCCGGTAGGTGGCGTGGTTGTGGAGCGTTCCGCCGAAGCGCGGGTGGGGGTGGCAGACCAGGGCCGCGAACCGCGCGCCGGGCGCCTCCTCGAGGAGCCCTTCGAGCCGTCCCGCCGGGCCCTGGAGGTCGACCACCACGCCTCAGCGGAGCAGCGCCTCGAAGAGCCGCCGTCCGTCCTCGCGTCCGAGGATCCGCTCGCTGGCCCGCTCCGGGTGAGGCATGAGGCCGACCACGTTCCGGGCCGGGCCGTCGGCCACGCCGGCGATGTCGCGGGCGGCGCCGTTGGGCGCCCCACCCACGTAGCGGAAGACCACCTGCCCCTCGCCCTCCAGCCGGTCGAGCGTCTGCGGGTCGGCGAAGTAGCTCCCCTCGGCGTGGGCGACCGGCATGGTGAGGAGCGCGCCGCCGAGCCCGCGCGTCGCCGGCGTCTCGCGCCCCTCCACCCGCAGGGTCACGTCCCGGGCGATGAACTTGAGCGAGGCGTTGCGCATCAGGACGCCGGGGAGGAGGCCGGCCTCGCACAGGATCTGGAAGCCGTTGCAGATGCCGAGGACCGGGCCGCCCTTCCGCGCGTACGCGGCCACGTCCTCCATCACCGGGGAGAAGCGGGCGAGCGCGCCGCAGCGGAGGTAGTCGCCGTAGCTGAAGCCGCCCGGGACCACCACCGCGTCGAGCCCGCCGGGGAGCCGGTCCTTGTGCCAGACGTAGACCGCCTCGCGGCCGAGGGCGTGCTTCACCACGTGGTAGACGTCGTGGTCGCAGTTCGAGCCGGGGAAGGTGAGGACGCCGACGCGCATCGCTAGAGCTCGATCCGGAAGTCCTCGATCACGGTGTTGGCGAGGAGCTTCTTGCACATCTCCTCGAGCCGCCGGCGCCCCTCCCCCTCCGGGACCTGCTCGTCGAGGGTGACCTCGATGTACTTCCCCAGGCGGACGTCGGTGACCTCTCCGTAGCCCAAGGCATGAAGGGCCCGGTTGACCGCCGACCCCTGCGGGTCGAGCACGCCGCGCTTGAGCGTCACGAAGACGCGCGCCTTCTTCGCCATGGGGGCGTCTCATAACACGTTTCCCGGGGTTTCGCGCCCGCCCTGGGGCGGCGGGTTTCTGCTACCTTGGAGGCCGCATGGCGGGGTCCGACCTCCCGGAGATCCTCGGGATCCTGGCGGCGCTCGCGGGCCTCGTCCTCCTGCGCGCGGTGACCGCCGCGCTCGAGGCGGCGCTCGTGGCGGTGGGCAGGCCGCGGGCCCAGGCCCTGGCCGCCGCCCCCGACGCTGGCGGCCGGGCGCGAGCGCTCGCCGCCCTGGCCGCGGAGCCGGAGGCGACCTCCTTCACGCTCCGGGTCACCTCCACTTTTTCGATCCTCCTCATCGGCGTCCTGGCCGCCGCCTTCGGGCTGCTCCTCCTCCCGAGCGCGCCGGCCTGGGCCGCCGGCCCGGTGGCCGCCCTGGTCACCGGCGTCCTCTCCCTCCCCATGGCCGCGCTCGGCCGCGGGGTGGGGGCCGCCCACGGCGAGCCGGTGGCGCTGGCGCTCTCGCTCCCCTTCCGGGTCCTCCGCAAGCTCCTCAAGCCGCTCGCTCGCGCGGTCGCCCTGGCCACCGCCGGGCGCGGGCGCTTCTCCCTCCCCATGCCCCCGCTCGAGGAGATGGAGCGGACCCTGGTCGAGGTGGCGGGGCGGGACGCGGGCACCGCCGAGGGGACGAGCGAGCTCATCCACGCGGTCTTCGAGTTCCGCGACAAGGTGGCGCGCGACGTGATGGTCCCGCGCACCGACGTGGTGGCGGTGGAGATCGACACCCCGGTCCCCGAGATCATCCGGATCCTCGCCGAGGAGGGGCACTCGCGCATGCCCGTCTTCCACGGGAGCCTCGACCAGATCGAGGGCGTCCTCCACGCGCGCGACCTGGTCCCGCTCCTCGCCCACCCCGAGCTGATCGTCCTGCGCGACCTGCTCCGGCCGGCCCACTTCGTCCCCTGGTCGAAGCCGGTCGAGCGGCTGCTCCGCGAGATGCAGCGGAAGAAGCTCCACATGGCCTTCGTGGTCGACGAGTTCGGCGGGGTGATGGGGATCTGCACCATCGAGGACGTGCTCGAGCAGATCGTGGGCGAGATCCAGGACGAGTTCGAGGAGGAGGACGGGAAGGCGGTCGAGGCCCACCCGGACGGCACCTACACGGTGCAGGGGGGGACCGCGATCGCCGAGTTCAACGAGGCCGCCAAGGCCGACCTGCCGGTCGACCAGGGGTACGAGACCATGGGCGGCTTCCTCAACGCGGTGGCCGGCGCGATCCCGGTCCGCGGCGACCGGGTCCTGTGGCGGGGCTGGGTCTTCAGCGTCGCCGACGCCGATCCGCGCCGGGTCACCCGGGTGCGGGCGGCGCGGGTGAAGAGGGGCTGATGCGGGCGCCGCGCCTCCTGGGCGAGCGGATCGAGCTTCGGCCCCTCCGGCGCGCCGACGCCCCGCGGCTGGCGGAGATCCTGCGCCACCCCGAGGTCCGGCGGACGCTCCGCGCCATGCCGCCGGTCTCGGTCGCCGGGCAGCAGCTCTACATCGACGCGGCGGCCGAGTCCCGGACCGAGCTCATCGTCGGGATCGCGGCCCGCGAGGACGGGCGGCTCCTCGGCGTCACCGGGCTCCACCACCTCGACGACCCGGCCTCCAAGGCCGAGCTCGGGATCTTCATCGGCCCGCCGGTGGAGTGGGGGAAGGGCTACGGGGGGGAGGCGGTCCGGCTCCTCGTCCGCCACGGCTTCGAGGTGCTCCGCCTGAACCGGATCTGGCTCCACGTCCACGCCGACCACGCGAGCGCCATCCGGGTCTACGAGGGGGCCGGCTTCCGCCGGGAGGGGCTGCTCCGCCAGTCCGGCCGGCGGGGGGACGAGCTGGTCGACGTGGCGGTGATGGGGGTCCTGCGGGCCGAGTGGGCGGCGGCGGCCACCGCCTCCGCGGCGCGCTGAGGCGGGCCGCCAGGCGGGGGCTCGGCCGCTGCCACCCCGCCGGGCGCGCTCACGACCCCCGCCGGGCGTGTCCCCCGGCCGCCGGCCGCCTTACTTCCCGTGACGTGAGCCCAGCAGCGGAGCGGTGGGGCGTCGGGATCGGCGCCCGGGTGGTGGACCTCGACGGGCGCGCGATCGGCGCGGTCACCGACCTCTACGACGAGGCCTTCCGCGTGGCGCGGGGCCCGCCGGTCCTGTTCCGGCAGGAGCAGGTGATCCTCTACGACGAGATCCGGGCGGTCCGGGACGGCGCGCTGGTGGTGGCGAGGAGCCGGCGCACGCTCCCGCAGCTCGCCGAGGGCGAGCTCCCGGACGCCTGGCGCGTCCCCGCCCCGCCCGGCTTCCCGGTCGCCGCCACGCCCTCGGAGGCGGGGGCGCTCTTCGAGGAGCTGGCGGCGGCGCGCTCCCGGTCCGCCTGGCCGGAGGCCGGCGTCGAGCCCCCGTCCCCGCCGGCCGCCGAGGGCGAGCCGGAACGGCCGGAGCCGGGCGAGCGCGTCCGGGACGCTGGCGAGGCGCTGCACCCCTGAGGCAGCGCTCGCGAGGCGCCCTCCGTCCCGGATCCCCGGCCCGGCGCTCCGGTCAACTTAATTGCCAAGGGGATCCCGACACCGTATGCTGCGATATCGACGCAAGATCTCGGGATCAGGCGGGATCTTTCGTCGGGGTGGCGGCGGCGGGCGCGGGACGGCCCACGGACGGCTCGGGCGAGCGGCGGCGGGTGAATGGCGGACGTGGAGAGGTCGAGCGCGATCGCGGGGATCGATCCGGAGGAGCTGCTCCGGAGCGCCCTGGAGAAGATCGTCTTCTTCGAGTGCCGCGTCTCCCAGCTCGAGTCGGAGCTCGCCGCGGCCCGCGCCACCGCGGAGCGCGCCCGCGCCGACTCCGCCCAGTCCCGCCGGCACGAGGTGGAGCTCGAGCAGGCGGTCGCGGCGGAGAAGGGCGCCCGGGCGGACGCCGAGGCCTGCGGCCGCGACCTGTCCGAGCGCGTGGCGCTCCTCGAGGCCGAGCGGGAGCGGCTCCTCGCCGGCCTGGTGGACCGGGCCCGCGTCTCCGGCGCGCCCGGTGCAGACGGCGCGCCCGGCCCGGAGGAGGGCGGGGCGGACCTGGCCGGCTTCATCGCCGAGCTGCGGGCGGAGCTCGAGGACCTCCGGGCCTGGAAGGCGGCCGCCGAGGGGCGGGGCGACGCCCCCGTCCCCGCCCGGCACCGCGGCGAGCGCGGGGTGGAGTCGGTGCCCGCCCTGGCCGAGCGGTTCGAGGCCGAGGGGAGGGTGGGGCTCACCGGGCGCGACGCCGAGCGGCTGAAGGGGCTCCTCGCCACCCGCGCCGACCGCGTCCTCTACCAGCGCTCCATGGACGACCTCCGGGCCGTGGACCCGCGGGCCCGGGTCCGGGCGGTGCGCGCCCTCGAGGCGCTCGGCTCGAAGGCGGCCGCGCCCCTCCTCGCCGCTGCGCTCGGGCGCGAGCCGGAGGCCGAGGTCAAGGTGGCCCTGCTCGGCGCGCTGGGCCGCTTCCGCGAGCCCTTCGCCGGCGAGCTCGCCGCCCGGGCGCTCGAGGACCAGCGGCCGACGGTGCGGGTGGCGGCGCTCGAGGCGCTCGCCGCGGTGGCCGAGGGCACGGCCGAGGAGCGGCTCTCCGCCGCGCTCGGCGATCCGAGCCCCCTGGTCCGCCGCCGGGCTGCGCTCCTCCTCGGCTTCGCCGGGGGCGAGCGCGCCGAGGCCGCCCTGGCGGTGGCGCTCGGCGACGCCAACGGGGGCGTGGCCCGCGCCGCCGCGGCCGCGCTCTCCGGCCGGCCCACCGCCCGCGCCCAGGGCGTGCTCGCCCGCGCCCTCGAGCATCCGGACGCCTCGGTCCGGCGCGCCGCCGCCACCGCCCTCGCCCGGGTGGCGGGCGAGCCGGTCGCCGTGGACGGCCCGGCCCCGGTCCGCCGGGCCGCCTCGCGCCGGATCGCCGAGAAGCTCGCCCGGATGGACGGCGCCGCCCTGCGCGACGCGGTGATCGCCGGCGCCGACGCCGTCCCCTCGCCGCGGGCCGCGCCCGCCCCGGCGGTCCGGGTCACCCCCCCGGCGGTCGTCGCCCCGGCCCCCGCCGCCACCCCGTCGGCCGCCGTCCACGCCCCCTCCTGCGTCGCGGTCGCGGTGGTGACCGCGACCCCCGCCCCCGACCCTTCCTCCGCCGCTCTCGCGCCCGCCATCCTGGGCGAGGTCCGCGCCGCTCTCCGCGGCCAGACCGCGGACGGCCTCGCCGAGGTGCTCGGCGCGCCCCGGCCCCTCGTCGACGCGGCCCTGGCTCGGCTCGCGGCCCAGGGCACCCTCGTCCAGCGCGGCCCGCGCTGGTTCATGGCCTAGAGGACCACGATGGAGAACGTCCGCTACACGACCAAGCGCCTGGCCGAGATCGTCGGCGCCACCGAGCGGCAGGTCGCCACCGTCCTCGGGCGGAAGGACGGCTTCGGGCCGGAGGACCTGCCGGTGCTCCGGGAGAAGCTCGGGAAGCGCCCCGAGCCCTACCCGCCCCGGGTCCAGCTCTTCCTCAACTTCAAGGGCGGGACGGGCAAGACCAGCCTCTCGTCGTCCTACGCCTACCGGCTGGCGGAGCGCGGCTATCGCGTCCTGATGCTCGACCTCGACAGCCAGGGGCACGCCACCAAGTGCCTGGGCAAGGAGGGCTCGAGCTTCACCCGCACCCTCCACGAGGTCCTCATCCGCAAGGTGCCGCTCGCCGAGGTGACGGTCGAGACCGCCATGCCCGGCCTCTCGCTCGTCCCGGCCAACCTGGCGATGAGCACCATCGACCTCGCCCTGATGCCGCTCGCCGGCCGCGAGTTCCGCCTCCGCAACGCCCTCGAGGGCGTGAAGGGGCGCTACGACTTCGTGGTCCTCGACGCCCCCCCGTCCTTCGGGCTCCTGAACCTCAACGCGCTCATGGCCGCCTCGGACCTGGTGATCCCGGTCCTGGCGGACTTCCTCTCGTACGACGGGCTCCGCCTGCTCTTCGAGACCATCCAGGGGCTGGAGCAGGACCTCTCCCACCAGCTCGAGAACATCTTCATCGTGGTGAACGCCTACAACCAGACCTTCAAGATCGCCCGGGAGGCGCTGGAGGCGCTCCGCGCCCACTACGCCGACTACCTCCTCGACACCGTCGTCCGCCAGTGCACCAAGTTCGCCCAGGCGTCGAGCGAGGGCTGCCCCATCTTCGGCTTCGACCCCGACTCCAAGGGCGCCACCGACCTCGAGACGGTCCAGCGCGAGATCCTGGGCCGCGTCCTCGCCGCCACCCGCGCCGCCGGCGCCACCGGAGCCTGAGCATGCGCAAGGCCTTCGACGCCAACGTCCCCAAGCTGAAGCCCCGCCTGCGGGCGGCCGGGTTCCAGGCCCCCGCGCCGGAGGCGACCCTCCCGCTGGTCGCGCCCGGAGAGGCGCCGGCCGAAGCTGCAGCCGCCCCGCCCGCCGCTGCTGCGCCGCCTGCGCCCAGGCCCGCCGCCGCCTCGCCCCAGGCCACCCCCGGCGCCGCCGCCCGGATCGCCGCCGACGCGCCGGCGCCCGACGTCCACGCCCGCAAGGACCGGCTGGAGAAGATCAAGCGGCGGGTGGCCGACGCCGCCCGCCCCGCCGCCCGGGTCGAGCCCGCGCCCGCCGATCCCGCCCGCGCCGCCGAGAGCGTGCTCGGCCTGGTGAAGGACCTAGAGGGCGAGCTGGTCCGGGCCCGGGAGCGCGAGGAGGCGCTCCGCGGCGACCTCGACCAGGCCCGCCGCGAGCTCGCCGGCGCCGCCCAGGAGGCCCGGAGCGCCGGGGAGAGGCTGGCCGCGTCGGAGAAGGAGCTGGAGGAGAAGCGCGCCGTCCTCGCGGACCTGCTCGGCGAGATGGAGGCGCTCGAGTCCGAGCGCGACGAGTCGGTCCGGCGCGCCCAGGCCCTCTCCGCCCTCGACGAGGAGCGGGCCCGGCTGCTCGAGGAGGTCTCGCGCCGGGCCGAGGAGGAGGCGCGCCTCAAGGCGGAGCGCGAGCAGGAGGTGGAGCGGCTCTCCGAGGAGCTCCGCGCCGGCGCGGCCGACGGGGCGCGGCTCCGCACGGCGGTGGGCGAGCTGGCCCGCGAGCGCGACCAGCTGGCCGCCGAGCTCGATCGCACCCGCGGTGAGCGCGACGAGCTCGCCGCCGCCAAGCGGGCGCTGGAGCAGGTCCACGCCGCGCTCGCCCAGGCGCGGGCCAGGCTCGGGTAGCGCCGACACGGCGCGTCGGGACGGCCGCGGCCGCGCACCCTGGTGCGATCCCTGTCCCGTGAACGCGGGGCGCGGCGAGTCCCCTGGACGCTGGATTCACTGTCCGGCCAGGGATCGCGACCATAAGACGCGGCCGGACCCGTTCCAACCGGGGCGGTTCACTGGCTAGCATCGGAGCCGTCGAGCCCATCGGTCGTGCGCCCGGAGGGGGGTGCACGACCGGGGAACATCGCCGGGGGGACTCACGGGGCGGCCTTCGAGCCGCTCCGTCTTTTCTGAGGGCCCTCGGCGGCGCATTCGCGCTCGGTCTCGGGCCCCCCGAACCCCCGGCGCTCGCTCCGGTGCGCACCTGGCCGGTCCGCACCTGCGCTCGAGGCAAGGTGGATGGGTTGCGGTGGCGCTCACCTGGCCGCCGCGCGATCGATCGGCGTCACCTTGCGCTCGCGGATCCGCTCGAGCGCCTCGAAGGCGGCGTACTTGTAGGCCTCGCCGAGGGTCGGGTAGTTGAAGACCGAGTCGGCGAAGTAGTTGATGTGGCCCTGATGGCTCATCACCGCCTGGCCGAGGTGGACGAGCTCCGAGGCGTGGGGGCCGATGCAGTGCACGCCGAGGAGCTTCCCGTCGGCGGCGTCGGCGATCACCTTCACGAACCCGACCGCCTCGCCGATCAGGTTGGCGCGGGCGTTGCCCACCAGGCTCGCCCGCCCGACCACGTAGTCGGCCCCCCTGGCGCGGAGCTGCTCCTCGGTGTCGCCCACCGACGAGACCTCGGGGATGGTGTAGATGCCGACCGGGAGGAGGTCGGGCAGGGTCCCGCGGCGGCTGCCGCCGCAGGCGTGGTCCATCGCCACCCGCCCCTGCTCCATGGAGGTCGAGGCGAGGCCGGGGAAGCCGACCAGGTCGCCGGCCGCGTACACGTGGGGCACGGCGGTCTGGTAGTGCTTGTTCACCTCGAGGAGCCCCTTGTCGGTGGCCCCGAGCCCGGCGGCGGGGAGGTTCAGCGCCTCGACGTTCCCGATCCGGCCCGCCGCCACCAGCACCTTCTCCGCCACGAGCCGGGAGCCGTCCCCCAGGGTCACCAGCACGTCCCGCTCGCTCGGGTCGAGCTTCACCGCCCGGGTCCGCTGGTAGAAGTCGACCCCCAGCTCCTTGAAGCTCTCCTGCATCGCCAGGGAGAGCTCGGCGTCGAGCCAGGGGAGGAGCCGGTCCTTCGAGTCGATGATCGAGACGTGCACGCCCAGGGCGGCGAAGATCGAGGCGTACTCGCAGCCGGCCACGCCGCCGCCCAGGATGGCGAGCGAGCGGGGGACGCGGTCGAGGAGCAGGATCGAGTCCGAGTCGTAGACGCGGGCGTTGTCGATGGCGTACTGGGGCGGGCGGAAGGGGCGGGTCCCGGTGGCGAGCAGCACCACCTCGGCCCGGAGATCCTGCTCGCCGCCGTCCGGCACCGACACGCGGATCGTGTGCGGGTCGACGAAGCTCGCCACCCCGCGGAACAGCTCCACCCCGGCGCGGTTGATGGCGCTGCGGATCCGGGAGTGCTCGCGAGCGGTGACCAGGCCGCGGCGCCCCATCAGCTCGGGGATGGTGACCGTCCCGGAGACCCGCAGCTCGATGCCGTGGGCGTCGCGGTGGCGCGCCTGGAGGATGGCGAGGGCGGTCTCGCGGAGCGCCTTGGAGGGGATGGTGCCGGTGTTGGCGGAGGCGCCCCCGGGCACCGCCTCCTTCTCGATCACCGCCACCTTCTTGCCGTGGAAGGCGGCCTGGATCGCCCCGTTCTCGCCGGCGGGGCCGGTGCCGATCACCACCACGTCGTAGTTGAGCATGCCGGTCCACATATAATGCATGGCGCCCCGGAGTTCGATATGGTTCTCGGCTCCGTGCGGAACGTCCCGAAGAACCCCGCTCTCTCGCAGGTCCAGAAGAACCTCTCCATCGAGCTCGACGAGCGCCGCCGCGCCCTCGCCGCCCAGGGGAAGCGGCTCTTCGACTTCGGGCTCGGCGATCCCAAGGAGCCGACCCCGCCGTTCCTCCGCGAGGCGCTCCGGGCCGCCGTCCCCGAGGTCTCCCAGTACCCGAGCGCCTTCGGCACCGCCGCGCTGCGGAGCGCCGCGGCCGGCTACCTCCGCCGCCGCTTCGGCGTGAAGCTCGACGCGGAGGCCCAGGTGCTCGCCTGCGCCGGGGCCAAGGAGGCGATCTTCCACCTCCCCCTGGCCTTCGCCGGCGACCCGGCCCGGCGGGCGGTGGTGATGCCCGACCCCGGCTACCCGACCTACGAGGTCGGGGCGCGCTTCGCCGGCCTCGAGGTGGTGAAGGTCCCGCTCACCGCCGCGCGCCGCTTCCTCCTCGAGCCCGACGAGGTGGGCGAGGCGGTCCTCTCCCGCACCCTGGTCTTCTGGCTCTCCTACCCGCACAACCCCACCGGCGCGGTCGCCCCCCGCGACTACCTGCGGCGGGTGGGCGAGGCGGCCCGCCGGTTCGGTTTCATCGTCGCCTCCGACGAGTGCTACGCGGACGTCTACTTCGGCGAGCCGCCCGCCTCGATGCTCGAGGAGCAGGTGGAGCACGTGGTGGCCATCCACTCCTGCTCGAAGCGGAGCGGGATGACGGGCTACCGCAGCGGCTTCCTGGCCGGCGACCCGGACCTCCTCCAGGTGCTGCGCTCCCTCCGGAGCCACCCCGGCGTGGCCTCGCCCGCCTTCGTCACCGCCGCCGCCGCGGCCGCCTGGGCGGACGACGCCCACGCCGCCGAGCGACGCGAGATCTTCCGCCGGAAGCGGGACCGGTTCCTCCGCTTCTTCGCCGAGCGGGGGCTCGCCGCGGACGCCTCGGAGGCGACGCTCTACCTGTGGGTGAAGGTGCCGCCGGGGCACGGCGCCGCGAGCTACGCGCTCCGGCTCCTGGAGGAGGGGATCGTGGTCGCGCCGGGGACGGCCTTCGGCGCGGGCGAGGGATACGTGCGCGTGGCGCTCGTCCCCACGCTGGCGGAGTGCGAGGAGGCCATCCAGGCCTGGAACGGGATCGAGCGATGATCGACTGGAGCGAGGTGGAGCAGCGGGTGGGGGAGGCGTGGGCCGACCGCGCCCGGCTGAAGGACCAGGCCGTCCGGAACGCGGTGATGGAGGCCCTGCGCGGTCTCGACCGGGGCGAGCTGCGGGTGGCCGAGAAGCGCGAGGGCGCCTGGCAGGTGAACGCCTGGCTGATGCAGGCGGTGAACCTCTTCTTCGCCATCACCGGGATGGAGGTGGCGGAGTACGGCCCGTTCCAGGCCCGGGACAAGATCCCGCTCAAGAAGCACCTGGAGGCGGCCGGGGTGCGGGTGGTGCCGGGCGGGGTGGCCCGCTTCAGCTCGCACCTCGAGCCGGGGGCGGTGCTCATGCCCGGCTTCGTCAACGTCGGCGCCCGGGTGGGGGTGAACTCGATGGTGGACACCTGGGCCACGGTCGGCTCCTGCGCCCAGGTGGGCGCGAACGTCCACCTCGCCGGCGGCGTCGGGATCGGCGGCGTGCTCGAGCCGCCCGGGGCCCGGCCGAACATCATCGAGGACGGCTGCTTCATCGGCAGCCGCTGCATCGTGGTGGAGGGGACGCTCATCGAGGAGGACGCGGTCCTCGGGGCCAACGTGGTGATCACCGGCTCGACCCCCATCATCGACGTCACCGGCCCGAAGGAGGTCGTCTACAAGGGCCGGGTCCCGGCCCGCTCGGTGGTGATCCCCGGGACGCGCCCGAAGCAGTTCCCCGCCGGCACCTACCAGATCCCCTGCGCCCTGATCGTCGGGCAGCGGAGCGCCGCCACCGACAAGAAGGTCTCGCTCAACCAGGCCCTGCGGGACTTCGAGGTCCAGGTCTGATGGCCGGGGGCGCCTCCGATCTCGCCGAGGCGCTCGCGCGGCGGGCCGAGGCGCTCTGCGCCGTCCCCTCGCCCATCGGCGAGGAGCGGGCCCTCTGCGACGAGGTCGAGGCCTGGGCCCGCCCGCGCTTCCCGGGCGTGCGCCGGGTGAAGGACTCCCTCGTGGTCGAGGTGGACGGCCCCCGCGCCCCGGGCCGCGCGCGGCTCGCGCTCTGCGGCCACCTCGACACGGTCCCCGTCCACGAGGCCGACCGCGGCCCCCCCCGGCGTGAGGGCGGGCGGCTCGTCGCCCCGGGCAGCTCGGACATGAAGGCCGGGCTGGCGGTGATGATGGAGCTGGCCGAGCGCCTCCCCCGCGCCGCCCGGGCCCTCGACCTGGTCCTCGTGCTCTACGCCCGCGAGGAGGGGCCGTTCCTGGAGAACGAGCTGGGTGACGTCCTCCGCGAGGCGGGCGAGCTCTCCGGGACCGAGCTCGCCCTCTGCCTCGAGCCGACCGACAACGTCCTCCAGCTCGGCTGCGTCGGCTCCATCCACGCCACCTTCGTCTTCGAGGGCCGGAGCGCCCACTCCGCCCGGCCGTGGCAGGGCGAGAACGCGGTCCACCGGGCTGGGCCGCTCCTCGCCGAGCTGCTCGCCCGGGCGCCGCGCGAGGCCCGCTCCGGCGGGCTGGTCTTCCGCGAGGTGGCGAGCGTCACCCGGATCGAGGGGGGCCGCGCCCGGAACGTGGTCCCCGACCGCTGCGCGCTCAACCTGAACCTCCGCTTCGCCCCCGACCGCACCCTCGACCAGGCGGCCGCCGAGCTGCGCGCCCTCGGGGAGCGGCACGGGGCCAGGGTCGAGCTCACCGACCTCTCCCCGGCCTGCCCCGCCTTCGCCGACCACCCCCTGGTGCGCCGGCTGGTCGAGCGGACCGGCGTCGCCGTCGAGCCCAAGCAGGCCTGGACCGACGTGGCCCGGCTCGCCGCCCACGGGATCCCGGCCGCGAACCTGGGCCCGGGCGCGACCGCCCAGGCGCACCAGCGCGGCGAGTGGGTGGAGCTCGCGGCGCTCGAGCGCGGATACCGGGTGCTCGAGGCCTTCCTGGCGGCCCCCTAGCCGCAGGCCGTGCACGGGCTGGCGCTCCCCGGCGGCGGGCGCTTAGGATTCCGGGATGCGGCGCCTCTCCCTCGTCCTCCTCGCCTGCGCCCTGTCCGCCCCCGCCGTCCGCGCCCAGGAGGATCAGGAGCTGTCGGCCGAGGAGCCCCGTCGCCTGCTCCTCACCGCCTGGGGCGGCGAGGCGTTCGGCACCACCGCCGCCCGGTCCTCGGGCGCGAGCCTCGGCGGCGAGTTCGGATGGGCCTTCGACGCGCTCGACGTGAGCGTGGCCGGCTACGGGCAGCAGAACCTGAGCGGCTCCACCGGCGGCTGGTCGCCCATCCTGCTGCTGCGGCTCACCGAGCGGTTCGAGACGCGGCGCGGGTTCGACGCCGCCCTCTCCCTCGGGATCGGGGGCGCCCGGTCGTCCCACTGGGAGGCGTACTTCCAGGTGGCGCTCGGCGTCCGCGTCCCCCTCGGTCCGCTCTTCCTCGCCGGGGAGCTCGCCTTCGAGCAGAACGACGCCTTCCGGGCGGCGGCCGGGCTGGGCGTCCGGTTGTAGGCCGCCTGGGCGGTGCCCCGCGCGCGGCGCTCGGCCTGGCCTCCCTTCCGGGCCCAGCCCCGGGAGGGGCGAGACCGGCCGGTTCGGTTGACGGCGGCGGGGCGCCCTCGCAAATCGACGCCTGTCGATATGTCGATGCCCCTCCGCGAGGCGCGGCTGGTCCGCGTGGCCCGTGCGCTCGGCGACCCGGCCCGGCTGCGGATCCTGCGCGCCCTGTCGGCGCGCGAGATCTCCTGCCAGGAGCTGACCCGGCTCTTCGCCCTCGCCCAGGCGACGATCTCGCACCACCTCAAGGTGCTCTCCGACGCCGGGCTGGTCACGGTGCGCAAAGGGGGGGCGTTCCACTTCTACCGGGCCGAGCCCGCCGCCCTGGCGGCGCACGCCGCCGCCCTGGCCGCGCTCGCCGGCCGCCGCGCCGCGGCCCGCCCCTCATCCCCGCTTCCCCGCCGGCGGCGCGCGCGCCGCCTTCCCCAACGCAGCAGAAAGGAGCCGCAGCCATGAAGCGTCTCGTCCCGTTCCTGATCGCGCTGGTCCTCCCCGCCCTCGCCCGCGCCGACGGGGCGGACTGGAGCATCGACCCGGTCCACACCGTCTCCGGGTTCAGCGTCCGCCACCTGGTCATCTCCAACGTCCGCGGGCAGTTCGGGAAGACCACCGGGACGGTGAAGCTCGACGAGCAGGACCTGGTCAAGTCGAGCGTCGAGGTCTCGGTCGACACCACCACCATCGACACCCGCGTCCCCGACCGCGACACCCACCTCAAGTCCCCCGACTTC
>Ga0335076_10003941_pt1 | contig 14953 bp, 13 predicted proteins | sample Lox_Sample_25_FD_206717 | JGI IMG/M metagenome (GOLD analysis project Ga0335076, IMG submission 206717) | Soil microbial communities from Loxahatchee National Wildlife Refuge, Florida, United States - Lox_Sample_2.5 | ecosystem: Environmental > Terrestrial > Soil > Wetlands | place: USA...
TGCAACGGCCGCTGGAACGCCCTCCGCTATGCGCTGGCGCTCGCCCTCGGCCGGCTGCCCCATCTGCCCGACGTCCGCATCGTCACGGGGCGTTCGGTCTCGATCACCGGGCCGCAAGGCGACCCGGTGCAGGGCGACGGCGACATCATCGCGACCCTGCCGGTACAGATAGGATTGGCGTCCCGCCAGCTTCCGCTCACCGTCCCGCCTCCGCCTCCCGCCGCCTGAGTCTCCCGTAAGGCGCGCCCCGCCGAATGCCATGATTGCGCCATGGCGGCGGTCGGCGCCCGCCATGAAGTCGTGCCAGCATGGGGCCATGGCAGAGGGCTACGATCTCGGCATTGTCGGCGCCAGCTTCGCCGGACTGGTCTGCGCCCGTTCGGCGGCGCTGCGCGGCCTGCGCGTGCTGGTGTTGGAGCGCCAGGCGGCGCCCGGCCTTCGCGTCCGCACCACCGGCCTTCTGGTCAAGGAGGTGGCCCAGCGCTGGGAGGTGCCGCCCCGCCTGACGCGCCGCATCCGCGGCGTGCGGCTCTACGGCCCGTCGCTCCGCTGCATCGACCTCGATTCCCCTGGGTACTACTTCCTGGCCACCGATACGCCCCGGCTCATGGCCTGGTTCGCGCGTGAAGCCGGTCGCGCCGGCGCCCGGCTTTGCTACGGGCGATCCTATCGCGGCGGCGTCCGCGGGCCGGACGGCATCGAACTCCCGGGCACGGACTGCCGCATCCGCTTCCTGGTCGGGGCCGACGGTCCACGCTCGGCCGTGGCCCGCAGCTTCGGCCTCGGCCGCAACCGGGACTTCCTCGCCGGCGTCGAGGCCGAATTCGTCGGCATCCGCAACCTCGATCCGGACCGCCTGCACTGCTTCGTCGATTCGATCCTGGCGCCGGGCTACATCGGCTGGGCCTTCATCGGCGTCCACGGCATCGCGCAGGTCGGGTTGGCCTGCCGCCATCCGGCACGCCCTGACCTTCGGGCTTTCGTCGCGCGGCTGCGGACGATCTTCGATTTCGACCACGCCCGCCTCACCGGCCGGCGCGGCGGCCTCATCCCCGTCGGCGGCCGGGTCACGCCCTATGCGGGCGACCGTGTGCTGCTGGTCGGTGATGCCGCCGGCATCGTCTCTCCGCTCACCGCCGGCGGCATCCACACCGCCCTCGATTCCGGCTGGCGCGCGGCGCATGCCATCGCCGACCACCTCCTCGACGGCGCGCCGGAGCCCGGCCGTGCTGCCGCCGCGGCCTATCCGCGGTTCGTCTGGAAGCGCGCCCTGCGCCGCCTGCTCGACCTCGGACCGCCCAATTGGCTGTTTGATGCCGGGCTCACGGCGCCGCCGCTACGCTGGCTGGCGCAGACGGTCTATTTCCATCGCCGCGGCCTCCTCTCGGCGCGCACCTGGGGCGACCTGCTGCGCGACGAGCGGAAGCGCGCCTAGACGCCGGCTACCGTCATGCCGTCGACGCGGATGGTCGGCGCATCCATGCCGTGCCGGAACTCGAGGTCGTCGGCCGGCGTCAGGTTGAGGAACATGTCTTTGAGGTTGCCCGCAATGGTCACTTCGCTCACGGGATAGGCGATCTCGCCATGCTCGATCCAGAAGCCGGCGGCGCCGCGGCTGTAGTCGCCGGTGACGCCGTTGATGCCGAATCCCATCAGCTCCGTGACATAGAATCCCGACGGGATGCCCGCGATCATCGCCTGCGGTGACAGCTTGCCGGCTTGCATGTAGAGGTTGGTCAGCGACGGCGAGGGCGGCGAGGAGGTGCCGCGCGCCGCATGCCCGGTCGTCTTCAGGCCGAGCTGCCGGGCGGAGCGCAGGTCGAGCACCCAGGTGGTCAGCACGCCCTTGTCGATGATGGCGCGCTTCTTGTTGGCGACGCCCTCTCCGTCAAATGGCTTCGAGTTCAGGCCGCGCGGGCGGTGCGGGTCGTCGATGACGACGATATCGCTGCCGAAGATGCGCTCGCCGAGCTTGTCCTTGAGGAAGCTGGTGCCGCGCGCGATCGAAGCGCCGTTGATGGCGCCGGCCAGGTGGCTCAGCAGGCTGCGCGACGCGCGCGGGTCGTAGACGATCGGCACCTTGGCGGTCGCGGCCTTGCGCGGGTTCAGCCGCTTGACCGCGCGCTCGCCGGCGCGGCGGCCGACGACGGCCGGGTCCTCGAGGTCGCTACCATAGACGGTGGAGACATAGTCATAGTCGCGTTCCATGCCCGTGCCTTCGCCGGCCAGCACGGCGGTGCCGAAGCTGTAGCGGGAAGTCCTGTAGCCGCCGTGGAAGCCGTTCGAGGCGGCGAGCGCCACGGTCGAGCGGCCCCAGCTGGCTTCGGCGCCCTCGGAGTTGGTCACACCCTTGACGGCGAGCGCCGCTTCCTCGACCTGCCGGGCACGCTCCTTCAGCAGCTCTGCCGACGGCTCGGCGTCCTCGTAGAGGTCGACCGCAGGGATCTTGCGCGCGATCTCGGCCGGATCGGCGAGGCCGCAATAGGAATCCTCCGGCACGCTGCGCGCCATGGCGAGGCCGCGCTCGACGAGTTCGCCCAGCATCGCCGGCGAGGTGTCGGTCGAGGAGACGATCGCCTGCTTCTTGCCGACGAAGACGCGCAGGCCGAGGTCGCGGCCTTCCGCCCGCTCGAGCTTTTCCGGCTTGCCGAGGCGCTGGCCGAGCGAGACCGAGGTGCCCTCGAACAGCACCGCATCGGCCGCATCGGCACCGGCCTTGCGGGCGCGGGCGATCAGGTCGTCGAGCAGGTCGTGTCCATTGCTCCGCGGCGTTGGCCGCTGCGCCTTCGGCGCCGGTGCCGGGGGGGCCGGTTTTGCCACGCGCTTCGGCTGTGGCGCTGGCGGCTTTCTGGCGGCAGACTTCGCGGGCGTCTTGGCCTTGCGCGCCGCGAGCTGTCCGCGCTTGGGCGTGGCTTTCGGCTTGGCGGCGACCTTCCTGGGCGCCGTGACCTTCCGCTTCGCCGCCTTCTTTGCCGCGGGACGCTTTCGCGCGCCGGCGAGCTTGCGCGGGGCGGTCTTCTTCTTGCGGGCGGCGGTCTTCTTGCGCGTGCTCCTGCGGGCGGCCATGGGGATCCTCGTGCTGTCGGATATGCCTGGATAGGTGCGCTACGCGAGCGCGAAGCGCAAGAGCGGCAGTCGGCGGGCGCCGTCGAGCTCTGACGGGCGCGTGCCGATGCGGCGGCAGCCCATCTTCAGGTAGAAGCCCTCGGCGTTGGGGTCGCTGACGATGAGGAGTGCGGGATGGCCGAGCCTGCGCGCGGTGGCGACGGCATGCTGCCAGAGCGCGCGGCCGATGCCGCGCCCGATCAGCTCCGGCTCGACGAACATGTAGCCGAGGCCGATGCCGTCCGTCTCCGGCTCCAGGCCGTAGAAGCCGGCCAAGCGCCCCGCCGTCTCCACCACATAGTGCGGCCGCGTCGCGATGTTGCCCGCCTTCACCGTCATGACGGCGCGGCAGCGGGCGAGAAAGGCGGCGTCGTAGCCCCAGACGGCCTTGGCGCGCAGGCCGAGCTCCGTCAGCGCCTCGGCCTCCGCGGGCCGCGCCGGCCGGATCGCGCAGACGCGCTCGGCGACATCCGCCGCCGCGTTCACCGGAACCCCGGCTCGTCGAAGCTGCGCAGCTTGCGCGAATGCAGCTGGTCGGTGCCCGCCTCGCGCAGGATGCGGATGGCTTCGAGGCCGATCTGCAGGTGCTGCTTCACGCTCTCGCGGTAGAAGGCGTTGGCCATGCTCGACATCTTGATCTCGCCATGGAGCGGCCGGTCGGAGACGCAGAGCAGGGTGCCGTAGGGCACGCGCAGGCGGAAGCCGTTGGCGGCGATGGTGGCGCTCTCCATGTCGATGGCGATGGCGCGCGACTGGCTGAAGCGGCGGTAGAGATCCTGGTAGCGCAGCTCCCAGTTGCGGTTGTCGGTGGAGGCGACAGTGCCGGTGCGCAGGCGCGTCTTCAGGTCCGCCCCTTTGAGGCCGGTGATGTTCATGGCCGCCTGCTGCAGCGCCACCTGGATCTCGGCGATCGGCGGGACCGGCACCCAGGGCGGCAGGTCCTCGTCGAGCACATGGTCCTCGCGCACATAGGCGTGGGCGAGCGCATAGTCGCCGAGCTTCTGCGACCGGCGCAGGCCGCCGCAGTGGCCGATCATCAGCCAGCAGTGCGGGCGCAGCACGGCGAGGTGGTCGGTGATGGTCTTGGCGTTCGAGGGCCCGACGCCGATGTTGACGAGGGTGATGCCGAGCTTGTCGGGCCGCACCAGGTGATAGGCCGGCATCTGCGGCAGGTAGCGTGGCGGCTCGCCGCTCACCTCGGCGCCGGTCTGCGGATTGGGCCAGGTGACGTTGCCGGGCTCGACGAAGGCGACGTACTCGCCGCCGGCGCGGGCCTGCTGGCGGCCGAGCGAGACGAACTCCTCGACATAGCGCTGATAGTTGGTGAACAGCATGAAGCGCTGGAAGTGCTCCGGATCGGTGCCGGTGTAGTGGAAGATGCGCTGCAGGGCGAAGTCGACGCGCTCGGCGGTGAAGAGCGCCAGCGGCAGCGGCTCGCCCGCCGCCGCCAGGTAGGTGCCGTTGGCGATGGCGTCGTCGGTGGCCGACAGGTCCGGCAGGGTGAAGACGTTTTCCATCGCCAGCAGGTCGCGCTGCGTCAACGCCGCGGTCGCCTGCTCGATGACGAAGGGGAGCGGAATGCGCCGCCGGCTGACGCCGACCTCGACCGGCACCTTGTGATGGCGCAGCAGCAGGTCGATCTGCTCGCGGTAGTAGTCGGCGAAGAGGTCCGGGCGCGTCAGCGTGGTGCCGTAGGTGCCGGAATAGGCGAGGCTGCCGAAGGCCGGCCGTTCCTCGATGACGATGTTCTCGAGTCCGACGGTGATGCCGAGATAGGGATAGCAGGCGTCGACCGGGGCGCCGCTGCGCTCGCCGGCAAGGAAGCGCTCGAAGCGCGCCCGGATCGCCTGCCGGCTCGCCTCGTAGATCCCGGTGACGGCCTGCAGGGCTGCATCCGCATCGCGGAAGGTCTTCAGATCACGGATGGTCATGGCCGTCCGATAAGAGCCGAATTGGCGGCGTTGGCAAGGGCAAGTTCACGCGCCCCTACGCGGCGGCCGATCTTTCATGGGCGCTCCTCCTCATCCGCATCATCCGATGGCGTCGGCGTAGGCGGCTGCAGCTTGAAGCCGTCGACGGTGTCGAAGGGGATGGCGAAGAGGTCGACCATGGCCTGGATGCGGTCGGGGTCGGCGAGGGGGCGGTTCATCTTGCCGGCCTCGAAGCTGTCGCTGCCGCGCTCGACGACGACCATGAGGGTCCGCTCGCTCATCCCGAGGCGGACATTGTCGACGTCGTCGCGCTGGTCGAGCGCCGCATAGACGCGGCGTGCCTCGGCGTCGAGCTGCCGGCGGGCCACGTCGGGGCTCGGCGCATGCACCACGTAGGTGCCGTCGAAGAGGGGGTCGCCGACCGCAACCTCGCGCCATTCGTCGTTGAAGGACCGGTCCGCCTTCTTGCGCCGCCACACGGCGAGCGGGCCGGTGACCTCGCACGGCAGGCTCAGCAGCAGGCCACGGAAGACCGTCACGGTCTTCGCGTCCTTGCCGGTGCCGCGGCGCTCGGTGAGCTTCGCCTCGACCATCTGGAACGGGACCCCCTTGATCTCGCCCTTGAGTCCGTCCTCGAAGCTCGCCCTGCTATGGTAGGGCAGCAGGTCGAGATCGCGGAACCGGTCGACGCCATCGAAGCTCGGATTCGCCTGGTAGGTGAATTTGAAGTAGCCGGCCAGGGACTCCATGACGAAGCTCTTCACGTCGGCCTGCAGGCGCCAGAGCGCGGCGTTGGCGAGGACGATCGTGGCCAGGGCGAGGAAGAAGATCACGCCGAACCAGAAGCCGTCCCCGTCGGTGACGATCTCGTAGTAGAGCCACGCGGCGAGCGCCGGATAGGCGGTGGCGAAGATCAGCCAGCGCAGGCGCCGCGCCCGCCGCCGGCGGCCCTCATGATCCTCGAGCCAGGGCGCGAGCGTGCCCTTGTAGAAGCTGCCGAGGCCCAGGAATTCAGGCCGCGGCGCGGCGGCCGTTGCAGCGTCCGGGCTCACGATCGGGATGTCCTCCAGGCAGTCGACCCGGTTCCTCTCATAGCATGGCGCCGCGCCGGCGGGCAGGGGAGCGGGACAGGGTCGCCGGACATGCGGCGGCCCCATCCTCCTCCGCGAAGCGGGGGAGGACCGAGGTGGGGGTTTTGCCGACCGCTCGGTGGATGGAGTTGTGGGACGTACTGCCGGTCGAGGTCCCGTTTTGTTCCTATTCCTCGGATGGACGCAGCCGCAGAGTCGCACTCACCTACAATTGCTTCCGCATGTGGACGCAGGCGATGCGCCGCCCCGAGGGAAGAACATGCTCGCCGCGACCTTCGACCTGATAGCCATTGCGACGGTAGAACGCCTCGGCGTTGATCGACGCATCCAGGGTCAGTTCCGTGAGTCCGTGCCGGCGCGCCCTGACTTCGAGTTCGGCGACCAGCATCGCGCCGATGCCCGAACGTCCGTGCGCCGGGTGGACATAGAGTCCCCGCAGTTCGCGATCGCGGGGCACGATCGATCCGAAGCCGACCGCGCGTCCGAAGGCATCGCGGGCGATAACCGCTTCCTCCTCCCCGCAACGGAGGCGCTGCGCCAGCCCGGCCACATTCTCGGGTTGGGTCGGGGAACCCCAGTCTTCGATGACCGCCGGATCGTAGAATCCGGCGGCCGTGCCGCGGACGGCCGCGCGGTGCACGGCCAGCATCGCCTCGGCGTCATCAGGCGTCGCCCATTCGAGTCGAACGCTGCTTTTCATGACCCCCAGGATTTCCGAACCGCTGAATCAGGCAACGACCACTGGACTCTCCCGTCGTGTAGTCAGCGTACCATGGATCTCGCGAGCAGACCGGCCACGTGCCGCATTCGATCCCTCTGTAGGGGCAGGTCTAAGACCCGCCCCTAGAGGGGAAACGGGGCCAGAGTACTCGTCGCCCCCCTTACACGCGTTCCTCGCGCAGGGCGCGGTTGACGGCGCTCGTTACGGCCTGCAGCGACGCCGTGACGATGTTGGCGTCGATGCCGACGCCGAAGAGCGAGCGCTGGCCGTCGAGGCGGAGTTCGACATAGGCGGCGGCGCTGGTGTCGGCGCCGGCGCCGATGGCGTGCTCGCTGTAGTCGACGAGGCGGATGTCGAGCGCGAAGGCCTGCTTGAGGGCATCGACATAGCCGTCGATCGGGCCGGTGCCCCTGCCCTCGATGACGCGCTCGGCGTCACCGTCGCGGATCGTGGCGCTCAGCACGCGGCCGCCAGCAATCTGCGTGTCCGGCAGGGTCTGGTGCGCCGTGAAGCGGAAGCGGCCGTTGCCGATGAGGTATTCGCGGCCGAAGGCCTGCCAGATGTCGCCGGGCTGCAGTTCCCTGCCGGTCTCGTCGGCGATGCGCTGGATCACCTGGCCGAACTCGATCTGGAGCCGGCGCGGCAGGCGCAATCCGTGGCCCTGCTCGAGGATGTAGGAGACGCCGCCCTTGCCTGACTGGCTGTTGATGCGGATCACCGCCTCGTAGGTGCGGCCGAGGTCGGCCGGATCGATCGGCAGGTAGGGCACTTCCCACAGCCCGCTGTTGCTCTTGGCCTGGGCGGCGAAGCCCTTCTTGATGGCGTCCTGGTGCGAGCCGGAGAAGGCCGTGAACACCAGTTCGCCGGCATAAGGATGGCGCGGATCGACCGGCAGCTGGTTGCAGTGCTCGAAGGCGCGGACGATCTCGTCGATATCGCGGATCTCCAGCGCGGGATCGATCCCCTGCGAGAACATATTGAGGGCCAGAGTGACGACGTCGACGTTGCCGGTGCGCTCGCCGTTGCCGAGCAGCGTGCCCTCGATGCGCTCGGCGCCAGCCATCAGCGCCAGCTCGGCGGCGGCGACGCCGGTGCCGCGGTCGTTGTGCGGATGGACGCTGAGGACGAAGCTGTCGCGGTTCCTGATCTTGCGGCCGAACCACTCGATCTGGTCGGCGAAGATGTTGGGCGTTGCCATCTCCACGGTCGAGGGCAGGTTGAAGATCATCTTGCGGTCCGGCGTCGGCTGCCAGGCGTCCATCACGGCCTCGCAGATCTCAACGGCGTAGTCGAGCTCGGTGCCGGTGAAGCTTTCCGGCGAGTATTCGAGCACGATCTCGGTCTCCGGCACGCGCGGCACCAGTTGCTTGATGAGCTTTACAGCGTTGACGGCGATGGCGGTGATGCCGGGCCTGTCGAGGCCGAAGACGACGCGGCGCTGCAGGGTCGAGGTCGAGTTGTAGACGTGCACGATGGCGCGGTGGGCGCCGCGGATCGACTCGAAGGTTCGGCGGATGAGGTCCTCGCGCGCCTGGGTCAGCACCTGGATGGTGACGTCCTCGGGGATGCGGCGTTCGTCGATGATCTCGCGCACGAAGTCGAAATCGGTCTGCGAGGCCGAGGGGAAGCCGACCTCGATCTCCTTGAAGCCCAGCTTGACCAGCAGGTCGAACATGCGGCGCTTGCGCTCCGGCCCCATGGGGTCGATGAGCGCCTGGTTGCCGTCGCGCAGGTCGACGCTGCACCAGACGGGGGCGCTCTCGATGACGCGGCCGGGCCAGCGGCGGTCGGGCAGGTCGATGGGCGGAAACGCGCGGTATTTGTGGATGGGCATGCTGGTCATGGTCTCTCTCCTGCGGGCGTCCGAAGTGCAGACGCGATGGATTGCAGTGTGCGATGGCGGCCTGCGAAGGGCCGTCGAGCGGCCGGATCAGACTCGACGGCCGCCGCTAAGTCGCAGGAGGGAGAGACGCACAGCCCGAGGCCTGGCGCGGTAGGCAAGAATGGAGTGTCGGGAACGAGATCGGTCGGAGCTACACATGACGACGGCCCACAGCTGGGATCACGGGAACGACGAACCCCCGGCGTCTCGCAAGACGCCGGGCGCTAAAGTCGCAGCCCGATCCCCGGTGTGGCCCGTATCATCATGACGAGAAAGGTAGGGCCGGCGCGGCGGCGCGTCAAGCCGGCGATGATCTGTAGGGACGAGCGGCGCTCGCCCATTTGTGTTCAGGACGAGGACGACGACAGCGGCTGTGGCGACAGGGGCGAGCGCCGCTCGCCCCTAAAGACCTCCATGCCGAGGATGACGGCCAGGGCCGCGAGCGCTGGCATGGGTTCATCTTCCCGTTCCCGACCCTGCAAGAGACATCTTGTCCACGCCCGCTCACGGCGTCGTGGATTGCCTCGCCTGCGCCGCAATCCTGGCCATCATCTCCTTGAGCGGTATCCGGACGGTGGCGACCTGGCCGGTCTCGGCGTCCTGCTGCCAGGCGGCGTAGGCGTCGGCGAACCGCTGGCACGCAGCGGGGCGGTTGGAGAGCTTGCGGACGCTGGCGTCCATCGCGGCGGGCTTCATCGGTATCTCCGGCACTTCCGTCAGGACGCCGCCCTGGCCCGCCGGATAGGGCAGCTTCAATCCGACGACGCAGATATGGATGATCTGGCCGATGCCGGGAACGTCGTCGATCTGCATGATCCTGAGGAGCGACCCGGCATCTTCCTTGCGCGCGTCGTACTCCCAGACCTGGCCCACGGCATAGCTGTTGCCGGCCGCCGCCGGAACCATGCCGCCGACCTGGAATGATATGAGGGTCAGAGCAGCAACGATGGCGCGGGCGCCGCTCACTTCCAGATCGGTTTCCCGCTTCCCGGCAGGCCGTAGTCGGGCCACTTCTTGGTGACGGCCTCCACGATCGCGTCGGGCATGCGGATCTTGCGGCCCCACTCCCGTTTCGTCTCCGGCGGCCACTTGTTGGTGGCGTCGAGTCCGATCTTGCTGCCGAGGCCGGATTCGGGCGAGGCGAAGTCGAGATAGTCGATCGGCGTGTTCTCGACCAGCGTGATGTCGCGCGCCGGGTCCATGCGCGTCGAGACCGCCCACATCACGTCCTTCCAGTCGCGCGCATTGATGTCGTCGTCCACGACGATCACCCATTTCGTGTACATGAACTGGCGCAGGAACGACCAGACGCCGAACATCACCCGCTTGGCGTGGCCCGGATAGGCCTTCTTCATCGAGACGACGCCGATGCGGTAGCTGCAGCCCTCGGGCGGCAGCCAGAAATCGACGATCTCCGGGAACTGCTGCGTCAGCAGCGGAATGAACACCTCGTTGAGCGCCTCGCCGAGGATCGACGGTTCGTCGGGCGGGCGCCCGGTGAAGGTCGAGAGATAGATCGGCTGGTGCCGCATGGTGATCGCGCTGAGCGTGAACACCGGGAATTGCTCGACCGAATTATAGTAGCCGGTGTGGTCGCCGTAGGGACCCTCGTCGCGGTAATCGTCGAGGGAGACGTGGCCTTCGAGCACGATCTCGGCCTCGGCCGGCACCTTGAGCGGCACGGTCTTGCAGTCGACCAACTCGACCTTCTTGCCGCGCAAGAGGCCGGCGAACTGGTATTCGCTGAGGGTGTCCGGCACCGGGGTCACGGCGGCGATGATGGTGCCGGGATCGGCGCCGATGACGGCGGCGACGGGGAACGGCTCCGGCCGTTCGTTCTTCCAGCGGGCGTGGTGCTGGGCGCCGCCGCGGTGCTTCAGCCAGCGCATCAGCGTCTGGTTGCGGCCGATCACCTGCAGGCGGTAGATGCCGAGGTTGTAGTCGTCCTCCTTCCGCGTGCCGGGTCCCTTGGTGACGATGAGCGGCCAGGTGACGAGCGGCGCCGGCTCGCCCGGCCAGCAGGTCTGGATCGGCAGGCGCGCGAGATCGACGTCGGCGCCCTCCAGCACGACCTCCTGGCAAGGCGCGCTTCCAACCGTCTTGGGGCGCATGGTCATGACGGTCTTGACCAGCGGCAGCATGTCGAGCGCCTCGCGCCAGCCGCCGGGCGGCTCCGGCTGCTTGAGGAAGGCGAGGGTCTCGCCGATGGCCCGGAGTTCCTGCGGCTCGCGGTCCATGCCCCAGGCGGCGCGCTCGACCGTGCCGAACAGGTTCACCAGCATCGGCATGTCGTAATGCGCGCTGCCGTCGCGGACGACGTTCTCGAACAACACGGCCGGGCCGCCTTCGGCCAGCAGCCGCGTCTGGATTTCCGTCATCTCCAGCACCGGCGACACCGGTGCCTTCACGCGCACGAGGCGCTTGTCGCGCTCGAGCCGGTCGATGAAATCGCGGAGGGACGCGAAGGGCATGAAGTCATAGACACCCGAAGCCATCGGCGCCGTCAAGCACGTGGCGGCTCGCGGTGAATCGTCGATCCTGTGATCGGGATCACTGAATTCTGTGGACTCGGATCGAGACTTCGTTCCTCGGACAGTCAGGGGAGAGCGATCATGGCCAAATGGGGAAAGCGGGTTGCGCTGCCGGGAAGCAGACGCGAACCGTCGCCGGCGGCCCGGCACACCGGCCCGCTTGATGATGCCGAGGTGATCGAAGTCACGGTCCGCCTGCGCGCCCGCAAAACGGCGAGGCGCTTCGGCCCCGAGATGATGGTGATGGGCGGTCGGCTGCCCCGCGAACGGAACTATCTGACGCTCCGACAGCTGGCCAATCGCCGCGGTGCTGCCGCAGCTGACGTCGCGAAGGTCGAACGGTTCGCCCGGGACCATGGGTTGCAGCCATCCGGCAATCGGGCGGAACGGACCCTGCGGCTCAAAGGGACGGTGGCCGCCTTCAGCAGGGCCTTCCGGGTCAAGCTGCAGGCCTTCAGCATGGGCAAGCGGCGGTTTCGCGGGCGGCGCGGTCCGATCCGGATTCCCCAGGAACTCGCAGGCATCATCGTCGGCGTGCACGGCCTCGACAATCGGCCGGCGGCCCGGCTGCGGCATCCCAGCCGGGCGCATGTGGCGGAGGCGCGCCCGAAGCGTCATGCGCTCTCGGTGTCGGAGGTAGCCCGCCTGTACAATTTTCCCGCGAAGCTGACCGGCAGGGGGCAATGCATCGCCCTCATCGAGTTGAACGAACCCGATTTGTTGGGCAATGCCGGGAGCGGCGGCTACGATCCCGGCGATCTCGCGGCCTTCTTCCGGGCGCTGGGAATCCGGCGGTCGCTGCCCGAGGACGTGTGCGTCGACGGCGGCGCCAACCTTCCCGGACTATCCGACGTCGATCGCGAGGTCGTCACAGACATCGAAGTGGCAGCCGCCGCGGCACCAGGTGCCAAGCTCGTCGTCTATTTCGCACCCAACACGACGCACGGCTTCCTCAATGCCGTGAAGGCCGCGATACACGACGAGAAACATCGGCCCACGATCGTCTCCATCAGCTGGGGCGCGCCCGAGGGCGCTGCGGGCCACTACTCGCCGCAGTTCATGCAGGGGCTCCATGAGTTGTTCGAGGATGCAGCGGCGCTCGGCATCACGGTCTGCTGCTCCTCCGGCGACGATGGCTCGGCCGACATGCGCGAGCATTGGGACGGCCGCGCCCATGCCGATTTTCCGGCGGCGAGCCCGTTCGCGCTCGGCTGCGGCGGCACGCGGCTGAGCGTGAGGAATGGTCGGATCGCCAAGGAGCGCGTGTGGAACGCGCGGCGGCGCGCCAGCGGCGGCGGCGTCAGCCGGTTCTTCGCGCCGCCGCCCTATCAAAGGCAGGCCGGGCTGCCGCGCCGGCCCTCGAAGGACGGCGGGCGTGGCGTACCCGATGTGGCGGGCAATGCCGACCCGGCGACCGGATACAAGATCTTCATCAACGGGAAACCCGATTCCGCGGGTGGGACCAGCGCTGTGGCGCCGCTGATGGCCGGGCTCGTCGCCCGCATCAACGAGCATCTGGTCAAGAGCACGGGGCACACCGCGGGCTTCATCAATCCGCTGCTGTACACGCCCGACTTCCGGGCCGTGTTCCGCGACATCACCGAAGGCAACAACGACGTCCGCGGGCGGCTGAAGGGCAAATACCCGGCGCGGAAAGGCTGGGATGCCTGCACCGGTCTCGGCGTTCCCGACGGAGAGACGCTGCTGCGACTCCTTTCCCGCTGAGCCCGCTCAATCCGCGGCCACCCCGAGCAGGCGCTCGACGATGACGGTGTCGCGCCACTCGCCGTCGAGCCGGGCGTGGCGCCGGTAGACGCCGACGGTGCGGAAGCCGGCGCGTTCGTGCAGCGCCAGGCTCGCGGTGTTCTCGGGGAAGATGCGCGACAGCAGCTTCCAGAAGCCGCGCGCCGCACAGGCATCGATCAGCCCGACGAGCGCGGCGTACCCGGCGCCGCTGCCGCGCGCGGCCCGGTCGACATAGACCGAATGCTCGGCGATGCCGTCGTAGCAGGGACGGCTGCGATAGGGCCCGGCGCCGGCGAAGGCGACGATGCGGCCGGCGCGCTCGGCGACGACGGTCGGATAGCGCTCGCCCTTGTCGCGCAGCTGGGCCTCGATCTGCGCCGGCGTGCGCGGCGCCGTCTCGAAGGTTGCGATGCGGTCGGCGATGCCCTGGTTGTAGATCTCGGCGATCGCCTCGGCGTCGGCCGCTGTCGCCAGGCGGACAGTGGTGGTGGCGGTGGTCATGAGTTGCATTTATGCGCGTTGGCCGCGGCGCATCAATGGTTGCGATAATGGGGCCACAGATGAACGCGGATCATGGGTGATCCGCGAAGGCACGCGGTGCATCATCTTGCAGGGGCGGCTCTAAGACCCGCCCTTCGGCTGAGCCGCACGACGAAATGACCGCGACCTTTGCTCCGGCACAAGGGCGGGTCTGAGACCCGCCCCTACAACGGCCGTGCGTGGTATTAGCAGGGCATGGACCGCTTTCCTCCCGAATTCGAGGCGATGCTGACGGCGGCGGGCCGGCGCGTGCTCACGGGCCGCTCGCCGCTCGTCGGCGCCCTGGCGCAGCCGCGGCAGCGGTTCCTCGCCGCTACCGGAGTGGTGAGCGCGCGGCAGGCACGCGCCGCGGCCACGCTGCTCGACCGCACCCTCTACGGTCTGCTGGAGCCGCTGGAACAGCCGATTCCCCCGGAGTCGATCTGGGAGATGACGAAGGACTACGGCGAGCAGCTGCCGAAGACGGCGCGCCTGAAGACTGCCTATCTCGAGCGGCGGCGCGAGCGCGCCTACCAGCGGGCGGAGGAGATCGGCCTTGCCGCCATGCTGCGCTCGGAGAGCTTCGCCGCCTTCGCGGCCGCGCTGGCCGGGCGGCCGTTGCGGCGGCACTGGGGCATCCAGCTGCTCTGCTACGGGCCCGGCGACTATATCGGCCCGCACAACGACCACCACCCGGAGGCGCCGGCGGCCCACCGCGGCTATCTCGACCTCCATGTCAGCCTCGCCGGTGCCGGCGTGGCGCAGCAATGGCTGGTCTATGCCGTGCAGGGCCATTTCAGCCGCGTCGTCGACGTCGCGACCGTGGGCGGCGTCACGGCCTATCGGCTGCCCTTCTGGCACCACACGACCCCGCTGGTGGCGCGGGACGGCGCCGCGTCGGCGTCGGCGCGCCGCTGGGTGCTGCTGGGGACCTTCCTCTACCGCCGGCCGCCGGTGTTCACGGCCGCGGCCGGGCCGGCGCCCGACTCTAAAGCTTAACCAATGATCGCTTACCATGGGGCCGCGAGCCGGCGCCGGGCGGCGCCGAGGCAAGGGGGACGACCATGCCCATCATCGCGGTCGCGGGTTATCTCGTGCAGCTGGCGCTGATCACGCATGTCGTGCGCAGCGGCCGTCCGTACTACTGGATCTATATCCTTCTGCTGGCGCCGGGCCTGGGCGGCGTCGCCTATTTCGTCGCGGAGGTCATGCCGGAAATGCTGGGCACCCGGGGCGCGCGGCAGGCCGTCAACCAGGCGCAGCGCGCGATCAATCCCGAGCGACACTATCGCGCGCTGGCCGAGCAGCTCGAGATCGCCGATACGGCCGAGAACCGCAAGGCCCTGGCCGAGGAGTGCCTGCTGATCGGCAAGGTTGAGCAGGCCATCATGCTCTACAAATCGGCGCTGACCGGCGTGCACAAGGAC
>Ga0335076_10003942_pt1 | contig 14952 bp, 16 predicted proteins | sample Lox_Sample_25_FD_206717 | JGI IMG/M metagenome (GOLD analysis project Ga0335076, IMG submission 206717) | Soil microbial communities from Loxahatchee National Wildlife Refuge, Florida, United States - Lox_Sample_2.5 | ecosystem: Environmental > Terrestrial > Soil > Wetlands | place: USA...
GGTAGCGCGACCACTCGGCCGAGCTCATGCCCATCATCGCGCGCTGCACGTCCGCCGTATACGCGAGACCGTGCTCGCCGACGTACTCCTCGCGCACCGCGTCCCAGACCTCCTCGGAGTCGATCAAGAGCCCGTCGAGGTCGAAGATCGCCGCCTCGATCACAGCGGGTGGTACTCGCTCTCGCGGTAGACGAGCGAGCTCGTCGCGGTCCCGTGCTCGACGGTCACGACCGCGCCGACGAAGAAGCCGTGGTCGCCGACGTCGTGCTCGGCGACCGTGCGCGCCTCGATCCAGCCCATCGCCCCCTCGATCAGCGGCGCGACGGCGCCCTCGCGCACGGCTATGCCCTCCCAGTGGACGATCGGCGGGAACCCGGCGGCGAACCGGCGCGCGACCTCCTCCTGGTCGGCCGCGAGCATGCTGACCGCGAACCCGCCCGCGCGGCGGAGCAGCTCGTAGAGCGACGCCTGCTTCCCGACCGAGACGCCGACGAGCGGCGGGTCGAGCGAGAGCGAGACGAGCGACGAGACCGTCACTCCCATCCGGTCTCCCTCGAAGTCGACCGTGAGCACGGAGACGCCGTGCGGCCACGACCGCATCAGCCCCCGAAGCTCCTCGCCCCCCGCCATGTGCCCGATCATACGGAGGGCTACAGGCGCGCCCGCGGGCTGCCGATAGACCCCGCATGGACTGTCCTGCCTGCACCCACGCCCTCACGCCGCTCACCGTCGGCGACCTCACCGTCGACGCCTGCGAGGGCGGCTGCGGCGGCATCTTCTTCGACCACTACGAGCTCCGGAAGGTCGACGAGCCGTCCGAGACCCTCGGCGACCAGCTCCTCGACATCCAGCGCGACCCGTCCGTCGCCGTCGACCCGGACAAGCGCTACGGCTGCCCGAAGTGCACCGACGGCGTCGTGATGATGCGCCACTTCTGGAGCGTCAAGGAAGAGGTCACGATCGACGAGTGCCCCGAGTGCGGCGGCATCTTCCTCGACGCCGGCGAGCTCGGCCGCATCCGCGCGGAGTTCACGAGCGCGGCGGCGAAGGAAGCCGCGGCCGACGCGTACTTCCACGACAACGGCGTCGACCGCGAGTTCGACACGGCACGCCAGGCCGACCACCTCGGCCCGCACATCGGCGAGCCGACGCCGCCCGGCATCGCGTCCGTCTAGCGCGGATCCGCGCCGTCGACGTTCCAGTGGCGGGCGATCGTCGCCAGCCACGCGTCGTCGCGCGGCGTGAGCGTGAAGCGCGTGACCATTCGCTGGATTCCCTGCTGGTCGCCGTAGAGGATGTCGACGACGATCCGCTCGCCGGACTCGATCGCCTGTCGCGCGTCGTCGAACTCCGCGGCTGACGGGTCGCGGAAGACGCCCTGCCAGAAGCCGATGTCGCCGGGCGCGATGTAGAGGTCGCGCACGAGCCGGTGGAACCGGTCGAGCTGCGGTCGCGGATCCTCGGGCCGGTCGTCGTACGGATAGAGATCCCAGCCGTGGAGGATCGCGATCCCGTTGCCGACGTTGCGCAGCGCGATGCCGAGGTAGATCGCGTCGTCCGCGACCTCGACGGCGCCGCCGCCCCCGGGCGCGAGGAGCCACTTGTCGTCGGCGAAGCCGATCTTCTGCGCCGGATCCTCGCGGCGCGTCGGGACGATGAGCGGGCGGAGCCCCGCGAGGAGCGTCGCCTCCGCGATCCGCGCGGAGCGGTTGCCCGACCGCACCGCCGCGAACGTCGCGGCCGCGAGGACGAGCGTCCCGGCCGCCGTCCCGAGCTCCGCGATCGTCGAGATGTCCGCCATGCGGCGAGTCTATTCGTGCGCCGCGATACTCTCCCGCGGATGTCCACGGCAGGCTACGGCGACACACGCATCTGGCGCCCCGCGCGCCCGCGCCTGAGCATCGTCAAGCTCCTCGTCACGTGGCTGATCGCGACGCTGTCGCTGCTCGTCGGCTGCGCGATCGTCCCGGGCGCGCACGTCAACGGCTTCGGCGCCGCGCTCACGGCCGCGGTCGTGATCGGGATCCTCAACGCGCTGCTGCCGCCGATCGTCGCGGCGCTGCGCCTGCCGCTGACCCTGCTCTTCGGCTTCCTGCTGATCCTGATCCTCGACGCGCTGATCCTGCTCGCCGCAGCCGACGTCTCGGGCGGCCGCCTCGTGATCGACTCGTTCTGGTCGGCGCTCCTCGTCGCGATCGTCGCCGCCGCGGCCGGCGTCGCGCTCGGCGTCCTCTTCGGCACCGAGGACGACGACACGTACTCGCTTCAGGTGATCCGCCGCATCGCGAAGCGCGACAAGGAGCGCGTCGAGACCGACTCGCCCGGGATCATCTTCCTCGAGATCGACGGGCTCGCGCTCCCGGTGCTCCAGCGCGCGATGCGCGACGGGAGCGCGCCGACGATGGCGCGCTGGCTCACCGAGGGCACGCATCGCCTCGTCGAGTGGGAGACCGACCTCTCGTCGCAGACGGGCGCGTCGCAGGCCGGGATCCTGCTCGGCTCGAACGAGGACATCCCCGCGTTCCGCTGGGTCGAGAAGGAGACGGGGACGCTCGTCGCGTGCTCGGGGCCGGCCGACTGCGCGGAGATCGAGCGCCGCCACGCGACCGGCCGCGGCCTGCTCGTCGACGGCGGCTCGAGCCGCGGCAACCTCCTCTCCGGCGAGGCCGACCACGTGATCCTCACCGTCAGCCGGATGGACGCCGAGAAGAAGGCGAACCCCGGCTACCGCACCTTCCTCGCGAACGGGACGAACGTGACGCGCGTGCTGTCGCTCGCGTTCTGGGAGGTGCTCCTCGAGTGGACGGCTGCGCTTCGCGCGATCCGCCGCGACGTCGTGCCGCGCGGCCACCGCGGCGGCATGTACCCGTTCCTCCGCGCCGCGATCTGCATCGTCGTCCGCGAGCTGATCGTGTTCGGCGTCCTCACCGACATGTTCAAGGGGCGCCCGGCGATGTACGCGACGTTCTCGAGCTACGACGAGGTCGCGCACCACTCGGGGCTCGAGCGCGCCGACACGATGGAGGCGCTGCGGAAGCTCGACGCTCAGTTCGCGCGCATCGACCGCGCGCGGCAGTTCGCGCCGCGTCCGTACGAGATCGTGATCCTCTCCGACCACGGGCAGACGCAGGGCGCGACGTTCAAGCAGCGGAACGGCTACGGGCTCGACGAGCTCGTGCGCCGCTCGATCGAGCGCGGGAACGTCGCGCAGATGGCGGGCGGCGACGAGAACGACCGGGCGACCGCGCACGCGGTCAGCGAGGCGACCGGGGTGAAGGCGAAGCCGAAGAAGAACGACGTCTCCGTCGAGGACGTCGTCGTGCTCGGCTCCGGAAACCTCGGGCTCGTCTACCTGATGGAGGAGAACCGCCGCCTGACGCTCGAGGAGATCGACCGCTCGCACCCGCGGCTGATCCCGGCGCTCCGCCGGCACCCGCACGTCGGCTGGATCCTCGTCCACTCGTCGGAGCACGGCCCGGTCGTGCTCGGCGCCGACGGCGCGCGCTACCTCGCCGAGGACCGCGTCGAGGGCGAGGACCCGCTCGCGGCCTTCGCGCCGCGCGCGGGGGAGCACCTGCTGCGCGCCTCGGGCTTCGCGCACGCGCCGGACATCTACGTCGGGAGCTTCTACGACGCGGCGATGGAGGAGGGCTGCGCGTTCGAGGAGCTGATCTCGTTCCACGGCGGGATCGGCGGCCCGCAGACGCGGCCGTTCCTCCTCTACCCGCTCAACCTCCAGCCGCCCGAGGAGCCGCTCGTCGGCGCGGCCGCCGTCCACGACGTGCTCGTGGGCTGGCGGCGCGCGCTCAACGAGAGCCCTGCGTAGCTCGCTCGGTTCGTGATCGGCAGCTCGAGGCAGAGGGCGCCGGCGCCCCTGCTCTTCGTGTCCTTCGCCGCAACGACCTCGGTGGCCCGCCCGACCCTTGCACGGGGGCACCGGACGGTCAAGCGCGTCAGCATGTCGCGCCGGTGCGTTAGCGTGCCGCGGATGGACGACGCACCCAAGCGCGGAGGACTCGTCCTCATCACGCTGATCCTCGTCGCGGCCGTCGCGAACCTGAACCTCGCGGTCGCGAACGTCGCGCTGCCGTCGATCGGGCAGCACTTCGACTCGAGCCAGACGACGCTCGACCTGATCGCGGTCGGCTACTCGCTCGGGCTCGCGTGCTCCGTGCTCTGGCTCGGCGCCCTCGGCGACCGCTACGGGCGGAAGATGATGCTCGTCCTCGGCACGGCGCTCGCGATCCCGATGTCGCTGCTCGCCGCCTACGCCTGGAGCGACGACGTGCTCTTCGTCGCGCGGGTCGGCGGCGGGCTCGCCGCCGGCATGGCGTACCCGACGACGCTCGCGCTGATCACGGCGCTCTGGGCGCCGGGGCCGGGGAGGACGAAGTCGATCGCGCTCTGGTCCGGCCTCGGCGGCGCGATCGCGGCGCTCGGGCCGCTCGCGTCCGGCCTCCTGCTCGAGCACTTCTACTGGGGCTCGGTGTTCCTGTTGACCTTGCCGCTCGCCGTCGTCGCGCTCGTGCTCGCCTGGCTGTACGTCCCGTCGCACGTGAACGAGGGGACGGAGCCCGTCGACAACATCGGCGGGATCCTCTCGCTCGTGCTCGTCGGCGGGCTGATCCTCGCGATCAACTTCGCGCCCGTTCCGAACGCGGGGACGCTGACGCTCGTGCTCGCAGTGATCGCCGTCGTCGCGCTCGTGCTCTTCTACGTCCGCCAGCGCCGCGCGAAGAACCCGCTCTACGACCTCGACGTCGCGAAGCGCCCTCCGTTCTGGGTCGCGGCCTGCGCGGGCGTGATCGTCTTCGGCTCGCTCATGGGCGCGATGTTCATCGGCCAGCAGTTCCTCCAGAACGTGCTCGGCTACTCGACGCTCGACGCGGGGCTCTCGATCCTGCCGGCCGCGTTCTGCATGGTGCTCGTCGCGCCGCGCTCGGCGAAGATCGTCGACACGCACGGCGCGCGGTTCACGCTGCTCTCCGGCTACGTGTTCGTGCTGCTCGGCTTTCTGACGATGCTGCTGCTCTGGAAGGAGAACATTCCGTACTGGAAGGTCGGGCTCGGCTACGCGTTCGTCGGGATCGGCGTCGGGCTCGCGGGGACGCCGGCGTCGCATTCGCTCACGGGCTCGGTTCCGGTGCGGCGCGTCGGCATGGCGTCGGGCACCGCCGACCTGCAGCGCGACCTCGGCGGCGCGATCATGCAGTCGATCTTCGGCGCGCTGCTGACGGCGGGCTACGCGACGGCGGCCGGCTCGCTCATCTCGTCCTCCGGGAAGGACCTCACGGCGAGCACGCAGGCCGAGCTGACGAAGTCGTTCTCGAGCGCCGCCGACACGGCGTCGCGCTATCCGCCGTCGATGCAGGACGCGATCGTCAACGGCGCGAAGACGGCGTTCCTCAAGGGCGACCAGTGGGCGTACCTCGCGGGGATCATCGCGGTGCTGCTCGGCGCGGTGATCGTATGGTTCTGCTTCCCGCGGAAGGAGCGCGAGGAGCAGCTGCTCGCCGCGTACCACGCGGAGGACGTCGCGCCGGCATGAGCAAGAGGACGTGGCTGATCGTGCTGCTCGCGGTCGGGGTCGGCCTGGCCGTCCTCGTCGGCGTGCTCGGCAGGGGAAACAACGCGCCGACCGCGCAGGAGGCGAATCAGGCGCTCTGCTCGAGCCTCTCGGCGTTCGAGTCGTCGGCGAACGCGCTCGCGAACGTCGACCCGCACACGACGACGATCGACGAGTTCCAGGCCGACGTGAAGACCGTGCAGTCCGACTGGGCCGCGGTCGAGGCCGCCGCCCAGGACGTAAAGGGCGCCCAGATGGACTCGATGGACGCCGCGTGGGCCAACTTCGACGCTGTGACGCAGAGCATCTCGAGCGAGACGACCGTCAAGGACGCGGCGGCCACGATCTCGCAGGCGGCGGACACGCTCGTCTCGGAGGCCCAGTCGGCGGCGCAGTCGGCCTACTGCCTGGCGGGCTGATGGCCGGCGACGGCATCACGCGCGAGGAGCTTCAGCTCGCGGCGCGGAACCACGGGATGCCGCTCGAGGCCCTCCGCTATCCGGTGACGCCGGTCGGGCTGCACTACCTGCTCGTCCACTACGACATCCCGGAGGTCGACGTGGAGGCGTGGCGGTTGCGGGTCGACGGCGAGGTGCAGCTCGAGCGCTCGCTGTCGCTCGACGAGCTGCGCGCGATGCCGTCGACCGAGGTCGTCTCCACGATGGAGTGCGCCGGCAACGGTCGCGCGCGCCTCGAGCCGCGGCCCGTCAGCCAGCCGTGGCTGCTCGAGGCGGTCGGGACGGCGCGGTGGCGCGGCGTCGCGCTTCTCTCGGTGCTCGAGCGCGTCGGCTGGCGTCGCGGCGCGACGCACGTCCTCTTCACCGGGCTCGACGGCGGCATCGAGGGCGGGATCGAGCAGCGCTACCAGCGCGCGCTGCCGCTCGCCGAGGCGATGCGGCCGGAGGTGCTGCTCGCGTACGAGATGAACGGCGTGCCGCTGCCGCCGCAGCACGGGTTCCCGCTGCGGCTCGTGACGCCGGGCTGGTACGGGATGACGAACGTGAAGTGGCTCGACTCGATCACGCTTCTCGACGCGCCGTTCGAGGGCTACCAGCAGTCGCATGCCTACCGGTTCCGGCTCGACGAGGACGACGAGGGGATGCCGGTGACGCGGATGCAGCCGCGCGCGCTGATGGTGCCGCCGGGCGTTCCGGAGTTCCTCTCGCGCGACCGGACGGTGCACGAGACGCCGGTCGCGGTGCGCGGCCGCGCGTGGTCCGGCTGGGCGCCGATCGTCTCGGTCGACGTGAGCGTCGACGGCGGCGGGACGTGGAGCGCGGCGGAGCTCGACGACGACGCCGGCCCGCCGTGGGCGTGGCGCGGCTGGAGCTTCGAGTGGTCGCCCGAGCCGGGCGAGTACGTCGTCGCGTGCCGCGCGACGGACGCACGCGGCACCGGCCAGCCCGCCGAGCCGGTCTGGAACGTCGGCGGCTACTCGAACACCGCAGTGCAGCGCGTCGCGGTCACCGTCGCCGGCTGACGCCGGCCCGGCGCACTACTTGGTGATGTGGAAGGTCGCGCTCTTGGAGGCGGAGCCGTCGGCCGTCGTGACGGTCACCCTCGCGACCACTGCCTTGCCCTTCATCTTCTTCGGCAGGACGAACGTGAGCTTCGCGACGCCGTTGACGAACGACTGAATGGAGGTGACGGGCTTCTTCGCGACCGTGACGCTCCCGAGCATCGTGCCGTCGGTCAGAACCTCGTTGTTGTCGCTGCGCGTCACGGCGAAGCTGACCGAGGCCTTCTTCCCCGAGACGAGAACCTTCGGCGCGGAGGTGCCCGGCGCGATCACGGGGATCACGGGCGGCGGGGGAGGCACCGGCGTCGTCGCGGTGATCGTCACGGTGTTGTCCGCCGGGGTGATGTCGGGGGCGCGGTAGCCCGCGACCGCCGTCAGGGCATGGTCGCCGGTCCCGGTCACCTTGGTGGTGACGGTGACGTGGCCGAGCGGCGCCGTGTCCGCGAGCCAGTCGAGGTCGCAGTGGAGCGTCGTCGCGCCCGTGGACGTGCACCCGGTGCCGCGATCGGAGTAGGTGGAGACGAGCGACACGTTCGTCGGGAGCGTGATGTCGACGTACACCCCGGTCGCGGGGCCCTGATTCTGGTCGTTCACCTGGAGGTACCAGACGAGGGCGTCGCCGACGGCCACGGTCGTCTGGCTGACCGAGCCCTGCATCAGGAGGTCGGCGGGCCCGCAATTTGGATCGCACGGCGGGTTCGCGTGGCGCGCGGGCGCCGCAGCCGCGCCCGCGGCGAGAACCAACGCCGCGACGACGACCATCAGCCAGCTGACCCGGAGTGCCTGCACGTTGAGATAAGACTCGCAGTCCGATCGGATGTTGGCCCCGTTTTGTAAAACGAGCGGCGGGGGAGGGATTCGAACCCTCGGGGGCGTGAGCCCACAACGGTTTTCAAGACCGTCCCGTTCGACCGCTCCGGCACCCCGCCGCTAGCGCGTGACGGTAGCGGGCGCGCCGTACGCGCGCAGCACCTCCGGGACCTCGCCCTGGAAGTTCTCGAGGATCGCGAGGACGGCGCGGTCGGTCGCTGCGGTGCCGTTCAGCGTGTGCACCGGCTCGAGGCTCTTCCCGTTGCGGAAGCGGACGCCGAGCCGGCGGGCCTGGAAGTCCGTCGTGTTCGACGTCGATGTGAGCTCGCGGTAGCGCTGCTGCGACGGGAACCAGCCCTCGCAGTCGTACTTCTTCGTCGCGGACGCGCCGAGGTCGCCTGCCGCGACGTTGACGATGCGGTACGGAAGCTCGAGCGCCTGGAGGATCTCCTCCTCGATCGAGAGCAGCCGCTCGTGCTCGTCGGCCGAGCCGCTCGGGTCGATGAACGTGAAGAGCTCGACCTTGTTGAACTGGTGCACGCGGAACATCCCGCGCGTGTCCTTTCCGGCGGCGCCGGCCTCGCGGCGGAAGTTCGTCGAGAACGCGGTGTAGCGGAGCGGCAGCTCCTCGAGGATCTCGCCCATGTGCAGCCCCGCGAGCGCGACCTCGGACGTTCCCGTGAGATAGAGGTCGTCGCTCTCGATCGCGTAGATGTTCGTGCGGTCGGTCGGGAAGAAGCCCGTCCCGTACATCGCCTCCTCGCGCACGAGCACCGGCGGGAGCATCGGCGTGTGGCCGTGCGCAGCGGCGCGGTCGAGCGCGAAGCGGTACACCGCGAACGCGAGCAGCGCGGTGTCCCCGATCAGGTAGCCGAAGCGCGAGCCGGAGAGCCGCGCCGCGCGCTCCATGTCGAAGCGGCCGACCTCCGTGTGCTCCTTCGGGTCGGGCGGCATGCGCGGCTCGCCCCAGGAGCGGATCTCGACGGCGTCCTCGTCCGTGAAGCCGTCCGGCGCCGAGTCGTCCGGCGGGTTCGGGATCAGTGCGAGTGCGGCGTCGCGGGCCGCCTCCGCAATGGCCAGCTCCTCCTCGGCCGCCTGCAGCTCCTCCTTCACGCCGCGGAGCTGCTCGAGCTGCTCCGGCGTCGGCTTGCCCTTCAGCTTCGTCTGCGCCCGGAGGTCGTCGACGCGCGGGACGAGCGCGCGCCAGCGCTCGTCGTCGGCGAGCCACGCGTCGAACTCCTCGGCGGCGCCCTTCCGGGCGAGCCGGCGCCGGAACTCGTCGGGGTCGTTGCGCGCTGCGCGGGCGTCGATCATGCCCGGGAGTCTACGAACGCCTCGAGCAGCGCGGCCACGCCTTCCTCGTCCACCGACGGGACGACGAGGTCGGCGCGGCGGAGGATCGTCTCCTGCGCGTTCGCCACCGCGACCGCGAAGCCGGCCCAGTCGAGGAGCTCGCGGTCGTTCTCGCCGTCGCCGCACGCGACGGTCTCGGCCGCGGTGAACCCGAGCCGCTCGGCGACGAACGCCATCCCGGCGCCCTTGCTCACGTCGGGGTGCGCGAACTCGAGGAAGAACGGGAGCGACTTGGAGATGTAGAGCCGGCCCGCGAACGCCGGCTTCAGCTCCGCCTCGAGCTCGTCGAGCGCGTCCGGGTCGCCGACCGCGACGAGCTTCGTCGGGTCGGCGGCGAGCCACGTGTGCAGATCGCCGACCGCGTGGACCGGCAGGTTCTGGAAGCCCGCGTACGACTCCGCCTCGGGCGTCACCTTCGCGACGTACAGCTCGTCGTCGACGTAGCAGTTGACGTGGAAGCCGCGCGCGACGACGGCGTCGATCGCCTCGAGCGCGACCGCGCGCGGGATCGGGACGTGACGGAGCACCTCGCCGCTCACCGGGTCGGCGACGAGCGCGCCCTGGTAGCAGATCACCGGGTCGTCGAGACCCGCCTCGAGGACGTACGGGCGCACCGAGCGGAACATGCGCCCCGTCACGACGATCACGTGCGTGCCGGTCGCGCGCACCGCGTCGATCGCCGCCGCGGTGCGGGTGTGCAGCGTCGCGTCCTGGCCGACGAGCGTCCGGTCGAAGTCGGTCGCGAACGCGCGGACGTCCCGCGGGAAGCCCGCCGGGAGCTCGACCGCCGCTACGGGGTGCCGCCGGTCGCCGTGACGACGTACGCCGCGACGTCGGCGATCTGCTGCGCGGTGAGCTGCTTCGCGAACGACGGCATCACGCCCTTGCCGAGCGTCACGCGCGCCGTCGCCGTGCGGTAGTCCGGCTTCGCGTCGTCGAGGTTCGGGCCGACCGTTCCGGTCGAGCCGGCGTCCTTCAGCGTGTGGCAGCTCGTGCAGCCGGCCGAGAGGAAGATCTTCTTGCCCTCGACCGGGTCGCCCTTGAGCTTGAAGGCCGGCGTGGCCGGCTCGAGGGTCGGCTTCGGCAGCGAGCCGACGACGGTCTCCGGCGTGGGGGACACGACACCCTGCGAGCCGCACCCCGCAGCGACGCCCACGAGGGCTCCTGCGGCGAGGCAGATGACGAGGGCGCGGCGCATCCGGAGCAAGACTCTAAACAAGGCCTAAGACTGCCTGCCGGGCGAACTCTCGACCCGGCAGCCCGGAGTACCATGGCGCTCGTGAAGAGGAAGTCGTACGGGCGGGACGCGGGGCTGTCGCTCCGGATGCTCGCGACGGGCGGGCTGCTCGGCCTGCTCTACGTCGTCTTCGCGGTCGTTCTCTTCTCGGTCCTGAACGTCGGCATCGTCCCGATGCTCGTCATCGTCGTCGGGCTCGCCGCCGTCCAGTACTGGACGTCGGACCGGCTCGCGCTCGCGGCGTCCGGCGCGAAGATCGTCTCGGCCGAGGACGCGCCGGAGCTGCACGCGATGGTCGAGCGGCTGTGCGCGATGGCCGACCTGCCGAAGCCGCGGATCGCGGTCGTCGACAGCGACGTCCCGAACGCCTTCGCGACCGGCCGGAACCCGAAGCACGCGGCCGTCGCCGTCACGACGGGCCTCTGGCGCCGGCTCGACCCGCAGGAGGTCGAGGCCGTCCTCGCCCACGAGCTCTCGCACATCGCGAACCGCGACGTCCTCGTGATGACGCTGGCGAGCTTCTTCGCGATGCTCGCCGCGCTGATCACGCGCTGGGGCATGTTCTTCGGCATGTGGGGCGGCGGGATGGGCGGCGGCAACCGCAGCAACAACAACAACCAGGGCGGGCTGCCCGTCTGGCTGATCGTCGTCGTCGTCGCGATGGTGACCTACGCGATCAGCTTCGTGCTCATTCGGACGATCTCGCGCTACCGCGAGTACGCCGCCGACCGCGGCTCGGCGCTGATCACCGGCGCGCCGGAGAACCTCATGAGCGCGCTGCAGAAGATCTCCGGCCAGATCACCCAGATCCCCGAGCGCGACCTCCGCGAGGTCGCCGGGATGAACGCGTTCTTCATCATCCCGACGAACTGGCGGACGCAGGCCGGCGAGCTGTTCATGGACCATCCGCCGCTCGAGAAGCGCCTCGCCGCCCTCGAGAAGATCGCGCGCGAGATGGGCCGCGCGGTTCCGCAGTAGCGCACGCCGCGTGAAGCGGAAGCCACTCGGGCGGGACGCGGGCCTGACCGTGCGGATGGCGGTCGCGCTCGTCCTGCTCGGCGTCACCTACGTCGCGATCGTCGCCGCGGTCGTCGGGCTCTTCGTGGTCTTCCCGCGCGCCTGGCCGTACTGGCTCGTCGTCGCGCTCGCCGTCGCCTTCAGCCTCGTCGTGCATTACCGCGCGGCCGAGAGCTCGCTGCTCGGGGCGATCGGGGCGACGCTCGTCCCGGAGGGCGAGGAGCCCGGAGTGCGCGGGGCGCTCGGGAAGCTCGCGTCGCTCGCGGACATCCCCGCGCCGCGGCTCGCGATGGTCGAGACGGACGTCCCGAACGCGCTCGCTGTCGGGCTGAGCCGGCGGAAGGCGATCGTCGTCGTGACCCGCGGCCTGCTCGAGCGGCTGACGCAGCACGAGCTCGAGTCGGTGCTCGCGCATGAGGTCGCGCATCTCGCGAACCGCGACGCGGCGGTGATGACGGCCGTCGCGGTCCCGCGCACGCTCGGCGAAGTGATCGTCGGCGGCCCCGGCGGCCCGGGCTTCGTCGGGGTCGTCTGGATCGTGATCTGGCCGCTCGGGATCTTCCCGCTCGGTGTCGGGACGGGCCTCACGCTGACGGTCTCGCGCTACCGTGAGTTCGCCGCCGACCGCGGCTCCGCGATCCTGACCGGGGCGCCGGAGCAGCTGATGAGCGCGCTCCGGAAGCTCGCCGGCCACGCGGCCGAGATCCCGCACGCCGACATGCGCGCCGCGAACGCGTTCTGCATCGTCTCGACGCAGGCCGTCCGCTTCCGCCTCTTCTCCGACCATCCGCCGCTCGAGCAGCGCCTCGCCGCACTCGAGAAGATCGCGCGCGAGCTGGGCCGTCCCGTCAAGTAGCCCGGAACCGCTTCACTCGCGCTGCCAGACACCCGAGAACACTGCCTCGCGTATCAACTCGTCGGCGTTTGGTCAGACGGGGGTGGCGCAAGGTGGCCGCCGCCGGTGCAGTCCGGGACGCCGAGGCGTAGCTCGTACGCGTCGGCGCGCCGCTTGAGGCTGTCCGGCTGATGTACGAGCACGTCGAGGCGGGCAGGCAGGCCGGCACGCTGCGACGGGGTCTGCGCGCTCTCGATCTCGTCCCAGATTCGGAGGTAGTCGCGGGCGAACGCGGCGACAAGCCGGCGTTCGGCCCGCAGCCACTGCCTGACTGTCGCCGCTTGGCCGCTCGGTTCGGCGACCGCGGCGACGCGGCGGAGCCGGCGCATGCCCGTCCGGCGGATGTCCCGTGAGACGGCTATCGCGCCGGCGCGGGTGCCGATCGCGTGCTCGCCCTCGAACAGAAGGGCGCCGCGGCAGATGCGAGTGACCTCCCGGGAGTACCCGGTCTTGTTCGTGGTCGCGTAACTAGGCGAGACGGCGGCTAGGGCGGCGACGGCGACGAGTGTGCTGCGCCATGACATGCGCGGATCGTCGCCCCGGCCGGGACGCCCGGCCATCCGACATTCGTCGGAGATGCAAGCTGCGGCGTGGTCACCAGGACGGCTTGATTCCGCTCGGCCGGGGCGGGACGACCCAGCCCGTGGCCGCCGGGTCGCCGAACGCCCGCGCGACCGCGGCGGTGCGGGTTCTCACCTCGAGCTTCTCGAACGCGTTCTCCAGATGCGAACGCACCGTGTGCGGCGACAGCCAGAGATCGCGCGCGATCTCCTTGTTCGTCTTGCCGCCACTGACGAGCGCCAGGATCTCGAGCTCGCGTGGCGTCAGCAGCGGCGACACGCCTCGCGCACGCCTCGCCGCAGCCCGCCGATAGAGCACGACGAAGTGCGGGGCGAGGAGCTGCAGGATCTGCACGTACCGACCTGGGATCGTGCGGCGTTCCATTGTGCTGAAGTTGAGCCGCCGCATCACCCCTTCCTCCGGCGCGGGCAGCCAAAGCGCGAGGCTGTCGTTCCCGAAGTGCCGGTCGACCTCCCACCAGAGGTGACGCTTACGCGTCTCCCGGTACGAGAGCATGTCCGTCTCGCGCACTGCGACCAGCATCAGCTCGGGTGTCGGTGGAGTCACCTCCTCCTCGCGGCCGTACCGGAAGACCGCGTCCCGCATCTCCTCCCGCCATACCGTCGGTCCGTACTGGATCCACTCGGCGCCGCACGATGCAAAGTCGACGATCGTCAGCCGATCGGCGGGGATCGAAGGGTCATGGCCGGCGAAAACGTTGCAGCAGGCCCCGCCGTCCACCGGCAGCAGCCGCAACAGGGCGTCGACGACTGGCTCGGTGAACGCGTCCGGGCCGTCCACGGTGGCCCCCTCGTGGAGAACCTCGAGCATGCCTGCCACATCCGCCTCGCGCAGCGCGACGGCCATGCCGCATCCTACCCAGCACGTGGGGCGGTCAAGTCAGCCTGGGGGCGCGGGGCCTATGCGGCGTCGCCCGCCCGATCGTCGTCCGACTTGTGACGAACAGCCCGGCGGCGTCGTATATCCCACATGAAGAGATCCCTTCTCCTGCCTGTCATTGCGGCCGCGGCTCTTGCGAGCAGCGCCGCTGCAGCACCGGCTCCGGGCTACAGCCTCGGCGACTCCTCGCAGACGCTTGCCGGCTGGCGAACGAGCGTGGGGCATGGCGCGATCACGGCCGGGCGTCGGCACAGGCTCAGCGTCATCGCACACGCTGCTGTTCGCCCGACGGACGCCGGCATCCTGCGGGAGACGGTGATCGGCGGCAGCAAAGGACCGGCGATCTACCTCGACCTCGTGTCCCCGAACCCGCTCTACACGCTGCGGCACGCCGACGCGCTTGTCGGCGTCCTGTCGAAGTCTCCGTTCCGCGGAGGCTGGGCGATTCGTTTGCGCGACGCATTCCACAACACGGTCTGGATCGCCGGTTACGCGGGGAACGGTGGCTTCGTCGGCTCGGCGAACAGCACGATCGACAAGGCGTCGCCGGTCAAACACAGCGAACCGGTCGTCCTCCCCTAGCCGCTGCGCAGTCCGGCGGCTCAGCCCGCCCGGAGCGCCGGATCTCGGAAGAACGCGATCCGATTGCCTGACCGATTGATCCTGCTCCGATCACGACCACGACTCAGCGCGAGCTCGTCACGTGCGCGTTCCCGAAGTGAAGCAGCGCGGCTAGATCGGCGCGTCGAAGAGGCCGAGCCACTTGCTGAGGTCCTGCTCGATCGGGAGCTCGGGCTCGAGCTTCGCCTTCAGCTCGAGCTCGCGCGCGTTGTCGCGCTCGCGGCTCTCGCCCGTCGGCGCAAACGGCCAGAACGTGCCGCTCTTGAAGCCGTAGACCCAGTAGACCGGCTTCCCCGCGGCCTCGAACCGGAACGCGGCGGCGAGGAGCTGCGCCCCGAAGCCGCGGTCCGAGAACTCCTGCGCGACGGCGTGCGCGGCCGTCACCTGGTCCTCGAGGTCGCTGTCGCGCACGATCACCCACTCGAAGCCGAACGTGTCGGTCTTCCGGTCCAGCTTCGAGCCGGACCCCGCGG
>Ga0335076_10003943_pt1 | contig 14952 bp, 12 predicted proteins | sample Lox_Sample_25_FD_206717 | JGI IMG/M metagenome (GOLD analysis project Ga0335076, IMG submission 206717) | Soil microbial communities from Loxahatchee National Wildlife Refuge, Florida, United States - Lox_Sample_2.5 | ecosystem: Environmental > Terrestrial > Soil > Wetlands | place: USA...
AGAATGAAGTCGACCACCTTGTCCTCGAAGATCGGGGCACGAAGCTGGGCCAGCGCCTGCGCGTTGTTGCGATAGTAGTCCCAGACCTCCTTCTCGCGACCCGGCATCTGGCGTGCGCGCTCGATCACCGCACGGCCGACCTCATCGTCGGTTACAGTGATCTTGTTCTTCTCGCCGATCTCCGACAGCACGAGGCCGAGGCGAACCCGCCGGTCGGCGATCTTGCGGTACTCGTCTTTTGCGGCCTCTTCGGTCGTATTCTCGTCAGCAAAGCTCTTGTTGCTCGATTCCATCTCGGCCTTGATCGAGGTCCACATCAGATTGAACTCGTCATCGATCAGGGACGACGGCGCCTCGAATTGATGGGCCTCGTCGAGACGGTCGAGCAACGCGCGCTTGACGCGCTGACGCGTTGTGGCTGAGAATTCGGCACCGAGCCGGCCGCGCACCGCTTCCTTCAGCTTGTCCAGCGATTCGAGCCCGAGCGTCTTGGCGAGGTCGTCGTTGATCTCGGAGGGCAGCGGCTTTTCGATGACTGTCGCGGTGGTCTCGAATTCCGCCGGCTGGCCGGCGAGCTTCTCGTTCAAGTAATTTTTCGGAAACGAAACCTTGAGCGTGCGGGTTTCGCCCGCGCCGATTCCGGTCAACTCCTCCTCGAAGCCCGGGATGAACTGACCTGCGCCGATGACGACCTGGATGTTCTCGCCAGTGCCACCGTCGAACGGCACGCCGTTGATGGTACCCTTGAAATTGATGGTGACACGGTCGCCACTCTCGGCTTTGGCGCCCTCGCCCTTGGGGCCATAGGAGCGGTTCTGGTTGGCGATGCGCTGGACCGCCTCGTCGACCTCGGCGTCGGTCACGTCCGCAACCGGCTTTTCGAGCGCAAAAGTCTTGAAATCGGCGAGCTTGATGCTCGGCACCACTTCGATCGAAACGGTGTAGGTGAGATCGGATTTGCCGGACAAAATCTGCTCGACCTCTTTCTCCTCGGTCGGCATGGTGATCTTCGGCTCGGTCGCAAGGCGAAAGCCGCGCTCGCTGAAGATCTGGGTGTTGGTATCGCGAATGGTCTGGTCGATAGTCTCGGCCATGACCGAGCGGCCATAGACCTTCTTCAAATGGCTGACCGGCACCTTGCCGGGGCGGAAGCCGTTGAGGCGGACTTTCGCCTTCAGATCAACCAGGCGCGCATCCGCCTTGGCATCGAGGTCGGCAGCGGGAACGCTGATCTGGAATTCGTGTTTGAGCCCTTGCGAGAGGGTTTCGGTAACCTGCATGGCGTCCAATCTTCTTCCGCTCTGGTCCAGGACCTTTCGGCCAAGACCGCTGACAATGTGCTCGGCGCGCGGCAGATGCGTTGCGCCGGTGTTGCTGTTCCGCGAACCCGATCCCCGAAACGGAGACAGGCCCTTGCGGTTCCTGGTGCAAACGCTGTTCGAAGCGCTTGGTGCGGGCGGAGGGACTCGAACCCCCACAACTTTCGTCACTGGAACCTAAATCCAGCGCGTCTACCAGTTCCGCCACGCCCGCGAGAAAGCATCAGGTCCAGCCGCGATGCCGCGGGCGGCGGCTTATAACATGTGCCGGTCCGCCCGCAGCAAAAAAATGGTCGCTTGCGGGCGCCCGCGCAACCGCCAGCTTTGGCTGGACATTGCGGGTCAAAAATGGTCCGCATCGGCCTCATGGCAAAGCGGATTTCCCTCACGAGCCGGCGCACATTGCTTGGCGGGCTATGCGCCTTCGCGGTGGTCCCCGGGCGAAGCCCCGCCGCCGAAGCGCCGAAAGCGCTATTGCTGCGCGCGACAGCGACAAAGATCGCTTTGCGGCCGGGTCGGGGGGAAACGCCGATCTGGTCGCTGAACGGCCCAACACCAGGCACGGCGCTTCGATTCAAACAGGGCGAAGAGGTCGAAATCAGTCTGCAAAATGATCTGCCCGCACCGGTAGCACTGAATTTGCGTGGATTGGATGGCAACGCGGCCGCCGAGCCGCTGACAGTGCGCCCTCCCCTTGCCCCCGCTGCCAGGACCACGTTCAGCGTGTCACTCCGCCATGCCGGCAATTTCCTCTGCGACATCAGGCTGCTCGCCGATGGGTCCACCGCCGCGAGGTCCCTGCCTCTGGTGGTCGAAGCAGCCGGTGCGGTGGCTGACCGCGACGAGATTTTCCTGGTGGAGGACTGGCGAATAAATCCCGATGGCACCCTCGTCGCGCCAGGCTTGGGCCCGGGCGACGCGGCGCCGCTCCTGACCGTCAACGGCCGGCTTATCCCAGATATTGCGGTGCGTTCAGGGGAACGGCTGAGGTTTCGCTTTATCAATGGCTGCCAACGGCAAATTATTGCGGTCAAAATTGAGAATTACGACGTCCGGGCGATAGCCATGGACGGTCAACCCGCGGAGCCTTTCCTCGCCCGCAACGGGGCACTGGTGCTGGCTCCCGGCGGCCGCGCCGATGCCCTGATCGAAGCGACGGCATCACCGGGCTCAACGTCGGCGATTCTGGTGCACGACGGCAAGGAGGCGCGTCCGGCGGCACGGCTCGTGACCTCGACCGAGCCGCCAATTCGGTCCCGGCCGCTGCCACCCGTTACGCAACTCCCCTCCAACGGCTTGCCGGCGCAACTCGACCTTCGCAACGCACTGCGGGTCGAGCTGCCGCTCACCGGCAGTGAATGGGTGGGACCGGCGACCTTCGCGACATCGGCGGCGCCGGCGTTTCATGCGAAAAAAGGCCGCGTGGTTGTGCTCGCACTAACCAACCGCGCGGCGTCGGCAACGGTCTTTCATCTCCACGGCCACCATTTCCGCTTGCTCGACCGGCTCGACGACGGCTGGAAGCCCTATTGGCTCGATACGCTTGCGGTCGAGCCGGGCCGGACCGAGCGCGTCGCCTTTGCCGCCGAATATGCAGGGCACTGGCTGATGGAAACTGCCGGCACCGATTGGGCCGCGCCAAGACTCCTGCGGTGGTACAGTGTGGGATAAGGGAGGCGCACATGGACAAAACCACACCTGCAATTCGAGGCGTCAGGGCGCGCGCTGTCGTCGTGCCGCTCGCGCGACCGGTGAAAAACGCGTTCGGCATCATCGAGGCCGCGCCGCTGGTGTTGATCGACGTCGCGACCGATCAAGCTGTGACCGGACGCGCCTACATCTTTGGCTACAGCAAGCTCACACTGAAGCCGCTGGTGACGCTGATCGAAGAGATCGGACGCGACCTCGCCGGAAAACCGATCGCGCCATACGAGCTGATGGCGGCACTCGACGCCAAGTTCCGTCTGCTCGGCTGGCAGGGCCTGGTCGGCATGGCGGTGTCAGGCCTCGACATGGCGTTCTGGGACGCACTCGGGCAACTCGCCGGGAAACCGGTGGTCGAATTGCTCGGCGGCTCGGCGCGGCCGATTCGCGCCTATGACAGTTATGGCGCCGTCGATCCCAGGGCCGATGAGAAGGATTTGCGCCGCTCGATCGAGCGTGGATTCCGCGGCATCAAGATCAAGGGCGGCGACGGCGACGCGGCCAATGACGAGCGCGTCGTCAAGGGCGTGCGCGCGCTGCTTGGTGACGATGTCGCCTTGATGATCGATTTCAACCAGTCACTCGATCCAGCCGAAGCGCTTTGCCGCATCAAGCGCCTTGCGCCCTATGATCTCACCTGGGTCGAGGAGCCCGTGCCGCAGGAAGACCTGCGGGGGCACGCGGAGGTACGAAAGGCGTCGCCCATCCCGATCCAGGCCGGCGAGAACTGGTGGTTCCCGCGCGGCTTTGCCGAGGCGATCGCAGCCGCCGCCAGCGACTTCATCATGCCCGATCTCATGAAGGTCGGCGGCATTACCGGCTGGGTGCGCGTTGCAGCGCAAGCCGAGGCTGCATCGATCCCGATGTCCAGCCACCTCTTCGCCGAAGCGAGCGCGCACGTGCTTGCAGTGACACCGACCTGTCACTGGCTCGAAGTGCTGGATTTTGCCGGCAGCATCCTGGCCGATCCAATCAGGATCGTCGAGGGCACGCTGACCGCTCGAGGCCCGGGATTGGGGCTTGAGTGGAACGAGACTGCGGTCGCAAAATACCTGATCTAATAATCGACGCCGAACTCGTCGTAGATGCGCCTGATAACGGCGGGCAGCGTCTCCGACAAATCCTCCGCGATCAGTCCGGGTCCCGCTTCGCGCGCGGCTTCGCCGTGCATCCACACGCCGATGCTCGCGGCCTCGAATGCCGCAACCCCCTGCGCCAGGAGCCCTGCGATGATCCCCGCCAGCACGTCGCCGGCACCGGCGGTCGCAAGCCATGGCGGCGCGTTGGCCGCAATCGTGGCGCGGCCATCAGGCGCGGCAACCGTCGTGTCCGGACCTTTCAACAGGACGACCGCGCCGCAGCGTTCCGCGGCGGCACGCACGCGTTCGAGCTTCGACCGGCCCGGGGTCTTGTTGCTGAGGTCGCTGAACAGCCGCGGAAACTCGCCCTCATGCGGGGTGAGAACGACCTGCGGATCGTGCGAGGCCTTGATCGATTCAAAGAGACGCTCCGGCGCTTCCGCAAAGCTCGTCAGTGCGTCGGCGTCGAGCACCACGGGCCGCTGCGCCGACAGCACGGTGTGGACGAAATCGATGGTCCGCGGGCCAACACCGGCACCAGGCCCGATCACGCAAGCGTTGAAGCGCCTATCCGACAGGGCTTCGCCGAATTCCACCGCGGTATCGAGCGCGCGCACCATCACTGCAGTCAGCGCAGCGGCATTGACGGCCAGCGCATCGCGCGGCGTTGCCAGCGTCGCAAGCCCCGCGCCGGCGCGCAGCGCAGCGCGTGCCGCAAGTCGCGCAGCGCCGGTCGAGGCGACGCCGCCGGACACGATCAGCGCATGCCCGCGGACATATTTGTGGCCGTCGATCCGCGGTACCGGGTAGGTCTTGCGCCAATGGTCCGGCGTGTTCTCGAAAACCTTCGGACGAATCTCGTCCAGGACGCGCGCGTCGATGCCGATATCGGCGACGCGCACCCGGCCGCAATGCGCCCGGCCCGGCAACAACAGATGCGCCGGTTTTTTGCGGAAAAAGGTCACGGTCTCGACCGCATGCACTGCGCTGCCCATGATGGCGGCCGAGGTGCCGTTGACGCCGCTCGGCAGGTCGACCGCAAGCACCGGAGCGCCATTGGCGTTGATTGCCTCGATCATCTCGCGCGCCTCGCCCTCGACGGGGCGGCTGAGGCCGGCGCCAAACAGCGCGTCGACAATGAGCGCTGGCTTGCCGATCGCCTGCGGCGTGAACGGCAGCACCGGATACTTCCAGCCGCGCGCCGCTGACGCCGCATCGCCCTGCAGGGCTTCGCGTTCGCACATCAGGATGACCGACACTTCCCGCCCCTGCGCGGCGAGTTCGGCGGCCGCGACAAAACCGTCGCCGCCATTGTTGCCGGGTCCGGCGACGACGAGGATCGGTCCCTCCTCCACAAGGTCGGCCGCCGCCTCCGCGACGGCCTGGCCGGCGCTTAACATCAGGGCGAAGCCGGGCCTGCCTGCGGCAATCGTCAGGCGGTCGGCACGTTCCATCTCTGCCGTCGTGAGGACTTCCATGTCTGCAACCTGATGTCCCCTATTTCAGGGGCTAACACGTCATTTGGAAACAAAGGACAACAGTCACACTACAATTTCGGTGCCGCACTGGAACCAATTGATGCGCGGACATGCGATTAAGTGCGGCAGGGTTCCGCCTCATCCTAAGGCACTCTTCGTCCAGAACGGCATGACGACTGCATACCTTTTGATCTATTTGCCTATTCCGCAGGCCCAGCTATTCTGCAAGCCTTCGTATAGCAGCAAGTGAAATGACTATTAAAACATTGATAAGACACCAGGAATCCGCATCCTTAACGAATTGGCATAGAGCCTGCTTTTAGGGAGCCGTTTCTGCTCACCGCGTTGTCCGGTCCGGCGTCAGTTTTTAAGCCGCTGCCGAACGGCCAGCCGAGGTCCCGTCTGATGATCGATATCGTATGTATCGCGCGTGGCCTGACGAGTTTTCATCTGGAAATGCCAGGGAGGCCCACGTGAAGAAGATTGAAGCCATCATCAAGCCGTTCAAGCTCGACGAGGTGAAGGAAGCGCTTCAGGAAGTCGGCCTCCAGGGCATTACTGTAACCGAGGCCAAAGGCTTTGGACGGCAGAAGGGCCATGCCGAGCTCTACCGGGGCGCCGAGTACATCGTGGATTTCCTGCCCAAGGTCAAAATCGAGATCGTGATCGGTGACGATTTGGTCGACCGGGCCATCGACGCGATCCGGCGCGCCGCCCAGACCGGGCGGATCGGCGACGGCAAGATTTTCGTCTCCAACATCGAGGAAGCCATCCGCATCAGAACTGGCGAGTCCGGACTGGATGCCATCTGACGGCCGGCTCGACTTTCGTCGCTGCCCGGCCCCAAGGCGGGACTCTGCTGAAAGTAGATGCAATTGCCGGTGTTGCCGGCATTGCAATGTTGTCTTGGACCCCACCCAACGCTATTGAGCATTTAGCCAGCGGCTCGGCCGCGGCAGGGAGACCTGTAGCCAAGAGGGGTATTCATGAAGACCGCCAAAGACGTCCTGAAATCAATCAAGGACAACGACGTCAAATACGTGGACTTGCGTTTTACCGATCCGCGCGGGAAGTGGCAGCACGTGACCTTCGACGTCGGCATGATCGATGACGACGCGTTTTCCGAAGGCCTCATGTTCGACGGCTCGTCGATCGCCGGCTGGAAGGCGATCAACGAGTCCGACATGTGCCTGATGCCCGATCCGGTCACCGCAACCATCGATCCGTTCTTCGCGGAAACCACGATGATCCTGGTTTGCGACGTGCTCGAGCCGACCACCGGCGAGCCCTACAATCGCGATCCGCGCGGCATCGCCAAGAAGGCCGAAGCGATGGTGAAGTCGTCGGGCATCGGTGACACCGTGTTCTTCGGCCCCGAAGCCGAGTTCTTCGTGTTCGACGACGTGAAATACGCGGCCGAACCCTACAACACCGGCTTTAAGCTCGACTCCTCGGAATTCCCGACCAACTCCGACACCGACTATGAGGGCGGCAATCTCGGCCACCGCATCCGCACCAAGATGGGTTACTTCCCGGTGCCGCCGCAGGATTCCGTGCAGGACATGCGATCCGAAATGCTCGGCGCGATGGCCAAGATGGGCGTCAAGGTCGAAAAGCATCACCATGAGGTCGCCTCTGCCCAGCACGAGCTCGGCATGAAGTTCGACACCATGACGCTGATGGCCGACCAGCTGCAGATCTACAAATACTGCATCCACCAGGTCGCACACATCTACGGCAAGACCGCAACCTTCATGCCGAAGCCGGTGTTCGGCGACAACGGCTCGGGCATGCACTGCCACCAGTCGATCTGGAAGGAAGGCAAGCCGGTGTTTGCCGGCAATAAATATTCCGATCTGTCGGAGACCTGCCTGTCATACATCGCCGGCGTCATCAAGCACGCGAAAGCGATCAACGCCTTCACCAATCCGACCACCAACTCCTACAAGCGTCTGGTCCCGGGCTATGAGGCGCCGGTGCTGCTCGCCTACTCCGCGCGCAACCGCTCGGCCGCCTGCCGCATCCCCTATACCGCCAACCCGAAGGCCAAGCGCGTCGAGGTGCGTTTCCCCGATCCGCTCGCCAATCCCTATCTCGGCTTTGCCGCGATGCTGATGGCCGGCCTCGATGGCGTCAAGAACAAGCTCGATCCGGGTCCGGCGATGGACAAGGACCTCTACGATCTGCCGAAGGAAGAGTTGAAGACGATCCCGACCGTCTGCGGTTCGCTTCGCGAGGCGCTGGAAAATCTCGACAAGGACCGCGCCTTCCTGAAGAACGGCGGGGTGTTCGACGACGACTTCATCGACAGCTATATCGAGCTGAAGATGACGGAGGTCGCGCGCTTCGAGATGACGCCGCATCCGGTCGAGTTCGAGATGTATTATTCCGGCTAATCCTTTCGCGGATCGCCGCGATCAAGAATGCAAAAGGCGCCCCTCGTGGGCGCCTTTTTGCTATGCCCTCGTGCCAATGGTCCGAAGATTTAAATGCGCTGCCGGCGCCCTGTCCGGTCTATCTGCCTCTATCCGCATCTATCTGCATAAGAGGCACGACCGCGGACATACCGAATTCGCGGGTTTGTGCTTCGGGCGGAAGTAGCCATCCCTCTCCTGGTTGTGATTGGATATGGCTGGAATAGTGGGTAGTCGCGAAGATCAACGGGCAGGCAATAGGCTCGGGATCGGCCATGGAAGATAACGCGGACCGGAACTCGGCAGAAAGCCGCCACGCATCTGGCGCGGTCGGACACGAACCGGCATTCTCCGGGCAGGTCAGCAACCAAGTCAGGACCGTCAACCTGGCGCTGCAGGGAGGCGGAGCGCACGGTGCCTTCACCTGGGGTGTGCTCGATCGACTGCTCGACGAGAAGAACATAGCCTTCGAGGGGCTCAGTGCGACCAGCGCCGGCGCCATGAACGCGGCGGTCTTTGCCTATGGCCTTGCGATCGACGGTCGCGAGGGGGCACGCAAGGCGCTTACCGGCTTTTGGAGACGCGTCAGCGAAGCGGCCAGGCTCGGGCCGTTGCAGCCAAATCTCATCGATCGAATGCTGGGCGATCACAAGCTGGCCTGGTCGCCGGTTTTTTCCCTCTTGGGCTTGGCGACGCGCGTGCTGTCGCCATATGTGTTCAATCCCACGAACTACAACCCGCTGCGCGATGTGCTCGAGCAATCGATCGATGTTGACGTATTGAAGCGCCCGGACTGTCCCGTGAAGCTTTTTCTCTCCGCGACGAATGTCCGCTCCGGCAAAGTGAAGATCTTCACCGGGACGGAAATTTCAGTCTCCGCCGTGATGGCGTCGGCGTGCGTGCCGACGATGTTTCAGGCAGTCGAGATCGAGGGCGAGGCCTATTGGGACGGCGGCTACATGGGAAACCCTGCACTATTCCCGCTGATCTACGCCTGCGAAAGTGTCGACATCGTCATCGTTCATATCAATCCGCTGTTCCGCAAGGAGGTACCGCAAAGCGCGGATGATATCTTGAACCGCGTGAACGAGATCAGCTTCAATTCGTCGCTGATGCGCGAGATGCGAGCTGTCAGCTTCGTCACCAGGCTTATCACGCAAAACCGTGTCATCGACGGCAGCGTGAAGCGCATGCTGATCCACAGCATCGGCGACGACGCGTTCATGAGTGGCCTTAGCTCGAGCAGCAAGTACAATGCCGACTGGGACTTTCTCGTTTATCTTCGCGACCAGGGGCGAAAATGCGCGGACGACTGGCTCGCGAAAAACTTTGTCAAACTGGGTGTCGCATCGTCGGTAGAGATCGACAATATATACCTCTGAATCCGCGGGCGAGTGGCAAGGCCGTGGCCATGCCCCGCCTACCGGCCCTGCAAAGTCAGCGCTGCGCCAAACGCCTTGAACAACGCGCGATTGATCGGATTTCGCTGCGGATCGTACTCGGCGTGCCATTGCACCCCGAGCGCAAAGCCGGGCGCGTCCGCAATGCGGATCGCCTCGATCGTTCCGTCCTCGGCGACGCCCTCGATGACGACGCGCTTTCCCGGCTGCAGGATACCCTGCCCGTGCAGCGAATTGACGCGGATTTTCTCGCGGCCGAGGATGGTTGCGAACGCGCCACCCGGCACCAGCGTCACCTCATGACGATCGGCAAACACGACCCCGGGGTCTGGATGGATTTCGCCGTTCTCGAGACGCGGCATACGGTGGTTCATCCGTCCCGGCAATTCGCGGATTTCCGGATGCAGCGAGCCGCCGAAGGCGACGTTCATCTCCTGCAGGCCGCGGCAAATGCCGAACAGCGGTATGCCGCGCTCGACGCAGGCTTTCGACAGCGCCAATGCGACCTCGTCGCGCGACACATCATAAGGCTCATGCTTTTCGCAGGGTTCGACGTTGAAGCGCGTCGGATGGACATTGGCGCGCGCGCCAGTCAGCACGATGCCGTCGACCACCTCAAGCAACGCACCGACATCGGTGATGTCGGGGGAACTCGCAAACATCAGCGGCAGCGCTCCGGCGACGTCGGCAATCGCACGAAGATTGCGTTCACCGACCAATTGGGTCGCAAATCGGTCTTCCACACGATGGGCATTCCCGATCACACCGACGACCGGCTTCCTCTTCATACCTCTTTCCAATTTCCCGCCTGTGAAACCCGGATCATGCCCGCCGCGCCATGCCAGATCAACATTTTGTGGTGCGCTTCCAACAGCCTGCAGCTCTGCACCTCACTCAACCCACGCCCGCCAGCCGGGCATCGAGGTGGGCAGAAAGCACGGTTTTAAGCTCTTCCAGCAGTTTTGCCCGCTCTGCCGGCTTGCCGCGATCGAGATTTGCAATCATCGCGCCCGTGATATCGGACCACGCGGCCAGCATGCGGCCGCGCTCATCCCTGCCGAGGCGCGGATAGGCGGTGGCAAAGGTCTGGTCGAGATGGCCGGTCAGCGTACGGCGCAGCTCGCGCGCAAGCTCGTCGAATCGCCCGTGCGCCTGGTTTGCCGAGAATACACAGACAAAGGCGGACGCCTCGGCCTGGATGCCGGCAATGCCGTCGACAAGTCGCGCGATGAACGCCCTGCGGTCCTTGCGCGCGCTGCTCGCATCGAGGTCGCCGGCGAGCGCGAGGATCCTTGCGCGAAACTGCTCGACCACGGCTGCGACGATATCGTCCTTGCCCTCGAAGAACTGATAGATCGAGCCGACCGGAATTCTTGCGCGCTCGGCAATCAGGTTGGTCGAGAGATCGGCGTAGCCGACCTCGCCCAGCAGCGAGGACGCGGCTTTCAGAATATTTGCGACGCGCGCCTGGCTGCGAGCCTGGGTCGGCGCCTTGCGCGGGCCGGCGCGCTTGCTTGTCTTTGCCATCTCGCCTTCGTGTTCCGCCGATTTGTCTAGCAGCTCCTTGACAACATGAATAGACGCTCATATTAGTTAATGTGAATATATGCTCATATTCATATTAACGGGGTGCGCTTATGGCAATGCTCGGCAGGCTCGGACTCCGACGACCGAGAGCCCCCGTCTGCGCGGCCGAGGGCCGCTATGACATTGCTGGCGTCACCGTGATCAATCCGCTTCGCGACCGGCGGCAGGGCGCAACGATTCAAATCAGCGGCGGCTCGATTGGCGCTCTTTCGCAATCGCCGGCCGCACCGACGCCAGGGTTCGCCGGGCTCTTCGCCCTGCCCGGCCTGATCGACATGCACGTCCATCTGCCGCCGGACAATGCCTTGAAGCTGACCGGTGGCGCCTCCCTCCTCTACCTCGCCCATGGCGTCACGACCGTGCGCGAAGCTGGCGACCTCGACGGCACGGCGGTCGAGGCTGCAAGGCGGCTTTCCCTCGAGTCGACACACCCGGTGCCTCGTGTCTATTGCTGCGGACCCTTTGTCGGGGCAGGCAAGGCCACGTTCAAGAACACGATCCTCCTGGCGGACGCGAGCACCACGGCCGCTGAAGACGCAGCGCGGCGCGTCAAGACGGCCGGGGCAACGTTCATGAAATTCTACGAAGGCCTGACGGAGCCGATGATCCGCGCGCTGGAGCGGGCTTGCGTCCGGCACGGCCTCAAGGTCATGGGCCACGTTCCTGCGGGACTCACTTTCGAAGAAGCGCGCATCGCCGAGGTGCAGCATTTTTTCGGCGTGCCGCATCCCTCGACGCTGGAACGCAACGCGCTGATCAACCGCTCGTCAGATTGGCATGCCGTCGACGAACGGCGGATGGACGACATCGTAAGTTTCAGCCTGAAGTTCGATATCGCCAATACGCCGACCATCGTCACCAACGAAAAGATGCTTTGCTACCGCGACTACGCCACGGTCTGCCTTGAAGACGCGCCGCTCGGCGTGCCCCCCTTCTATCTCGACGTGGTCTGGCACCCCGAGCGCGGCCGCTTCAACAACCGCTTCGCGCCAGACTATCTGGAGCGGCAGGTCGTTCCCGCGCTCGCCAAGAAGCAACGCCTGGCGAAGAAGCTGTTCGACGCCGGAGCGAAGCTGTTCCTGGGCACCGATGTCGCCCAGCCCTTCGTCATTCCGGGCAAGAGCCTGCAAGAGGAAATGGCGCTGTTTGTCGGGGCCGGGATCGCCCTCGAGCAGGTCTGGAAGCTCGCAACCGCCGATGCCGCCGACCGGCTCGGCGCCGATGGCCTCGGGCGCCTGCAAGACGGCGCGCCGGCAGACATTCTCTTGTTCCGGCGCGATCCGACCGAGCGAATTGAGAATCTTGCCAGCCTCGAAGCCGTCGTCACCGCCGGAAAACTCTACCGCGTCCCAGACCTTGAGCAAGCGATCGCGGCAAACCAGGCCTATTTCGCCTCGCCGCTGATCAAACCGCTGGCCAAGCGCGGCGCCGAACGTGCATTGGCTCGCGCCATTGGCCGCGGATGAGGACGATTGCCGTCCCCGCTTGATCCCGGACGCGTTTTGGCGAAAGAGTGATTTCCCAATGCGACGCAGGGGACAATGATGCCGTCGAGTGACGAGCGCCTGTTGGCGCGTAACGATTTGGCCTGGGCGATCGCGGTCGGCGGCATTGGCGCAGTGCTGTTCGCAGCCCTCTTGTGGTTCGCGTGGCAGTTCGCGACCACCCTGTTCCTGATCTTTGCCGGCATGCTGCTCGGCGTCGCCCTCAACGCCATGACACAACTGCTCGGCCGCATCATCCGGCTGCCCCAGCCGCTGCGGCTCGCGATCGTCTGCCTTGCGCTGGTCGCGATGCTGTCCGGCGTATTATTCCTCGGCGGCGCCACCATCGCGCAACAGGCAAACGTCCTGAGCAACACCATCAAATCGCAGCTTGTCACCGTCAAAGGCTTTCTGGAAAAGCACGGCATCGACACGAGCTATTTCGAGCTTTCAGGATTGACCGCCGACCAGTCGGGGGAGCCCGCCTCGCAACCCGCCGCTTCGGCGACACACTTTCCGAGCCCCTCTCAACTGGCCTCCAGCGGCGGCGCGATCGTAAGCCAGACCTTGAAGGTCCTGCTCGGCACGGTCAGTGCCGTTGGAAATTTCTTTATTGTCATGTTCCTCGGCCTCGCCTTCGCCGCACAGCCCGCCGTCTATCGCAACGGCCTGATCTTCATCGCGCCGGTAAAATATCGCAATCACGCAATCGCCGTCATCGACCGGATCGACGAGACACTCGAACGCTGGCTGCTTGCGCAAATGCTCACCATGTTCGCCGTCTTTGCCGTAACCTGGATCGGGCTTGCGATCATCGGTATCCCGAACTCGTTCATCCTGGGCATCCAGGCGGGACTGCTTGCCTTCATTCCGACGCTTGGTGCGTTGATTGCCGGATTGATCGTCGTGCTGGCGAGCCTTGCTTCCGGCTGGATCGCGGCGGCCAGCGCCCTTGCCCTGTTCCTTGGCGTCCACGCCCTTGAAAGCTACGTGCTGACACCGATCATCCAACGACAGGCCCTCGACATCCCGCCGGCGACGCTGTTCGCGTTCCAGATTCTGCTTGGCGTCGTGTTCGGCATCTGGGGACTGGCTCTTGCGCTGCCCCTGATCGCGATTGCCAAGGTCGCCATCGACTATTGCAAGGAGCACGACGAGGCGGCAGTGGCTGCCTAAGCAGCCGAGGTGACAACCTTCCTGGTGTGCTCGACCTCGGGCGGGGCTGCGAAATACTGCCCGACCAGGGCGCGCCACGCCGTAAAATTCTCCGAACCGCGAAAATCGACGGTGTGGTTTTCCAGCGTCTCCCACTTGACCATCAGCCGGTAGCGTTGCGGCTTCTCGATCGAGCGATGCAGCTCAAAACCGTGAAAGCCTTTTGAACGGCCGAACACGGCGCGAGCTTTCGCAACGGCTGCTTCAAAGTCCTTCTCGCTGCCAGGCTTGATTTCGATCTGCGCGATTTCGATGACCATGGCGACCTCCCGTGTCGTAACCAGTGCTTTTACCGGTGCGATGGGAGCTTGAGAAGCGCGGAAGCTTGAGAGCAGCAATTCCCTGCCTGCATCGGCGGACATCCGACCGAGCCGTAAGAGCAGAACACGCAGCAATCGCCGGGCTTGGGCTTCAATCTTTCGCCGCATCCCTTGCAGTCGTAGAAGAACTGGCAGGCATCGACCGGCATCGTCTCGACGGCGCGGTAGTCGCAATGCGGACAGGTCAGGGTCGATTGAAATTGCATGAGCCATAAATGGCCATGACACGGACCCGAAGCCAAGTCACATGTGAGGGCTCAGTGCCAGAGCCCGATTGCCAGGCTTGCCAGGAGCGCGCAGCCGCACAACGTCACCATCGGCCAAACGCCGCCGTGGGGGCGGCCGTAACGGCCCTGCGCACGGCGCTGGCTGATCAGGGCTGTCTCGTACTCGTCCGCGGTCGAGAACAGGCACGCAAAGCCACCGCGGGCGGACACCTCATCCGCTTCTAGCGCTATCAGGGCGGCCTGCGCACCGCGACTGCGGGATCTGTTCATAGATCGAATCTTAGGGTCGGAATGGTAAATGGCAGGTTAGCCCGGAGAGCTTATGCGGCAGCCGACTGCGTCCGCGTGGACGGCGAGAGAGCTGCGCTCTTGCGCCGAACGGTTTCCAACGACAGCGGCAATTCCTCCGCCGCCTCGACGCGGTTACGTCCGGAGCGCTTGGCCTGGTAGAGCGCGGTATCGGCGGCCGCCAGCAGGACCTCGAGCTCGGTGCCGGCGGGCCCGCCGGCCACGCCGATCGAGACCGTCGTGTCGACCGGACCATCCTCAACCACGATGCCGGAAGCCTGGAAGGCCTCGCGTACCCTTTCGGCGGCGACCACGCCCTCATCCAGCGGACACGGCAGCAAAGCCGCGAACTCCTCGCCGCCGATCCGGCCTGAAAGATCGCTGATCCGCAAATTGCTGACCACGACGGTCGAGAACAGCTTCAGCACCTCGTCGCC
>Ga0335076_10003944_pt1 | contig 14952 bp, 11 predicted proteins | sample Lox_Sample_25_FD_206717 | JGI IMG/M metagenome (GOLD analysis project Ga0335076, IMG submission 206717) | Soil microbial communities from Loxahatchee National Wildlife Refuge, Florida, United States - Lox_Sample_2.5 | ecosystem: Environmental > Terrestrial > Soil > Wetlands | place: USA...
TGCCCCGATATTGTAGCCATAAGGCGCATAGTAATCGCTCTTGTCGACATGGGGATTGTACTTGTCCATCCATGAGTTCCAGGCCTTCATGTCGGGATCGTCGCGCCACTGCGGATCCGCCGGGTCCTTCTGGTAAGCCGCCGAGATAATTCCCTTGGCGGCCTCGAAGCCGGCGGGCCGGATCGCGCCTGCGATTGAGGAGCCGACGCTGGAGACGAATTCCTGCGGATGCCAGTCGATGTCGTAGGCCTTGCGGATCGCCTGCGCCGCGAATTTCGGCACCGAGAAGATGACGAACACATCGGCACCGGAAGCCTTCAGCGACACGACCTGCGAATCCACCGTGGGATCGCTGGTGTTGTAGGTCAGCGCCGAGACGATCATGGTCGACGCCTTCTCGCCGAGGCCGCGCTTGAGGCCCAGCATATAGTCGCGCCCGAGATCGTCGTTCTGCGACAGGACGCCGATCTTAGCATCGGGTTTCGCCGACAGGATGTATTTGGCGTAGATCTCGGCTTCCGACGCGTAGTGCGGCGTCCAGCTCATCGTCCACGGATAGTGCTCGGGATCGTTGAAGACGGTCGCGCCGGAACCTACGAAGATGTGGGGCACCTGCTTCTGGTTGATGTATTTGACCACAGCCATGTTGGTCGCAGTACCGACCGGATTGACCAGGAACAGCACGTCTTCGCTTTCGATCAAGCGGCGGATCTGCTCGACAGTCTTGGGCGGGCTATAGGCGTCGTCGAGACTGATGTAGTTGATCTTGCGCCCGTTGACTCCACCTTGTTCGTTGATCATCGCAAAGTAGGCGGTGGCGGAGACCGCGCCGGCCGAATAGGCCGAAGCCGGGCCGCTATAAGGCGTGGTGGTGCCGATCTTGATTTCGGTGTCGGTGACGCCGGGACCGTATCGCTTCTGCGCCGGTGCCGGCGCCGGCGCCGCCGCAAGCATCGTCAGCAGCGCGGCGATCGCGCCTAACCCGGTCTTCCTCCTGACCATCCTGTCCTCCCGCTTTTTTTCGGTGAGGCCGGCCGAGACCAACGTTGTTCTAGTTTTTCAAGACGATGCGTCCCACGACCTTGCCGGTTCTCAATGCGTCAATCCATTTTTGCACGTCGCCCATCGGTTCTTCCCGCATCGGCGTCGGCTTGATCTTGCCGGCGCGCGCGAGCGCCATCAGCTCGTGCCCCTCGGCCAGCGTCCCCACCATGAATCCTTCGATGGTCATGCGCTTGTAGATCCATTGCACCATCGGCAGGCTGAAATTTCCGCCCATCAGGCCGGACACCACGATTTTGCCGCCGCGCGCGATCACCGAGACCGCAAACGCCATGGATTTCTCGTTGCCTGCGAAATCGACGATCTCATCAAAGCCGCCCTCGGTCTCCCTGACAATTCGTTTGGCGATGTCGGGCTCGCTTGGATCGTAGGCGACCGCGGCGCCATTGCGCAGCGCGCTTTCGCGCGCGGCGGGATTGATGTCGGCGACCGAAATTCTCTGCTTGAACATCGCCTGTGCGAACGAAAGGCCCATCATGCCGACACCGCCGAGCCCGATCAGCAGCAGATTGCGCTGCCGCGGCCGGTCGACCAGCCGCTTCAGCGCGCCATAGGCGGTGACACCAGAGCACATCAAGGTCGCGGCCTGGTTGACCGGCAGGGGATCGTAATCCAGGAGATATTTGGCATCGGGCACCAGCACATGACTGGAAAAGCCGCCATCGATGGACACGCCGAGAAAGCGCTGCTTGAGACAGAGATTCTCGTCGCCATTGAGGCAGTCGCGACACTGTCCGCAGCCGATCCATGGGAAGACCGCTTTCTTGGCGCCTATCAGCTTTTGGTCGACCTCGGGTCCCACTTCTTCCACGACGCCCGCAATCTCGTGGCCGAGCGTGAAGGGCAATGTCATGCCGCGCGTGGTGTCGAGCCGCTTGCCGCCGCCGAGATCGGCATAGCCATCCTGGATATGCAAATCGGAATGACAAAGGCCGCAACGCTCGATGCGGACCAGAACTTCCCGGCCCTGCGGCCTGGGCGTATCGACGACGGTCTCGCAGAGAGGGGCATCGAACTTGACCAACGATTGCCTGCGCATCAGGGCCATTCTTTTTCTCCGTCAGGCTTATTTTCTCAGGGCGTGCCCTGTTTCTCCCTGCGTATATTGGCCAATTCGCGGGCCATGGCAACAAATCCGGAGACAGGAACGGTTTCGGCGCGCCGCGTCGGATCGACCGCCGCGGCGGCAGCAAGGCGCGCGGGATCGGCGGGCAGCGATTTCAGGCTCTGCCGCAACATTTTTCGCCGCTGGCCGAAGGCTGCCGCTGTGACCTGTTCCAGCGTCCGGCGGTCGCAGGCGTCCGGCTTCGGCCGGGGCACCAGCCGCACGACGGACGAGGTGACCTTTGGCTGCGGCACGAAGGCGGCCGGAGAAATGTCGAACAGGATTTTCGTCTCGGCGCGCCAATTCGCGAGCACGCCAAGCCGGCCATAGGCGTCGTCATTCTCGCGCGCGACAATGCGTTCTGCGACCTCGCGCTGAAACATCAACACCATCATGTCGTACCAGGGCGGCCAGGGCTCGATCGAGAGCCAGCCGATCAGGAGCGTGGTGGCGATGTGATAGGGCAGGTTGGCGACAATCTTTGCCTTGTTGGAGCCGAGATAGGGCCGGGGGTCGAAGCTCAACGCATCCGCGTTGACGATCTCGATCCGCCCCGGGTAGCGCCTTGCAATCTCATCGAGCGCGGGAATGGCGCGCTCGTCGCGCTCGACCGCGATGACATGCGCAGCCCCCAAGGCAAGCAGCGCGCGCGTCAACCCGCCAGGACCCGGACCGATCTCGACCACCGTTGCTCCCTCGAGCGGACCAGCGGCGCGGGCAATGCGCGCGGTGAGGTTGAGGTCGAGCAGGAAGTTCTGGCCCAGCGATTTGCGTGCCGACAGGGCGTGCTCGCGAATGACCTCGCGCAGCGGCGGCAAGTCGTCGATCGCGCTCACGGAGATCTTGAGTCTGGCGCAGCCTGGCTTGACATGCGCGCGGCGAGCCGCAGCGCTGCGATCAGGCTCGCCGGGTTGGCGCGTCCCGTGCCGGCGATGTCGAATGCCGTACCGTGATCGGGCGAGGTACGGACGAAGGGTAGCCCGAGCGTGACATTGACGGCATCGTCGAAGGCGAGCGTCTTGATCGGGATCAGCGCCTGGTCGTGATACATGCAGACCGCGCAGTCATAGGTTTTTCGCGCGGCTTCATGAAACAGCGTATCCGCCGGCAGCGGTCCCCTTGCGGCGATACCCTCGGCCTGCAGCGCGGCTACGGCCGGTGCCACGATGGTCTGGTCCTCGGTGCCGAGCGTGCCGTCTTCGCCGGCATGCGGGTTAAGGCCGGACACCGCAAGCCGCGGCTGTTCGATGCCGAAGCGGTTCTTCAAGGCCGACGCCACGATGCGCGCGGTGCTGACAATCAAATCGGTCGTGAGCTGGCCGATCGCTTCGCGCAACGATGCGTGGATCGTCACCGGCACCACGGCGAGCAGCGGCGACCACAGCATCATTACCGGCTGCGGCGTCCGCCCGTTGTCGGCGGCAAGCTCGGCGAGATATTCGGTGTGCCCGGGATGACGAAAGCCCGCGCGATAGAGCACGCTTTTGGCGATCGGGTTGGTGACAACGGCTGCGGCGCGTTGCGCCCGCACATCGGCGACGGCCTGCCGAATGGACGACAGCGCCGCCTCCGCACTGTGCCCGTCCGGTCGCGCGGGGTCGGCCGTTGCAACATGCCCGGTCGAGACCACCGGCAGCGCGTCGGCAAATGTCGCGGCGGCGTGCTCTGCGTCGGCGTCCGCAAGCTTGACGTCAAGGCCGAGTGCCGTGGCGCGCCGGTCGAGAAACGCGATGTCGCCAAGCAGATAGAACGGCGGAAGCTGCAGCTCGACCCGGCGCAGCCAGGCCATGATGGCGACGTCGGGCCCGATTCCTGCGGGCTCGCCGAGAGTCAGGGCGAGCGGTTTTTCCATGACTCAGGTTCGATCATCGCTGCTTTGCGGATGTCATCCAGATAGCCGTTCGACGTTTTCAGGAATTTCTCGGCATAGATCTTGTCGCGCATTTCCTTTTTCTTCGGCGTGTCGATGGTGGTCGGCTTCCGCGCGCACAGCGCGACCATCTCGACTCCCTGTTTGGTGATCTCGGGCGGGGTCAGATGTCCGATCGGCGTGTCGTCGAGCACCTTGCGCAAATTCGCCGGGATGTCCGCCGATGTTCTGATCACCTGGTCGCGGATGGTACCGTTGGTAATCGACCTGAAATAGGTGTTGGCCTCGTCGCAGCTTTGGATGCGGGCGCGCAACGTCTCGGCTTCCTTCTGGCGGAGTTCGATCGCGCTCGGCGCCGCGCCGTGGGGAACGACCAGCACGACCGGCTGCATCCTGTATTCGAAGGCTTCGGTCTGCTGCTGGGCATCGCCGCCCTCGGCCTTCACCCGTTCGGCGACGTCCTTCTCGCCGACCTGCAGGCGCTCCTTGTATCGTCCTCGCACCAGGCTGCCCCAAACCATGTCGGCCTTGATCCGCGATTTCAGCGTATCGGGACGGATGCCCTGAGTCTCGAGCGACTTTGTCAGTTGATCGGTGGTGATCCGCATGCGGCCGGCCATTTGCGAATAGGCTTGCTCGATGTCGGTGTAGCTGGGGTCGACGCCGAATTTCTTGCCTTCCTTGATCTTCACCTTTTCGTCGATCAGTTCGCTGACCACCTCATTGCGCGGTGACTGCTTGTGCGTGGTCAGGAAGTTCAGCTTGGCGCGCTGATCGATATCGTACTCGGTGATGGGCTCGCCATTCACCATCACGACGACGGTTTGCGCGCGCGCGGGCGAGGCGCAGGCAAGCAGCGTCGCCGCGAGGCAACTCACGGCCAGGGACAGCAGGCGATGAGAGAATGGAACAGTCATGATCGTGATCGCCGCAACAACCGCTCCGATTCGAGACGCTGGGTCACAAGCTTACACCTCCGGTCTGGTGCAGGCGGGTTCTATTGAATGCCCGCTCCCGCTCCCGACGAGGTCGAATTGGCAAGCGTCCTCAGGCCGATCTGGAGCATATAGGCATGGCCCAGCACGGGAGGCGTCGTGCCGGCGGAGTAATTATAGGATGTGACATAGTTGGCGGCCAGCACGAAGCAATCGTCCACGTAACCTGCGCCTACCACATATTGGTTGATGTTGTTGTTGACGAGGTCCCAACGGGCCGCGCCGGTGGCGACCCAATTCGCCGCGATCTTGACCGAGCCGTTGGCCAGGAGGCCTTCGCGGCGGCTCAGGTAGCCGAGCTGGGGCTGCGGGGCGTAGTTGCCGTAGATCACGCCGATCGACCAGCGATCGAAATTCGCCTTCGCCTCGGCCTCGAAACGCTGGATGTTCCAGGTCTGCTCGTCCATGCGCGAACGCACGCTGAACGTGTAGGTCCGGTTCGGCGAATAGCTCACGCTGGAGACGTAGTCGGAATAGACCTTGGCGAGTCCCGAATCGAGACCGGTATTGGTTGCGTCCTTGACTGAGTAAGAGTTCAGGCCAAACAGCTGATAGGACTGGCCGAACACCGCCTTGACCGCGCCACCCTGGTCGAATTGCGTCGTCGATTGCACGCCGACATTGGCGCGGCCGCCACCCTCGACGCGATCGTAGCCCGAGAACTTGTCCACGCTGAACAGATTGCTGGCGTCGTAAACCAGGCTCTGGGCATCTTCGTTCGGAAGCTGGCCCGCATAGGTCTCATTCGGCCGAATGATGACCTGCGCGATCGGCTCGACCGTCGTCGAGCCCCACGGCTGTACGTTGATGAAGGGATAGCGATATTCGAGCCCGACCGTCGGCATCGGGCGTATCGCCTGAGTGTCGCCGACGGGCAGGAAGTTGGAAACGCCGGGCTGGTTGGAAACGTCGGCATTGATTGCATCCGCGCGGAAGCTCACGAACGGCGTCCAGATTTCGCCCACGGAGTCCGTGAACGAGCGTCGCCACTGACCTTCCACCGAGAGCCGCGTGTAGGTCCCGGGGAAGCCGCGCAGGAGGCACTGCGACGGAGTTCGCGCGAGCGGATCAGCAGAGGTGAGCGTGCACAGACCATTGGTGCTCGCAAGCGTGGTGATCGGGTCGAACACCGCATCGTTGCGCGTCAGGTTGGTAAAGTTGGTCTTGTAGGAGACCTCGCCACCCAGGATCGGATAGTTGAAGACGTTCGAATAATCGAACACCGGATAGACGACCGGTACCTGCTGCTGATTACCGGAATAGCTCAGGTAATAGATCGAACGCAGGTCGAAGAAGCTGCGGTTGCCGACGCCGGTCAGATAGAGCTGTGAGATTGCTTCCGTCGGCAAACTCAGGAAGGAGCTCATGGGATCGCGGTATTGCGCGAGCCGATAGTCGTTGAAGAAGGCGTAGTCCGTGAGCACCACGCCGTCCCAGCCCCAGACCCATTTGTCGTTCGGTGCAAACTGACCCTTGGTGTCGATGCCGCCGCGGAATTGGCGGTCGCCGGGCTGGCCGGCAAAGGCTCCGGGATCGAGCTGGTCGATGCCATAGGCACGAATCTGGTAGGCACCGTCGATCAGCCGTTGACGGAATTCGCCCTGCATCATCACACCCTGTCGGGTCATGATGCGCGGCGTGATGGTCGCGTCATAATCCGGTGCGATCGCCCAATAATAGGGAGCTTCCATGCCGAAGCCGGTGGCGGCGGTCCCGGGGAAATAGCCCGGCATCAGGAATCCGCTCTTGCGCTTCACGGTCGGATCGGGCGTCGAGAAATACGGCATGTAGGCAACCGGCACGCCAAAGAATTCGAGCTGCGCGGTCTCGAAATACAGCATCTTCTCGGTCTGGTCGTGGATGATGCGCGCGCCCTTGACCTGCCACAGCGGCGGCTTCTTCGGATCGTCCGCGCAGGGTGCGCAGGCGGTATAGACGCCGTTTTCGAATACCGTGTAGTTGCCGCTGGAACGATCGGCGCGCGTTGCCGCCATGCGCGTGGAGTCGGCTGTATCGACGCGCAGCGAATCGACAAATCCGTCGCGGTAGTCGTCGCTCAGATCCATGGTGTTGGCGTAGGTGATCTTGCCGTCCGCATCCGTCATGCGGATGTTGCCCTCGGCATAGAGCCGCTTGGTCTTCTGGTCATAGACGACCTTGTCGGCCTCGACGCTGGTGCCGTTGTAGAACATCTGCACGTTGCCGACCGCCGACACCCGATTGTTGTTGTAGTCGTAGTCGACCTCGACGGCCTGAACGAGCATCTGCCCGTCACTTGCCACCTTCGGCGGACGCGGATGCGGAGGCCGCGGATTGTAGTTGAAGCTTTGGGCCGATGCGGCTTGCGTGGTCGCCAGCTCGCAGGCCGCGGCTGCAAGCAGCACAAGCACCAGCGTGAACAGCGGCCTTGCGATAGCCAAACGCAACCGTTTGCGGCACACGCAGGCGCGCCGCGACGACGAAGGCAGGTGCTGGAGGGCGGTGACCACGGCCACTAGCCGTCCTCCTGGTACAACAAGGCCAAAAAGCCGGTGAGGCCGCCCACACACACAGGCAGCCACGCCGCAGCAATCGGATGCATCAGCTCGGCCTTGCTCAAATCCTCGGTAACTTTGGACAACACATAGAGCAGAAAGCCCGCGCCCACGCCACTCAAAACCATCTTTTGCACGCCGCCGAATCGGAAGAACCGCAGACTGACAGATGCGGCCAACATGACCATGGCCGCCAGCAAAAACGGAAGCGCGAGAAGTTTGTGGTACTGAAGACGATAGCCCGCAGTCGCAAAACCGGAGCTTTCGGACGAGCGGATGTAGCCCGGAAGTTGCCAAAAAGACACAGTCTCCGGTGTCGAAAAGCTGTTGCGCACCTGCGCTGGCGTTAGCTGGGTCGGAAGCTCAAAGCTGTCCTGGTCGAGGGGCGGCGCTTCGAGCGAATAGCGCCGAACCGACTTGAACAGCCAGTGTCCATCCTCGAGCGTTGCCGAGCGCGCCTCGATGCGCTCCTTGAACCGATACTCCGTGTCGAATCGAAACAGCGTCAGCCCGGTCAGGCGAGCCCCCTGCTGCTCGCTGCGCGCGGCGTTGATGATGACCTGGCCGTCGGGATTGACCTGATTGATCCAGAAACCAGCGGCATCTTGCACGCCACCGCCTGGCGTGCCGCCGAACAATTCCGCTTCCATGCGCTTGGAGAGCTCGCGCAAGTTCGCCGACATCGGATTGTAGCCGACGGTTGCGAGTATCCCGAGCACAAGGGCGCTTGCGAGCGCCGGAGAGATGAATTGCCAGGCCGAGACGCCGGCGGCGCGCGCGACCACGAGCTCCAGCCGCCGCGACAGCGCGAGGTAGCAGGTCATGGCGCCGATCAGCACGCAGAACGGCATCATCTTCTCGAGCAGCTGCGGCACGCGAAACAGCGATGTCTCCGCCACCATGATCGGAGAGGCGGAAACGAGCCCCGAGGTTTTGCGCACCATCTCGATGTAGTCGACCAGCACAAGCAGCATAAAAATGCTGGCGAACACGCCGAGCGCCGAGACCACGAAGCGGCCTGCGAAATAGCGCCCAAGCGTGTTGGTGACCATGCTCATGCTGCGGCCGGGCGTCCGAACAGCCGCAGCAGGCGGGCGTTCATCGTGTTGAAGGTTTCAAGCAGTGCAGCTGGCGGTTCGATCACCACGCCGGCGACGATAATCCACAGCCCGAGGCCGATCGCACCCGCAAGCAGCAGATACTGGACAAGCGCTGCAAGCGGCGACTTGACCGTCATGACCGAGCAGGCGAAGCCCGCCATGCGCAGGCCAAACACGGCAAGGATCGAGCCGCCGATCGAGAAATTGCGGCTTTGGCGCGTGGTGCGCGGCGCGCCGAGGAAGGCGAATGTGAGGGCGGCGAACGCAAACGGATAGATCGGTGCCAGGAAGCGGTCGTGCAACTCCGCACGGAACTGGCCGGACAGCTGCCTGGATACGGGTTCATTCGCGTCCGGCCACAGCAATTCCCAGACATAGCGCTCGCGGATGCCGAGCGAGGTGTCGTGGCCTTGCGAGAATTTCGACATGTCGAAGGCGTAGCGGCCGAATGCCACCAGCGCGGGATCGCGCTTGCCCACCTCGAAGCGCTGCAGGTTGCCGTCCTCAAGCACCAGGAACGAGCCGTCGCCGTTTTTGACCACGGTGCCATGATTGGCGACGATGCTGACGCGTTCCTTGGGATCGCGGCGGTCGTCGATGAAGATGCCGAGCAGCATGCCTCCGGGCTGCCGCTCGCGGATGCGGATCGTGAGATTCTGGTCGAGTTGCGCAAAGCGTCCGGGCTGCAGAATGTTGGTGAGCACGTCGGCCGTGATCTCGGCATCCCATTGCTTGATCCGCCGCATGCCGTCTGGCGCGAGATAGGCGGCGATAAAGGCAACCAGCAGTGCCACCACGATGGTTGCGTGGACGAACGGGCGGAACAACCGGAACGGCGAGAAGCCCGCGGCATTCATGACGATGATCTCGGAATCGGTCGCGAGCTTGTTCAGCGTGTGCGAGATCGCGATCATCAGCGCGATCGGCGCGATGATCAGAACAAGCGCGGGGATGACGAGGCTGGTGAGACCGAGGAATGTCGCGACCGTCTGGCCCTGACTGGTCATCAGGTCGATGCCGCGCAACGCCTGCGTAATCCAGATCACGCCCGTGAGGCTGACCAGGACCAGCGCGAACGACGCGAGCGTCGTGCGGAAGATATACCTGTCGATCGACCCCATCGCTTACCGTACGATCCCCGCCCAGCCACCGACGCGATTGCTGGCTGCGACCGTCCCCGGAACAGGGGCTCCCATCGGTTGTGCCAGCATTTGTCCCACAGGCTTATTGTTTCACCACCATCCCCTTGATCCGTCAACAAAATGGCCGCGAAATGGCGCGGTGGACACAAGGTTAAAATTTCGTCGATGTGGCGGGGCGGACACGGCAGCGCTTGGCAGCGCGGCGGCAAGCAGGTCATAGTGGACTGAGCAGACTGCTTCGGGCTGCGAATCGTGGCCCGAACGGGGTCGGCCGAAACCGCTCGCGCGCGCCGCAAAGCCCTGATTTTTGGAGGATTTTACCTATGACCGACGCCGTCAAGGTCGGCTTCGTTCCGCTTTCCACGGAAGCGCGCGGCACGTTGGTGGTGTTTTGCGACGATGCGTTGAAGCTCGGCCCCGCCAGCCGCCAGGCCCTGGGGGCTGCGGCCGATCGCATCGGGCGCGCTGCGGCAGCCGTCGAGTTCAAAGGCAAGAGTGGCTCGGCGCTGGAGCTGCTGGAGCCCGAGGGAATCAAGATTCATCGCTTGATTGTGATTGGTGCCGGCAAGACGTCCGACCTGAAGGAGACGGATTTCCCGAAATTTGGTGGCGTGTTGGCAGGAAAACTCAATGCGGCGAGCGAAGCCGTAACGGTTTTGGCGGAATTGCCCGACGGCGCCATGACTCCCGTGCAAGCGGCTGGCATCGCAACAGGGATTCGGCTGCGCGCCTACAAGTTCACGCGCTACAAGACCCGGAAGAAGGACGAGAACGCAGGTCTGCGTGCGCAAATTTCGATTGCTGTCGGCGACGTGGCCGCCACGCGCAAGGCGTTTGCGCCAAGCGCGCATGTCGTCGACGGCGTGCTGACCGCGCGGGAACTCGTCAACGAGCCGCCGAATGTGCTCTATCCCGAAGAGTTCGCGCGCCGCGCCGCGAAATTGCGCAAGCTCGGCGTTGAGGTGCAGATTCTCGACGTCAGGGCCATGACCAAACTCGGCATGGGCGCGCTGCTTGGCGTCGCGCAGGGATCGGCAAGGCCCGGCCGCGCTGTCATCATGCGCTGGAACGGCGGCAAGCGTGGCGATCGGCCGGTCGCCTTCGTCGGCAAGGGCGTCTGCTTCGACACCGGCGGCATCTCGATCAAGGGCGCCGCCAATATGGAAGACATGAAGGGCGACATGGGAGGCGCGGCCTGCGTCGTCGGCCTGATGCAGGCGCTCGCTGCGCGAAAGGCGCGAGTCAACGCGGTCGGCGCCATCGGCCTTGTCGAGAACATGCCCGACGGCAACGCGCAACGTCCAGGCGATATCGTCACCTCGATGTCGGGCCAGACCATCGAGATCATCAATACCGATGCCGAGGGCCGGCTCGTGCTGGCCGACGTGCTGTGGTATGTGGCGAGGAAGTTCAAGCCGAAATTCATGGTCGATCTTGCGACATTGACGGGCGCGATCATGGTCGCGCTCGGCACCGAGCATGCCGGCCTGTTCTCCAACAACGACGAACTGGCGGCGCGTTTGATCGAGGCCGGCGCCGAGACCGGCGAAAAGGTTTGGCGCATGCCGCTCAGCGCCGAATACGACAAGCTGATCGATTCGCAATTTGCCGACATGAAGAACACCGGCGGCCGTTACGGCGGCTCGATTACGGCGGCGCAATTCCTCCAGCGCTTCGTCGACAATGTTCCCTGGGCGCATCTCGATATTGCGGGGACCGCGATGGGTGCGCCGAAAACGGAGATCAACCAGAGTTGGGGCTCCGGCTACGGTGTCCGTCTGCTGGACCGCCTGGTCGCCGATCATTACGAAGCTGGCAAATAGTCCAGGCGCAAAATGACGGAAGTGCTGTTCTATCATCTGCAGAACATGACGCTGGAGAGCGTGCTGCCGCCGCTACTCGAGAAATCGCTCGAGCGCGGCTGGCGGGTCGTCGTGCAATCGACCTCGCAGGAACGAGCTGATGCGCTGGACGGGCATCTGTGGACCTATCGCGACGATTCGTTCCTGCCGCACGCCACCTGGCGCGCCGGCGATGCGGATGATCAGCCGATCGTGCTTGCCGTGGAAGAGGGCAATCCCAACCGCGCGAACGTCCGTTTTCTGATCGACAACGCCGCGTTGCCTGCGGATTCGGCCTCCTACGAACGGATGGTGATGCTCTTTAACGGCGACGACGAGGAGGCTTTGAACGCCGCCCGCGCCGCCTGGAGCGATTGCAAATCCCGCGGTTTCGAGGTCACCTATTGGCAGGCGGATGACCGGGGCCGCTGGCGGCGCCGCGAATGACGGTGGCAGGGGAATTGGCGGTATTTTGCGGTATTTTTCCGCAAGGGAGTTTTTCATCAGCCACGCTGACGCCGCAAAGTGATGGTCGGACAATTGTTTGGGGCCGACTTGAGCGCCGGCTTGGGGAACTGGTTGATCGTGCGACACGGAAATCGATATTCGGCGCAGATTTTGGCGCTCCTTGGATTTGTCCCGCTGATCTCGGGCTGCAGCGGCGCCATGCCTGACCTCACTTCGGTCAAGGACGCCGAATGGTTCTCGCGCCCCGGCCGGCTGTTCATCAGGAACGTGTCGATCGATGCGCCGCCCCTGAACCCGAACGATCCGCTGAGGCCGGAAGATTTCGTCGGCGCGGATGGCGCATGTGCCGGCATGGCCCCGCCGGGCGCTCCTGCCGACGCCAATGCCCTTACCGACGGGCCCGCTGGCGCACCGCCGCGCTCGCAAGGCACGGTGGCGCTGGGTCACACCGAATGCGACGTGGTGCGCGGTATCGGCGCGCCCGATAGCGTCAACATCTCCGGTGGCCAGGGCGGCGAGCGCGTCGCGGTCGTGACCTGGTCGCACGGCGGCCGCGCCGGCATCTATACCTTCACCGGGGGACGGTTGAGCTCGATCGAGCGCGGTGCCCAACCCGTCGATGTGCCGAAGGCGGCGAAATCGAAGCCGAAGAAAAAGCCGGCGGCGACTTGAAGCCGCGATCTTCAGCCCGGACTGAACTGGAAGCTACTAGCCGAGGTGGTGCCATAAAGGTAAGATGGCACCTGCCGTGCAAGACAAGCGCCTCCGTCGAAAACCCCGCTTTCGAAACCGAAGAAGCAGGCGGCGAATTGAACCCGCGCGATCCTCAGCCGTCGGCATCAACCTGACCGCTCGCCTCCAGCCAATCATCTTCGGCGCGCCGCAGCGCGCTCGCCGCATTGGCGCGCGCCTGGCTGAGCTGCGCGGCCTGCTTGGGGTCGCGCGCAAAGATATCGGGCAAGGCAAGGGCCGTATCGATTTTCGCGATGATGTCACTGATGCGTTCGATCTCGGCTTCCGCTTCCGCGATCTTCTGCCTGAGCGGCTTTTGCCTCTCGCCCCGCACGCGATCGGGTCTTTCTCGCGGGCCGCGTTGGATGTCGTCGCGCGCGCCCGCGCGCTCACCGCGCGACGACAGCACGAGCCGCCGATAGTCATCGAGATCGCCCTCAAAGCTCGTCACCGCGCCGTTGGCCACCACCCACAGCCGCTCCGCACAGGCTTCGATCAGATAGCGGTCGTGCGAGACCATGATCACCGCCCCCGAGAAGTCGTTGATGGCTTCCGCAAGGGCTGCGCGGCTGTCGATATCGAGATGGTTGGTCGGCTCGTCCAGGATGATCATGTTGGGACCGAAGAAAGTCGCAAGCCCAAGCAGCAGGCGGGCTTTCTCGCCGCCGGACAGGCTTCCGGTCTTGGTATCGGCCGCCTTGCCGGAAAAGCCGATCGCACCGGCTCGCCCGCGTACCTTCGATTCCGGAGCGTCCGGCATCAGGGCGCGAACGTGATCATAGGCCGAAGCCTCCTCGTTCAGTTCGTCGAGCTGATGCTGGGCGAAATAGGCGATGCCGAGCTTTTCGGCCCGCGTGAGCGTCCCCGAAAACGGCTTCAGGCGATCGGCGAGCAGCTTGACCAGCGTCGACTTGCCGTTGCCATTGGCGCCGAGCAGCGCGATGCGGTCGTCGTTATCGACCCGCAGGGTGACGCGGTTCAGCACCGGCCGGTTCGGATCGTAGCCGACCGCGACATTGTCGACGGCGATGATCGGCGGCGACAAGGTTTTTTCCGGTTGCGGGAAGGTGATCTCGCGCACGTCCTGCGTCACCAGCGCGGTAACCGGCTTCATCCGCTCCAGCATCTTCACGCGAGACTGCGCCTGGCGAGCCTTCGAGGCTTTCGCCTTGAAACGATCGACGAAGGCCTGCAGGCGCTTGCGCTCGGCCTCCTGCCGCCGGGCGTGCTTGGCATCGAGTATCTCGCGCGCGGCGCGCTGCTCCTCGAAGGACGAGTAACCGCCGCGATAGAGCGTGAGTTTGCCGCGGTCGAGATGCAGGATCTGACCGACCGACGTTTCCAGGAGGTCGCGGTCGTGGCTGATGACGATCATCGTGCGCGGGTAATTGGCCAGATGATCCTCGAGCCAAAGCGTGCCTTCGAGGTCGAGATAGTTGGTCGGCTCGTCCAGCAGCAAAAGATCGGGGGCGGAGAACAGCGTTGCCGCCAGCGCCACGCGCATGCGCCACCCGCCGGAAAATTCGCCGACCGGACGCGCCTGGTCGGTGCTCGAAAAGCCGAGACCGTTCAGGATGGCTGCCGCCCGCGCTGGCGCGGAATGCGCGTCGATGTCGACCAGCCGGGTCTGGATCTCGGCAATCCGGTGCGGGTCAACAGCGGTTTCGGACTCGCGCAGCAGCGCGTCGCGCTCGAAGTCCGCCTTGAGCACCACCTCGATCAGGCTGTCCGGGCCGTCGGGCGCCTCCTGCGCGAGACTGCCGATCCGCCAGCGCGGCGGGATGGCGATGGTTCCGCTTTCGGTCGCCAACTCGCCGCGAATGGCGCGGAACAGCGTTGATTTGCCGGTGCCGTTGCGTCCGACCAGCCCCACGCGCGCGCCGGGTGTGATCTGCACGGTGCTGTGGTCGATCAGAAGCCGCCCCGCCAGGCGGATCGAGATGTCGGAGATCGAAAGCATGCGCGGTTGTTGCCGCTTGGCCGCGACAAACGCAACCGGTGATGGGCAAAAAACCGTCGACCGGGTCCCGGCTATCGTGAAGGCGAGGCGATGCCGCGCTCTAGCTCCTGCCGGCGCAATTCCTCTAGCAATTGCTCAAGATA
>Ga0335076_10003945_pt1 | contig 14947 bp, 8 predicted proteins | sample Lox_Sample_25_FD_206717 | JGI IMG/M metagenome (GOLD analysis project Ga0335076, IMG submission 206717) | Soil microbial communities from Loxahatchee National Wildlife Refuge, Florida, United States - Lox_Sample_2.5 | ecosystem: Environmental > Terrestrial > Soil > Wetlands | place: USA: Florida...
GATCGTCTGGCCGGGCACCTCGCCCCCGATGAGCGCCCAGCGGAAGCCTTCGAGCACGCCGGTCATGGGATTGAGGGCGTACAGCCATTGCCAGCGGGGCGGGATCAGCGAGCTGGTGTATATCACGGGCGAGGCGAACATCCAGGCCTGGACCAGGAACGGGACGACGTACTTTACGTCGCGGTAGCGGACGTTGATCGCCGCCAGCCAGTTGCCGACGCCCATCGCCGTTACGATCGTCAGCAGAGTGAAGACCGGCAGCCAGAGAACCTCGATCGACGGCGTGACGTTGAAATAGACCATGACCACGACCAGGACGACGATCGAGATCAGGAAGTCGACGATGAACGAGCCCATGGCCGCCATCGGCAGCAGCAGCCGTGGAAAGTAGACCTTGGTGATGATGCCCTGGGACATGACCAGGCTGTTCGAGGCGCCGGTCAGGCTCGAGGCGAAGAGCGTCCAGGGCACCAGACCGGCAAAGGCGTAAAGCGGGTAGGGGACGCCGGCCGGACCGACGCCGGCGATGCGCCCGACAGTCACCGTGAATATCAGCATCAGCAGGACGGGCTGGAGGACCGCCCAGAGAGCCCCGAAGGCCGTCTGGCGGTAGCGGACCTTGAGGTCGCGCCAGACCAGGAAGAACATCAGCTCACGGTTGGCCCAGAGCTCGGAGAGGCGCAGGTCCCACCAGCCGTGGCCCGGCTCGATCACCACGATCGACTGGCTGAGCCTAGCCGTCCGATCGGCCTCGGCCTCCAGGCCGGCGCTCCCTGACATCAAGACCTCCGTGTTGCGTTCCATCCCGGTCGCGCCGAGGAGCGAACGCGGCAGCCGCCGCGGGTGCTGCTCGGGTGGGGCAGATGCGTCAGCGACGCGACCCGGACGAGCGTACGTCGGGGTCGTAGTATGCGGCCTCGGACTGGCGCCCGCACGACCGGCCCCCGCCCAGCCGGAGCGCTGAGCCGCTTGGTACTCAGCCCGGGCGTCCGCCCGACGCCGCCCGCGGGCCTCTCGGGGCAGCGCCGCGCCCGAAGATGCGCCTCGCCCGCTTGCGGATGGCCTGTTCCAGATAGGTCCGGCGGCCCAGACCGTCGAGCAGGATCGACTTCCAGTCCGCCTCGAAGGCGAGATCCCGGGTATCGCTGGCCCCGCCCGCCTCGTATTTGGCGACCGTCACCGGGACGTACCTGCAGGCGACCCGCGGACTTCCGAAGCAGCGGATGTTGAGGGCCCAATCGGCCAGCAGCGGATAGCGCAGGTCGTACCCGCCCACGAGCTTGAAGACGTCGCGGCCGTAGAAGATGGCCTGATGGCAGATGTTCCGGTCGCAGAGCCGGATCCTGTCGAACTCGCCGTCGTAGACGCGCCCCTCCCAGATGACGTCGCCGTAGACGAGCGACGAGTCGTCCCGAGGCAGCAGGCCGCTCACCCGGCCCAGCACGCCCGGCAGCAATCGGTCCCCGGCCCCCAGGAAGAGCAGGTACCGGCCGCGGGCCAGGGCGATGCCTTTGTTCATCGCGTCGTAGATGCCGCGGTCCGGCTCGGAGACCGATCGACCGCGTGGATCGCCCAGCCCGGAGGCCAGGCGCTCGCGGGTCCCATCGGTCGAGGCGCCGTCGATGACCAGATACTCGAAGTCGCCGAAGTCCTGGGCAAGCAGCGACGCCCAGGTGGTCTCGAGCTTCGGCCCCGAGTTGTACGTCGGGGTGATCACCGAGAAGAGCGGGCTCAACGCCGCGACCCGGGTATCAGGATTGGCGGCGGATCGTCGAGTACCACTCGATCGTGCGCCGCAAGCCGTCCTCCAGCGGGGTTTCGGCTCGGAACCCGAACCCCTCGCGGGCCCTGCTGGTGTCGAGCGCCCGCCTTGGTTGCCCATCCGGCTTGGTCGAGTCCCAGCGCAGCTGACCCTGGAAGCCAGACAGCCGGGCGATCAACGACACGAGCTCCTTGATCGTGACCTCCTGGCCGACGCCCAGGTTGACCGGGTCCGCCGAGTCGTATAGCTCGCTGGCCAGGACGATCCCGACTGCGGCGTCGTCCACATATAGGAACTCGCGCGAGGCCGAGCCGGTGCCCCAGACCTCGATGAACTCGTCGCCGTGATCGCGGGCGTCCAGGCACTTCTTTATCAGGGCCGGGACCACGTGCGAGCTCGCCTCGTCGAAGTTGTCGCCGGGCCCGTACAAGTTGACGGGGAGCAGGTGGATCGAGTCGAAGCCGTACTGGTCGCGGTAGGCCTGGCCCTGGACCAGCATCATCTTCTTGGCCAGGCCGTAGGGGGCGTTGGTTTCCTCGGGGTAACCGTTCCAGAGGTCGTCCTCATGGAATGGGACCGGCGTGAACTTCGGATAGGAGCAGACCGTGCCCACGGTGACGAATTTGCCCACGCCGGCCAGGCGAGCCTGCTCCATCAGCTCGATGCCCATGATGGCATTCTCGTAGAAGAAGACCCCCGGATTGGCGCGGTTCGCCCCGATACCCCCCACGGTCGCGGCCAGATGAATGATCAGCTCGGGCCGGCCGTCGACGAGGGCGCGGGCAATGTCGTCGTGGACGCGGAGGTCGTACTGGGCGCGGCGGGGCACGAAGATCTGGGTCGCCCCCACCGCCTGGAGCCGCCTGACGACAGCGCTCCCCAGGAACCCGGCGCCGCCGGTGACCATGACGCGGCGGTTGGTCCAGAAATCCGTCATTCGGAGGCCTCCACAGTCCTGTGCATGTAGCCCATTATCGCCGCAAGCAGGTTTGCCGCGCTGCCATCGCCCCGGCCCCTCGACCTCGCCAACCTGATTGCCCGCTGAACGCATGGCGATTCTGTTTTCCGCGGAGTTTCCGTCCGGTTAACAACTTCGCCGCGATGGTGGATACTTCGGCGGATGTCAAGCCACCACACGCAGGCCAGCGGCTCCGCCTCGAGACCCGATGGTGCCCCCGCAGTGACCCCCTTGCGCGCCCTCCAGCTCCAGGACCTCGACATCCTGCGGGAGTTCCAGCGGCTCTGCGAAGCCCATTCGCTGCGCTACTTCCTGGGCTCGGGGACGCTTCTGGGCGCGGTCCGGCACAAGGGCTTCATCCCCTGGGACGACGACATCGACGTGGAGATGCCCCGACCCGACTACGATCGCTTCTCCCGGCTTTGCGCCACCGATCTGGCGGGCGGCTTCTCCTGGCACACTTACCTGACCGACCCGAACTATCCGTTCATGTGGGGCAAGCTGATGCGCGACGGCACCGAGCTGCGCCAGGGCCCCACCGAGCATCTCCGGATCCAGCAGAGCGTCTACATCGACGTCTGGCCGCTCGACGGCATCGCCAACCGCAGGAGCGTGGAGGCGATCCAGCGGGTCGTCCACAAGTGGTGCCAGATAAGGCTGAGCGCGGACTTCAAGCGACCGGGGCTGCGGGGCATCGTGGCGAAGTCGTTCAAGATCGTGCCCCGCCGGCTGGTCGTCTGGCTGTGCGAGCGGATGGCGACGCTGACCCCTTACGATCGGGCCCGGGTCGTGGCTCACCCGAGGGCCCTGTACGGTTATCGAAAGGAATGCATGCCGCGGCTCTGGTTCGAGGGCACGGCCACGCTCGAGTTCGAGGACCTGGCTCTGCCCGGCCCGACGGGTTGGGACGCGTACCTGACCCACGTCTACGGCGACTACATGAAGCCGCCGCCGAAGGCCGCCCGCAAGAGCCGTCACGAGATGACCGAGCTGCGGCTCGCCGCCGACCCGCGCCGCGGCTGACGGGTGATCTCGTCCTCGGCCGTGATCCTGGCCGCCGGCCTCGGCCGGCGGCTCGGCGACCACACTGCCGCGCTGCCCAAAGCCCTCATCGATCTCCACGGCCGGACCCTCCTCGAGAGATCGCTGACCGCGCTGGCGGCCGCGGGCTTCAGCCGGGCGGTCATCGTCACGGGCCACTGCGCCGAGACCATCGACGCGGCCGTCGCCGGAAGGGACTTCGGCCTCGAGACGATCACCCGGTTCAACCCGGACTACGCCACGGCCAACAACATCGTCTCGTTCCTGACGGTGGCGGACGTCGTGGAACAGGGTTGCGTGCTGCTCAACTCGGACATCGTCTTCGATGCCTCGATCCTGGTCGACGTCGCCGCGGTGGAGGCAGGCATGTGGCTGGTGGTCGACGCCGACGAACCGCTGGGCCAGGAGGAGATGAAGGTCGCGGTTGACGGCGCCGGGCGATTGACCCGGGTCAACAAGCTGCTGGATCCGGCCGGATCCGTTGGCGAGTACATAGGAATCACGCTCTTCGACCGAGACGGCGGCCGGAAGTGCCTGGACTCCGCTCGACGGCTCGTGGCCGCGGGCGAGATCAATCTCTACTACGAGCACGCCATCGACGCCGTGGCGAATGAGCTCGACGCCGGCCTGATCCCCACTCGGCGGCGACTCTGGACCGAGATCGACGACGAAGCCGACTATCAGCGGGGGCTGCGCGAGGCGGCTCAGCTGGACGCGCTGCCCCGGTGAGAGTCGAGACGATCGGCCACCGCTCGGTCCGGATCCCCCGGCTGATGCGGCTGGTGGATTCGCCGGCCGAGGCGGCCGACCAGCTGGCCGGTCTCGGCCGCGACTCGAGCTTCCTGATCGTCCATTCGGGCGCCGCGTCTCCGACCGGCTACGGGACCTCGCTGATCGAGGCGGCCGACCGGGCCGGTCTGAGAGCCGGCGAGGCCGTCGCCCGGGCCAACACCGACGCCTGGGCCCAGGCCGTCGGCGCGGCCATCGCCGACCGGGATCCGGATTACGTCGTCGGCGTGGGCGGCGGCCGCGTGGTGGACGTCGCCAAGGTGGCGGCGGCCAAGGCGGGCATCGACTTCGTCAGCGTCCCAACCCAGGCCTCGAGCGACGGCATCTGCTCGCCCGTGGCGGTCATGGTCGACGCCGCCGAGCATCCCCGCTCGGTTGCCGCTCGGATCCCGGTGGCGATCATCGTCGACATGACTGTGGTGTCGAGCGCGCCCGAGATCACCTGGCGGTCGGGCCTCGGCGATCTGGTCTCCAACCTCTCGGCGGTCAAGGACTGGCGGCTGGCCCACAAGCTGACCGGCGAGCCGTACGACGACTTCGCCTGCCTCGTGTCCGAGGCAGCCGCCCTGTCGGTCATCGATGCCGGGGTCAGCCTGGCCGACCCGCTCTTCCGCGAGAAGCTGATCCGGGGCCTGATCCTGAGCGGCATCGCCATGGAGATGGCCGGCTCGTCGCGGCCCGCCAGCGGCGGCGAGCACCTGATCAGCCACGCCCTCGACACGATCCTGCCACGACCGCGGCCGCACGGCCTCCAGGTCGCCTTCGGCACGATCGCGGCAGACCTGCTGCGCGGCGACGACGTCACCAGGCTGGTCGGCTACTACCGATCGGTGGGTCTGCCAGTCAAGCCCGAGGACCTGGGCATCGACATCGAGACGCTCGGGCTGGCGATACGGCGCGGTCCCGAACAGCGGCCCGGCCGGACGTCGGTCCTGGACGGAGTGGGGGAACGCCAGCTGGCGGAGCTGGCCGCCGCCTACGCGGGTCTGTAGGCGACGCACCCCGCCGCACCCAGCTCCACCCCGCCACACCCGACCGATCGGCCGCGAGGGTCAGGCTCAATATGCTCCGCGGCCTAGTACCTTAGGCAGGCTGCCCCTCGCCATTCCCCGCCGCGTAGCATCGACGGGCGTCGATTCAAGGCGCGCCCGCTTCGCCATGGGTGAGGTCGGCCGTTCGAGGCCGCAGGCGAGCATCGATGAGGCAGTCAAAATGAACTTCCCACGGATCTATCGTCGATTCGCCGTTATTGCCGTCGGGATCCTCCTCGTCGGGCTCCTCCCGGCATCCGCCATGGCGGATGGTGTCCGGTCCTTCAGCGTCGTAATCTCCGGCGACGAGACGACGGCCGGCGTGCCGGTGACCGTCACCGTGGACGCACTCATGGATGGCGTCCTGGATCCGACCTACACCAGGACCATCACGTTCACGAGTTCCGATCCGCTGGCCACCGTGGCGGACGGCGGTCTCCCCTCGGACTACACGTTCACCGGTGACGATGCCGGCGAGCACGTCTTCGCTGCTGCAATCACCTTCAAGACGGCCGGCGACCAGACCGTCAGCGTCGCGGACACCCTGGATCCGGCGAGTCTGTCTTCGTCGGACGCCCTGACTGTCGATCCGGCCGCCGCGGACCACCTCGTCGTGAGCGCGCCGGCTACCGCGACCGTTGGTGTGGCCTCATCCGTGACGGTTACGGCAACCGACCCGTACGGCAATACCGATACGAATTACACGGGCACCGTGACCCTGTCGAGCAAGACTGACGGTGGCGCGACATTCGAGGCGGACCATCAGTTCACAAGCGGTGTGTCGCAGGACAACGGGTCGTACACGTTCGACTCCGGGGTGACCTTCGCCAACGCCGGCGGCAGCCAAACCGTGACTGCGACCGACACGGTGTCGGCGATAACCGGCGACTCTGACCCAGTCGACGTCTCTCAGGGGACCCCGACTCTGGCCTTCACGAGCAAGGCTCCGGGTGCCGCCAACCTGGGCGATCCGGGCTCTACGACAGTCGGCGGCTCGAACTACACGCCCACCTTCAACCTGACCGCCGGTGACACCGGCACGATCACGGTCAGCACCCATTCGGGCTCGACCGGCTGCTCGGTCAACTCCAACGTGGTCAGCTTCACCGCCGTCGGCACCTGCGTCATCGACGCCACCGCCGCGGCGGACTCCAACTGGACCACCTCCAACACGGTCAGCCAGACGATCACGATCGGCCAGTACGGCCTCGCCACCATCCTGGTGGTGAGCGGTCCCGCCTCCGCCGTCGGCGATGCGGCCCAGAGCTACACCGTCACGGCCAAGGATCAGAACGGCCAGACCGTCCTCAACTACCCCGGTACCGTCGCCATCACCAGCTCAGACCCGGCCGCCAAGCTGCCGGCCAACGCGACGCTCACCAACGGCGTCGGCACCTTCAGCGTTACCTTCACCACGGCAGGGACGCAGAGCGTCACCGCCACCGATACGGTCCAGTCCGGCATCACAGGCAGCCTCTCCGGGATCGACGTAACACGCACAACCTCGACCTATTACCCCGTGACACCCGTCCGCCTGCTCGACAGCCGTAACGGCAACGGGCTGGCAGGCGGCACGCCCGCGAAGCTCAAGGCCGGCGTGCCGGTAACGATCCCGATCGCGGGCCGGGGCGGAATCTCCCTCTCCGCGGTCGCGGTGACCGTCAACGCCACAATCGTCAAGCCGAGCGCGGCGTCGACGCTCTTCCTCGGCCCCACGCCGATAGCTCATCCGTCGACCTTCAGCATCGCCTTCAACGCCAACGACGTGACCGCCTATGGTTTGACGGTCGCTTTGAACCAGACGACCGGCCCCTCGAAGGGCTCGATAAGCGCCACGTATATGGCCGGCTCAGGCACGACCGACCTCGTGCTCGACATCACGGGCTACTTCGCTCCCGACTCGGGCGGTGACACCTACATACCGATGGCCCCCGCCCGGCTGCTCGATACTCGCCACGGCAACGGTCTCAGCGGCAAGTTCACGGCGCTCGTTCCGAGGACGTTCCAGGTCACGGGCCGCGACGGCGTGCCCAGCACGGCCAAGGCCGTTACGGGCAACCTCACGGTTACCAACAGCAACAACTCGTGGGCCGTCTACTTGGGGCCGGTCAAGACGGCCTCGCCGAGCACGTCGACGATCAACTTCAGCAAGGGCCAGACCAGGGCCAACAGCCTGACGGTGCCTCTCGCGGCCGGCGGAACGCTGAGCGCGACGTTCCTCTCGACGAAAGGAAAGACCACCGACCTCGTCTTCGACGTCACGGGCTATTACGTGAGTGGCACCTCCGGCGCCGAGTACGTGCCGCTGACATCGGTGGCGCTGCTCGACACCCGCACGGGCATCGGACTTACCGGCAAGGTCAACTCCAACCAGCCTCGGACGTTTACGGTCTCGAATCGCGGCGGCGTGCCGTCCATTGCCACCGGCGTGACCGGGGTGCTGGCCGTGATGAACCAGACCAGCTCCTGGGCGGCCTTCGTCGGGCCGACCCCGACGGCGGCGCCGTCGACTTCGGCGCTCAACTTCGTCAAGGGAGACCATTGCTCGAACGGCCTGACCGTGAGCTTGAGCGGAACCGGCACGTTGAGCGTCACGTACATGGGTTCCAACGGCAACACGACCGACATGGTGGTCTTCATAACCGGCTACTTCGTCGATTCTGCGCCCTGAGGCCGGGGGCCGGTTGGTCTCCTTACCGGGCGGCGGATAGACAACAGCCGCCGGTCCGATGCTAGGATTGGCGCCGGGGCCTTGCCGAGCGGCCTGTAAATCAACGCGATTCACGCGGAATCACGGTCTCCGGCCCGCCGACCGCTGGCCGCCGCGCTTCGGATGAGGACGGTAAATGGCCGATAGCTGGTCCGTGTTACCCGTCGAGGAGCTCGCCGCGGCCCGCACGGGTCGCGCGGGCAGACGCTCCGCTCGTCTGCGCTCGCTGGGGCTGACCATCGTCATGGTCTGCGGCGTAATGCCCGTCCTGGCGGCCTCGTCGCCGTCGGCAGTGGTCGCGGACGACCAATCGACCGGGCCCTCGATCCAGTACCAGGAGTATCTGTCGCACGCCGGCCAGGCCTACTCGTTCCAGCCGGGCACGCACCCGAGCGTGGCCTACCGACCGCGATCCGGCGACACCGACACGGTCGACGGAGCCTTGCCCGTCGCCCTGCCGTCGGGCTACGGGTTCCAGCCGAGCGGCGCCGCAGCCGCCGGTGCGACTTCCGCCGACGGCGCGAGGCCTGCCGGCGCCCTCAACCCTCTCCGCCGCGAGGTCTTCGGCTTCCTGCCCTACTGGGAGCTGGGAACGACCCTCGACTACGACACGCTCTCGACGATCGCCTACTTCGGCGTGACCATCAACGGCGACGGCAGCCTGTACGAAGCTGGAAACGGCTGGAGCGGCTGGAACAGCTCGTCGCTGACCACGGTCATAAATGACGCCCATTCGCACGGCACTCGAGTCGTCCTGACGGCCCAAAGCTTCGCCTGGGGCACGAGCGAGGCGGCGACCCAAACGCAGCTCCTCTCGAGCGATGCGAACAGACAAGCCGCGGCGGCGAATATCGCCGCGGCCGTGCAGGCCAGAGGCGTCGACGGCGTGGACCTCGACTTCGAGCCGATCGCCGCGAATCAGCACGGCAACTTCGTGGCCTTCGTACGGACGCTCCGTGCCGACCTCGACGCCATCCAGCCCGGATACGAGCTGACGTTCTGCTCCACGGGCGATCCCGCGACCTACGAGCTGCCCGATCTGCTCGCCGCCGGAGGCGCCGACGCCGTGTTCATCATGGGCTATGACCTGCGGGGTAGCGATCCTGCGACGGCTGGTTCGATCGATCCACTTACGAGCAACCTGACCCACTACGACCTTACCAATGTCGTGGCCAACTTCATCGGTCAGGTGCCGTCTTCACAGGTGATTCTCGGATTGCCCTGGTACGGCGCGGCCTACTCGACGGCGACGAATCACAGCCTCAATGCCCCGGTTGCGTCATCGACCACATACGGCAAGCCGGTGGAGGCGTACTACTCCACACTTTCGGGGCTTGCCGCGATGTCGGACAGCACACACCTAGGTAAGTTCTATGACACCGGCGAGCAGACGGCCTGGACGGCATACTACGGGACTTTCGGTGGCCAGCCGACATGGCGCGAGGGCTATTTCGACGACGCCGAAGCACTCGGTATCAAATGCGATGCCATCGACAACTGGAATCTGAGGGGCGTCGGTATCTGGGCCCTCGGTTACGACAACAACAACGGCGACGGTGATTTGACGGCGGAGATCGCGGCCAAGTTCGAGACGGGCGCGGCCGGGACCACTTACCATCCGATCACGCCGGTCCGCATGGTCGACACGCGCAGGAGCATCGGCATCGCGGGCAAACTGGCTGCGAACACGCCCCGGACGTTTCAGGTCACGAACGTCGACGGCGTCGACGCCACCGCAACGGCGGTGACCGGGAACGTCACTGTCGTCGGCGAGACCAGCTCGTGGGCTCTTTACATCGGCCCTTACCCAGTCGCGAAGCCGACCACGTCGACGATCAACTTCTCCAAAGGTGATGTGACCGCGAACGGAGTCACGATCGCGCTCAGCGCCACCGGATCTCTGAGCGTGACGTACCTGTCGAACAAGGGTAATACCACGGACCTGGTATTCGATCTAACCGGTTTCTTTACGCCGGACATGACCGGATCTACCTACCACCCAATCACCCCGACCCGCGTTCTGGATACGAGGCAAGGGACGGGCCTCAAGGGCAAGCTGGTCGCCAATAGCCCAAGAGCATTCCAGGTTGGCAACACGGATGGAATTCCGCCCGAGGCCGTGGCGGTTACCGGAAACGTCACCGTTGTCAACGCGACGAGCGGCTGGGCTGTATACGTGGGCCCTCAACCGATTGCTCAGCCATCTACGTCCACGATCAACTTCAAGAGACAGCAGGTGCTCGCGAATAACGTCACCGTACCCCTCAATGCCAACGGAATGCTTAGCGCCACATACATGTCGACCAAGGGGAACACGACGGATCTCGTATTCGACGTCACCGGTTACTACACCGCCGACGACACCGGAGTCAGGTTCGTGCCCGTGACGCCCGCTCGACTTCTGGATACCAGGCACGGCATCGGGCTATCGGGCAAGTTCAAGGCGAACACGCCGAGGACGTTCCAGATAGACAGCCGAGTGAGCCTGCCATCGACGGCGACCGCGATTACCGGCAACCTCACGATCGTGAACCAGTCGAGCTCATGGGCCGTCTTCGTCGGGCCGTTGGCGCTGGCGAAGCCGCCGACGTCGAACATCAACTTCCGTAAGGGCGACTCGCTTGCAAATGGTCTTTCGGTGGCCCTGAGTGGATCGCCCGGAAGCGTGAGCGCGACGTACCTCTCGACAGCCGGTAACACGACCGACATCGTTCTGGACGTGACCGGTTATTACGTGCCGTAAGGCGGGGTTCGATGGGAATTCGTGCTGGGCTCCGGTTTCTGGCCGCGTCGGCGCTCATGAGCGTGTATCTGTGGGCGCCCGCGGCGGGCGGGTCGATCGTGGCATCGGCGTCGTCATGCACAAACTGGACCAGCAACACGACGCCACCGCCGACCATCCGGGTGCTGCGGGTGGCCACGGGGGTCGTCCAGACGGTCGATCTGGAGGCCTACACAGAGGTCGTGATGGCCGCGGAGTTCAACAAGACGTGGCCGCTCGAGACCCTTCGAGCCGGCGCCGTGGCGGTCAAGGAGTACGGCTGGTACTACACCATGCACTACCGCGGGGGCACCGGCACGGGCGGTTGCTACGACGTCAGGGACGACTCGAGCGACCAGGACTACTGGCCGGAATCGCGCACGCCCGCCGCCAGTCAGATCCAGGCCGTGCAGACCACCTGGACCGAATACGCCCTGAAGGGCGGGGCGATATTCCTGACCGGCTATCGATCCGGTTCGTGGGTGGCTTGCGGCTCGGACAGGGATGGGTCACACCTGTTCCAGCTGAGCGCGGACCGATGCGGCCTCGACGGCCATTCCGGTGAGTACATCCTCCACCTCTACTACGATCCTATCGACATCGAGGGCGGGCCCGTCCCGCCCGGAGCGCCCCAGGACGTCTCCGCCACCGCGTTCGACGCATCGGCCCAGGTGGGCTGGGCGCCGCCCGACTCCAACGGTGGGACCTCCATCACCGGGTACACCGTGACGTCGAGCCCGGACGGCAAGACCTGCTCGACGACCGGCGCCCTGTCCTGCGCCGTCAGCGGTCTCACCGACCTGACCCCCTACACGTTCACGGTCACGGCGACGAACAACATCGGCACCGGGCCCGCGTCGGATCCGTCGGCCTCGGTCACGCCGGCGGTGGTGGCAGGCTCCACCTACCACCCCATAGCTCCGGTCCGGCTTCTCGACACCCGCCACGGCATCGGCCTGGCGGGCAAGTTTGCCGCCGGGACGCCGCGGACCTTCCAGATAACCAGCGACGCGGGGGCGGTTCCGTCCGGCGCCACCGCGGTAACCGGCAACCTGACCGTGACCGGCGAATCGCAGTCCTGGGCGGTCTACCTGGGGCCGGACCCCGAGGCTCATCCGGCCGCCTCCACCATCAACTTCAACAAGGGCGACGTCACGGCCAACGGGGTGACCGTGGCCTTGAGCTCGACCGGCAGCCTCAGCGCCACCTTCCTCTCGTCGCCGGGCCAGACCACCGACCTTGTCTTCGACGTGACCGGCTTCTTCACCCAGGACATGACCGGAGACACCTACCATCCGCTCTCGCCCACCCGGATCGTGGACAGCCGCCGCCATCTCGGGTTGTCCAACCACCTCTCCGCCGGCAAGCCCGCGACGTTCTCGGTCTGGGGTCAGGGCGAGGTGCCGGACGCCGCGACGGCAGTGACCGGCAACCTGACCGTGACCAATTCGACGAGCTCGTGGGCCGTCTATCTCGGACCCGACCCTATCGCCAAGCCCGCCACGTCGACGATCAACTTCAAGCGAGGCCAGGTTCTGGCGAACAACGTGACCGTGGCACTCAGCGCCACGGGCAGCCTCAGCGCCACGTTCCTGTCGTCGGCCGGCAACACCACCGATCTGGTCTTCGACATAACGGGCTACTACACCGCCGACGGGACCGGCGAAACGTATGTGCCAACCACCCCCGTCCGCATGCTCGACACCCGCCACGGCAACGGCCTGAGCGGCCATCTGGTCGCCGGCACGCCGGGCACGTTCCAGGTCTCGGGCCGAGCCTGCATCCCGCCGACGGCGACGGCCGTCACCGGCAACGTGACCGTAACCGATCAAACCAGCTCCTGGGCCGCCTTCGTCGGACCGGATCCGGTGACCAGTGCCCCGGCCTCGACCATCAACTTCGTCAAGGGCGAGGTCCGCGCCAACGGGGTAACCGTGGCCCTGAGCGAGGCCGGCACTCTGAGCATCACCTATCTCAGCAACCCCAGTCAAACCACCGACATGGTCTTCGACGTCACCGGCTACTTCCAGCCGGCGGCGCCGATCTAGAGGACCCCGGCGGGTCCTTCGATGGTCTGGCGCCGCCTCGGAGCGAAGTTCCGGCCCTCCGGTATAGACTCGGACCGGCCAACCCGACCTCACTCGAGCGCATCGCACCCCATCACAGTCCACCCAAACGGGCCACCCGGTCATGGGACCATGGCACGACTGGCCAGATCCCTCCGGAGATGACAAGGTTGGTAGACCGACTGATCGCCAGGCCTGACAACCGGGCGTGAGGCGTCCTCAGGCCGCACCCGGCCTGCAAATGGAGTGAATCGCAAATGCGCACTGTTGCCGTCGCGCTCGCGATCGGGCTGCTGGCCTCGGCCGGCGGTTTCGGCGCAGCGGTCCCCGAAGCCGCAGCCACCTCGACTCAACCCAAGGTCGTGATCGTCGTCGGTGCCGTCGAGGGCACGACGTCGTCCTATCGGGCCGACGCGGACCTGTACGCCACCGAGTTCCTCAAGTACACGAACAACGTGGTCAAGGTGTATTCGCCCAACGCCACCTGGTCGAATGTCCTGACGGCCGCGAACGGCGCCAGCTTCCTGGTCTACCTGGGGCACGGCAACGGCTATCCGGACCCGTACGTGAGCTACCTGCAGCCGACCAAGGACAACGGCATGGGCCTCAACGCCACTGCCAACAACGGCGACTCCGACAAGCAGTACTACGGCGAGAACTACATGGCCCTCCTGAATCTCGCCCCGAACGCGGTAGTCATGCTCAACCACCTGTGCTACGCGTCCGGCAACAGCGAGCCGGGGAACGGGCTGCCATCCCTGGCCACGGCCAAGACCAGGATCGACGGCTTTGCCTCGGGTTTCATGCGCGGCAACGCTCGAGCGGTGATTGCCGAGGGCCTCGGCGACCTCCGTCCCTACATCGACGCCCTGTTCACCCCGGGGCTCACGATCGACAGCATCTGGCGGTCATATCCGGGCGCCCATGGCAACTTCTCGAGTTGGAACAGTTCGAGGGATCCCGACTACGTGTCGTCGGATGACCCGGACACCGCGCACCCGCAGAGCGACGGCGACTACTACTATCGTTCGCTCGTCGTCGAGCCGGGCCTCACGACCAGCGACATCGGCGTTGGGGTGACGTACGACCCGACTACCTACCATCCCATGACCCCGCCGACGCGGATCCTGGACTCCCGGCACGGCATCGGCCTCTCGGGAACGTTCGCCTCGAACACCCCGCGAACATTCCAGGTCGCGGGCGTCGACGGCGTCGCGGCCGGCGCCACGGCGGTGACCGGCAATCTCACCGTCACTGACGAGACCAACAGCTGGGCCGTCTACCTGGGCCCGGATCCGGTCGCCCATCCGCAGACCTCGACCCTCAACTTCGTCAAGGGCGACGTGACCGCCAACGGGGTCACGGTGGCCCTGAGCTCGACGGGCACGCTGAGCGCGACCTATATGGCCCTCCCCGGCCAGACGACGAACCTGGTCTTCGACGTCACCGGCTACTTCACCCCCGACAACACGGGCGACACCTACCACCCAGTGACTCCGGTCCGGATAGTCGACAGTCGCAAGCACCAGGGCTTGACCGGCAAGCTGTCCGCGAACGTCCCGGCAACCTTCCCCGTCTGGGGCCAGGGCGGGCTGCCCGACACTGCCACCGCCGTCACCGGCAACCTGACGGTGGTCAACTCCACCAGCTCGTGGGCGGTCTACCTCGGACCCGATCCGGACGCCACGCCGCCGACGTCGACCATCAACTTCAACAAGGGCCAGGTGATCGCCAACAACCTGACCGTGGCCCTGTCGAGTACCGGGACGCTGTCGGCGACGTATCTCTCGACCGCCGGAAACACCACCGACCTGGTGTTCGACGTGACC
>Ga0335076_10003947_pt1 | contig 14943 bp, 13 predicted proteins | sample Lox_Sample_25_FD_206717 | JGI IMG/M metagenome (GOLD analysis project Ga0335076, IMG submission 206717) | Soil microbial communities from Loxahatchee National Wildlife Refuge, Florida, United States - Lox_Sample_2.5 | ecosystem: Environmental > Terrestrial > Soil > Wetlands | place: USA...
CGCGCTAACCGAGGGCACCAGCGTCGAGAAGCACCCCAACGTCGAGCGCGCCGCCGCCGCGGTGCGCGAAGCCTTCCTCGCGGTGCAGCGCAACGAGCTGCCGGCTCCGGTGGCGGGCCAGGTGGCACGCCGCACGGTGCAGGTGGGCCAGCGCATCACGCCGGGAACGCCGCTGATGTCGGTGATCCCGCTGGACCAGGTGTGGGTCGAGGCCAACTTCAAGGAAGTGCAGTTGCGCGACATGCGCATCGGCCAGCCCGTGAAGCTGCAGGCCGACCTCTACGGCAGCCGCGTCGAGTACGACGGTCATGTCGCCGGGGTCGGCGCGGGCACCGGTGCGGCCTTCGCCATCCTGCCGGCGCAGAACGCCACCGGCAACTGGATCAAGGTGGTGCAGCGCGTGCCGGTGCGCATCGAGCTCGACCCGAAGCAGCTTGCCGCGCACCCGCTGCGCGTGGGGCTGTCGATGGAAGCGACCGTCGACCTGCGCAACACCGAAGGCGCGCCCGTGCTCAGCGCGCAGATCCCGCAGCGCGCGAGCAGCCAGACCGCGGTGTTCGACACGCCGAGCGCCGAGGCCGACCGCCGCGTGCAGGAGATCATCGCCGCCAACCTCGGACGCCCGGGTTCACGGGTGATGCCGTTGCTGGCGGCGCCGGCGATCGGCGCGGCAGCGTCGGTCACGCACTGATCGCCCAGTCGCCATGAGCTCCGCCAGCGCGGCCGACGCCAAGGCAACCCCTTCGGCCGCGGCCCCAGCCCCCGCAGCGGCGGCCAGGCCGCACGCGTTCCCGCCGCTGCAGGGCGCCGAGCGCGCGCTCGGCACGCTGGTGCTGTCGCTCGCCACCTTCATGACCGTGCTCGACACGTCGATCGCCAACGTGTCGATCCCGGCGATCTCGGGCGACCTCGGCGTCAGCCCGGCGCAGGGCACCTGGGTCATCACGTCGTTCGCGGTGGCCAACGCGATCTCGGTGCCGCTGACCGGCTGGCTGACGCAGCGTTTCGGCCAGGTGCGGCTGTTCACGGTCAGCGTGCTGCTGTTCGTGCTGGCATCGTGGTTGTGCGGCCTGGCGCCGAACATCGAATCGCTGATCGCGTTTCGCGTGTTGCAGGGCGCGGTGTCGGGGCCGCTGATCCCGCTGTCGCAGACGCTGCTGCTGGCGAGCTATCCGCCGGCGATGGCCGGCACGGCGATCGCCCTCTGGGGCATGACGACGCTGGTGGCGCCGGTGGTCGGCCCGCTGCTCGGCGGCTGGATCACCGACAACTTCAACTGGCCTTGGATCTTCTACATCAATGTGCCGGTGGGCCTGCTGTCGGCGGCGTTCACCTGGTCGATCTACCGCTCGCGCGACCCCGGGCCGCGCAAGGTGCCGTTCGACGCGGTGGGCCTGGTGCTGCTGGTGGTGTGGATCGGCGCCTTCCAGGTCATGATCGACAAGGGCAAGGAGCTCGACTGGTTCGGCTCGACGCAGATCGTCACGCTGGCCATCGTGGCGGCGGTGGGCTTTGCCTACTTCCTCGCCTGGGAGCTGACCGACACGCACCCGATCGTCAATCTGCGCCTGTTCGCGCGGCGCAACTTCCTGGTCGGCACGGTCGCATTGTCGATCGGCTACGGCCTGTTCTTCGGCAACGTGGTGCTGCTGCCGCTGTGGTTGCAGCAGTGGATGGGCTACACCGCCACCTGGGCCGGCATGACGATGGCGCCGGTGGGACTGCTGGCGATCGTGCTGTCGCCGTGGGTCGGCAAGAACGTGGCGCGGCTCGACCCGCGCATGCTGACGACGGTGGCCTTCGTCGGCTTCGCGCTCGTGCTGTGGATGCGCTCGAACTTCAACACCAACGCCACGGTGTGGGTGATCCTCATCCCCACGCTGCTGCAGGGCGCGGCGATGGCGTTCTTCTTCATTCCGCTGCAGTCCATCGTGTTCAGCGGCCTGAAGCCGGAGCAGATGCCCAGCGCCGCGGGCATGTCGAACTTCGTGCGCATCACCGCCGGCGCGTTCGGCACCTCGGTGTTCACCACCCTGTGGGACAGCCGCGCCTCGCTGCACCATGCGCAGTTGACCGAGCAGCTACACCGCGGCAATGACGCCGCGATGCAGGCCCTGTCGCGGCTCGGCGCCTCCGGCCTGTCGCCCGAGCAGGCGAGCGGCATGCTCAACCGGCTGGTCGACCAGCAGGCCTACACGATGGCGGCGACCGACCTGTTCTACCTGTCGGCGCTGCTGTTCCTCGGCCTGATCGGGATCGTCTGGCTGGCGCAGCCGCGCGGCGGCGGTGCGGCACCGGCCGACGCCGGCGGCGCGCACTGACGGCGCGGCGCCGCGCTCACGCCGCCGGCCAGTTGCCGGTGGCCTGCAGGAACGGCGAGCGCTGAGCCGGCCCCCAGCCGAGTGGCAGCGCGCCCTCGATGCGCCGCATCGCACGCACGCGGTGCCGCAGCACGCGTTGCGCGCCGGCGAAGGCCTCCACGTCGGGACCCTGCCAGACGATCCGGCTGTCCACCGACAGCTGCACCAATGCGCCGCCATCGAAGTCGACGAACAGCAGCCCGGCGCGCGGGTGGACGCTCAGGTTGCCGAGCGTGTTGAAGAGGTTGTTGCCGGAGAAGTCGGGCACGACCAGCACCTGGTTGCCGCTGGCGTCGTGCTGGACGCGCACGAAGCCCGGCTTGCCGCCGCGGTGCGACACGTCGACGCCCTCTGCCAGGCCGCGGCCGAGCCGCTGCGGCGGCACGCTGCTGGCGATGAAGAAGGTGTCGGCCGCGGCCACGAGCGCCACGCCGGCGGCGTCGAGCCGATCGGCCTCGACCACGCGCGCGGCGCCGGGCATCGGTGCCGCGGCCCAGCGCGCCTCGCGCGCCTGGATGTACTTGGGGCAGTTGCCGAAGCTCTGCCGCACGCCAATCTCGAAGCCGCTGGCGTGCACCATCGACACCACGCCGTTCATGCGGTTGCGCCGCCGCGTGTGCGGCTCGACGCCGAGCACGCCCAGCGATGCACCGACCCGCAATGCCGCCGCCAGCGGATCGGCCGGGTGCGGCAACGCGTCGACCGCCAGCGTCTGCGCGTCGGGCGTGCGCAGGAATCCCGGCGGCGCTGCCAGCAGCGACGCATGCGGCTGACCGTCAGCGTCGACGCTGCCGAGCAGCACGAACGGCAGCTTGCCGAACAGCTCACGGTGCGGCGCGGGCATGTGGTCGCGCACCATCAGCGGCGCCACCTCGGCCAGCCGCTCGCGCACGCCGACGCGCTGTTGCAGCGCCCGTTCGCCGGCATGAAAGGGATCGGAATCGAATGGGTGCATGGTCATCATGGCCGCGATCGTGACCTCGCCGCCGGCCCGCCGCAACGCCGCCGCACACAGTGGATTGCTGCGTGCCGCGCAACAATGCCCGCAACCGCCTACCATCGCGACCGATGGACCAGCTCAAGGCGATGGCGACCTTCGTGCGCATTGCCGACGCCGGCGGCTTCAGCGCGGCGTCGCGCTCGCTCGACCTGTCGGTGCCGGCGGTCGTGCGCTCGCTGGCCGCGCTGGAGGCGCACCTCGGCGTGCGGCTGTTCAACCGCACCACGCGACGTGTCGCGCTGACCGAGGAAGGTCGTCTCTACCTCGAGCACTGCCGGCAGATCCTCGCCGCCGTCGACGACGCCGGGCGCGCGGTCAGCAGCGAGTCATCGGCCATCGCCGGTGCATTGAGGGTGACCGCCCCCGTGATGTTCGGCCAGCTGCACGTCGCGCCGGCGGTGACCCGCTTCGTACAGCGCCACCGCGACGTGCAGATCGAACTGATCCTGACCGACCGGGTGGCTGGCCTGCTGGACGAAGGCTTCGACGTCGGCATCCGCATCGGCACGCTCGAAGACTCGTCGCTGGTTGCGCGGTCCCTCGGCGAGGTGCGCCGCCTGGTGGTCGCCAGCCCCGCCTACCTGCGCCGGCACGGCGTGCCCAGGCACCCGCGCGACCTGGCCAGGCACGAGTGCGTGCGCCTGTCGGGTGGCGCGCGGCAGTTGTCCTTCCACGAGGACGGCAAGGTATTCACGGTGCCGGTGCACGGCAGCCTGCGCTGCAACCTGGTGCCGGCGGTGGTCGATGCCTGCGTTGCCGGGCTCGGCTGCGGCGTGTTCATGTCGTACCAGGTCGACGCGCAGCTGCGTGCCGGCGCGCTCAAGGTCGTGCTGGCCGGCTTCGAGCCACCGCCGCGTCCGGTGAGCCTGCTGGTGCCGCATGCGCGCCTGCTGCCGGCGCGCACGCGCGCGTTCGTCGATGCGATGGTGCGCGAGTTGCGCGGTTTCAAGGGGCAGGCCTGAGGCCCGCATAGGCCCTATTCGGCCTTCGCGCCCGACTCCTTCACCACCTTCGCCCACTTGACGATCTCGGCGGCCTGGTACTTCGCCAGCTCGTCGGGCGTCGACAGCCACGGCTCGAGGCCGAGCGCCTTCAGCTTGTCCTGCACGTCGGGCAGCGAGAACACGCGCTTCATCTCGCCGTTGAGCCTGGCGATCACGTCCGGCGGTGTGCCCACCGGCGCGAACATCGCGAACCAGGTCGTCGCCTCGAAGCCCGGCACCGTCTCGGCCACCGTCGGCACGTCGGGCGCCGCGGGCGAGCGCGTGGCCGTGGTCTGGGCGATCGCCCGGATCTTGCCCTCCTTGGCCATCGGCAGTGCCGACGGCATGTTGTCGAACATCAGCTGGATCTGCCCACCCACCAGGTCGGGAATCGCGAACTGCCGGCCCTTGTACGGCACATGCGTCATCTGCGTGCCGGTCATCGCCTTGAACAGCTCGCCCGACACGTGCACCGACGAGCCGATGCCGGGCGATCCGAAGCTCAGCTTGTTGGGGTTTGCCTTCAGGTACGCGATCAGCTCGGCGACCGTCTTGACCGGCAGGTCGTTGGTCACCACCAGCAGGTTCGGCGCCGATGCGACGTGACCCACCGGCGCGAAGTCCTTGACCATGTCGTACGGCATCTTCGCGTACAGCGCGCCGTTGATCGAGTGCGTGCCCACGGTGCCCATCACCAGCGTGTAGCCATCGGGCGGCGCCTTGGCGACGAAGTCGGCGCCGATGTTGCCGCCGGCGCCGGGCTTGTTGTCGACCACGATCGGCTGACCCAGTTGGGCGCGCTCGCCGAACAGGCGCGCCAGGATGTCGGGCGCGCCGCCGCTCGGGAACGTCACCACCAGGCGGATCGGCTTGCTCGGATAGCTGCCCTGCGCGGCCGCGGATCCGACCAACCCGAGCAACGCGCCGATCACCAGCGCGATGCGACGAAGGAAGGTCATGGCGTCTCCTGCATGAGCGTGTGTTCGCGCTACCGGCGCGACGCGGCAGGATAGCCGAGCGACTGCAGCGTCGCGATCGGGATCAGCGCGCTCGTCAACGGTCTTTCGCGAGAGCGCGCTGCAGCCGCGGCAGCAGATCGCGCAGGCGCCCGACCGGCTCGTTGGCGAACACCAGGCGCAGATAGCGCGCGCAGTCGTCCTCGCCCCAGTTTTCCATCGAGGTGGCCGCCACGCCATGCCGCAACACGGCCGCCGATGCCTGCGCGCCGGTGAGGCCGCGCGGCGCCATGTCGATCAACAGCGACCAGCCGCCGTGCGCGGGCACCACGGCGAACTCCGGAGCGAGCGCGCTCACGATGGCGTCGTGCCGCTGCTGCCAGGCAACGACGCAGCGGGCGATGCCATCGTCGGGCGCCTCGATCGCCGCGGCCACTGCCTGTTGCGCGATGCCGACCGGACACACGACGTTGGAGATCGCGACGCGGCCGATCGCCTCGGCCGCCTGCAGCGGACACACCACCCAGCCGACGCGCCAGCCGATCATGCGGTACTCCTTCGACGCTGCGCCGACGGTCACCGTGCGCTCGCGCATGCCCGGAAACTGCGCCGGGTGCCAATGCGGCACGCCGTCGAACAGCAGGCGCTCCATCGCGCTGTCGTAGACCATCCAGGCGTCGGCCGCGACGCACGCGGCGCACACGGCGGCCCATTCGTCGCGGGCGAGCACGGCGCCGCTCGGCATCGACGGACTCATCATCAGGAACGCGCGGGTGCGCAGGCTCACCGCGCCGGCCAGCGTCGACGTGTCCAGGCGCCAGCCGGCGTGGCCGGGCACCAGGCGGACGAAGCGCGGCACGCCGCCGGCCAGCCGCACGCGGTTGATCAGGCCGACGTAGGTGGGGCTGGTCAGCACCACCTCGTCGCCGGGCTCGATCAGCGCCAACAGCGCGTTGAGCACGCCTCTCAGGCCGCCGGCCGAGATGAAGCATTGCCGCCGCCAGTCGAGGCTGCCGTCGGTGTAGCCGCCGCTGCGCTCGACCAGCCGCGTCGCGGCCTGCCGCAGGCGGTCGTGGCCGAAGAACGGCAGGTAGCTGTTGGCATCGTCGTCGTCGACCGCCGCGCGCGTGGCCTGCAGCGCCTCGCGCGGCGGCGCGAGGTCGGTGTCGAGGTTCTCCAGCCGCAGCACCGAGGGGTCGCGCAGCGCGTCGGCGGCGTCGCCCATGCGCTCGACGCCGATCGGCGTCATAGCCAGGGTGCGTGCGCCGGGCTGCGGCCCAGCGGTGGAAGACGTCGTCATGGATGGAGCTCCCGCCTGGTCGCGGGCGGTGGCGACCGGTTTGTACGATCATCGGCTCGACCGTTGTCGAAACGACGGCCCGCCGCACGACATTGTCCAGGCGAGGCACTCCCGCACCGCCGCCATCTTGGAGCACCGACATGGAATACATGCTGATGATCTATTCCGACCCCGAAGGCTTCGACAAGCTGCCGGCCTCGCAGCAGGCCGAAGGCATGGCCGCCTACGGCGCCTACCACCAGGCGCTGCAGAAGGCCGGCGTGCTGAAAAACAGCAACCGGCTGCGGCCCGCATCGGCAGCCACGACGGTGCGCCTGCAGTCGGGCAAGACGCAGGTGCTCGACGGCCCGTATGCCGAGACCCGCGAGCAGCTCGGTGGCTACTTCCTGATCGACGTGCCCGACCTCGACGCGGCGATCTCGTGGGCCGCGCGCTGCCCTGGTGCCGCGCACGGCATCGTCGAGGTGCGGCCGGTCTGGGCGATGTGACCTCGGTGGCGGCCGACGACGACGCGGCCCGCGCCGCCGAGGCGGCGGCGCGGCGCAGCTACAGCAAGCTGATCGCGTTTCTCGCCGCGCGCACGCGCGACGTCGCCGGCGCCGAAGATGCGTTGTCCGAAGCGCTGACCGTCGCACTCACCGAGTGGCCGGTGGGCGGGGTGCCCCACACCCCCGACGCCTGGCTGCTCACCGTGGCGCGCCGCAAGCTGGTCGACGCGCTGCGCCGTCGCCGCCTCGACGAGCAAGCCTCCGAGCACCTGCAGTGGCTGACCGAGCTGCAGATGGGCGACGACGACGGCGAGCCGGCGTGGCCCGATCGCCGCCTCGGGCTGCTGTTCGCCTGCGCGCATCCAGGCATCGCGCCCGAACTGCACGCGCCGCTGATGCTGCAGGTGGTGCTGGGCTTCGACGCGGCGACCATCGCGTCGGCATTCCTGGTCGCGCCGGCGACGATGGCGCAGCGCCTGGTGCGCGCCAAGACCAAGATCCGCCAGGCCGGCATCGGCTTCGAAGTGCCGCAGGGCGACGCGCTGCGCGAGCGCCTCGGCACCGTGCTCGATGCGATCTACGCGGCCTATGCCGAGGGCTGGTCCGACCCCGAAGGCGTCGATGCGCGGCGGCGCAACCTGGCCGACGAGGCGATCTGGCTGGGCCGTCTGGTGGCCTCGCTGCTGCCCGATGAGGGCGAGGCACTCGGCCTGCTGTCGCTGATGCTGCATGCGCACGCGCGGCGCGATGCGCGACGCGACGCAGCGGGCGACTACGTGCCGCTCAGCGAACAGACGCCGTCGCTGTGGGACGCACCGCTGATCGACGAGGCCGAGTCGCTGCTGCACCGGGCCAACCGCTGTGCCGGCGCGCCCGGCCGCTACCAGCTCGAGGCCGCGGTGCAATCGGCGCACGCGATGCGCCGGCTGACGGGCCGCGTGGATTGGCCCTCGATCGAGCGCTTGTACGACGCGTTGTGCGAGCTCACCGGCTCGCCGGTGGCGGCGCTCAACCGCGCGGTCGCGCTGGCCGAGACCCATGGGCCGGCTGCCGGCCTGGCCGCGCTCGACCTGTTGGCCGCCGATCCGCGCCTGGCCGACTACCAGCCGCACTGGGCCGCACGCGCCGAACTGCTGGCGCGCAGTGGCGCCATCGATGCCGCACGCCAGGCCTACGAACAGGCGATCGGGCTGGAGCGCGAGCCCGCGGTGCGGCGCTACCTGCAACAGCGCGCCGGCGCACTCACGGCTTGACCGGCTGGCGCGCCGCCGCGCTGGCGATCTTGCGCAGGGCCAGCAGCGCGGCCGACGGGTCGGCCGCGCGCCAGATGAGTGGCGTGGTCAGCTGGCCGTGCACCTTCGGTAGCGCATAGCGTGCCACCACGGCGTGCTGCACCGTGTCGAGCACCGACTCCGGCACCAGCGCGACGCCGGTGCCCGACGCGACGCAGGCGACGATCGCGTGATACGAACTCAGCTCGAGCACGCGCACCGACGCCAAGCGGGTGCGGCCCAGCCAGTGCTGCAGCACGCGGCGGTAGGCGCAGCCGCTGGGGAATGCGATCACCGAATCGCCCTCGACGTCGTCGGGGCGGCGGATCGGCGCGTGGTCGAGCGACGCGATCACCGCCAGCCGCTCACGGAACAGCCGCTCGGCCACCAGCTCCTTGCTCGAAGGCACTTCGGCGACGAACGCGGCCTCGATGCGGCGCTCGAGCACCGCGGCGGTCAGCGCGTCGTTGGTGCCGGTGATCAGCTCGACCCGCACGTCCGGATACGCCTTGTGGTACGCCGCCAGCACGCGTGGCAGCCGGCTCGCCGCCGTGCTCTCGAGCGAGCCGAGCCGCAGCACGCCGCGCGGTGGCGCCTTCGACACCGCGCCGATCGCCTCGGCCGACAACCGCAGCAGCTTGTCAGCGTAGCCCAGCAGGTGCTCGCCGCTGGGCGACAGGAACAGGCGCTGCTTGTCGCGCACGAACAGCTGCGCGCCGACCGACTGCTCCAACTGTCTGACGCGGGTGGAGATGTTCGACGGCACGCGGTGCAGCTTGTGCGCGGCGCGCGCGATGCCACCCTCTTCGGCCACGGTCTTGAAGATGTGCAGATCGGAGAGGTCCATGCGCTGTTCTCGATTCGAGAATGGTCGTGGCTATATTATTCAGTATCCAAGATGGCGCGGGGTCGTTAGCATGGGGCCCATGACCAACCCCGCCATACCCCCCGACATGCACGACCGGTTGCCGCCACTGGCGCGCGAGCAGATGGACGCGGCACAGCGCGCCGCCGCCGACGAGCTGATCGCCGGTCCGCGCAAAGGCGTCAAGGGCCCGTTCATCGCACTGCTGCGCAGTCCCGAGCTGCTGGCGCGCGCGCAGAAGGTCGGCGAGTACCTGCGCTTCAACAGCGCGCTGCCGTCCCGCCTGAGCGAGTTCGCGACGCTGGTGGTGTCGCGCGCCTGGACCCAGCAGTTCGAATGGTCGGTGCACGTGCCGCTGGCGCTCAAGGCCGGCACCAGCCTCGCCACCATTGCCGCACTGCGCGAGGGCCGGCGCCCGGCCGACCTGTCCGACGACGAAGCGCTGGTGTACGACTTCGCGACCGAGCTGATGGCGCACCACGGCGTCGGCGACGACACCTACGCGCGCTGCGTGAAGCGCCTCGGCGAGCACGGCACCATCGACCTGGTGAGCACGATCGGCTACTTCGTCTGGATCTCGATGGTGCTCAACGTCGCACACACGCCGGGCGACGCGCCCGAAGGCGTCGGGGCGCTGCCGCCGCTGCCGCGATGAGCGGCAGCCGCGCAGCGCCGGCCAGCGCCGCGCTGCGTCCGTGGCCGCTGGCGATCGGCGGCGCGCTCAGCATGGCGTCGGCCAACGGCATCGACCGCTTCATCTACACGCCGATCCTGCCGGTGATGGCACAGGCGCTCGGCCTCACCGCCTCGCGGGCGGGCCTGATCGCGTCGGCCAACTACCTCGGCTACCTGCTGGGCGCCGTGTTCGCGGCCCGCCCCGACCTGCCGGGCTCGCGCCGGCGCTGGCTGCTCGGCGCACTGGCCACGAGCGCGGTCTGCACCGCGGGCATGGCGGTGGCGCCGCCGTTGGGCGTGATGCTGGCGCTGCGCCTGGCCAGCGGCTTTGCCGGCGCGGTGGCGATCGTGATGGCGATCGCGCTGGTGGTCGAGCGGCTGTCGAGCGCCGGCCGCGGCGAGCTCGGGGCGGTGCACTTCGCCGGCGTCGGCGTCGGCATCGTGATCTCGGCCCTGATCGTCGCCGGCCTGCGCGCGGCCGGCTTCGACTGGCGCGCGATGTGGCTGTGTGCCGGTGCCACCTCGCTGTGCGGCCTGGCAGCGGTGACAGCGGCCATCGGTCGCGGCGGCGATGCACCCTCGGCGGCGGTGGCGCGCCGCGATATCGCGCCGGTCGGCGCGGCGTTCCGCCGCCTGATCGCGGCCAACACGCTGAGCGCATTCGGCTACGTGATCACCGCCACCTTCATCGTCGCGCTGGTGCGCGGTTCGCCGCAGCTCAAGAACCTCGAGGCGTCGATCTGGGTGGTGTTCGGCCTCGCGGCCGCGCCGTCGGTGGCGCTGTGGATGGCGGTCGCGCGGCGCCACGACGTGTTCCGCGCGTTCGCGGTCGTCTGCGGTGTCGAGGCGATCGGCGTGATCGCCAGCGTGCTGTGGCTGGAGCCTGCCGGCACCCTCGTCGCGGCGCTCTGCGTCGGCGGCTCGTTCATGGGCACCACCGCGCTCGGCATGCTCGGCGCGCGCGCGCTGACCCATGGCGACTCGCGGCGCCCGGTGGCGCTGATGACCGCGGGCTTCGGCGTCGGCCAGATGGTCGGCCCCACCTTCGCGGGCATCGCGCGCGATGCCTCGGGCACCTTCGTGCTGCCGTCGCTGTGTGCCGCGGCGTGCCTGCTGCTGGCCTCGTGGCTGGCGCTGCGCGCCGGCGCGGGGGCCGGTCGACCCGTGCGCGTCGCGGCGCCCGCTCGTGCGCCATCGGACCTGCGGGATCAGAACGAGTAGGCCACCTGACCCGACAGGATCACGACGTTGTTGCTGAAGTTGCCCCTCAGCCGACCATAGCCGGCCGTCGTCGCCGGGTTGGCCGAGGCGTTGGAGTCGATCGTCGAGGTCTTGACCCACACGTAGCCGGCGCCGAAGTCGAACGTCAGCTGGGGGTTCATCTTGTACTGCGCGCCGCCGGTCAACCACGTGCGGCCGGCGTCGGGCAGCCGCGGCGTCAGGTACGCGGTCTGCACCGGCGACTTGTCGTAGGCAAGGCCGCCTCGCAACATCCACTGGGCGCCATAGCGATAGTTGGCCCCGAGCGCGAACTTCCAGGCGTCCTTGAAGTTCTCGGGCGTGCTCTGCAGCACGCTGCCGTCGGCGCGCTTGAACGTCAGCGACTCGATCGACGACCAGCCCGTCCATTGGGCGTCGGCCATGATGTCCCACTGGCTGTTCAGCGACCGGAAGTACGACAGGTTGACGATCGCCGGAAGCTCGACGTCCGAGGTGATCGCGGTGTTGGCCAGCGCGGCATTGATGCCGGCCACCAGCAGCGGCGGCACCGTCGCCGGCACGGCCGGGTTCGCGAAGGTCGCGTTGCCGCTGATGTGGAACTTGATGGACGAGCGGTAGTGCGCGCCGAGGCGGCTGTTGGCGTCGATCTCCCACAGCACGCCGGCATTCCAGCCCCAGGCATTGTCGGCACCCTTGACGCTGGCCGCGGTCTCCAGCCCGGGCACGGCCACCGCGCCGCCGGAGTTCGCGAACAGCAAGCCCGAGTAGTTGACCTGATTGGTGAATTCGGCGTCGATGCGCTGCAGATCCAGGCCCAGCCCGAGCGACACGTTGCTCGCCGGCTTCCACGACACCGCCGGGTTGAAGTTGATCGTCTTGATGCTCGACTTGTCCGCCAGGAAGCGGCCCATCCAGCCCGCGTCGTAGTCGGTCACCAGCCCCCATGGCCCGTTGATGCCGACACCGGCCGACCACTGCGAGTTGATCGGCATCACGAAATATAGGTTCGGCACATAGTTCATGCTCCCTGCGTCGCCGCCTTCGCCGCCGAGCGACTGGAGCGCTGCAGCGGTCGACCCTTCGTCGTGGAACTTGATCGACGGTTTGACCAAGTGCAGCGCGCCAACGAACTGAGCGCTGCGGATGCGCGACATGCCCGCCGGGTTGGACCACACCGTCGAGGCGTCCTCTGCCGCGGCGGCGCCGCCTGCGAATGCGTTGCCCAGAGCCGACGCGGAGTTCTCGTTGAGCTGGAATCCCGCCGCCAGGGCCAGCGTGGGGCCGATCAATCCCGTCAACGCGATTGCCGCGTGGGCGACCTGGGTGCGTGCAAAAAACTTGTTCATGATGAATCGATGCCTCCTGCTGAGCTGTCAACAGCATGGACGCGGTCATCGCAGCGTCCCTTGCGCTCACTCAAGACCAGGTGGGGTCCGTTGGTGCTACACCACCCACCTCGAAGGGAGGCTTTGGAGATCTGATGGACAGGGTCTGGTTGCAGGAATACCCGCCCGGCATCCCGGCAGAGGTCGACATCCACGCCTATTCGTCGCTGAAGGAGGTGCTGGAGCAGACCTGCCGGCGCTTCGGCGCGCTGCCCGCCTACAGCAACATGGGCGTCACGATCACCTACCACCAGCTCGACAAGGCGAGCCGAGACTTCGCCGCCTACCTGCAGAAGTCGCTGGGGCTGCGCAAGGGCGATCGGGTCGCGTTGATGATGCCCAACCTGCTGCAGTACCCGGTGGCGCTGTTCGGCGTGCTGCGCGCCGGTCTGGCGGTGGTCAACGTCAATCCGCAATACACCCCCAGCGAACTCGAGCACCAGCTGAAAGACTCGGGCGCCCGCGCGATCGTGGTGCTCGAGAACTTCGCGCACACGCTGCAGCAGGTGCTCGAGCGCAACGCCACGATGCAGATCGCGGTGGTCACCACCGAAGTCGGCGACCTGTTCCCGCCGTTGAAGCGGCAGATCACCAACTTCGCGGTCAAGCATGTCAAGAAGCTGGTGCCGAGCTGGCACATCGCGGGCACCACCGGATTCATCGCCGCCTTGCGTGCCGGCCGCTCGCAGGCGCTGGACGACACGCCGCTCGGCCACGACGACATGGCGTTCCTGCAGTACACCGGCGGCACCACCGGCGTGGCCAAGGGAGCGGTGCTGACGCACGGCAACCTGGTGGCCAACCTGCAGCAGCTGTCGGCATGGATTGCGCGCGATCTGCAAGACGGCCGCGAGGTCGTGGTGACGCCGCTGCCGCTGTACCACGTGTTCGCGCTGACCTCGACCCTTGCGTTCGCGAAGATCGGTGCGCTCAACGTGCTGATCACCAACCCACGGGACCTGCCGGCGTTCATTCGCGAGCTCAAGCGCGTCCGATTCACGGCCATGATCGGCGTCAACACGCTGTACAACGCGCTACTCAACGCGCCCGCCTTCACCGAGCTCGACGTGAGCAGCCTGAAGCTCGCCGTCGCCGGCGGCATGGCGGTGCAGCGCACGGTGGCCGAGAAGTGGAAGCGGGTCACCGGCGTGCCGATCGTCGAAGCCTATGGGCTGACCGAGACGTCGCCTGCGGTGACCGCCAACGCGCTCGACATCCAGGACTGGACCGGCACCATCGGCCTGCCGATCCCGTCGACCCTGGCGGCGGTGCTCGGCGATGACGACAAGCCGCTGCCCGCGGGTGAAGTCGGAGAGATCTGCATCCGCGGCCCTCAGGTGATGAAGGGCTACTGGAACCGGCCCGGCGAGACGCAGAAGGTGTTCACGCCCGACGGTTGGCTGCGCACCGGCGACATGGGGTTCATGGACGAGCGCGGTTACTTCAGGATCACCGACCGCAAGAAAGACATGATCATCGTCTCCGGGTTCAAGGTGTTCCCGAACCAGATCGAGGACGTCGTGATGATGCATCCGGGCGTGCTGGAGGTCGCCGCCATCGGTGCGCCCGACCCGACCTCGGGCGAAGTCGTGAAGATCATCGCCGTCAAGAAGGACGCCACGCTGACCGCCGAAGTCCTGATCGAGCACTGCAGGACACACCTCACCGGCTACAAGGTGCCCAAGATCGTCGAGTTCCGCAGCGAACCCCTGCCGAAGAGCAACATCGGCAAGATCCTGCGCCGGCAACTGCGCGAACCCGCTCGCGACAGCGGCACGGTGGCCGTCGCGTCGGCGGTCGAGCGCGCGGCGTCCTGACGGGCGCCGCCGGCTCGGTCCGCGCGTCGTCGCGCACTGCCGGGTCGGGGCACGGTGGCGACAGGGCCGCGCCCGCCCGCCGTCGATCGACGGGCCACAGCCGTCGGCCCGAGAAGGCCGCCGGGCTGTCGATTCGCCGCCCGCCGCCGCGTCATTGACAGCGCCCGTCGCTGCGCGGGCGCGCACAGCCGAAAGGAAACCGCCATGACGACCGCCATTCCCTATGCCGCCGCGCTATACGCCGCGATCCTGGGCCTGCTGGCCGCGCTGCTCACCGTGCGCGTGATCCTCGGCCGCGTCCGCAGCGGCGTGCAGACCGGCGACGGCGGCAACGCCGCGCTCGGCCAAGCCATCCGCGCGCACGCCAACTTCAGCGAGCAGGCGCCGCTGGCGCTGTTGCTGATCGCGCTGGCAGAGGCGCTGGGCACGCCGGTAGGCTGGGTGCATGCGCTCGGCGCGACGCTGGTGTCCGGCCGTCTGCTGAGTGCCTGGGGACTGAGCCATTCCCTCGACGCATCGCAGGCACGCCAGTCGGGCGCCGGCCTGACGATCCTCGTGCTGGTGATCGCGTCGCTGCTGGTGGCCTGGCGGCTGCTGGCCGGTCGCTGAAGGCACGCTACGC
>Ga0335076_10003948_pt1 | contig 14942 bp, 11 predicted proteins | sample Lox_Sample_25_FD_206717 | JGI IMG/M metagenome (GOLD analysis project Ga0335076, IMG submission 206717) | Soil microbial communities from Loxahatchee National Wildlife Refuge, Florida, United States - Lox_Sample_2.5 | ecosystem: Environmental > Terrestrial > Soil > Wetlands | place: USA...
AGCAGCAACAACAGGTTGCACACCACGACCGCGGTGCCGAAGATCGAAGCGCCCGAGTGCCATCCCTCGAGCGGCGTGTCCCAATACCACACGCAGAACGAGACCGGCATGCAGACGACGAGCGCCAGCGGCACCCATAAGCCGAACAGCACGCCGATTCCGGCGACGAGCTCGACGAGCTTGACGAGGTCGAACAGGTGGCTGTCGAACAACGCCAAGAACAGTTCCTGGCTCAGCGGCTGGGTGCCGAGCGGCTGCGGGAACAGCGTATAGAAGTGATTCAACCCGGCCGGAATCATCCAGGCCGCGAAGATGAGACGAACGAACCACACCGCGTATTTCATGGTGCACCCCCCGCGCCGCATGTTCTGCCACTTCCGCCGCGGTGTCCATCGGGATAAGGTCCGCCTCGGGCCACCGGGGACAGGCGTGGGGAATTGGCTCGCCGACTTCCGCATCGATTTCCGCAGGGGCGGAAGACTGCTGCGAAAGAGCCCCGGGTTCACGCTGGCCGCCGTGCTCACGCTCGCGCTCGGCATCGGCGCCACCAGCGCGATCTTCAGCGTTCTGCACTCGATCGTGCTGCGGCCGTTGCCGTTCCCGAACCCCGAGCAGCTCGTCTGGGTGCAGGAAGTGAACCAGAGCACGGGCCGCACGCGCCCGCCCACGATCGAGGTGCACGAGGCCTGGCGCAAGCATAGCCGCTCGCTGCTCGACGTCGGCACCGGCATCACGGGCGCCGTCGACATGTCCGTGACCGGACCCGCGGGCGCGGCGCGCATCAGCCTCGGCGGCATCGCGCTCGACACGCTCTCCATCTTGGGCACGCGGCCGATCCTCGGACGGTGGTTCGAGCGCGACGAGGTCACCGTCGAGGGCGACACCGCCGGCACGCTCGTGATCAGCTACGACCTCTGGCAGAGCTACTTCAACGGCGATCCGAACGTCATCGGCAAGACGATCCCCGGCTGGGACGCCGCCTGGGGCCGGACCATCATCGGCGTGATGCCTCCCGACTTCTGGGTGCATCCGTCGATGGCCAAGGTCAAAGGCTGGTTCGCGTTCAACGTCGCGCGCTTCCCGAACGGCCGGTCGCAGACGCTCGCGCGCATCAAGCCCGGCGTCGACCGCGCGCAGGCGGAAGCCGAGCTCACCGGGATCGCCACCAACGTCGAGGCCGCCTCCGCTCGCGGCGCCGACGCCGCGGAGTGGAAAATCCGCCTCGAGCCTTTGCACGACGTGTTCACCGCCGACTACAAAGACACGCTGTACTTGCTCCTCGGCGCCGTCGCTTTCGTGCTCCTGATCGCCGCGGTGAACGTGGCCAATCTTCAATTGAGCCGAAGCGTCACGCGCCAGGCCGAGATGGCGACGCGCGTGGCGCTCGGCGCCGGCCGCGGGCGGATGATCCGGCAGCTCTTGACCGAGAACGTGCTGCTCGCGCTCATCGGCGGCGTGCTCGGGATCGCCGTGGCTTACATCGGGATTTGGCTGTTCGTTGCGCTCGCGCCCGGCTTCTATCCGCCGTCGCAGGACATCACGATCCGGCCGGCCGTGCTGCTGTTCACGTTCGGCGTGTCGGTGTCGACGGGGATACTGGCCGGTGTGTTCCCGGCTCTGCGCGTCTCGCGCCCGGACTTGCAGGAGGCGCTCAAGCAATCGGCGCGCGGCGGCGGGAGCGGCGTTCGCCAGGGCGTCCGGCGCGCGCTGGTCGTCGTCGAAGTGGCGATGGCGTTGGTGCTGCTCGTCGGCGCCGGTCTCATGATCAACAGCTACGCGCGCGTGATGAGCGTCGACATGGGGTTCAGGCCGGACCCGCTGCTCACGATGGAGATCAATCTCTCCGGCCTCGCGCGCTATCGCACTCGGCACAACGCCTCGCATTTCAGCGTCACGCCGCAACTCGCGGAGTTCTACCGCGAGGTGATGGAGCGCGTGAGGGCCTTGCCCGGCGTGCGCTCGGTGGGCGTGACCAGCGGGCTGCCGCCGCGCGAGTCGATGCGCACGCCGTTTCGCATCGTGGGGCAAGCGGGCGACTTCGACAACTCGCGTATCGCGCAGTACTACGAAACGAGCGCGGAGTTTTTCGAGACCATGGGGACGCCGCTCCTGCGGGGGCGCGCGTTCACCGAGGCCGACGGCGAGAAGGCCCCCGCGGTCGCGATCATCAACCAGGCGATGGCTCGGCAATACTTCGGCGACGCGGATCCGCTCGGCCAGATCATCGAGGCGCGCATCAATCAGCAGAATAGCGATCTCGCCGACGACCGCCCGCGCGAGGTCGTGGGAGTCGTTGCCGATACACGGATGCGCCAGCGCGACGAGCCCGAGCCGACGATCTACGTTCCGTACCAGCAGCACCTTTGGGACTACGCGGGCACGATTCAGTTCTACGTCGATGCGCGCAAGGACTTCGCGATCCGGACGGAGCTCGCCGATCCTTCGGGCGTCGCGAACGCCGTACGCAAGATCGTCGCGGACGTCGACCCGTCGGTGGCCGTCGACGGCGTAGCGCCGATGCGCGAGCGACTGTTCGATTCGGCCGCGAACGAGCGCTTCTGGTTGCGACTGCTCGGGCTCTTCGGGGCGCTCGCCGTGTTTCTCGCGACCGTCGGCATCTACGGCGTGATCGCTTACGGCGTCGAGCAGCGCGCGCCCGAGTTAAGCTTACGCACGGCGCTCGGCGCCGCGCGCCGCGACATCGTGCTTCTCGTCGTGCGCGAAGGGCTCATGGTCACCGGGGTCGGCATAGTGATCGGCCTGGTCGCGGCGTTCGGATTGACGCGGCTGATCGCGAGCCAGCTCTATGGCGTGACGGCGACGGACCCGTTGACCATCGGGGTCGTCGTGCTCGTGCTCACCGCGATCGCGATGCTCGCATGCGTGATTCCCGCGCGGCATGCCGCGAACGCGGAGCCGCTCAAGGCGCTGCGCGTCGAGTAGCTCGCGCGTACCGCCGATCTCGTCTTGGCGGCGCAGGTGTGCGCCGGGTGAAACGTTAGCGCGTGCCCACCGGCACGAACTTCTGCGCGCGCCGGTTGTTGACGATCTCCGCCGTGTAGAGATTGCCCTTCGAGTCGGCCGCCATGTGGTGGACGATGTCGAACTCGCCGGGGTTCTTGCCTTTCATGCCGATCGCGCCGACCTGCGTCATCGTCTGCCGATCGAAGATCACGACGCGCATCGGCCCCGAGTCGACGACATAGAGGAACTGTTGCTTCGCGTCCGGCGAGAACGCGAAGCCCGCCGGCACCGGCACGACGTCGCTGCCCTCGTTCGTCACGCGTACCTGCTCGAGGAATCTACCGTCGCGAGTGAACATCTGGATGCGGTTGTTGATCCGATCCGCGACGTAGACGATGCCGTCGCGCGACACCTTGATCGCGTGCGGCAAGCCGAACTCCGGCGGACCGTCCGGCGTCTCCTGCGGCTGCGGCGTCGGAACGTTCGGCCCGAAGGTCGGCGGCGGCGGGTTGCCGAACGCGCCCCACATCCGTTTGAACTTCCCGGTCTCCGAGTCGAAGACGATCACGCGCTTGTTGCCGTAGCCATCGGCGGCGTAGACCTCGCGCGCCTGCGTGTCGACGAAGACGTCGGTGGCCTGATGGACGTTGGCCGTGTCGAGATTGCCAGTGCTCGCGCCGCTCTGGCCGATCTGCATCACGAGCTTACCGTCCATCGTGAACTTCATGATCATGTCGTCGCTCACGCCCGGAGTGGTGGCACGCGGCCAACCCGCGCGCCCGCCGATCCACACGAAGTCGTTCGCGTCGACGAAGATGCCGTGCTCGCGTCCGAGCCACGCCTTGCCGTTGCCGGGTCCGCCCCAGCTCCGGAGCAGCTTGCCTTTGGAATCGAACTCGAGAACCGGCGGCGCGGCGTTGGCGCGCTGCGCCTCCGGGACCGACTGCGGCACGTGCAACACCCAGATGTTGTCGTGGCGGTCGACAGAGATCGACGTGACCTCGCCGAGCACCCAGTTGTTCGGAATCGTGGGCCAGGTTGGGTCCACTTTGAATTGGGGTGGGCGCGGAGCGGATTGGGCGTGGGCGTCGTCGCCCAGGCACAAAGCGAGGGCGAGTATCACCACGGCGTACACGAATGGGCAGTGAAGCGTCGTTTTCACGATGGAGATGATACGACGACTTGGCCGGCGTGATGGCGAGATCCAAAGCGCGCCGAGCTCGAGCTCGATCGCCTCGAAGGGAGCGGCGCGTGCGCCGCCCCGGTCCTCAGCACCTCGCCGTCGAACATTTCGGCGACGAGGTGATCGGGTACCTCACGCAGATCGTCGTACGTTGCGCCCTTCTTCAGTGGCTTCGCGGTCATCGCAGGAGCTTAACGCCCTGCGCTTTCGCCGAGTCAATACCGAATCCGACGGGTTGCCGCCGGAAATCGAGCGCCAATCGAGGGTTTTGGTAGTCGCCGACCGCGGCATCATGGCGGCTATTTGTTCGCGACTTTCCGCTCCCCGGTGTTGATGTAGTACTTCTCCCTGAGCATGTCGAGGACCCGCTTATAGAGCTCGTCAAGCTTGTTATTGGCAGTGGTGTCGATTTGTTTCAGGCTCGGTTCCGGTTCTGCATCCGCCAACGCCTTGGCGTTGAACCGAAGGTGATTGAGCAAGCCTTCGAGGTTCTGCAACACTCGGCGGTCGAAGCTCTCGCCCGTGAGGCCCACGACCGGTGCAAAGCTCAACAGGCGATCTTTTCCCATGGCTTCGCGGGTGCGTTGCTCGATCACGGGCAGCGGACTGAGCTTGATGTTGACGGCCGGGGACATACCACGCCGTCTCGCGCGGCACGGTTGGCGCACGCGTTAACGCGCCCGGCGGGGGGGGCTACTTCAGCAGCTTCTCAACCGCCTCGTTGAATTGTCGCGAATCCGGCGCCACGGCGCTGTCGAAGTACTGCGCAACCTTGCCGTCGGCGGTGACGAGGTACTTGTTGAAGTTCCACTTCGGCTCCTGGGTCTGCCGCGCGAGCTCTTTGAACACGGCGTTGGCGTCCGGTCCCTTCACGTGTTGAGGCGCGAGCATCGTGAACTTCACGCCGTAGTTGATGAAGCACATCGTGGCCGCCTCTGCTTCGTCTTTGGCTTCCTGATTGAAGTCATCTGACGAGAAACCGACCACCACCAGCCCCCTCGCCTTGTACTTCTGGTACGCCTCTTCCAATCCTTTGAACTGCGGGGTGAAGCCGCAATGGCTTGCTGTGTTGACGATCAGCATCGGTCTGCCCGCGACGAGCGTGCACAGGTTCACGCTGTCCGAGGAGTGCAGCTTGCGGTATTCCTGGTTCAGGAAGGCCGGGCACGATTCGGCGGCGGACGCGGTAGCGACCGCGGAAATCTGCGGCGCGGGTGACAAGCACGACACTGCGACCAACGAAGCGAAGGTCGCTACGGCATAGGCTGTCTTCATGAGAACCTCGGGTTTGGGCTCTTGGCGAACGGACGATACCTCAGGCCGGCGCGAGCAGCACGCTCTCTTTTTACTTTCGCTCGGCCTGCGCCGCGTCCACGAGCAAAATGATCTTCCCTTCGGCGTGGCCGGCCTTGCTGTAGGCCTGTGCTTTGGACGCGTCCGCGAGCGAGAAGGATTTGTCGATGTTGACCTTGAGCTTGCCGGCGCTCACCAGCGACGCGACTTGCTCATAGATGCGGCGCGGGACGTCCGCGGCACTGCTATAAGGAGCGCACTTCAAGCCCGCCTCCGCGCACTGCGCGTCGAGGTCGTGCGCGCCCGTGCTGGCAAATCGGGCGCCGCGCGGCAGCGTGCTCATCGCGCGGATGGCCGTTTCTCCGCCGACCGTGTCGATCACGACATCGACGTGACTCACCTGCTTTTCGAAATCGACCTTCGTGTAGTCGATCACCTGATCGACGCCGATCGAGCGCAGATAAGCGTCGTGTTGTGCCGAAGCGGTGCCGATCACATAGGCGCCTCTCGCCTTGGCTGTTTGCGCCGCGGCGCTGCCGACGCCGCCCGCGACGCCCGTGATCAACACGCGCTCTCCTTTCGCGATCTCGGTGACGTCAACGACCCTGACACCGGTCACGGTCGCGATTCCTAGGCCGGCCGCCTCGGCATAGGTGATGTTCGCAGGCTTACGCACGACGTTTGCGACAGCCGCCACCGCATACTCGGCATACGCACCGTTGAGAACACCGCGTCGACGAACGGCGATGCCCCACACCGGGTCACCTACGCTGAAACCCGACACGCCTTCGCCGAGCGCTGCGACGACTCCGGCAACGTCGCCGCCGGGAATTTGATCATCCGAAGGCGCGCCGCTCTTATAGTCGGCCGGATTCACGGCGGCCGCATAGATGCGGATCAGAACTTGATTGGCGGCAGGCGTCGGCACCGGCACCGTCTGAACCTGCAGCGCATCGCTGCCGGCCTTTTGCAGAATGGCCCGCTGCTCCTTCGGCGGCGCGGCTTGGGCCAGACCGAGACACGTAGCGAGCAGACCCGCTATCGCCAGACGCGACGGCCACGAGATACGTGAGTGCATGTCCATCCTCGATTGAAAGCTGATCGAACGCGCCTCGCTAAAGGTATCACTAACGTCCGTTCCGGCGTCGCGGATGCTGGCTGGGCGAAGGCGGCCCCGCGCTACCGCCGCGACAAACGGAGTACGCGCTACGCCACGCGTGGGTGACGATCGTGCCAGCCCGTGGCCCGTTCGTAGGCAGCCGCGATTCGGCATAGCAGCGGCTCGCTCAAGCTCCGGCCGGCGAGCTGGAGGCTGTAGGGCAAGCCGTCCGGCGAGAAGCCCGATGGCAAGCAAATGGCCGGCGTGCCGGCGAGATCCATCGGTCCGGTGAAGTCCATCGCCCGCGGTGCGGCCGCAGACCACGCGGCATGGAACGCGCCGAGCGGACCCACCTGCGTTTCGTGCGTGATGCGCCACGCCGGCGCGCCGCCGGCGGGGCACGCCATCGCGTCCACGGACTCGAGCGTGCTCACGAACTGCGCGTTGAACTGCGTGCGCGCCTGCCGCGCTTGCGCCAATTGCTCGGGCGTGACGTGCACGCCGGTCTCGAGGAACTCGCGGATATAGGGGCCGTACTCGCTCGCACGTGATGGGTAGGTGTTGCGATGTGCCTCTGCGAGCTCCGCGGCGGCAATCGTCTGCCACGTGGGAAGCAGCGAAGACAGGTCCGGCATGCGGACGTCCACGATCTGCGCGCCGAGGCCGGCGAGCACTTTCAGCGCCTCCTCGAGCGCGGCGGCATCGCCTGCGTCGATACCTTCGAGCGCGTAGTGCCGATCGATGCCGATCCGCACGTCTCGGATGTCGCGTCCCACTTCGCGCGCCGCGTTCGGCGGCGGCGCATCGAGTGACGTGGGGTCGTGCGGGTCCTTCCCCGCGATCGCATCGAACATGATCGCGACGTCGCTCACCGACCGCGCCATCGGCCCGACGTGATCCAGCGAGGCGGCAAAGGTGAGCACGCCCCAGCGGCTAACGCGCCCGTAAGTCGGCTTCAGACCGACGACGCCGTCGGCGGATGAAGGGAAGCGGATCGAGCCGCCCGTGTCCGTGCCGGTCGCGGCGTAGCAAAGGCCGGCAGCGAGGGCCACACCCGACCCGCTCGAGGACAGGCCCGGCCAGTAGTCGGTGTTCCACGGATTGCGCGGGACATCCATCGCAGGGCTGTACCCCGCGCACGCACCCTCCGTGAGATTGAGCTTGCCGAGTATCACTGCGCCGGCATCGCGCAGGCGCGAGACGACCGTGCCGTCGAAGTCCGGGACGAAGTCCTTCAGCACTGCGGAGCCGCCCATAGTCCGCACGCCTTTGGTGTAGCAGAGGTCCTTCACCGCGAGCGGAACGCCGTGCAGCGGGCCGCGATAGCGGCCGGCCTGGATCTCCTGCGTCGCAGCGTGCGCGTCGGCGAGCGCCTGGTCGTGCATAACCGTCGCGTAGCTATGGAGCGTGGGGTCGATCGCCGCGATGCGATCAAGCATCTGTTGCGTGAGCTCAACTGGCGACAATTCGCGTGCTTCGATTCGCCGAGCGACTTCGCCGAGCGTCATGAAGCTCAAGTCGCCGCCGCTCGGGCGACCGACGCCGGCGGCCGGGGGCGACGCGGATGGCTTGCACGCGACCAGCGGGACGAAGGCGGATGCGCCGAGCAGCGCAATCGCGCGCCGCCGCGACAGCGATCGGTCGTCTTCCGCCGGTGGACTCATGGAGCGCGAGTATATGGCCTAAGCGAGCGGATCCGAGGGCGGCGGCTCCGGGTGTGGTGGCTGAGCTCGCGCGGACTTACACCCAGAGCGCGCCGAGCTCGAGCTCGATTGCATCGAACGGCACGGCTCGAATTCCTGTTTTGCCCTCGTAGCTGTCCAGTAGAGTCCACCGGCCCGGGTGGAACGACATGACCTCGAGCGTGCGTCGCAGAGGATCTACCAGCCACGCATGCGCGACGCCTTCTCGTGCGTAGATCCGAAGCTTCTTTCCGCGATCGAGCGCCTCGGTGCTGGGCGTGGACAAGGCCTTCGTCGAGGGCTCGATACCGTGCGCTACACGGAGCTCGTGTCGGATCGATTCAAGGATTCTTGGAGCGATTGGCGCCGGGGATCCAGAGCTCACCGAGCTCGATCTCGATCGCTTCGAAGGGCGCGGCGCGAACGCGCGCCTGTCCCTCGTGGACGGCAAGTACGCGCCACACGGTCGATTCGAGCGACAACACCTCTAGCATTCGCGGCAACGGATCCACGAGCCAGGCGTGCGCGACGGGCTGACGCGCGTAGATGCGCAGCTTCTTGCCGCGGTCCAGCGGTTCGGTGGATGGCGACAGCACCTCGCAGATCCAATCCGGAGCGAGCGTGATGTACGCCTCGTCCGGCGCCTCCGGCAGGCGTTCGCGGCGCCAGCCCGCCAAGTCCGGCACGAGCACGTCGTTACCGAAGTGCAGCTCCGGCTCGTCGAGGATCACCCATCCGCCCGGCCCGTTGCGGCCGTTGTGAAAGGGTTCCATGAGCTTGCCGCCGAGGACGGCGGCGGCGTGCGCGTGGCGGATCGCCGGCCGCGGCGAAGCATAGAGATCCCCGTCGAACATCTCGGCGACGAAGTTGTCGGGCACATCCCGGAGATCCTCGTACGTGGCGCCCTTCTTCAGGGGTTTCGCAGTCATGTCGGAAGTCTAATTGCCCACGCTTTCCGCGAGTCAATAGGGGGAAACTGCCGAAGTCGCAAGAATGCCGCTTCAACCCACCATCTAACTGTCGTGAATCGAGAGTTTTGGCGGTCGTCGACGGGCGGCGCGCGTGTGCGAGCGAGCCGGACCCATGAAGCGGGCGAACGTTCAGAAGATCGTGGCTCGCGCGGGGCAGCTCGCTCATCTGCCCTTCACGGTGCATCCGCACATGCTCCGCCACGCGTGCGGCTACAAGCTCGCGAACGACGGCCGAGACGCTCGAGCGATCCAGCACTACCTCGGGCATCGAAACATCATGCACACGGTGCGCTACACGGAGGTCGCCTCGGATCGGTTCAAGGGGTTTTGGGACGACTAGATCCAGAGCGAACCGAGGTCGACCTCGAGTGCATCGAATGGTGGCGCGCGTACTTTGCCGCGACCCTCGTGGATCGCGAGCGGAGCCCACCGCACGGACCTGAGCAAGAGCACTTCGAGCGTTTGCCGAAGCGGATCCAAGAGCCAGGTGTGTTCGACGCGCACCCGTGCATAGATCCGCAACTTCTTGCCGCGGTCTATCGTCTCCGTTGACGGCGAAACCACCTCGCAAACCCAATCCGGGGCGAGTGTGAGGTAAGGCTCTGCAGGAACGTGGGGCAGCCGGCTGCGCCGCCAACCCGCGATGTCCGGCACGAGCACGTCGTTATCGAAGTGGAGCTCCGGTTCATTCATGATCACCCAGCCGCCGGGGCCGTTGAGCCCGCGGTCGAACGGGCCAATGAGCTCGGCGCTGAGCAGCGAAGAAGCGCGTGTATGTGGCAGCGCGGGCCGCGGCGAAGCGTAGAGCTCGCCATCGAACATCTCGGCGACGAATTGCTCTGGGACGTCGCGGAGGTCGTCGTAAGTGGCGTCCTTCTTCAACGGCTTCATCGTGGGGTGACGTGTGCCATCTACTTGGGCGCACGCCAAAGAATGCCGAGATCGATCTCGATGGCGTCAAACGGCACGGCTCGGACGAGCACCCTGCCCTCGTGGCTATGGAGCAAAGACCACTTGCCTGACTCGAGCGCCAGCACTTCAAGCGTCTGCCGCAGCGGATCCACGAGCCATGCATGTGCGACACTCTCGCGCCCATACACGCGCAGCTTTTTGCCGCGGTCGAGGGATTCAGTGGATGGCGACAGCACTTCGCAGATCCAGTCAGGCGCGAGCGTGATGTAGGCGGCGTCCGGCGCTTCGGGCATGCGTTGACGGCGCCAGCCGGCGACATCGGGGACGAGCACGTCTTTGCCGAAGTGCAGCTCGGGCTCGTAGAGGAACAACCAACCGCCCGGCCCAGCTTCGCCGATGTCGAAGGCGCCGAAGAGCTTAGCACCGAGCGCCATTACCGCACGCGCGTGCGGCGCCGCGGGCCGGGGCGAGGCGTAGAGATCGCCGTCGAACATCTCGGCGACGAAATGGTCGGGCACGTCGTAGAGATCGGCATAGGTCGCACGCTTTTTCAACGGCTTCGTGGTCATGGCTCGAGTGTAAGCCCGCGAGCTTTAAGCGAGTCAAGGCCGAGACTTCGGCATATCCGAGTGCCGAATGCTTTTGGTCAAACGACCCTAACTGTCGCTAATCAACGGTTTCGGTTGTCGCCGACGCGGCGGCGCGCGTGTCAGTGTCGCGCACTTGAGGAGACTGCCGCCCAAGAGGGTTCCGAATCGTATGGTTCGGAGCCGCGAGTACCTGACCCCGAGCTGGTCTCGCTATGTTGGGATCAGGTCGATTTCACCGAGGCCGTGCTCCACGTGACGCGATCCAAGAACGGCACGGCATCGAATCACCCGATCGGCGCAAGAGAGACCCGCGCGCTGCGCAGGCTGCGTCGTAACCAGGGTCAATCGATATACGTCTTCATGGCCGAGCGGGGAGGCCCGATGACACCAGCGAACGTCCACAAGATCGTCGCGCGCACAGGTCGACTCGCCGGTCTACCGTTTCCGGTGCATCCGCACATGCTCCGCCATGCGTGCGGCTACAAACTCGCCAACGACGGTCACGACACCCGGGCGATTCAGCACTACCTCGGACATAGAAACATCATGCACACGGTGCGGTACACGGAGCTCGCGTCGGATCGATTCAAGGATTTCTGGAAGGATTAGCTGCTCGATCCTCGAGCCGGCTTCGAGAATACGCTTGCCGGGAACGCTCACTCTTGTATCGCGTGCGACGTGGATTAATCCGCCGGCGAACGCACGCACGACGTACACACTCATTTCGACAGCGCGCGGGCTGCTCAGAATCGACGCAGCCATGATTGCGCCATGCTCGGTGAAGGCGAACGGCGGGAAGCGCGGATCGCGGTGCCTCTGAGAACCGGTCACAGATTGTGACTGGTTCAGCACCCCGAGCTCATCTCGGGTGAGGCGGATGAGAAAGTCGTTCGGAAACCGCTCGACGTTGCGCTTTACGGCCTGGTTCAGGGCTTTGGTCGTGACGTCGTAGAGCGCGGCCAGCTCCGCGTCGAGGATGACGCGCTGGCCACGTACCACCATGATCGCACGGGCAATCAGTTCGACGCGGGCACGCACCGCCACGAGACTCGACTTCCGCTCTAGAACGATGGGGGCGCAGCGTCCCGGATCCTAACCTTGCAGTACAGCCGCGAATTGCGGTCGTTCGGTGGGAATACGACTCGAAGATCGGCAACGCGCTATACGTTGACGCCGCAGTCGCAGAGGTCTCAGCGCTCGTTGCCCGCCTTTGGCGCGCGGTCAGAACATGACCATTTACAGGAAAGATGACTCCCCTAACGACAACGTGGTAATACGGCTTGTCGTCGGCATCATGGGAAGCAGCACGCGCCGGGCACATCTATACTCGGCCTCTGGCGCTGGCGATGAGATCGGCAGCAGCCGTGGAAAAAAAGCAAGATCCCCAGCTCGGCCTTTTCGACGAAGCACCCCGCGATCTCGCAGGCCTCGCAGAGCTTCATTGGCCGAAACAGGATGCCTTCCCGCTGAACCTGTCCCTGTCGCGGACCGTCGGTGCCCGTGTCACGGCAGATCTCATCGCTGCTAGCCAACCTCTGATCATCACTGGATTCGCCGCACTCGATCACATCATCGACTTAATCGACGAAGTGCCGTCATCGAACGCGACGCTGCGCTTGTTATTTGGCGCTGAGCCATTTCAATCGCGACGAGACGAGTTCGGGCTCCGGCACACAACGCTTCCGTTGGAAGCAGAGACGTTTTGGCTTGATCGCGGCATCTCCCTGCTATTGAGCGGCAAGATCGTACGCGCGCGTAGTCTGCTGCAGGAGGGTCGAGTCCTCGCGAGGTATCTCGGGTCTTCGCGGTCTCGACTGCACGCAAAGATGTATTGCGGCGAGGATGCGATCACCTTGGGCTCCAGCAACTTCACGGACCCCGGCATGAAACGCCAGATCGAAGCGAACGTACGTTTCACTCGGCGGGCTGACAAACGTCGGTTTAGTGACGCGAGCCTAGTCGCTGAGAATTTCTGGCGCGAAGGAAGGGACTACCGTGCGGAACTCGACGCGCTTCTCGAAAAGCTGCTGAAGCTTGTCACCTGGCAAGAGGCCCTTGCTCGAGGTTGTGCGGAATTGCTCGAGGGAGACTGGGCTCGCGAGTATCTGCAGCAGCAAGTCTTTCCGAGCGATGTGCCGCTTTGGCCGTCGCAGGTGCAGGGAATCGCCCAAGCGCTTTGGCTGATCGAGACCGTCGGCAGCGTACTGGTCGCGGATGCCACGGGCTCTGGCAAGACGCGCATGGGCGCGCACTTGCTGCGTTCCGTTGTCGATCGAATCTGGAGCTCTGGCCGGATCCGCAAGGGGCGGCCCGTAATGATCTGTCCACCTGCAGTCGAAGCAACGTGGGAACGCGAGGCCACGATCGCTGGTCTTTCATTGGATGTTCGATCTCATGGCCTGCTGAGTCGACCGAAAAGCGGCTCGTATCTCGATGTTCGCGAAGCGCTTCGTCGCGCACAGATTCTATCGGTCGACGAAGCTCACAACTTCCTCAACCCCACGTCGACTCGTACGAAAATGTTGCTCGGCAACATGGCCGATCACACGCTCCTATTTACGGCTACGCCGATCAATAAGAGCGTCGTAGATCTACTTCGTGTCGCGGACATGTTTGGCGCTGACAATCTTGACGATTCGACGTTAGAGATGTTTGAGGGTCTTCTGCGCCGGCGCTCCCAGCGCGGTCTCACTGCGAACGAACTCGAGAAGCTGCGAGCGGAAATCCAGCGCTTCACGGTACGAAGAACCAAGACCCGCCTTAACGCCATGGTCACCGCCAATCCGGAAGCATATCGGGACGAGAAAAACCGACTGTGTCGATATCCTCAGCATCGTTCGAAGATCTACTCGCTCTCTGAATCCAGCGCCGATCGCAAAATAGCGGCGGCGATCCGCGCAGCGTCTGAGCGGCTAACCGGCGTCGGACTGATCCTGAAGCAAATCGAGATGCCGGAGGTGCTAATCCGAGAAGGATGGACCGAAGAGAAGTACCTCAATTCCCGGCTACATGCTGCTAAGAAGCTCGCCGCCTATCTCATTACCGCTGCACTGCGGTCCTCACGGGCGGCCCTTCTAGAGCACTTGGTCGGGACCGCCACTGCGCTAACCGAAAGTCAGCTAGCCGAAGAGGCAAAGCGGCAATCGACGGGCGGTCAGATCGCCAAGCTCCGTGAGCTGGCCGGTCGAGCGCCTGGCTCGGCGCTGTCGATCGTCGCCCCGGACTGGCTCGTTGACGCTGCGGCGCATCGGCGGGCAATGGAGTCCGAGGCCGCCATCTACAACGAAATACTGACGCTCTGCAGATCGCTGTCTATTGACCGCGAGGTGACTAAAGGCCAGAACATCCTGACCCTACTAGAGCACCACGGACAGGTTCTCGCGTTTGACAGCCGACCGATCACTCTTGCATTCATCGAGAGAATGCTTGCGCGCAAACTCGGCCGCGAAAGCGTGATTCTCGCGACAGGCGAACACGTGATCGGTAAACAGCGTGCGACCAACATGCTCGCGCTCGGCTCAACAGCCAAGGGCATTATCGCGCTCTGCTCGGACTCGATGGCCGAGGGGCTCAACCTCCAGCAAGCGTCGGCGATTATTCACCTTGACATGCCGAGCGTCGTTCGGATCGCTGAGCAGCGTGTCGGTCGCGTCGATCGCATGGACAGTCCGCATGACGTAATCGAGGCGTGGTGGCCGGAAGACGCCCCTGAGTTCGCCCTGCGGTCGGACGAGCGTTTCGTCGAGCGATATGAGACGGTCGATTCGCTGCTGGGTTCCAACTTACCACTCCCCCCTGAACTCTCAGGCACTGCCGCGCGTACCATGCGCGCTACCGAACTGGTCGATGAGTACGAGAACCGCAATGAAGAAGGGTGGGATGGACTGCAGGACGCATTCGCGCCAGTACGGGCACTGGTGGAGGGAGCGACCGCGCTGATCTCGCCGACCATCTATTCGCATTATCAGCACACGAAGGCGCGCGTCGTCGCGCGCGTAAGCGTGGTTAGTGCCGCGGCTCCGTGGGCGTTCTTTTGCGTCGCCGGGTCGAAGATCGGCGCACCGCATTGGGTTCTCGTCGATTCGGCGCAACGCGAACCGGTGACGCAACTCGGCGAAATCGCGCAACGGCTTAGAACCAAGCTTGATGCAACGACAGAGAATCTGTCCTTCGACGAGCGCGCGGCTGCATGTCTCGCCGACATGCTCGGGAGGCTATCGACAGCTGAGCGGACCCTGCTCCCGAGAA
>Ga0335076_10003949_pt1 | contig 14942 bp, 19 predicted proteins | sample Lox_Sample_25_FD_206717 | JGI IMG/M metagenome (GOLD analysis project Ga0335076, IMG submission 206717) | Soil microbial communities from Loxahatchee National Wildlife Refuge, Florida, United States - Lox_Sample_2.5 | ecosystem: Environmental > Terrestrial > Soil > Wetlands | place: USA...
TAACAAGAATTGCTAATTTCTTCATATGTCAATCATCGTTCTCTTTACAATGTTGAAATATGAAGAAATTAGCAATTCTTGTTATCAGCCAATGATATCTTCGGCGGGTTGTACTTATTACTTCGGTTTCGATAGTTTCGCGTTCGGAAAGCGTTCCCGACGCCTTCAATACCGCAGGTGGCGGTTCCATTGCAGCAAGCTTCTTTTTATTCTTGGAGGCAAAGAAACTGCCAAAGAATCCACCCTCGTTTGGCATATTTTCGAGAGACTGGGAGGTGGGACTATCTTTCTGGAGAGCGGCGGGAAGCGGCTTGCCAGTCTTTGGATCCACTTGAACTGTTTTGGATGACTGATATTTCTCGTTCACGATTGCCATGGCCTTGTGTCCACTGAGGAAGTCCGGATGTCCGGTATTGACATAAGTAGCCTCTGCTCTGTAAACATTAGCGAGAAGTTCAGCAACGTTACCGGACCCAATGAGATCCTGCACGAGTTTATTTGTGGGGCCCATGGATTTCTTGAAAAAGGCGACGACAACCTGGTGGAATTGTTCTTTCAGTAGAGGATAGCGTTTGAAATACTGATATTAGCCCAGAGAGAAAGGAGGAATGCGTACAGGTTTCTGCAATAGCTGGGCCAGGATCCGCACAAGTTCGTCGTAGACTAACGCGGCACACTTTAAGCTGGGCTCTTCCAATCTCCGGATTTGCTGCTTGACGATGACTTCGAAGGCCGTGGTTCCAACAAAGAGGGACGGCGAGCTGCCGGATGAATTGTACAGAATAGTGCGGATATCGGCGTCTTTCACCTGGTCAAAAGGATCGACGGCTTTGATTCCGTTTGCATACAACTCGTGGAAAACGAAGCTCACACGAGCACCACCAGACAATTCGAGGCTGCTGAGCTCTTGACTGTTGCCGTCCAGGACGGTTCGAAACTCATTGCAGAATTCCGTTATAATATTGAGGATCACGTTACCGCTGTTTCCAAGCATCGTGTCTCCCAGTTGTGCAAGCTCAGCCTGATACTTGGCAAGCGACGCAGCGATGCGCGCCTTGATATCAGGGAGGGTATTTCGGATATGATGCATAAGGATCTAACCGTGTCAGAACTGTCAAGTAAGGTAGAAGCTACCATGTTCAATTTACGAGCGAGGAACGGTGTGCCACAGTATTGGGCCTTGGAGCGATAAGAGGGATGGTTCTGGAAGAATTCCCTTTCGTGAGTCAGCGCGTCTTTGATAGCTTTGCGCGAGTCAATATCCCGTTGTCCGCGGTTAACGACAGGAACATAGCCTAGACGAAGAGGGATGACCCGTCCGGCCAGAATATCGACGACATCAGTTCCTTGGTCCATGAGGTCGATCTTGGTAAGAACGCCGATTGTACGATTTCCTGTGAAAACACGGGTTAGAGAGGCTCTGATTTGCGGTAGAATTACCCTCTGGGTCTACTTCACGGGCCAATTTTAGGCCATCCGAGTTTGCCAAGTCTGTATTTGCAGCAGTGACAGCAAGAATGATGGCATTTGGTTTTGTGATGTACTTGAGAATCATATCTCGAATTTGCTTTTCGATGTCCTTGGGCTGATCGCCAACCGGGACCTTTGTGAGGCCAGGAAGGTCGACGAGGGTAAGGGTGAGGACATTGGGAGAGAAGATCCGAAGATTGATGGGGACGGGGGAGATGCCGGCGTTCTTGCCTGTCTTGGCGTCTGTCTCTCTAACGATTTCATCCCTTATCTTGGAAAAGTCGAAAAACTTCTGGTTTGGAAGATGCAGGAACTCGCCCCACTCGTCTGGGTTTGTAACGTTATCACCTTTTGTCTCGACCTTGACACCGTTTGCAGTGTTTGGGGCAGGACGATGAACAAGCTGGAGGACGAGAGGCCGGCGGGTCACTATTCCGGTGCCTAAATTACAAAACCGGATTAGCTTGGACAGTTCTCTATCGTGGTGGGCAGGCAAACACATGTTCACGCAGTCCCTTGGGCAACAGAAGGTAGCATACCTCTGGGCAGGAAGTCTCTGCCGACGATGTTCTCGAGACATGACGACTTGCCGCTCGATTGCGAGCCGATGACGGTTATCTGTGGCAGATCGATCGGGTTCTGGACGCCGACGGTTGCAAACGCATCCTGGAGCTTGTTGACGGTTTTGATGAGCTCAGGCTCCATGATGCCACCCACACCGGGGATGCCGTCCATTTCGGACATGTCTGTGTTCGAGCGGTGTTGGCAGATGGAGCAGGCTGAAGGGCAGGCCGGTTTTGCGCGTTGACGACGGGCAGTTGGCGAGAACGAACAAGGAACGCGTCAAGAAAGGGACAGAAGGAAGCAAAATGTCTGTTGCCGGCAGAAGAGGAGCAGGAGATGTCGTATTTGCACAGGTGGGTTGGGTCCGGTGCAAAGAGTCGATAAAATCTCGGCAGGGTGAGGTGGCCTGGCGGGACACACGTGTGCGACCGTTTTTGGTGGTTGGATTGCAGAAATTCGGATCACAACCGTGACCAGCCCGATAGCCAATTTCCACTTGCTCGGCCAGATTGCATCTCCCGCGCGCTTGTCAGGGTTCCCGCATTGTTTTGAGCTTCGACCCCGGCTTCCTTGTTTCGGAGAGTCAGAACACGAGCGCCCGGCATTTCGCTCATCTCCATTTCGCAGCTAATAACCACCGACAGGAGCGGGCATCTGACGTCCTCTAGCGGGGTTTGGATCGCAGACAGAGGAATGATCAAGGCGGATATGAATAAAACGGGAATTCGGCCGCAGGTGTGAACGAGACAAGATGGTGTCGGTTCAAAGACTTCATTTCCAGGCCAAAGCGGTGCTACGTTGCCGATTGCCATGGTGAGATGTGCGGGCACCCATTCTCTCATGGCGTTGTGAATTGGTCTGGGGCGCTGTGGTTGGCTGTCCGCGATCGATGCGGGAGGTGGTTCGTCCACACGGCGCCAGTCTGTCACTCCCCTCTCCTGCCTCGTCGACCACACACCCGAAGGATCCAAACGCTCGACGCCCGCCATCCTCCCCATCCGCTGGCCAGCCTTTCCCTCGGCTCTCTTCTTGCTGCCCTGTCCATTCATCCGTCCCGCTGTCCCAGCCCCGCTGCTGCAGGTACCCAACAAAAGTACACGGCCAGCTCAGCTGTGGCCGGCATCCCCAACCCGCTGCCCTTGCCAACTGGCCCCGCCTCGCTCCGACCGGCCAGACCGCTTGCCTTGCAAGACCGCGTTCAGCCGAACAGCACAAGCAGTTTGTGCACACGCCATCGCCCGCCCGGTCAACATCTCCCCCTCCCCACCCAGTGTTGACCCCCTCGCCTCTGCGTCTGCTTCGCGCTTGCTTGTGGCCGTCCCGGATCCCTCCTCTCCCTGAGCCGCTGCTTATCGGAGAACCCAGTTTTTATACTATCAACCCCGGTATCATATAGCCATATTGTGGTAGTGACAACCCCTTTCTTTCTTTTCTCCCACCGGAGCTGCTCGCCGGCCCGCCCGTCGTTAGGCCACCCTCCCGAGCTCCCTCCGCCAACACAGCTCCTCACCCATCCTCTGATATCCTCCTGTCGTCGTGGCTTCTGGCACGCGTTCCCGGAATTCTTCTCCCTCCGTCACTTTATCTGGTGCCTCATCGTCTCATACTTCCCCTCGACTACCACACACTCTTCCGCTCCATCCTGCTCCCGCGACCCCATCTCCGCTACAAGCTCGTCCACATCTCCATCCGCCTCTCGCCCACCCAACGTCCGTGCATCCCCCTTACAATAACCCCGGAGACACCACCACCGCCCTTAACTTGACATCTCCTAGATCTCTGGCTGCCAGTCGTAGCGTGTCAACTGGTGCGCTCGACGACCCTCCCGAGTCTCCAAGGCCTCGAAAGCGTCCTCGACTGCAATCCCGCGAGCTTGAAAAAACCCCACATCTGAGGCTCAATTCATCCACGTCAACAGAGCTCGATCCACGGGCAGACATGCACCAATCGTCAAGAATCTCTACGACAAACAACAAAAATGGCATCAAAAACGACTCCACCAACGGCATTGCTTCCCCATTCGCCACAAATGGTGCTATTAAAAACGGAACTCCTGTCAGCGACGAGTTTTTCGGACACAGCAGGGAAGAAGTCAGTCGACTGATGATTCAAGCCCTCCGTGATTTGGGATATCCGTACAGCCGCTTTCCCGCCAGGAATTTTACTAATTCGACAGACACGCTTCCCGAGCGCTCTCAGAAGAATCGGGTTTCAATACTGAGTCGCTGGATGTCTCCGAATTTCGCAATGCCGTCCTTACAGGTGCTTGGACAAAGGCGGAACTCCATCTTGCCAACATTCCCTTGCAGGAAAATGCATCTTTAGAGGAGGCTTTGTTCTTGCTTCGAGAGCAAAAATTTCTGGAGGCTTTGGAAGACAAAGATTTCACCTCTGCTCTTAGAGTCCTCAGGACCGAGTTGTCACCACTGAACATTAATATAGATAAAGTTCACAACTTATCAAGGTTTGTTTTTCCATCTTCCTGCAATATCATCCTCCTAACAATCCAAGTCTCGTCATGATCTCCACTGCCGAAGACTTGAAATCACGGACCGGGTGGGACGGAAAGGCCGGCCTGTCCCGAACCCATGTACTTGCTTCGATCGAAGGTATTCGGTATGGTTCGTACTTATCTCTTACGTGTAGGCATCATCTCGCCTACTGCTATGGTGCCTGCTCATCGGCTCGTCACTTTACTTCAACAGGCAAAAGACTTCCAAGTCCATCAATGCCTCTTTCATTTACGGTTTTCGGATGGCCCTCACTCGCTCCTCACAGATCACGCCTGCGATAGCAACGCCTTTCCATCTGCTACCATCAAAATTTTGAGTGGCCATACCGATGAAGTTTGGGACATCAAATTTTCACACGATGGGACGAGGCTCGCATCAAGCTCCAAGGACAGCTGTGTCATTATTTGGGATACAGAAGCACGCCCCGGCTGTCTCCTTTCGCTAATAACAGACTTGGGAACAAGTTCACGTACTGCGAGACCATGCAACCGGCGTCGCCTCTCTGGACTGGTCCCCGGAGGATGATCGATTGCTCACGGCAGGTCACGATCACAAAGTCAAGATGTGGTTGGCAAGCGTATCCATCTTATCTGACGTTCTGTGTTAATTCTAGACTGGTCTCTGCGTCCGGACAATGGAACACAACGACATCGTCACGGTTTGCCGCTGGTTTCCTGACGGGCAAACGTTCATCTCTGCCAGTGTTGACAAAGAAGTCATTGTCTGGAATCTCGCTGGTACAGTGGTCCACCAGTGGAGCTTGGATCGAATGTTTGATCTCACCATTACTCCCGACGGGAACAAAATGGTCGCTATCTGCAATGAACGTAAGCTGCACGTCTACAACGTTCGCGACAACTTTCATGAAGTCCTCAGTTGCCAAATGTCTCACAATATGACCTCGGTAGTCTCCAGTAACGATTCGAAATATGTCCTCATCAACTCCATGGCCCAAGAAGTTCACCTTTGGGATATTGAAAAGTTCCAGCTGGTGAGAAAGTTTGTCGGTCAGAGACAGGAGAAATTTATGATTCGATCCTGCTTTGGAGGGCCCGAGCAGAATTTCATCCTTAGTGGTAGTGAAGGCAGCCCCCCACATCCGTCTTTACTTGACAGGCCCCTGATACGCCCTAGACTCCCGTATTTATGTTTGGAACCGTGAACACGGGACTTTGATTGAGACAATTGAGGGTCACTCGGCTTCTTGTAACTGTGTCTCCTGGAATCCTGTAGAAGCTTTCATGTTCGCATCTGCTGGGGACGACCATGAAATAAGAATGTACGTCTTATTCCTTTCTCTTCTAATCGCAGATGGTCAAATCCCGGCGCATCAGTGGCTTTATCTGTGGTGTAATGTCATCACGTCCGCTGCACCGTAAAATGGAAACTCCGGCGAGCCATAATAGTCTCGCATTGGCTTTGCAAGTTTTGGGAATGTTCAGACAGTCAGGCGCAACGGGTGTTTCTAAGCATGGAATAGGATCGAGGATCTTCAGTTCCTTCTAGACTGATCACTCATGTAGCAACGGTGGATACAGATCGTAATCCCGCACTCAGCATCAGCTTTATTACGCATGAGATATATGATGTTGATGGCCGTGATTTTCAAGTCGGTCTTACCAATCTACCAATCACTATACTTAGAAATTCTCTAAGGAGCGCGGCGTTCAGCAAATCCGTTTAGACCACGTCGTCTAAGATTTCTTCTGTAATGCCGAGCTGCATCTCAAGGTCGGACTTGTTTACACCCATTTCTCTAACGAAATACGTCTGCAAATTCGAAATGTTATCGATGAGCCGAATGGACGCTTCCTTGTACAAATTCAAAGACCGGACTGAAAGAACGGTTAGATTTTGTTGCGAAATTGGCTACCTTCCGTTTCCAGTACGCGTGGATCTTTATCCTTGAACGCGTCCAGCTCCCTCTGCCTTTCCGCTTTTGCCGCCTCCTTCTCTTCGAGAATTTTCAACAAATTCTTGCGTTCATCCTATTTTCTTTCAGTAATCCACCTAATCCTGGGCCTGAATACATTCATTTGACGAAGACTCGATGCTTCCGCGATAAGGCGCTCGAGTTCCTGTTCCCGTCCTAAAAGTGTTTCCAGCTCTTTGTTGAGGTCCTCGATCTTCACTTGTCTCATTCGTTTGGCATCCGATGGGAAAGACCAGTAATATACGCTTGTTCCTATTTTATCTGACGTGACCTTGGGTTTTTAGAAGGCCCACGGGCAGTCGGCTCACGAGTTTGTCATCGACAAGAGATTGGAGAACATCTTTAACACTTTGAGGGGTAATCTTTTTCTGCTGAGTGGCAATCTTTTCGATTTCCCTGAAGGTGTAGAACTCGCCCTTTGCTTAGATTCGCGAGATTGAAGGGGTACGGAGGTAAATATCTCGCTCATCCTCGTCCTTTTCTCGGCGTCGGAAAGGCCCTTCTTGGCGGCCATGGTGCCTGGCTGGACGGGGAACAGCCACGGGCATCTTGGCGCCTGCTCCATGGATCAGAGCGTTTGCCCCTAACCCACCCGCGCTCTGGGGGCTTCATAAGGCAACGACACCGTCGGCAGCCCCATAGAAACGAGGCCTGCTCGTAATGACGGACAAGCCGAGCTCGACGTCTGATGAGCTCAACAGCCTCGAGCCAACGCCCACAGCCGCGGCACCTGCGTCGGCAGCGGACACAACCGCCTCTCCCGTGCAGGATACACCTCCGCCCAAGCCTCCACGTCCCGTGAGTCCACGTTCGCAAGCGAAGGCCACGTTGGTAGAGGCCTTCCCAAACGTCGATGAAGGCGTCGTAGAAGCCGTGCTCGTTGCATCTGGCGGGAACGTGGAACCTGCCTTCAACGCGTTGCTCGGTATTATCCTTGACGGGGGACCTTGTCTTACACACAATCTATTTAGGCATGACCGATCCGACGTACAAACCAGAATCTGCCGACATTGTTCCTCGACAGGACATGTCCACTGAAGTACCATCAGCATCCCTGTCCAAACTAATTTGAGCATTCTGCAACCGGGCCTCGGACATCGACACCGCGAACTCAGCTCGAACAAGATGAACTTCTAGCGCGCCAGTTAGCTGGAGAAGGTCGCCCTCGAGTTGAAGGTCGCCGATGTAGTTATCCCGTACCTTGTCAAGATAGTGACTATGTAGATTCTAAAGACCGCCAACAGGCTGGCCCTCCTCGACGACAAAGCCAGGATAAGGAACATTCATTTATCGATGGTAAGTGCGGTCGCTAGGCGTAGATTGACATGTAAGACGATCTTCCCATTATCAAGGACAACATTAAGAAAGGATGGGCGTCGTTGGTGAGTAGGGTCAAGAGCAAACTGGACGGCGACGGCGAACAGGCACCTCCTCAACCGCGCCGCTCGGGCGAATATAACTATCACCAGCGTAGTTCCCGGTACGACGCTGATCCTCGCGTGCTCGGTGATGATTTCAGCCATCTCAACGTCCAAGATCAGAACGCTCCAAGGCAGTCCCACCGACCCCTCGCCAATCCAAACCTCTTCAAGTCCACTCGATTTAGCAACACTGAAAACGCTGAGATACCTCCAGTCATGCCCCCTCGCCCAGAGCAACAAAAGCCTGCCTCAGGTGTAACTCCTGGCCAATCGCAGACGCAAACTTCAGGGGGTTCAGCTCAGGCCAAGAAGTGGGAACCTTTGCGACCAGCCGAGGATCGAGATCCATTTGCCGTGGGAGATAGTGATGATGAGGAGGGTAAAGAAGAGGATTTATATGGCACGGCGGCAACAATTAAGGTGGCGGGTTCGTCTGGGGAACAAGAATCTGGCGTGGTACCTTCTGTAAACACGGCGCCTCCAAGCAAGTCTTGAGAAATTGAGGGCTTTCGGGAATCGGGATTTTTATGCAGCACGCTTAAATTGATTTGTAGTCATTGGACACGATCTCTAACAACGAATTATCCATTATTGATCAATCCAACAATTAAATGGCCATTATTATGGCGTCCCTAGATGCGACAACGTCCAGCTCTATGTTGAATCTTGTACAACGCATAATAAATTACCCAGAAATCCCCATTATTAAAAGCCGTTGTGACGGCGGTGCTCTAAATTACAATGGAATTGGTACATGAAATCAATCTGATCGCAAACGGTCTGTTGCGAAGGATCCAGACTGTGATGTTTCTGGAAATTGGTGCGTTTCCATGATAGCTGCGACGGATGCTGTAGCTTCTGGCCCCGCAGAAACAAGCTCGGCCTGAGATAATGACTCCGACTGAGCACATGAGCCCTGCTCGGGAGGCTTCAGAATGTCACACATGACCGTGTTATAGCTTGAACATCTGAACAAGAAAGAATTAGTAGGCTGTTGCAGAGATTTACTTACAAATTGCACTTGTGACCGATAAAATGAAAAGAAACTCGACTTTTCGCTGAACAGTCGTTACTGAAAGCATCAACTGAGTGCAGTGGGCGGAGGCTTACCATAGAATTACCGTCTGCCATTTGTCATAAGGTGCGGGCATTGGCTGTCTGCGGACTTCAACATCGAGAAGACGGAAATAGTGGTCCATGTTGACAAGGGCTCGAGAACATGTTGGACATCGATAAGATCTATGGTTGTCAGCAAATGGACCAGGACGTGGAATAAAAATTGGGATGCGAACGTTTTGATGTGTTGATTGTAGCACTTTTGGTGAATGGAATGGCCGCAAGGCATGAAAACAACCGTCTCCGGGGAGGTGAAGAGATAATCGCCACAAATGGGACAGTCGCATTCCGTGTTGCGTTCAATACATCGATGCGAGCCTTGGAGGGAGATGGACATACAGACGTTGCACGTCTGCCGTTAGATTAGAGGATGAATGCAAGGGCGTGGAACCTTGCAATGGAAGAAATCCTTGCCTAGCCCTTCCCCAACACGACAAATGCCGCAGTCGGCGCAGTGATATATGGACTTTGTTGGAGAGTCGTCCCATAAGTGACATTTGTCACAATAATACCTCGCTAATCGGATATGACAGTTCTGGCAATACTGGGCTGCTGGTTGTGCGGTCGCACAGTGCATGCACATCATGTTGCGAGTATCCATCCTAAAGGGATATGAGATACTGAACTACATGGTAGAAGCAGACCTGATGAGTTCATGATCCTCGTGTTGGTCATGACAGTATCGACAGGTTGCCCAATGATGGCAAGTGCTGCATTGCAGTTTGGCCCCGCGTCGATAGTGTTGACAACCCAAAATGCCGTGGGCTTCGTCAAAGAAGGTTTTCTGCTTGTCCGTTTCGGAAAGGCAGCCGTCGGCAGTCGGTTCAGATAGAGAGGAACATCGTCGACGCTGGTGATAAGCCTCGGTCATGAGTGCCTTGACAAGTGAGATTGAGTTTAGAGGAGACATAAGGGGGGTTGGGGGGTTGTTGGGATTGGGGCTGGGAACAGACCTGAACTCGGCGGGCCTTGTCACGTTCAGGGAGATGAAGAGCCTGGATCTCGATGATGCGCTGCCTGAGAATCGACTGAGCACGTGGGTCTGGTTGTGTCGAGGGACACAGACCATTCACCTGTCGATGGCGGGCATTTGGATCGTGCGACTGAGGGACTGCGGCAGCCAGCGAGGAAGGGGCGGACGTGTGGGGGGGTTGAGAGCGCTCGTCCGAGTCGAGGTCGGGAAACGCAGCCGAGGAGGAGCTTGGGTGACGGGTGACGGCCAAGTCGCTGTGGCCAGGCGTACTGGCCCGTGGGCTCAGCACGGCGTCATCAGGTGGAGCGGCGAGGCCGGCGCTGGCGGTCGCCGTTGCTCTTGGTATGTTCACGGACGAGTGGTTGCGGGGTTGGCGTGTGGCAGGGCCAGCGGTGGTGTCGTCGAGTGTGGGGCGGAGGGCATAGAGCGAGTCCTGGAGACGGCGCAGAATGCCGGATGCAGCAACTATGGGCATCCGGGGTCACGCAGCAACAACGCGCTGGCGGCTCGCAGAGGAGACGGGCACACAAATGGGGGGTGGTTGCGATTAGGCGGAGTGTGCTGCACAAATAGCCCTTAATGGATACAAGCAGGTGTTCGGGTGTATTTTTGCGGTGGCAAATAGAAATGTGGTGCTTTTGATGACAAATGTTGGCAAGCGAAGGAAATTGCTGGCCTGGTTCACAATCATGCTCGGCTCGGATATTCAAATTCCCCTAGCCATTGCCATATGGAATCGCGGGCGGCTGCCGGGCCGAATTTCAAGCCCTTTCAGCTGATGCACTTGCACCGCACGTCATTTTCTGCTCCGTTTCCTCATATGCGAGCGATAACGAATGCATAAATAAAATGAAACACATCAGGCGTTCCTTGATAGGGAAATGTCAAACCGTATTTATATCGACGGGACATGTATTAGAATACAGGCCTGTGAATCTTTCAATCAGGGTAAAGCTAAAAAAGGGGCTTTCGGATCTCACGGACACCTGGTCACGACGGTCCGGGTGCTCCGCGGGGAACACAAACCAGGACTCTTCTGACATTGCTTCCATGGTATGACAAAAGCAAATAAGCCACGCGGGGTCTGCCCGCCGAGGCTAACGACCACTGATGGTCGACAGAGCGATTTTTTATTCGACCGGCTTGGCAGCGTTCGCCGCGAGTTATGGCTAATTATACCCCTCAATACGCACCGTGTGATCAGATGGGAATTGTAAAACCGCCTCGTGCCGCCGCCCACCCGCCCGCCAGATTCTGGGGTAAAGCCAATTACGGGCGAATCCTGAAATTCCGATGACGAATTAAAATTTAAAAATTTCTCGAGCCGGGTCACGTTTCATGACATCGGATTAACGGGCTTTCATGCTCCCCAACGTGACTACAAAACCTCCATTTTCACCTCTTCCCTCGCACACAGCCGCCACAGCAAGCCCCTCGACCAGCACAGACGAAACAACAACGGTCGCCGCCTGCCTCCTGCCGCTCTCCGTTCCGCTCGCTCTCTGAGATTGAAGCGCCCCGTTTAACCGCACAATGCCTGCCTTCGCCACGTTTGATCGCAACACGTCGGTCTTCAGCGCACCGTCGTCCAAGTACGATCCTGACACGCTCTTCGACGCGTCCACCAACCTGCCATTCCTCGACGCCAAGAAGATCGCTGCCGCCTTCTTCACTCTCCAGAATCAGCAACAACAGGCGCAGCAGCTCCTTACTCCGCCGGCCTCCCCTCGGCCCATCGCTTTCTCTCCTTTTGATCAGGTTCCGAACGAGATCCTCGATCAGATCATTGGGTTGGTGCACGACGACAACGAACGTCCGGTCTACGACGTCCTCAGCACCATCTCCGCCTGTTCCCTCGTCTCGCGACAATTCCATAGCGTTGCCATCAATTGGCTCTACCGATACGTCCCCATCTCCGACCCATATGCATTCACAAAGGTTTGCCCTCCCTGTCCTCGCCACCCCGCTCACTCTTTTCCTCTAGTTCTTGACCGAGATCTCGCGCCATCCAGAGAAGGGAAAGCTGGTCAGAACGCTCGACTTTTCGCTCTTTTCCGTTGTCTCCCTTGGACGAAGCGCCAACGACAATAAACAGATCAAGATGGTCGTCTCTGAAACTCTATGCGACTGTCTTCGGCTTGTTCCAAACTTACAAGAGGTTCGTATCCATATATTCAACGGAATGTATGACTTACGGTTTCTAGTTACTTTTGTGTGAAGCTTTGGACCCAGATCTCGATTTTAATGTGTTGGACATCATCTTCGGTGGCCAAGTTCTCACGAAGCTCGAGGCTGTTGATTGTATACTCCCTTCCCCTTTTATCCATTACGTACTTATCTCCAAGTCTGTGGTTGTTCTCGTGGCAACTTTGTCCGCGCCTTTGAAGAAATGCTGCGCTCTCACATCGAGCCAAGTTCCGGTCGTGTAGTGCAAAATTTTCCGCCAATTAAAAGACTATCACTTCACGGTTGTCAAACCCTTCCAGCCCACGTTTATCCTCTCCTCTTGTCTCTGCTTCCCGGCTTGACACATCTCGTACGCCACATATGACCGAGAACTCTCCTGACCATTATAGGACCTAAGTTCGACTCAAATCAATTCGTATGGGTTGCGATCCATCAACCAACACGCCTCTCTACGACAACTTTATCTTGCAGACTGTGGAAATATTAGCGGACGTGCTCTTTTGTCCTTTTTGCTTGACCACCCTGCAGCCAATGTCCTGGAGACACTGAATCTCCGCATGAATGAGGAACTCAACCATCCTATCCGTCGTCAGGATATTCCATTGTTTCTCTCCGCTCTTAAAGCCAAGGGATCCCTGCGGTCGTTGGACATTTGTGGGCTGGCAATCGACGATGATCATGTCCCCGAATTGCCCTCGACTTTGACCGAACTTGGGGTCCACCGAACTGAACTTACTCCACAAGGCATTCAGAACCTGTTGGCTCACATTTCAAATCTCTTCTACATCGATATTGAAGCAAATCTCTCAGGCGGCCGTCTGCGACTCAGTCACTATGCCGATGTTTTTGCCTCAATTCGTCGCAAACATCCAAACGTCCGAGTGGTCGAATGTTCCGGCATCGGAGTCGAAACAACCGACGAAATTTTCGATATTTTGTATGGATGGCACTGGCTCCATGGTCGTAGTCGGCGTGGGTTCGTGGTCCCGTCCCAGCCAGAGCTAATGTGTTCTAGATGGTTGGTCAGCAAAGGTGAGTACGAGAAACTCGGCACTGCCAGCAGCCAAGGCTTTGCGAAGATCGGCTGGAAAGGAAACAAATTGAACTGCAGCCTCTCTCGCAAAGACATGCACGTAATCTCCTTTTTTTTCTGCCACGCTCTGACTGTGAAGGGACATTATTGGTATTATGCATATGGTCGTTAGGTATCATCGGGTTTTATCACCTCGCAACAGATCTTGAGCGTAGCATATCCGGATTGGTCGGGTTCAGCATATAACCACCTTGGCAGCGTTTTGCGTGGTTTCAACTGGGATTGCATTGGATTCGGACGGGTGGTTCTGCTCGGCATATTTAGGGAATATTTATACCGTCTACAAAGACACAAACCGGTGTTTGAATTTCGGGGTATCAATATACACAAACAAAAGTGCGAACCTTGATGTGGGGGAGTCAATTAGGTGTTCTGGACTTTTTGGAGTTTATCACAACCATTTTTGTCTTCTTCTTTCATGTAGGCATATATAAATATACTACCTGTTGACATCATCTGACGCAGAGGGTTGCACCCTAAAGATTTTAGCCATCGGAGATCGATTGATTCGCGGCGACCGCCACAACAAACGCTGCCCAAACTGCGGCGGAATCGCGAATTTCTGAATATTGGGCGTGGCCAGGCAGAGGACGAGTTTGGTGTGGATCAGGTCGGCGTTTATTGTCGTGGAGAAAGCGGCTCGGGGAATGGCCTCTTCGGGCACAACGGCAAACGTGCAGGAGCACTTCCGGCAGGTTGTGTGGTACTCGCTCGACAACAATCTGCTTAGAAACGCTCTCTTTGTCGCTGAACGGCTGCTTGCCCTCAACGACCGTGATTCCAACTCCCGGCATCTCCTTGGCATCTGCCTTCTCCGTGCAGGTCGCCCCTCTTCTGCCTACAATGTCACCAGCGGCAGCCGCCATCTCGGCTGTTCCTATGTTTTTGCTCAGAGTTGTAAGGAGTTGGCAAAATACAGAGAAGGCATCCTGGCGCTCGAAAATTGTCTCACCCAAAATCCAAACAAATGGACCGCCTGTAAGTCTTGCTGCTTTTCCCCACTGAAAGAGGACTGAATTATCTTGCCTCAGATGACCATGGCGACACGTCACGAAATCATTTACCAGATGTTGGGGCTGTCTACTGTTTGCTGGGCCATCTGCAGAGGGCGTCTGGAGATGCAAGGCGAGCAATGGATACGTACGTCGAGGCTTTAAATCTGAACCCATACCTGTGGGAGGCATTCGATGGCTTGATTGAATTAGGTCCGGGCATTGGGTCTCGCACACTGACGTGGAGGGGTCTCATTACGTGTCTCCCATTGTTTCAAACCAAATTCGACCATGCGGGCTCTTCGCGAAGCAACACAGACGACCAATATCGACTTTGTACCGCTCACGTCCAAGTCTTTCGACATCGAGACATCGGAAACAACTGATGCAACAGCGACATTCCGGCCGATTTTCAATTGGGCAAAGTCAACCTCATCTTTCTCATCCCGATTCAATCATCCCATAACACCCAGGTTGTCAACCCATTTTATCATTTGCTAACCACCAGGACCCCGACTATACAAACCGTTCCATCTAGCTCTCTATTGGGACCGGAAACACCGATCATCCAGACTCCTGTTGAACCGATGAAACCACAACGCCCTCAATCTCGATCCATGGGTGAAACTTTGAAAGGCAAGACGGCTCTGCGGTCTGTCCGCGAAACTATTCAAGTATAG
>Ga0335076_10003951_pt1 | contig 14941 bp, 13 predicted proteins | sample Lox_Sample_25_FD_206717 | JGI IMG/M metagenome (GOLD analysis project Ga0335076, IMG submission 206717) | Soil microbial communities from Loxahatchee National Wildlife Refuge, Florida, United States - Lox_Sample_2.5 | ecosystem: Environmental > Terrestrial > Soil > Wetlands | place: USA...
CTTGCTGTCGACTTCTTTCTGATACTGCTTGGCTTGGTCCAGAAGGCGCTGAACCGGGATCTTCTCCGTGAGGCCCAGTTCCCCCAAACCCTTCATCAGTTCGTCGTAATTTGGCGTCTTGCCATGCCAGCCGGCAACGTCCTCCATAAAGCTCACGCCTTTGCCCTTCACGGTCTCAGCGATAATCACGGTGGGCTTGCCTTCGCTCTGTTTGGCGGTCTCAAGAGCATCGACCACCTGCTTCATGTCGTGGCCATTGATGCGGATCACGTCCCAACCAAAACTGCGATACTTGTCTTCGAGAGGATCGACATTCATTACGTCCGAGACCCAGCCGTCGATCTGCAGCCGGTTCTTGTCGATGATGCCGACCAGGTTGTTTAGTCCATAATGGCCCGCTTCCATGGCCGCTTCCCAGATCTGGCCTTCCTGCTGCTCGCCATCGCCCATGATGCAAAATGTCTTGTAGTTCTTGCCGTTCAGTTTGCCGGCCAGCGCGATGCCCACGGCCACGCTCAAACCCTGGCCCAGCGATCCGGTGGAGGCCTCGATGCCCGGCAGCTTCAGCCAATGGGGATGACCCTGGAAGGGCGACGATAGCTTGCGCAGCAACATGACGTCCTCGACCGGGAAGAAGCCCGCGAAAGCCAAGCCCAGATAGAGGCTCGGAGCCTTGTGCCCGGTGGACCACACGATGCGGTCGCGGTCCGGCCAGGAGGGATTCTTCGGATCATGGTCGGCGACGCGCAGGTACAGGGCCGCAGCGATGTCCATGATGGAGAGAGTTCCGCCCGCATGCCCACTACCCGCGGCACAGAGCGCGACCAGGTTGTAACCACGCATGAGGTTGGCGTCGGTTTTCAATTGGTCAAGGGAGTACTCCCGGATTGTGGTGCCGGTGATGGAATTCTTGATGGCCATGAGTATTATCCTTCCGCGCCGGGCGTGGACAGAACGGTGCCGCTGCGCTGGTAATCCACGCCTCGAGGCTAGCCTTGAATGTCGCTGCGGGCAGTGAGTCAGATCACAGGCAGGGGTGATGTGCGAACAAGTAAATGATATTTCGCATCGGGTTTGCGAGCGTCCTTCCGAAGCCCGGCACCTTCTCCAGCCGGGCGAGGAATCTGCCATGCATCGCCTGGTCTGATGGTTCAGGATTCCAGCGGAGTCGCTCTCAGAGTTTCCATTTCGTCGCGCTGCCCATGAAGTTCTTCTCGTAGAGCCCAAACGCAACCCTCGGACGCACGACATACACCGGCTCGGTCGAATCCTTCATATCCCACTTGTACTTCTTTTCGTACAGGCCGGCGAAACGCCTTAGCAGCTCCGGATCGCGGGTCAAGTGGGCTTCGCCCTCAACCACGACCGCCTGTTCTGCCTTTTCCGTCCCGATCACGCACTTCGGGTTGTGCGCCAGGTTCTGCGCCTTGCGCGACTGAGCCCCGGTGCTGAAGTAGAATGCTCCATCCAGCCACAAACCCCAGATCACCATGCTGTGCGGCGATCCGTCGGGGCGCGCGGTTGAGATCCAGTAATTATGAGATTTCTTCAGGCGTTGCTCGGCCCAAGTCCACGGCAGCAGTCCTTTGCTGGTCTTGGGAATGCCATAGCCGGGCATGAGCGGGCGGGTGGACTTGGGCTGGGAGACTTTGCGGGACTTCGCTGGCATGCAAATTTCCTTTTAAAATAGAAAGCGGGGGCAGTTGCCCCCGCGACAGCCGGCCGAAGGCCGGTGCTACAAATTCTTCTTCGTCCAGTCCTCGATGTTCTTCAAGGCTTGGTTCAGGTTGTCTAGCGAATTGGCGACGCTGAAACGCAGGTAGCCCTCCCCGAAATCGCCGAACGCGGTGCCCGAAAGGCAGGCCACTCCTGCCTCTTCCAACATCGCGGTGGCCAGCTTCTTGGATGGCCAGCCCGTCTTGGTGATGTTCGGGAAAACGTAGAACGCGCCCTTGGGCATGCGGCAGGAGAATCCCTTGATGCGGTTCAATCCTGCGACAAATGCATCGCGCCGGGTTTGGAACTCGCACCGCATCTTGTCGACCGACGACTGGTCGCCCCGCAGGGCTTCGATCCCTGCTACCTGGGTGAAACTCGCGGTGCAGGAATTGGAGTTGGTCATCAGCCGCGTAATGTGGGTGGCGAGGTCTGGCCGCATCACCCCGTAACCCATGCGCCATCCCGTCATGGCGTAGGTCTTGGAGAAACCATCGAGCAGAATCGTCCGGTCCTTGAAACCGGGCACGGACATGATGGAGAAGTGTTCGCCCTCAAAAATCAGCCGGCTGTAGATCTCATCAGACAACACCAGAATGTTGCGGTCGCCGATGGCGTGAGCGATGTCCTGAATGTCACGCTTGCTGAGCACGCCCCCCGTCGGATTCTGTGGCGAGTTGATGATGATCAGCTTGGTGCGGTCGGTGATCAGCGATGCCAGCTCGTTCACGTCCAGGCCGAAATCGCGCTCCTCCTTCAGCTTGATCGGAATCGCATGGCCGCCGACATAATTGATCATCGACTCGTAAATCGGGAACCCCGGATTCGGATAGATGACCTCATCTCCTTCATCAATGAGAGACAATATTGTGAAGAAAATAATAGGCTTACCGCCAGGGACAACGACCACTTCATCGGCCGTGACTTTCACCCCGCGGGTCGCGCTGATTTCCTCGGCGATGGCCTGTCGCAAGTCCGGCAGACCGGCCGAAGGACCGTAGTGCGTCCAGCCCTTGTGCAGCGCCTGCACGGCAGCCTCGACGACATTCGCAGGAGTATCGAAATCGGGCTCGCCGATTTCCAGGTGGATTATATGCTTGCCCTGGCGCTCGAGAGCGCGGGCCTTATTGAGAACTTCGAAGGCGGTCTCCGTACCCAACCGCGACATGCGCGTGGCCAGGCGGAGTTCGTATTGCGTAATAGGTTCCATAGGCGCAAAGACGCTCATTATACCCCCAAGGCGGCTGGCTGAACCGCTAGCAAGATTGTTCCGTGGAAAAGGCAGATTGTCAGGGACGCATATCACGAGGGTCTGTGATCTCGGTCGCCGGTGGAGGCCGGGCGATTCGCCCGTCCGATCGCGGTTTAGCGAGCGGATGCAGCCGGTGCCGGCTATCTGGGCTCCGGTTCAATCCCCAGCGGCTCACGCCAGTCGCGAGCCGATACGTGCCCTGCGCGAACCCAGGCGTAACGCGTGATCAGCGATCCAGCAATCGCCGAGATACCCGCCCAGCGCCGCAGGCGACGCGACCTTTCCCGTCCGGTAAACAGGCTGATCGCCCGCAACGCGGCAGGCAGAGGTCCAGAGAATGCGCCGCCGGTGCGTACCAGGACACCGCTGGGGCCGTGCTTCAGCGGGTCGAGACCAGGAAGGGAACGTCCCTCAATTCGCGCCCCCTCCCAGCACTCGAAAAGCGCTGCGCCCAGACCCAGCATTTGCAGCGCGCGGCTCTTCTGATGTCCCATCAATTCGAGCAGGCCGACGGCCGCGCCCACCCCCGAAGCTGCAAAGTGGATCGGCAGGTCGCCTACGTTTTCGTTCCACACCGGAATGGCGGTCGCCCCGATCAAGACGCCGGTGTAGTTGGAGAAGGGAAGTCCGAAGGCCAGCGATAAAGCCTGGCCTGCATTTTCTATTACCCGCAAAGGCAACGACGGACCATAGCGCTCCGATAAGAACTGGGCGAAGGCCGTCGCCGCGGAGGCTCCGGAGAAGCCCAGCATCGTCCACACCCCAACCGACATCGGGCTGCGCGGCTTGAACACGCGCATCATCGCCAGAAACCGTTCCGGGCGGCCGAGGTCGGCGACCAGCAGGGCGGGGGAGATCACCGATCCCGCGGCAGCGATCCAGCGCGCGTCGCGCACCAGCTTCCGATCCGCTCCGGTGTATTGCGCAATCGCGCCCATGACGGCGGCCGCTCCCGCCGCACCACCGACAAAAAAATACAGAGGCACTTCCCAGGTCCACGAAGGCTCTTTCAGCAGGGGAATGCCGTAGTAGCCGGTTTCGGGCGAAGCTTGAGGAAACGGCGCGCCGGCCGGACGAATGCCGCCCTTTACCTGGCCATGTTTTTCGGCTTCGCGTCGCAGTTCGAGTAGGCGCTGCTCACGCGCCGCGTCGAAGGCATTGCCGGGGATAATTTGGGGGTTCGGTGCCATATTTGATTTTCGCTGCCCGCGAGACGGGGCACGCCCCGTCTCTACCGGAATTCAGCTCTGTAGAGACGCGGCTTGCCGCGTCTCCGGCGCTTCAGCGCCGCGCCCGCTTCTCCATCAAGAACGCCGCCAGGCTTCCCGCCAGCAGCAACCCCGCCGCAATTGCCGATCCCGTCCATCCCTTCTTCAGATGAACCGTCGGCACCTCCGGTTTCGGCGGCAAATTGTAACTCCGGGGGTCGCCACGCACGATAAACACGGCATGCGTTCCGCCCACGCTGGTGTCAACGGGGTCGTAGATTGTTGCATCCCGCATGCCGCGACGGTGCAACTCTTCGACCCGGGCCGCAGCCTTCTGACGCAAGCTATCGATCTCGCCGAACTCAATGGACTCGGTCGGACACGCCTTTGCGCATGCCGGCATAAGCCCAACCTTCTGCCGGTCATAGCAGAAGGTGCACTTGAACGCCCGTCCATCTTTCTCGTTACGCTGAACCACGCCAAACGGGCAAGACACAACGCAATATCCGCAACCATTGCAGATGTCAGGCTGAATGAAGACACCGCCAAATTCGGTGCGCACAATCGATCCCGTTGGGCACGCCTCCAGGCAGCCGGCTTCCTCGCAGTGCTTGCAGACATCCGATGAAAACATCCAGGAGCTTAGTTCCCCGGCGTTGCCGCCGAACCCCGGTTCGGGAGTCCGCTCAACGAATTTCACGTGCCGCCAGGTCGATGCCCCGACGGCGCCGGTGTTGTCGTAGGAGAAACCGCTCCACTCCAGTCCATCCTCGCCGACGCCGTTCCACTCCTTGCAGGCGACTTCGCAGGCTTTGCAGCCGATGCAGAGCGTCGAATCGGTTAGAAACGCGGTGGTGGTCATGCCGGCTCCTCGCTTGCGCTCAGAAACTCCAACGCTTTCCGATCGCGCGGGCGTCTTCCCGGCAACACATCGCACACCAGCGCTTTGGTTTCCATGATTCGCACATTCGGTTCCTGGTTAATGGCCAGCAGATCATTCACCACATCGCCCTTGACCAGGCCGCGCGGGCCCCAATGATACGGCAACCCGACTTGGTGCACTCGCCGGCCGTCCACCCACAACGGCCGCATCCGTCGTGTGACCAGCACCCGCGCCTCGATCACCGCGCGCGGCGTGCGGATCGTTGCCCACTCGCCGTGCTCTAGTCCGACTTCCGCGGCGAACTCGGGCGAAACCTCGGTGAACAGTTCCGGTTGAAGCTCAGCCAGATGAGACAGCGTGCGCGTCATTCCTCCGGCGGTGTGATGCTCCGTCAGGCGATAGGTGGTCAGAATGTAAGGGAAGCACGGATCGCCCGGCGAGTATGCGTAGGGATTATCGGAGCGTTCTTTCGCTTTGGCTGCCGGATTCGTCTCCTGCGAGTACAAGGGATTGCTGATCAGCGATTCCAGAGCCTCGTAGTGCGTGGGCAGCGGACCGTCTTTCAGGCCGCTGGGTACATAGAGCCAGCCGACTCCATCGGGATGCAGCGTAAAAGGCCGCGCGCCCCCGAGAGCCTTCACACCTTCCCCCTGGCTGAGATTCTCCGGCGCATCTGGCGGAGTGGTCTTGTCGTAGTCGGCATTGTCCAGTCCGGTCCACTGTTGGGCCTGCTCGTCCCACCAGACGAGTCTCTTGCGTTCGCTCCAAGGCTGGCCGTCAGGACGTGCGGACGCGCGATTGTAGATGATGCGGCAATCGTTGGGCCAGGCAAACCCCCAGCCGTGGCCCAGAAGGTCGCGCGAGTTGCGCTCGTTGGCGCGATTCCTGCTTTCTTCAGGGAAAACGCCGCAGTAAATCCACGCCCCGCAGGCGGTCGATCCGTCGTTCTTGAGATCTTTCATGTGCGCGAGTTGCTTGTGGTCGGCAACCGTGTAGCCGTTGATTTCCTTGAGAACCTCCTCTATCTCAGGCTCGTTGTGCTCGCCCTTGGTCGGATAGTTCCAGGTCAGCGCATTAAGCCCGGCATGGCGTGGTCGCGGATCTTTCCGCGCTCTTTCCTTCAGGCGTCGGCCCAGGTGATACACGAACCACGCTTCGCTGCGCGCATCGCCGGCTGGTTCTACGGCTTGATTGCGATACTGCAGCAGCCGCTGCGTGTTGGTGAACGTGCCCTCTTTTTCTGCTGTGCCTGCGGCAGGAAACAGAAATACTTCGGTCGCGATGTTGTCCGGCGAGAGTTCTCCGCGCTCAACTTCCGGCGAGTCGTACCAGAAGGCAGCGGTTTCGATCTCGACCATGTCGCGCACCACCAGCCACTTCAACTGCGACAGTGCCTTGCGCTCGAGGCGTCCATTCGCTGCACCCACCGCGGGATTCTGGCCCATAACAAACAGCCCTTCCAGCTTGCCATCGGCCATGTCGAGCCAGTAACCGAAGTGCGAATGATCGCCGCTGACGCGCGGCAGCCAGCCGAATCCGTATTCGTTTTCTGGAGTCGCCCCTTCACCGTAGTAAGCCTTGAGCAGGCTGATCAGATACTTGTCGAAATTGGCCCACAGCCCGGTGCGCGCTCTGTGCTTCTTGATGTACCCGGCCAGCTGGTGTGAGTCCTCTTCGAAGAATGGCATCGGCAAGTAGCCGGGAAGAATGTCGTAGAGCGTCGGGATATCGGTCGAACCCTGAATGGATGCATGCCCGCGCAGCGCCAGAATTCCCCCACCGGGACGTCCAATATTGCCTAATAGCAATTGCAGAATCGCTGCCGAGCGGATAATCTGCACGCCCTTGGAATGTTGGGTCCAGCCAACCGCGTAACAGATGGCAGCGGTCTTGTCGGGACCTGAGGCTGAAGTGAATGCCTCCGCGGTCTTCAGAAAGACTTCCCTGGGGACACCGCAGAAGCGCTCCACCATTTCCGGCGTGTATCGCGAGAAGTGCCGCTTAAGAACCTGAAACACGCAGCGAGGATGTTGGAGCGAGGGATCGGATTCGAACCGGCCTAGATCCTGCGCTTCGCCGCCGCGGTCCTTGCCGTGTCCGCCACCGGCCTCGGAGTGGCCGGGCACCTCGCCTGCTTCCGTCTGCTTGGGTTGCGCGCCCTGATAAAGCCAGCTGGTGGGATCGTATTTCTCCTCCTCCGCGTTCCAGCCTGAGAAAAGGCCGTCCAGATCTTCCGTATCGCGAAAGTCTTCGCGCAAAATGGTGGCGGCGTTGGTGTAGTTGACTACGTACTCGCGGAACTCGCGATGGTTTTCCAGTACAAAGCGAATGAGCGCGCCCAGAAAGATGATGTCGCTGCCCGCGCGCAACGGCACCCAGATATCCGCCATCGCCGAGGTGCGGGTGAAGCGCGGATCGACATGGATGATCTTGGCGCCTTTTTCCCGGGCCGCTACCACCCACTGAAAACCAACTGGATGGTTCTCCGCCATGGACGAGCCCATGATCAGAATGGCGTCCGCATTACTCAAATCCTGTTGCGCGGTGGTCGCCCCGCCGCGTCCGAGTGAGGTGCCCAGACCGGGCACCGTCGAGCTGTGTCATATGCGCGCCTGATTGCTCAGGCACACCATTCCCAGACCCGCGGTGAAAAGTTTCTTGATGAGGTAATTCTCTTCGTTGTCGAGGGTGGCTCCGCCTAGATGGGCGATGCCGGTCGTGTGCATCAGGGTCTCGCCGTCCTGCTTTTCCTGGAAAGTACGCTCGCGGCTTTCCCATACCCGTTCCGCCACCATATCCATGGCGGCTTCCAGATCGAGTTCTTCCCACTTCCGCGAGTAAGGCCGGCGATACTTCACTCGCTTCAGGCGGCCCGGATGAGTGTGCAGTTCGTAGGTGTCGGCGCCCTTGGGACAGAGATGTCCGCGCGAGATCGGCGACTCGGGGTCGCCCTCAATCGAAATTAGTTTGCCATTCTTGTGATAGACCAGCTGCCCACAGCCCACGCCGCAGTATGGACAAATCGACCGCGTGACCTCAGCGCCGTCGTTTTTGGGACGCAGGTTCCGTGTGCGATCGCTCATCGCCTCCGGACCCGTGCCGTCGGCGCCGGTCTGAATCTGGCGAATCAGCGGCCATTGGGATAGAAGATCTCGAAGCACAATTTGCCCCTGGTGCGATTCTGGGATGACGACCGATGACTTGGGGTTGCCGTGAAATCGCCGGAAGGCATGAACCCCGACGTCTCCGCCACCCTCACCGGGATGATTCTAGCAGGGCGACGCCGGGATGCTCAGGGAAGGTTGTGGGTGCTCTTGTCAGCGCCTAGAAGTGCGCAGGTTGCCCTTCCATTTGACCTGGCCACGCATCCTCCGGATTCGGCTTTGTCCGTGAACTTGGACCAGCAGACGCAATCCTGCTTCTATGCATGAGGACGGGCTTGAATTTTGGCTTGCTCGCATAGCCTCGCGCAACAAGCGATTGTCAACTTGAACGCTAACTCGCACTGTCTGGATCCGCCTGCTCTACGACCTCAGCGTATGCTGGGCGACATCGCCCTTGCTTGCTCGACCACTGATGTTACGATCATAGTACGAAGTTCGCAATGGCAAACGTCAGCGGCCCGCAGCCCGATGTACAGTTTTGTCCTCGCTGTCAGGGAGACCTCCGAAACCTGGCCAGAAACGAGATGCGATCAAAGGGACACAAGCGGAGTGACGGAACCATTTCACCTGACACGCACAGTTACGAATGTCGTATCTGTAAGCATCGTTTCGAGGTTAATCAAGAGCAGTGATTTTTCTGTAGTGATGCAGGGGACAAAAACGGCATGCCGTTTAATGCTGCCGCTGGGCACTCGTTCAGTGAGGCGGGGATCGCGACATACGCGCCACGTGACTCTGGCGTCTACGGCATCTATAGCAACCAGCAATGGATTTATGTCGGTGAATCACAAAGCATCGAGAAGAGTCTCTACGCTCATCTACAGCGCCAGTCAGAGGAAAGTTACTGCATTCTGAGTTGCAGCCCCACGCACTTCGTTTTTGATCTTGGTGACGAAATGTGGCGGAAGATTAGGGTGGAAGGCCTGATTGAGGAGCTGAAGCCAGCGTGCAACTGGACATAGCGTCGGACCGATTTTTCAAAACAGAGCACTACTCAAGGACGCGTTCGCCCGAGCGTCGAGCAATCCGCGTATCATAGTCCGTTCATGTTCTCCCACCGCACAGCCTGGAAGCTCACGCCCAATCGCTTTACCGAAGTGCAGCGCGAATTGGCCGCTGCGGGCATCCAGATCCTGGATCTTACGGCCTCAAATCCCACCTGCGTAGGCCTGCCCTACGACTCCGAGACGATCCTCGGCTCTCTTACCCTGCCGGAGTCTCTCGACTACGATCCCCAGCCGAAAGGCCTGTCCAGCGCCCGGCACGCGGTGGCGGGCTATTATCGCGAGCAGCACGAAGAATTCGACGTCGATCCCGAAAACATCGTCCTTACTACCAGCACTAGCGAGGGATACTCCTACATCTTCCGGTTGCTGTGCAACGCAGAAGACGAAATTCTGGTTCCGAAGCCCAGCTATCCGCTGTTCGAATTTCTGGCCGACTTGCAGGATGTGAAACTGGTTCCGTATCCGCTGATCTACGATCACGGCTGGCAGATCGATTTCTCCTCCTTGTACAAGGCGGTCAGTCACCGCACTCGTGGCGTGGTGCTGGTGCATCCGAACAATCCCACCGGTCACTATGCGCGGCCTCAGGATGTGGAATCGCTCAACCGCTTCTGCCGGGAATACAACCTCGCGCTGATCGTGGATGAAGTCTTCCTTGACTACCCGCACGACAGCGCTTCGCGCCTGACCTTTGCCGTGAATCGCGAGGCGCTCACCTTTACCCTCAGCGGATTGTCTAAGATTTCTGCCTTACCGCAAATGAAGGCGGCGTGGGTCGTCACCAGCGGCCCACAAGATACCGTGAACGAGGCCATGGCGCGCCTGGAAGTAATTGCCGATACGTACCTATCCATGAACTCGCCCGTGCAGTTGGCGATGCCGGTGCTGCTCGACCAGCGAAAGCAGATCCAGCCGCTCTTACTGGACCGCCTGCGCACAAACCTGCAGACGCTCGATCATCATCTTGCACAACAGAAGACTTGCCGGCGGTTGGAAACCGAGGGTGGCTGGTACGCGGTGTTGCGCGTGCCGGCGACGCAATCGGACGAAGATTTAGCCATCGATTTATTACGCAAAGTTTCTGTGATGGTTCATCCCGGACACTTTTACGATTTTCCTGTCGATGGATACCTGGTCGTCAGCCTGATTACACCGCTTGAAGCTTTCCGGGAAGGGATCATCCGATTGCTGGACCTTCTCAACCAGGACTGAGGTAACGCGATGATACTTACCATCGAACATGGCAAGGTGCGAGAACTGCAGCTCAACCATCCGCCGGCGAATGCGCTGGGGCCGCAGCTGATCAGCGAATTGAGGAACGCGATTGAGCACGCTCCGCAAGACGGCGTCCGCGCTCTGGTGCTCTCCGGATTTCCAGGCCGCTTCTCGGGCGGGCTCGATGTGCCCCTGCTCCTGACCCTGGACCGGACAGCCATGGCGGCCGTATGGAAGGACTTCTATGCTCTGCTGCGAGCGCTGGCGTGCTCGCCTATCCCGGTTGCCGCCGCGATTACCGGCCACGCTCCCGCAGGAGGAACCGTTCTGGCGCTGTTTTGTGACCGCCGATTCGTGGCCCAGGGAGACTGGAAAATCGGCCTGAACGAGGTGCGCGTCGGAATTCCGCTGCCGCCGGTAATTCTCGGCGCACTGCAACGCACCGTCGGCATGAGGCAAGCGGAGCGGTTGGCGGTCACGGGTACGTTGATCTCTCCCGCCGAAGCAGCGCAAGTGGGGCTGGTCGACGAAATTGTTCCCGCCGAATCTGTTATCCAGGCGGCGGTTCGTTGGTGTGACGAGCTCTTGGATTTTCCTCCACAGGCTGTGGCCTTGACCCGCCGGAAAGCTCGCGCGGACCTGGCTATCCTTTTCGATTCCGATGTGAACGCAGAACTTGACGAAGTGATTGCCGGTTGGTGGGCGGACGAAACCCAGACGGTTCTGCGCAAGCTGGTGGACGAACTGGCGAAGAAAAGAGCGAAAGCCTAGCTCTTCCCCAGGAACGGATTCGTCTCCCGCTCCTCTCCGATCGTGGTCAGCGGCCCATGGCCGGGCACCACTATCGTCTCATCCGGCAGCACCAGCAACTTGTCGTTGAGCGAGTGGATAATCTTTTCGAACGAGCCGCCGGGCAGATCCGTTCTTCCGATGCTTCCCGCAAAAAGCGTGTCGCCTGCGATCAGTTTTTTCTCCGCCGGAAAATACAGGCAGATGCTTCCTTCGGTGTGTCCGGGGGTGTGCAAAACATCTGCGACCAGCGCTCCCGTCTTGACGGTGTCCGCCTGTCCCAGGCTCTGATCGATTTCCACCTTCCCCGGCCGTGCCATACCGATCCACTGTGCTTGCATATCCAGCATCTTGAGCAGCGCGTAATCGTTCTGATTTAGAAAAATTGGAGCCCCGCTGGCCGCCCGCAGTTTCATAGCTCCGCCGACGTGATCGATGTGGGCATGGGTAATGACGATCTGCTTGACCGTGAGCTTGTGCTTTTGGACTAGCGAGAGAACATCCTCGATGTCATCCCCGGGATCGATGACCATCCCTTCGTGGGTCGACTCGTCGCCGATGACCGAGCAATTACACTGCAGAGGGCCGACCGGAAGGATTTCGTGGATCATGACTTGGACGGTCCCTGCTTCGAAGGCTAGAAAACTCGGAAGGCGACGACCTTAACCGGCGACTATTTCTGCGGTGCCGGCTGCGAATTGGCTGGCCCGCCCTTTACGCCTTGCAGGACCGAGCCGGAACCTGTCGTGGGGTGCCGCGAAGCCGCTATTGAAAGCGTGATCGAAGTCACCATGAAAATAATGGCCGACCAGGTGGTAGCGCGCGAGAGCGCGCTGGCAGCGCCGCGCGGGCCAAAAGCGGTTTGGCTGCCCATGCCGCCAAAGGCCGCCGCAATGTCACCGCTCTTGCCGCTCTGCAGCAGCACCACGATGATCAGAAAAAAACACACCATGATATGCACGATCGTGATCAGAATAAGCATGAAAATTTAGGTGTTCTGGCCGAGGTCACGCGAACCGCCCGGGCAGGGCTGAATCTGACACGCCACAGCTCAGTCTCCATGGTATTGGTCGGCCTAGGTTTCCGTCAAGGCGCTATGGGGTCCTGCGACAGACCCCCGGCCTCCCAAAATCCCTCAACTCCGGTTACTTCGGCTGGATATGGGTCTACAGTCAATCCTTCAAGCCGCTCCAGTCGATAGGATGGTATGGCGATGGTGCGGAAGGGGGGATTTGAACCCCCACGCCTTTCGGCGCCACCCCCTCAAGATGGTGTGTCTGCCAGTTCCACCACTTCCGCAGGGATCGAGTTTGAATTTTACCACGGTAGTTTCGAGTTCTGGCCTTCCGTCGGAACGAAATGCATGACCGGGCTCAGGCCGAATGCATCGGTTCGGAGGCTGCACGGGGCCGCCAGCCCCGCTCACGCTATAGGAGGGAGCCGGTGTTTACGAGCAGACGCACGCCTGGAGTTATGTTGGGTATGGTTTCAATCGAGGACATCCGGCTGGCGATGGTAGCGGCAAAGGTTTTGCCTTCGGCGGGTACGATCTCACGCACCGAATCCGGCAAGCCCTGCACCAGTTGGCCATAGGTGCCGGCATCGGCTGGACTCTGGAAGCCGAATCCAAGAGTATCCGCCAGCCGGCAGCTGATGCGAATCGTGTCCAACAGATCGATAGTGCCCGCGTTCGGCTCGTGGTGGCGGGAGACGATATCCACGAACTCTTCCGGCAAATGCCATGCTTTGATCAGGAAAGCTCCAGCCTGGCAGTGATCCATGCCAAAGGTCTCCAGTTCGCGCTGTCGAGGTTCGCCACAATCGGCTGCAGCAATGAGGCTGTATTCCGGCGGGCGCGCGGCCGCAAGGGCCAGCCGTCCAATGTCATGAATGAGGCCGGCGGTGTAGGCGGCGCCTTTCTCGATACCTACCGCAACAATCTCCTCGGCAATCATCGCGCAGGCCAGGCTGTGACGCCAGCAGGTGCGCAGCGCGGGGAAGTTGACCGCGTTTCCCAGGAAGGCGCGTATCCCGATGGTGAAGGCCAGGCCCTTCACCCGCTCGAATCCGAGCAGCATGGTCGCTTGCAGCGTGCTTTTGATCTCAACTCGAATGCCGTACAGAGGCGAATTTGCCAGCCGGAGAATTTCCGTCGCGAATGCAGGGTCAGAGCAAATCAGGCTGTGAAGGTCGTTCAGACGAGTGTCGCTTCTTGACACCAGCTGCAGGGCGCGGATCGCCACCGCGGGAAAGGGAGGCAAATCCGTAATTCTCAGCCGCGTCTCTTGATCAGCCACGCTAGTAGGTGTCATAAAGCCTTGCCAACAAGTTCGGACTTTGAGTGGGCGCTTTTGGAATGGCCGGACGTCGTCTTTCTCGCCACCAGACACGGCATGCAGCCAACTACCAAATCGGCAGGTCGGGGGGACTTTCCAGCATGACCGGAGTAACTCTCGGGCGGGTTGAAGAGGTGTTCGATTTCAGGACGGTACAAGCCGCACCTGCCCCGCCCGGCCTAAGTCGCACATCGCTGCTAGTAGTCCTGGTCCTGAACATTAGACAATGGCCGTCGCGGTCCTCTCGGCCGGCTGCGATTTCGCTGGCATAGTGCCGATATTGGTCTGCATGAGAATCGATGCTGACATGGCCTTTGCCCCGCCCGTGGAAGTCTGCGATTTTTGCACCCAGGCGGTACTCTGCAAGGCCTATGCCTGTCATCCCTTTGTGTATCTCAAGGGCACTCCCATGGAGCACTGGAGCTCCGGGCATTGGGCCGCCTGTGAGGCGTGCGCTTTACTCATCGACGCCGGCAAGTGGGGGGCATTGGCGGAGCGAGCTGCCCGCGCCTTCGTGAGAGAGCATCGTCTGCCCCAGTCTGAGGTGACGTTAGTTCGGCAGCAGATGAACAACCTTCATACTGCCTTCCGCCAGTACATGATTCCCGAGGCATAACCCGATCAGTAGAACCCAAGCGAGCCGGGCGTTTTCAGCGATTCACCGCTTGTTCCGTTTTTGTAACAAGATCGGGCGTGCTTATCCCCAGGCATAGACGGGAGAGGATCCAAGCCAGATCATTCGCGCTAGGCGCTGTTATAGGTATCTGCTAACGGTGCGTTTTCCCCGCTTCGGATGCGGTGGAGCATCTGGTAGATCGTGTTTCTGCCCACGCCCAGTATTTCCGCCGCCCTGGCTTTATTGCCGCCCACCGAATCCAGCACGCGCAAAAGGTAGCGCTGCTGCATCGCTTGCAACGTCATCAATTCATCGGTTTCCGGTTCGATTTGCCTGGAGCTACGGAAGGCCTCGGGCAGGTCGGGAAGATCGATCACGGTGCCCGTACTCAGAATACAGCTGGCGCTGACCACATTCTCTAACTCACGTACGTTGCCCGGCCAATGGTGGGCTGCCAGGCGGGATTGCGCGCGCCGTGTAATCCCGGTGATTTCCCGGCGGTACATGGTGGAGTACTTTCTCAAGAAATGCCGTTGCAGCAATGGCAAGTCTTCCTTGCGCTGCGCCAGCGGCGGGATCGAAATCTCCACGATGGAAAGCCGGTAGAAAAGATCCTCGCGGAACAGACCTTGACTGGTCATTTTGAAAAGATCGCGATGCGTGGCCGCGATCACTCGCACATCGACCTTCCGGGTGATCGGCGAGCCGACGCGCTGCACTTCGTGATTTTGCAATACCCTCAACAGTTTGGCCTG
>Ga0335076_10003953_pt1 | contig 14938 bp, 17 predicted proteins | sample Lox_Sample_25_FD_206717 | JGI IMG/M metagenome (GOLD analysis project Ga0335076, IMG submission 206717) | Soil microbial communities from Loxahatchee National Wildlife Refuge, Florida, United States - Lox_Sample_2.5 | ecosystem: Environmental > Terrestrial > Soil > Wetlands | place: USA...
GCCAGCCCGGTGCCGTGTCTTCCATTACATGCGCCAGGAAGACACTCAACTTGACCCATGCGAAGGTGAGCAGCGCTGCCGCCGCCAGGTGGGTCAGTGCCAGCCGCCATACCGGCGTTTTGCTCAGTGGTGCCGTCCGGCAGGAATACGCCGCTGACCAGGCACTCAACTGCGCGATCCCCGAGATGCCGATTCCGAAGTACAGTGCGTTCACCACCGGCATGCCCGGGTGCGCATTCAAAATTGCCGCCAGCACCAGCCCGAAGCCAATCCATCCCGCCCAGAACACCAGGTGCTGCGTTCCGCTGAATTTGATTCGCGCCATCTCTTTAGTTCTTTACGTTAATTCCGCCAAACACTGCTCGCCCGCGCAAAATCAGGCGTTTCTTGGGAATGGCTCCAGGCACGTCCGGCAGCGGCGGTCTGGTCTCGTCCGAATATCCCCCAAAAATGCTCTGCCCTTCATATACGACCATCCAGCGGTCCGGCACCACGATCTCTATCCCGCCGAAAATCGCTTCCACGTACACCACCGCTTCTTCGCCCTCGATTTCCGCCGGGCGGAAGTCGATCTCCACCCCTCCGAAAATTGCCGTGGCCGTGCCACCGGCGAAATTGTTGCTGTTTACGCGACGCTCTACTCCCCCAAACATCGCGTATTCGTTGATTGTGTTTGACCCCCCGCCAGGTCCTGTCGGTTTCGGCATGGTTGGTATCTCGAAGCGGCTCCAGATCAGTCCCACGCCTGCCGCGATCAACACCAGCGGCCACAGAACGTTCCAACCCACCTTCGCAAATCCGAAATTGTCCGCTAGAAAAATCCCACCGACCACCATCATCATGATGCCCGCCGCACGATGGCGTTCGCGGAAGAATTGCGCCGCGCCGACAAGGATCAGCAGCACAGGCCACAGCCTCCATAAAATATCCGAGTTGATAATCCCCATGTGGTCCAGCAGAATAACTGTCCCGATCACTACCAGGAGGATTCCGGGCAGGACGCCCTGTCGCGCGCCTCCCGTACCACACACACCACTCCGCTTCGCCATACGGCTTCGAACGTCCGCCCGAATCCGTTCCTTCAGATCGTCGGCGTATTTTTGCGAATCGAATTGGTTGTCAGCGCCCACCAGTTCCTCTTATTATCTGTCTCTCACTGCACATTCCGTCCTTGCCGGTTCAACAGCACCGACGCGAACACCAGCAACAGTCCCGTCGCCACCATCGGGACGCTCTGCAACGCCACTTGCACCGCGCTCCAGTGCCACACCGAATGTTCGGCAAAATTCAACGTGATCATCCCCATGGCTGGCAGGCAACCGAGCAACCCCGCCATATTCTGTTCCAGCCCGGCTTCAAGATATTCCATACCCGACTTCAGTTCCACAAGCAGCAAACTCACCCCCGCTGCCCAGAACGCCCACATCATCCACGAGCCGCTCATCCTCAATCCGCTCGCTGTTCTTGCCATGGCCGCCTCCCGCCTTGTTTTCCGCGTCCATGGCCATCCTAGGAGCTCCGCAATCCCCCCGCACTCACCATTCGACTAACGCCCCCCCCTTACCGGTGAACGGCGCTTGTCCACCGGCGAACGAATTCAGCACTCTTGCAATCGGCTGCATAACTCGCTAACGTAGGCCACACAACCGAATCCGCCCCTCCAGGCGTACCCCGGGGCGACAATCTCATTGAGGTGCGAATGCCTGCCCATCCTGCGCTGTCGGCGCGTTCCGTTGCCCCGAAGCACCACTGGCTCTTATACGTCCTGCTTGCTTTCTTTGGCGCGCTTCTCACCTTCGCGGGCGCACGCGCACAAACCAAAGCCTCCGACGATGCTACCTTCCGTAAGCTCATCGACGGCTATTGCTCGGCATGGAGCAGCGGCGATCCCAACAATGCCGCCAAGTACTATGCGAAGGACGCCAGTCTGACGTTTTACGATCTCACGCCGTTCTCCTATGTGGGCTGGAGCGATTACGACGCAGGCGTTCGCAAAAACATCTTCGAACACGTGGAAACGGCGTCCCTCACTGCTGGCAAAGAACTAAAGGTCACCCGCCACGGCAACATCGCCTGGACTACCGTTCCCATGCGCATCACCGCCAAATTCAAAGACGGCAAATCCCTCGATTCCCCGGTCCGCTACACCGGCATCTGGGAAAAGCGCGGCAAGACCTGGGTCCTCGTCCACGAACATCTTTCCGTCCCCATGGGCGGCTGATTCTCTTTGAGAGCGGCGATTTATCGCAGCTTTGCCGTTCAATCCCTCGCGGGAACGTTTTAAACTGATATCTAATATCCAATATGTGATATCGGTCTGCGCATGCTCAACCTGCTCCAATTCTACTGGCTCGGTTCTCGCGGCTACCGCCTTCATCCGTGGGATAGCCCTTACATCCAGTGGCGCTTTGAAACCTTTCTGGGTAAAGAAGCCGCCAATCTCAACGCCGCCTCCTTCCTCCGTTTGTCCTGGAAATACCGCGATAGGCTCAAATCCTTTTCCGACTGGGCCGCCACCCGCCGCCGCGTCCAGCATTCCCGTCTTTAGCACCGCGCGTCCGGCGTTACTGATTACTGATCGCATCTTTCCCCATGGCGTATAATCGCCCGTCGGACACCGCATCATGCCTTCGCTCCAAATCCTTCAACCCGCCTCCACCCTCCACGAAGCCAGATGGTGGGAAATCGATCCCGACGGCCGCGTCCATTGTTACCTCTGCCCTCGCCACTGCCACATTGGCCACGGACAATCCGGCTTCTGCTACATCCGCGTCAATCAAAACGGCAAACTGTACTCCCTCGGCTACGCCTCCCCTGCCGCTCTCCAGATTGATCCCATTGAGAAGAAGCCTCTCAACCACTTCCTGCCGGGCACACGAATCTTCAGCATGGGCACCGCCGGTTGCAACATGGGGTGTTTCTTCTGCCAGAATTGGGACATCTCCAAATCCCATCACGACCAGGCCCGGTCCAAACATCTTCCACCTGAGCAAGTTCCTCTGCTTGCCCGGGAATATCATTGCGATTCGATCGCTTTCACTTACAACGAGCCCACCATCTGGGGCGAATACATCATCGACATCTGCAAAGCCGCCAAACCCTACGGTCTGAAAACCGTCATGGTCACCAACGGTTACATCACTTACGAAGCTTTCCACGACATCTACGACCACATCGACGCCGCCAACGTGGACCTCAAGGCCTTCACCGAGAATTTCTACGGCAAAATCACCCTCACGCATCTTCAGCCGGTTCTCGACACTCTCGTCTGGTTGAAGAAGGAAACTCCGGTTTGGGTCGAACTGACTAACCTGATGATTCCGGCGCTTAACGACGATCCCGACGAAACTCGCAAACTGGCTGACTGGATCCTGACCAATCTCGGTCCGGATGTCCCCCTCCACTTCACCGCCTTCCATCCCGACTTCAAATTACAAGATAAGCCTCCCACTCCGCCCGAGACCCTTCACCGCGCCCGTCGCATCGCCCTCGACGCCGGCCTCCACTTCGTCTATGAGGGCAACATCTATTCCGACGCCGCCAACTCTTACTGCCCGAATTGCCAGGCCGTCGTCATTCGCCGTTCCTGGCACGAGGTCACCCGAAACGATCTTCGAGAAGGGAATTGTCCTCATTGCCACACTCCTATCCCTGGCGTGTGGTCGTGACCTTGTAGGGGCGCGATAAATCGCCCCCGCTCTTGCCTCCCGCCTTGACTCCCGTCAAACTATCCCCACCGCGCGAGGTTTTGTAGGGACCGCCTTCCGAGGCGGTCCGCTCTGGTCAGGAGCCGTTCATGCATAACACAGGGGAACATGCGGCCCCATCTACGTCTCGTTTCCGCTGGCTCAACTGGTCCGGTTTCTTCCTCGCCTTCCTCCAAAGCGTTTGCAGCGCTTTCATCGTCCTCCATGGTGTTCGCTTCCTCGTCGGCATTGGCGCTGTGGTCCTCGCTTCTTCTGCTTTTACTCTAGCCGAGCGGCTCCACGTAGATGCCATTCGCATCCCCATGATGCTCATCGCCTTCGTTGCTTCGATCGTTAATCTGATCGCCCTCTGGCAGGTCCGCCGTCTCCGCACCCGTCCCGCATCTGCCTGGCGTCAGCAAGCGCTCACTCCTTCCAAGAAACGCTCGGAGGCGCTGCAACTCGTTCTTTCAGTCCTTACGATTGTTTTGTTGGTAGCGGAATGGGCGGCTCACTACAAGCTCAAGGGCACTCTCTAGTTCACTGCGTGTCCGTCGCGGTAGGGGTTTTGTCCCGGGTTAAAATCACGCCAATCTTTGGGTTGTCTACGTCTCCACTCAAGGTAATCCCCACCCTCGCGCCTGAATGTTTTCGCTTAAACAGCGGGTCGATCGGCTTCAGCAGGATCGATTTGATCCCGTCGCTGTCTTGCGAGATCGTTGCCAACGTCCACAGATTCCCTTGCATCTTCACTTCATGCCTGTCGAGATCGTACGTCCCTTGCAACCTTGCGTGTGCTCCTGGAATCATGAAGAACAGTTCCGGAAAATACGCCGATCCTTTTCGGATCATCACGTCGCTGTCCAGCGCCTCTGTCGTTACCTCGGCCGGCTCGTTCCCTGCATCAATCTTTATTCCTTGTGCGCGGGCGCTTAGGTGGTTCATCTTCGCTTGCGTGTCCTTTTGAAAACCTCCGTCGGCTATCTCAAATTTCCCATTTAGCTCTAAACCCTTCAGAAATCCGGCGCCGAACTTAGGTATGCGCACGTGAGCTGACCCGCTGGCCGGCCCTATCATCGGCGGTTTAGCCGCGGTATTAAATAGCCACAGTGCGTCTTCCACCCGGCCCCGGGGTATCGCAAAATCCAGCACCGTCTCCCGCCGCCCCACCTTCGCATTTTTCGCGACGCTTCCTTGAACCCGAAACGGCGTCTGACCCATCTTGGCATTCACTTGCTGTATCCGCGCTTCTCCCTTCAACGCATTCAACAGCACCTCAAACTGTGCAGCCAGTGAAATTCTGTGCTGCGTTGTTTTCAAATGGAAGTCCGTACTTGTCGCGCTGCCTTTTATATCCACCGAGTCCAGTGTGCCTCTGAATTTCAGTTCCGACTGTAGCGTCCCCCCTATCCCCGCCAGATCATCCAACTGTCCATCCGTGAACTTCACACTCCCGTGCAGAGGCGTGCCTTCCAGCCGTCCGTCTGTCCACGGGCCGAACGTCCCTTCCGACTCCAATTCCCCTCGTGGCACTGGATTGGTCATTCGCACTTCATAGTTGACTGGCGTTCCGGCCGCCACCGAAGTCAGTCGCAGATCATGAATCTCGAACCGCAACGGCTCCTTGCGCTCCTCGCTCGCAATCTCGAGCGTCGCGTTTTTAACCACAACGAACCCGATGGTAGCCTTCGAACTCGCGGAATCGCTTTGTTCACTGAAGTTCCGCTCTGATGGCGGCGGCACACGCACCTGTAACCCGTCTAACTGAATAGTTTCAATATGGCTCGGCCGGAACAGAAGATCTATGTACCGGCCACGAATCGTCATTCGTCGGACGGTTGCTAGCGGTGGCGCGCCGGCGCGATTCTCCGGGTGTGCCAACACCACTTCGTCTGCTTCGCACCCTGGGCTGGGAAAATAGAATCGCCGGAACTGCCGCGCCATCACCCGCGTTTTGAAAGTATCCTCCAACGACGGCACGACCATGCGTTCCGAATAGGGCCAGTGCGTCGCGACCAACGCTCCTGCTATGCAGACGAGCGCGGCAGTGGCGACGAGCACGATCATCAGCGTCGGACGTTGCCTGGTAGGCCCTTCTTTTACTCCCCGATTGTTATTGGAACAAGGTGGTGCGGGAGGATAGTCGCCCCGGCGAGTGGAAGAGGGAAGTGTTGTTGACGAGAAACGCATCCCTCCATCATCTACACGAACTCCCTCCAACCCGCGATACACCCCACTCTGTAGGCGTCGTGGAATGTCGGATTAGGCCTTCGCTCGTTTAACTTAGCCCGTTTCGCCCGTGATCGCAGCCGTCAGCCGCGCATGCAATCTCTCGCTGTATCCCACCGGCAATTCATACGTCCGTTCATCCGCCGTCAGCACCAGCACGTTCCGCGTCGAATCCAGCACCGCCGAGCACACTTCACAATTCTCCAGGTGCTTCTCTACTGCCGCGAGCAACTCCGGATCGAGCTGATGATCGAGGTAGCCGGAGATGTGTTCCCAAACATGTTTGCAGTCCAGCTTCATGTGAACCACCCTCGGAAGAATCCGCCCCGCTGCGTCTTGGCAGGGATACGCAATGTAGTGTCGCTTTTCAGGTACGGCACGAGCACCTTCTGCAACATCATTCGCGCCCGGTGCAGCCGCACTTTCACTAGCGTTACATTGATCCCCAACGCCGCCGCGGTTTCTTCCTGATTCAGTTCTTCAATGTCACGCAACACGAAAACTTCGCGGTACTTCTCCGGCAGTGTCGCCACCGCCTCCCGCAACTTTTCTCGCAGTTCTTTTTTCTCTAATGCCTCCAGCGGAATCTCCCGCCAGTCTGTCAGCACCGCCGGCGTGTAGTCCCCACCCTCGTTATCCTCCAGCGTGGCATCCAGCGAATCCTCGGCCGCTGCTTTACCTTTCCTTAACCGTTTCCGTGCCTCGTTCATCGCTATTGTGACCAGCCAGGTGCTGAACTTCGCTTCTCCTCGAAAATTCTTCAGATACCGGAACGCATTGATCATCGTTTCTTGCGCCCCATCTTCCGCTTCCGTTTCGTTCTTTAAAATTGCAAAAATCGTCACGTACACCAACCGCTCGTACGGTCGGATCAACTCGTGAAAAAGGTCCGTCTCCCCAGCAAGGACCCGCCGGATCAACTCTCTCTCGTCGGCTGTCGCCACTGCCTTCATCCAATCCGTTTCCCAGTCTCTTGCGTACTATTGTAGAGGTGCAGCGCCGCTGCACTCCATGTTCGCAGGGTAGCTTTGGTCGATCTTTCCGCCGCCTCTTTGCAGGCGCGCGCCGGCCCTCTTTTATACGAGTCCGCAACCCCGGAAAGGTAACACAATCAACCCACTTATCCCCCTACAGCCTGTTTGTAAACTTTTCCACAATCCCACCTTTTTCCTCCTATTTTCCCCCTCCCCGTTGTAACCTTGCCCCGCCCCTGTGCTCACACGGGGGCAGTCGCTTTTCGGGCATCTGGGTTCGCGAGCCTTGACGGGGCGCCGATCTTTTCGGTACCTCGCGCACCCTCCGGTCCGTTTTCACCTCTGGCAACCAGGCCGGACTGCGTCTGAATGGCGATCTCGGTTACTTATCAAACTGGAGGGAATGTTTCACCCATGACTAAGACCACCAAGGCTCTCATCACTAGCGCGGCGATTGCAGGCTTGCTCGCGGGAACGGGTTCGGCCGTACAGGCCTCCACCCTTCTCACCAGCGCCAAGGCTTCGTTCTCCGCTCTTCAGGACAAGGACAAGAAGGACGATTCCAAGGTTAAGGAAAAGCACGCCTGTAAGGGGCAAAACTCTTGCAAGGGCAACGGCGGCTGCAAGTCCGGCGACAACGGCTGCAAGGGTAAGAACTCTTGCAAGGGCAAGGGCGGCTGCGCCACCGACGGCAGCAAGATGCCCGACAAGAAGTAAGAACCGCACTTCGCTCCAGGGGGCGGGTCCACACCCACCCCTTTGGAGTGCGGATTCGTTGTCGCTTTTACCGTGGCTCTGACTACTGACTAACAACTACCGACTTCTGACCAAATTGCTTATGCCTGATCGCTGATTCCCGGAGCCATAATGCCCGCAAATCGCTTCAATTCCTTCACTACTTACGGCGTCGGGATCGGCCTGCGCATTCCCCACTACGTCCACATCCTCACAAAGAAGCCCACCTGCGACTGGTTCGAGATTATCTCCGAGAATTTCATGGTCGACGGCGGCCGTCCGCTTGAAATCCTGGACCAGATTCTCGCCCAATACAAAGTTGTGCAGCACGGCGTCTCCATGTATTTCGGCTCCGCGGAAAAGCTGAATCGTGAACACCTCCGCCGCCTCAAATCTCTCGTGCGTCGCACGAAGACCCCCTGGGTTTCCGATCATCTCTGCTGGGGCAGTGTTGATGGCCGTTATACCCACGATCTTCTCCCTATGCCGTACACCTTCGAAGCCGCCCGCGTCACCGCGCAAAAAATCAAGGAAGTGCGCGATTACCTCGAAGTTCCCGTCGTCGTGGAAAACGTTTCGAGCTACGCGGAATTCCACGTCTCTGAAATGACCGAATGGGAATTTCTGAACGAGGTCGTCGAGCGCGCCGACTGCGGCATCCTTCTCGACGTCAACAACATTTACGTCTCTTCGCAAAATCACAGTTTCAATCCACAAACTTACGTTAACTCGGTTCCTGCCGATCGCGTTGCGCAAATCCACATCGCTGGCCATTCGAAATATCGCAAATACATTCTCGATACCCACGATCATCCCGTCATCGATCCTGTCTGGAAGCTTTACGATCGCGCCATTCAGCGGGTTGGTCACACCGCTACACTCCTGGAGTGGGACGACCGCATACCCTCTTTCGATGAAGTTCACGACGAGGCGCTCAAGGCCAACAAGTATCTCGCCAGCGCTTCTCTTGCGGCCGCCGTATGAATCTTGTCTCCATTCAACGCGACATCGCTCGCGCCGTGATGACCCCGCTCACTCCCTCAGAGCGCATGCGCCGCATTGCCCCCGGCGGCAAGTCCCTGGCGAAGGTCGCTTCGCGCATCATCAAGCCCAACGACCGCCTCACATCTTTCGAACGCCTCGAAATCTACAATCGCCAATACTGGTTCCGTGTCCTCGACGGCTTTTCCGACGATTTTCCGGGGCTTCGCGCCGTCCTGGGTGACCGTCGCTTCGACGCTGTCGCCAAGGCCTACCTTGCCGATTGCCCCTCGCGCTCCTTCACGATGCGCGATCTCGGCTCGCGCCTGGAAGGGTGGCTGCGCAAGCATCCTCGCTTCGCGGCCGGTCGCCGCCAACTTGCCCTCGACATGGTGCGCCTCGAATGGGCTGAAATCGAAGCCTTTGACTCCGCATCCCTTGCGCCGGTCAGCATCGCCTCACTCCAGGGGGCAAATCCTGCCAAGCTTCGCCTCAAGCTTCAGCCCTACATTCGGCTGCTCGATCTCCGGTATCCCGTGGATGATCTCCTGCTTGCCATAAAGCACGATGCCGGCACCAACGTCGCCAGCAATGCCATGGCCGAGCGTCAGAAACGCAAAAAAGTTTCCGCCGTTGCGCGCCTCAAGCCCGCGCCCACTTACCTGGCGGTTCACCGCGTCGACCATGCGGTCTATTTCCGCCGCCTCGAAAGGGAAGAGTTCGCCATCCTCACCGCTCTGCAAAGCGGCAAAACTCTCGAACGTGCCATCGAAACCGGCTTCCGCAAATCCCGCACGCCCATTGTCCAGCAGGCGGCCGACGCCTCCTCCTGGTTCCAGAACTGGTCCGCCCTCGGCTGGTTCGCGTAGCCCTGGGAGCGCCAACCGCCGTGTTGGCACAGCTGAATCTGGCGCACTCTTCCATTCAACAGTCACAATCTACTCAAAGAAACGAATCCGTCGCCTTGTAACGTCTGCGAAGTGTCATCCTGAGGAGCCCTTTTTGCGACGAAGGATTTCAACGCTGCGTCTTGCTTAGACCGCACCACTTCCCTTTACACATTCCCTCGAACCCTGTAACTTTTCCGCTCGGCCATACTCAGACCAGAAGCCTTAACGAATTTCGAGTTTCGAATAACGGATTTCGTTTAACACGCAGGAGCACTCATTCATGACCTCGTTCATCGCGCAACTCCGCCGCCTCTACGCCGCGGCCGTTCGCATCTGCAACTCGCTCCAGTCGCCTTTCTTGCTGTTCGTGCGCCTCTACTGGGGTTGGCAACTCATCCAGTCCGGGTGGGGCAAACTCCACAATCTCCAGAAGGTGACGGAGTTCTTCAGCAGCCTCAATCTGCCCATGCCTGCGCAAATGGCCTTCTTCATTTCCTGCGTGGAATTCTTCGGTGGCTTGCTTCTCGTCCTCGGCTTGCTCTCCCGCCTCAACGCTCTCGTCCTCGCCGTCAACATGCTCATGGCCTACATCACCGCCGACCGCGAAGCCTTCTTCTCCTTCTTTTCCGACCCCGACAAATTCTCCGCTGCTGCCCCCTATGTCTTCCTCATCGCATCTCTCATCATCCTCATCTTCGGTCCAGGCCTCATCTCCCTAGACACGCTCCTCCTCCGCCGTTATCCCTACCCGGCTGGCGACTCAACCGATAAATAGTTCCGTCATTCCGAGCGAAGCGAGGAATCTCTCTGTAGATGGGGGCCGTCCGCAGCGAGAGGAACCTTACACCTTGAACTTTGCACCTTATACGGTTTTACGGTTTCACCGTTCCACGGTGCCCCTGTTCAACGTTGTCACTTCGTTAGCGATTTTCCACCCTGGCACCGTTGCACTCTTACACCCTTATACCGATCTGATCTCTACCTCAGCCGGTATGTCCAATACCCCGGCCCGACCCGCATCGAGTGATGCCACGCCAGTGGAAATGCCAGCCAGATCAATGAACCCAGCACCGCTTGTCCCAACGCCAGCGGCAGAATGTTTCGCTCCTTCGCAAAGATCCACGCCATCCCGACTCCGCCCACGAACGTAATCGGCACCAGCACGGGATTGGGCCAGTGCAGTACGCCGAACGCCAGCCCCGCAAGCAACGCCGCCGGACACACTCTCCCCGCGAACGCCCGCAACAACCGGTTCATCACAAAGGAATTCAATCCCACCTGCTGCAGCACGCAAAACGCCAAATAGCTCGCAAACCGCCTTGGCACCAGCACGTGCGTCGGCGTCCGCTGCAACAGCCCCAGAAACATTCCCACCGCAAACGTGGCCAGGAAACTCAGCGAGAAAAATCGTATCGCCAAGACGGTTGCCCGCCTCAGATTATCGACGCGCCAGCCGATGGTCTTTGGAGTGTCTTTCCGGACCAAAAAACTGACCAGCAGCCAGCCAGCGATGATCCATCCGCTCCACGGCGCGATCGCCTGTAACTTCCAAATGTACCAGCCAACGAAACTGGGAAAGGCTAATCCTTCGACCAGGCATGACCACCGGTCTGCCGTCCACTTCACGCCGATTGTCCCAGCGCTTTCTTCTCCTCGCTCGGCGCTGGTTTGTGCATCTCCGTCAAATCCAGCAGGCTCTCGAATAGCCGGTCGATATCCTCCTCCGGTCCACTCTTCCCCAACAACTCCTTCAGCTCGAAATCGGGAAATCCCCTCAGGGTCACTCTTCCAGGTAGCCATTCTTTTAATCGCCTCGCCGAGACCGCCCCTGCCCCCACGATCTCCTCATATACGATGCGATTCTGGCTGTCCGCGAACATCTCTGCCTGCAACATGCTGGAAAGACGTACCCGCGTCTCAGGTTCAATCAGCTCCGAGCACAACAGTCTTAAGGTATCGAGCTCCAACTGCTCGCGTGAGGACCTGTGGCTCGCTATCATCCCCATCCCCTAAATCATCATATAAGCCCTTCCGAGGCACAATACGCGTTGCCCTTTTCGTTCGCTGTTGTAGGGACCGCCTTCTGAGGCGGTCCGCCGCTGCTCGACTAGGATCACGTATGGGTTCGTCGAGGCCGCTGCTGGACCAAAATCTTCCTGACCAACCGCTTTCACCTCTAGCGGCCATCCGTCATCTAACATTTAGCCATGCCACACCGCATACTCATCCTCGGCGGAGGTTTCGCCGGCCTCGTTGCCGCGCAAACCCTCAAACGCACCGACGCTGACGTTACCCTCATCGACCGCCGCAACTTCCACCTCTTCCAGCCCCTGCTCTATCAGGTCGCCACAGGCTCCCTTTCCCCCGCCGAAATCGCTGCCCCCCTCCGCGCTGTTCTTGCCCATCAAAAAAATGCCGAGGTCCTTCTCGGTGAAGCGGTTGACCTTGATCCTGTCGCAAAACACGTCGTCCTCCGCGACGGCGCCGCATTCCCCTACGACTCCCTCATTATCGGCACAGGGTCCAAAACCTCCTACTTTGGCAAAGAGCAGTGGCGCGGTATCGCTCCCAGTCTCAAAACCGTTGAGGAAGCCACCGCCATCCGTCACAAGCTCCTGTACGCCTTCGAACGCGCCGAGCGTGCCGCTACCGAAGAGGAAGCCCGCGACTGGCTCACTTTTATCATCGTTGGTGCCGGCGCGACTGGACTTGAGTTGGCGGGCGCTCTCGCCGAAATCGCCCGCGAGACGCTCAAGCATGACTTCCGCCGCATCCGCCCTGCAGAGGCCCGCATCATCCTCCTCGAAGGCGCGCCCCGCGTCCTCAGTGCCTACCCCGACGACCTTTCCGCCAAGGCTGAACAGCTCGTCTCTAAGCTCGGCGTCGAGGTTCACAAGGGCACCATGGTCACGAACATCGACGCGAACGGCGTCGAATATAAGCAGGGCGACGAGACCAAGCGCATGAAAGCCAAAAACGTGCTCTGGACCGGCGGCGTCATTGCCACCTCCTTCGGCCGTACTGTCGCTGAGCGCACTCACGCCGAAACTGATCGCTCGGGCAAAATTAAAGTCAATCCTGATCTGACCATTCCCAACTTCCCCGATATCTTTGTTGCCGGCGACCTCGCTCTCTCCCTCGACGAACACGGCAAGCCCCTCCCCGGGGTGGCGCAGGTTGCGATTCAGAGCGGTCACTATGCCGCTAAAGTGATTCGCGCGCGGCTCGAAAACAAACCCGCCCCGGGCCCATTCCGCTATTTCAATAAGGGCGATATGGCCGTCATCGGCCGCGCCGCCGCGGTTGCGAATGTTTTCGGACTCCACCTTTCCGGCTTGCCCGCGTGGCTCATTTGGCTCTTTATCCACCTGATGTACATCGTTCAGTTCCAGAGCCGTATTCTCGTCTTCATCCAATGGGGCTTCCTTTACCTCACCTTCAGCCGCGGTGCTCGTCTGATTACCGGCCCATCGGAAGATGCCCTCGCCCCCTCTCCCCCCGGCTCCACCCCCCGCAATCCGTAGCATCCGCGTTCTGCTAAACGCTGCCGCTTGCCATTCAGTGATATCCTGCGTGGCAGAGAAATTCGCCTGGCTGAGGTACCCTGTGGCCCGTTCTTCTGTTTTGCTTCCTCTAGCCGCGACGTTACTGCTTGCCGCGATGGGCCGGGCACAAACGGCACCTCCGGTGGAAGCTGCTCCTGGCGATGGTCGCGTTGCTGAGTGGATGTACGGAGAGCACATCCCTGCGGTCGCGGGAAAACCGTTTTCGTGCAAAGTCGTACTGGAAATAGCGAATCAACTCGCCGATGGCACCCTGATCGACCAATCCACATACAACTTGGATGCTCGCGATTCTCGAGGCCGCACCAGGAATGAAGCGCGCCGCTGGATCGATCCCGCCAGCGGCGAGGAACCCAAACTCATTCGCGTCGAACTTTACGATCCCGCGACCAAAACTCGCACCAATCTGTTCCCATCCAGTCAGCTCGCCAGACAGTGGGTTGTTCCTTCCGCGTCGACCCCGGCAAATGCCACCGCTAAAACCGAAACCACCCGCGAAAGCCTCGGCCCGGATGTAATGGAAGGTCTTGCTGTCATGGGCTCGCGCGTTACACAGGTGTTTCCTACCGGGACTCACGGCAATGATCGCCCCTTGACCATTGTCACGGAGTCCTGGGTTTCCCAGGATCTGAACATAGCCCTTCTCACGAAACGCACTGACCCCCGTTATGGCGTCCAGACTGTTCGCGTCACCGAGCTTTCCAGACAAGAGCCAGACGCGGCGTTGTTTGCCATCCCCGCGGGCTATCGCATTACCCACGAGAATTCGCCGGCCTCTGCAGATGGAAGATCAGAGAGCGCCGCCAAATGGGCGTCGCCGCCTAAATGTATTTCCTGCCCCAATCCTCCTTTCACCGACGAGGCGCGCGCTGCAAAGTTCAATGGCGTGATCCTGCTGGATGTGACTGTCGCCGCTGATGGCCATGTGGAGAATGTTAAGGTCAGAAGAGGTGTCGGTATGGGGTTGGATGAAAACGCGGTACAGACCGTCAGGTCATGGCGCTTCGCCCCCGCCCTCCGTGATGACCAGCAGCCGGTTGCGGCCACCATCGCCGTCGAGGTCAGTTTTCGAATTAAATAAGTCGCCGTCGCCTCATCAAAAGCAACGCCCCTACCCGCCCTCTCATCCCAATGCTGTACCATTTCTCATGCGGTCCCCAGGTCGCGCTTGGGCATCAATTCCTGTGGCACAGCCATTCCTGCCTGTGCGCATTGGCTCCGCTGTGCGATGCGTGTCCGATCATCCGATCGCGGCGATAGCGCTCTTCATTCTGTGCTTTGCTATCCCCACGCGCGCTGACACGGCCCGCCTTTCTGGCATCGTCTTCACCATCGATGCCACCCACGTGCAAACTCTGTGGCCCAACGCTCGCGTCACTCTGAAACAAATTGCCTCGGGCAGGGAACTGTCCTCCGTCTCCAACGATCTCGGTCAATACTCCTTCGCCGGGCTTCTCCCCGGCGACTACCAACTTACCGTCACTCTCGCCGGTTTCGATCCCGCTACAAAATCTGTCACGCTGAAAACGGATGCGCCCAACACTCTCGACATCCAACTCACACCGCAGTCGCATTCTGAATCCGTCACCGTTTCCGCAAATCCCACTGGTGTCGATACCACCTCCAGTTCCGGGGGCGGGCAGACTCTCACCACCAATACCCTTAAATCCCTGATCCGCCTCAACTCTGATTTTCAGGAAGCCCTCCCTCTCCTCCCTGGCGTTCTCCGCGGTCCCGATGGCCTGATTCGAATCAAGGGCGGTAACGCGAATCAATCCACCGCGCTCATCAACAATGCCTCCATCGGCGATCCTTTCACTGGCCAACCTGCCCTCCGCCTCCCCGCCGCTGCCGTCGATTCCATGCGCGTCCTCTCGAAT